>Ga0247727_10000623_pt1 | contig 86745 bp, 62 predicted proteins | sample WisWelCaveWW1625_FD_202498 | JGI IMG/M metagenome (GOLD analysis project Ga0247727, IMG submission 202498) | Biofilm microbial communities from Wishing Well Cave, Virginia, United States - WW16-25 | ecosystem: Environmental > Aquatic > Deep subsurface > Groundwater > Cave microbial mat | place... | reverse complement strand
CAATAAGACGAGAATTCAAATCACATGAAAAAATGGCAAGCGAGGCTCATTTTTGTAGGATTTCCTGTTTGCTCCATGTGGTGCCGCCATCGGTGGTTTTGAGTATGGTTTCGTTTCCGCCGACAGCCCATCCTATGGTTCTGTTTGCGAAATGAATTCCGTTAAGTACTTCCTTTGTTGAGCTCTCTTTATCTATGAATGCTTCTCCGCCATTTACTGTTTTGATGATTTTACCCTCATCGCCAACAATACAACCCGTTAATGAATCCGTAAATTGCACTCCGTAAAAATATGAGTTTGATTTGAAGACACTGAAGTTTGGCTGAGTATGCTGCCTAAACCAGCTCGTTCCGTCATCAGTCGTTTTCATGACCGCACCATATCCGCCAACAGCCCAGCCGGTTACAGCATTGACAAAATGTATTGAATGAAAAAAGTGCGTCAAGCCCGACTTAAGCTGGATCCACGTTTTTCCGCCATCGATTGTTTTCATGATGATTCCTCCGCTGCCGCATATCCAACCGACGTTGTTATTGATGAATGAGAGTGACCAAAGATGATTTTTAACATTGCTCTGTTGTGTATGCCATGTCGATCCACCGTCGGTTGTTTTGAGTATCGTTCCTTCAAAGCCAACTGCCCAGCCTATAGCAGCATTCACAAACTGAACTCCAATCAACGTTTGAATTGTGCTGCTCTGGATTTGTTTCCACGTCTTGCCGGCATTTGTTGTTTGCAGTATGAGACCATCCTTTCCCACGGAAATACCGCTTTTCTTGTCGGCAAATGCAATGCCGTACAGGTCGCTGGCAGGTCTTTTTGGCTTATGAACGGTTTTCCATGTTGCCCCACCATCTTCTGTTGCAATGATAAGACCGCGTTCGCCTACAGCATACGCAGTCTGTAAGCTTGTTGATGTTACTTTATAGAAATCTCTAAGATCAAGTTCTTTAAAGGATGAGGATGTGTCGGTTTGTGCAAAGCAAGAGAGGGAGAAAATTAAAAAAACGAAACAATATTTCATGCAGGGGATATAATCACTCAGCCATTATGATTCAAACTGAAACAATGTACGAAAAACAGAGAAGATGTACAAATAAACATGCTACGCACTTTCCCGCTTTCAGCGGGATAAATTTCAGTGCGTAGCACGTTATTTCATTTTACATTCATCTCTTCCAAAAGATAATCCGCTCCAGCAACCTTCTCCGTTACCCACAAAACATAACGGATGTCCACAGCGATGGAACGGCTGTAATCCTGACTCCACGCATAATCATTGATTGTCGCTTCGAAAGCACGGTCAAAGTTGACACCGACGAGTTCACCGGCTGCATTGAGCAATGGACTTCCAGAGTTGCCGCCTGTTGTGTCCAAATTGTAGAGAAGTGCAACAGGCACATCATTGAGCTTCTTATGCTTGAATCTGCCAAATTCCTTTTTTCGATAAAGCTCTTTAAGGATAGGCGGGGTATTGTAGGGCTCGGCGTCTGTCGTTTTGTCCATGACACCTTTCAACGTTGTAATGGGCGATGAATAGAGCGCATCGGCAGGAGAATAGCCCTGAATTTTTCCAAACGTCAACCGTAACGTACTGTTGGCATCCGGAATGAAATCTTTCTTAAGGAATTGTTGCTTCACATCGACTAACCGCGCATAGAGTTTGGATAGCGCACCATCACGGCGCTGGCGCGTTTCCTTGAGTTTCTGAAATGTTGGATACAATGCCCCTGCAAATGTAATCAACGGATCATTCAATTGCTCGATCTCCTCAGGAGATTTTGAAAGCGCATCCGTGACAAAATACTCATCAGACAGTTTAGTTTGACTAAACACCCGAGCGATGAATTGGTCGATGGTTACCTCTGCATTTTCTCCTTTAATGATGCTATCGACTGCGGGAATACGTTTGCCCTCAGGAAGTTTTGATGCACGTAAGAGCAATTCTTTCAGGAAGGTCTTATCTGTCATCTCGTAATAATTGGCAAGATTAAGCTTCAAGTTCTCTTTCGTGCGAGTAAAATTTCTATCCATAAATGCGGATTCACGTTCGAGGTCAGGTTTTTGCAGTTCACGAGCAGCCTGATATACCGTATAGCCAAGGTTAAGTAACGTTGAACTTGGAAGAAGATAGTCAAGCGTCAGTTCATAGTCTGCTTGCTCGCGTATTTCACCGAAGATTCTCCCGATTTCTTCGAGTACGGTCCCATATTGTTCATTGCGCGATTTGTCAGCTTTGATAAAATTCTGTAACGCTCGCTCATCTTCCTGTTTCTTGGTAACGAGCCCGAGCCGCCGCATGCCTTTCAGCTTACCTCGATAATTCTTCATCACGTTTGCTAAACCTTTGATGCGGGCATCATGCTTGATTGCGATTGCTCGATCATTCTTTCCTAAATTTTCCATCGTCGCAATTTCCCACTCGTACAGGTTTGCAACGTAGGGCATACGGACACTCTCCTCGTACGAAAGGTAATGTGATGTGCGATGACGAAAGGTTCGTCCGGGATAACCCAGTATGAACACAGCATCATTTTCATCGACGCCTTGAGGAGCGACCTTTAGGAATTTCTTAGGATGATAGGGAACATTATTCGATGAATATTCAGCAGGCGAACCATCTGGAGCGACGTATGCGCGCATAAATGAGAAATCGCCTGTGTGGCGGGGCCAAACCCAGTTGTCATCCTCGCCCCCGAATTCACCGATCGAGCGCGGCGGCACATACACACACCGAACATCCTTGAGAAAGGTATAGATAAAAAGCATGTAAGATTTTCCTGCAAACATTTCTGAAACTTCGGCGCGTTTGCCGGGGTTTTGCTTTTCTGTTTCGGCGACAATCTCCTTCATCCGTTTCTCGATTGCCTTTGATCGTTCAACAAAACCCATGGTATCGTGTGCTGCACTCAAGACTTCTGTTGAAACATCACGATACGATTCGGTAATACGAACAGTGTAACCTTTTGCTTGCAGTTCTTCAGTCGTATTCTTCGCAAGAAATCCATCCGTGATGTAATCATGCTCGCTCGAGCTTACAGATTGCACAGCGCCGAATGCGCAATGATGGTTTGTAATAATCAATCCGTCGTTTGAGACAAATGATCCCGTACAGCCGCCAACCTGTACAATGGCATCAATCAGTCCGACATTGCCCGGATTATAGATATCTTTGGCAGTAACCTTAAGTCCCTTCTTCTTAAGGTTTAATTTATGTATCTCGCTGAGGGGATACATGCCCTCGTCGGCGAGCGAGAGGTTCACGGTAGAAAAAAAGAAGAAAAGGATGATAAGGAAGAAAATATTATGCCTGTTCATGAAAATACCTTTCTACGAGTTAACTTGTTAGCCGTAGCCATAAGAAATCAATGTTGGTTAGTGATGTGTAATATACGAGAAGAGAAGAGGAGAAGCAAAATTTTTGCCTGCCAGTTGTAGCAGGCATTAATTCGAATTCAATTTGTCGCTCGAAGAATAATCTTCCCCGCAGCGCCCGCCTTCACCCAATATCCTTTTGACGGCATGAGTATGAAAGCTTTTTGGTAGCTTCCAACATATTCAAAGAAGTTTGAGATGAGGATACCCGATGGCTGTTGGATAATGGAGTCAACAGCAACTGGCTCTGAAAGTGTTCCAATCAAATTCCATCCAGCTACAACATCGATGGTATCATTGAATCGTTGAATACCGGAAATCGCAACCGTGAGACTGTCCGCGAATTTAATCCAGTAACCCACACGTGGTTTCAGTGTATCCTCGGTCTCGTATCCTGTCGAAGGATTGTAACGGAATGCTTGCGAAATTGCTGAGAGAAATAGTGTCGTTACACGTCCATCTTCAACATCAAGGGGAAGAGAAATGAGATTCCATCCTTTCATCACGTAGTACGAGGCAGAATACATTGCGGTTGTGAACGTTTGCGCATCAGTAAATGTGCTAGCACCGAAATCGTTCAGCGCCCGAACTCTCCAATAATACGTTGTTGAGTAAGCCAACGGACCGATTTGTTGAGAAGTATCTTGAATTGTACTATCGTTTACAATGAACGAAGAGAAGAGTGAATCAGTTGCCACTTGAAGATGATATCTTGTCGCATTTACCGATGATGACCAGATGCAAGAACCAATAATTGGTACATTGCTGGCATCGTTAATCGGCGAGATAAGTGTAACGGGTTCAGGTGGACCTAGGCTAATTAACCTATAAATTCTTCCTTCGTCGTATGAACAAACATACAGCTCTTGAGATTGATCAATGCCGAAAGAAGAAATTGCCTTCCCGCTGCTCAAGAGTAACGTGTTCGTTGGAGCTCCAGCCTGATTGAGGGTTAATGACCAGATTTCTCCCGAGCAAATATCGGCATAGATATATTTTCCATATAGCGAGGGAATGTCTGCGCCTCTATAGACAAATCCACCCGTAATCGAGCATCTGTCACTGTCGTGGAAGTATTCCCAGATCGGAAGCACCAACCCGGCAGTATCGCAGTTCGAAGGACGATAACAATGTTTCCCTTCCATGAAGCTCCAGCCGTAATTTCCGCCGTTGACAACGGTATCGATTTCTTCCCATTTGCTCTGTCCCACATCGGCAAGCCACAAGGTGCCGGTTTGATCGAAACTAAATCGCCATGGATTTCTCAACCCTAATGCGAAGATCTCTTCCTTAAATCCTGAAGTATTATTGTAGAACGGGTTGCTTGGTGGAATAGTGTACTGATTTCCTCCGGAGGCAGAATCAACATCGATACGAAGAATTTTTCCAAGAAGAATCGACTTATTCTGTCCATAATCGAACGGGTCGCCGCCGCTTCCACCATCGCCCAATGCAATATAGAGGTAACCGTCGGGTCCAAATGCAATCTGCCCGCCGTTATGATTTGTAAACGGCTGATCTTGCTCAAGGAGAACCGTCTCGCTTGTTGGGTCTGCTGAATCAGGATTCGAAGCACTTGCCTGGAATCGGGAGATAACAGTTCTCAAAGAACTGTCACGCGTGTAATTGAGACAAAAATATCCATTCGTTGCATACTGCGGATGAAATGCGAGTCCAAGCAGGCCAAGTTCTCCTCCGCTGATGATGCTGTCACTGATGTCCAGAAATATTTTCGAAGACAGTACAGTCGAATCGTTTTGAAAGACCCGAATACTTCCACCTTGTTCGACCACGAAGAGTCGGTCGGTACCGTCGCCAGCCTCATAAAGCCCGACAGGGTTCGTAAATGAAAGGTTTAGAAATTGATCCTTGAGAAGGGTTTGAGGAAATGTTTTTGTGCTGAAGCAGATCAACGTCAAAATAATGGATACTACGCCAAGTAGAAAGTATCTATTGATCACGTTTTACCGGAAGAAAGAAAAGTAGGTTTTCCCATCAATAAGTTTTGGGAACAGACTATTATCGGAAACGACTCCCAGCCCATCAAGCGAGACGGTATAACCGCCATGATTATAGTTCAAAGTAAGTGTCTGATTGACTTGAAGTGATGTTGTTCTGTATTCTCCGATGTCGAGCACAACTACAGGAACGTTGCCGCTGTTTACTAGTTTTAGCGTGTCGCTAATATTCCAGAAATAGATAAAACTGCCGTAGTACATTCCACCAGTCAACACTGAGCCAGCAGGTCTGCTCAGATCGATGACGCGTGTTCCATCAAAAAAAGTTACTTCCATTACGAGCGCATGTACCCATAGCTGTGTAGAAAGCGTTAAAGCAAGAGACGTGAAATTTTCTTGCAATGTATTCCCGTTTATCATCAGGGAACCTACGTTGAGCCCCTTTGGCATCAAGGGTAGAAAACCCGTACCATTGAATGGCGTTCCATGCGTGGCGCTTACTCTGACGATTTTAATTCTATCGAATTGGAAATTAGGATTGGGGAGAAGGGTATCAATATTTTGTGGAAACACGGCAAACGTTGATTCAGGGATTATAAGTTGTATGTCTGTGACAGAGGTACCACCAACATTATTGAGCATGAAATAAAAATTTGTGCTTCCACGAATTTCGCCAAGATCAAAGATGATACTATCTGATTTTACAAACTCACCCTTATCATGCGATAGACTAATTTTGCCTAAACCTTGAAGCCATGTAAAACTCAGTTTTCCCGGATCAGTTCGAACCTCTACAGATGTTGGTTGCTCTTTACAACTGAAAGTAATCAGGGACAACAACATCACCAACAGTCGTAGAATACCTTTACAGAAACATTTATAAGATTTTTTCATAAGATCCTCTAAGCATTAGCATACATGGGTTGTCACAAAGTTAAGGGATTTTTTTGCGTAATACAAGATGAGGTTGTCGACTTATCCCCTATCCCATAGAATAAACGCTTCTATAAACTTATTCTGCGATCAATCCATAATAAGCATTCCAGACTGATTCACCTTTACCCAGTATGCCTTGCCCGGATACAACGTATCTGCCGCTCTATACATCCCCTTGTAGCCGAAAAATGGTGAAACGACGATGCCAGCAGGATTTTGTACGATATCGTTGACATCGATTGGATCAGCGATGGTGCCGATAAGATTCCAATCTTGTGAAACCGTGATCGTGTCACGATGCACCGACGTGCCAAAGAGTTGTATGCTCTGAGAAGAGTCAGATTTTATCCAATATCCGAGACGGGTTTGCATTGAATCATGTGGTTCGTACGTTACTCCATTGTACGAGAATGCCTGTGATACGGCGCTTGGGAAAATGGTCGATACAGCAGAATCAGCGACATGCCTCGGCAGGGAAACCATGTTCCAACCTTGATCGAGTGTAATCTGCGTGGAAGAGTGTAATGTATATGTATCGATAGTGACGCCAGTGCGTGTAATGAACTTGAATACGATGCTGTCAGTATTTGCCTCAACAAGCATTGCACCGTAATCGCTGTTGTAACGGACTTGACTGCCGCTGATGGGAGTTCCGAATGCATAGAGACTTCTACCTCCAAGTCCATTGACGAAATATGGGAAATTATTGATGGTGATGCGCTCGTAGTTATGCTCGTGTCCTGCGAGCACAGCCGTTGCACCCCATGTTTGAAACTGCCATTGCAAATTAACATTCGATCCGTGCCGTGTGCCCGAAGAATACGGCGCATGGTGAAAATAGACTAACTTCCATTGAGCTATTGAATTTGCTAATTTATCATGCAGCCATTGTGCTTGCGTTGAAACACCAGTTCTGCCATCAGGCTCGTTACTGTCGCTATCAACAACGAAAAAGTGCACCGTGCCTTTCACGAAATCGTAGTAGCGCTCGTTGCCGTGTAGTGTAAAGTAATCTAAATATGGTTGAGCATTTACTGCTCGCCAATCGTGGTTACCGAGAGCGGGGAAGAACCGATTGATCGTGTCTCCCGTGCCGAAACTTCCTGTGTACGGCGAGATATAGTCATGATAATACTGGCCAATATTCTGATCGATTGTTGTTGCTGCACCATTTTCGTAATTATTATCGCCGAGCGTAATGATGAAATCGGGATTCCAGCTTTTCACGAGGTTTGAAACATCCAACTCTGCTTGTCCTGCGTAACCATAATCGCCTATGACGGCGAAGCGAATCGACTGTGCAAATCCCATTGCGGAACAGCATAGAACAGTGAACAATATTTTTGGTAACGTCATTCCTTTAATCCAATCAACACATCTGCCTCTAAAGCGTTTCCATACGTACTCGTGGAATCCTTTTGATGCCGGATGTGATGAACTACGATTGTTGCTTTCAGCATGATGCCTTCACTGTTCATTGTCATCACTTCCGATGGGATGTTTGATTGATACATCACGTTTCCATATTTTTCACTGAGGCGATTCATCATCGGCTGCAAATCGATGCGAAGAGAATCTTCAATATCACCAGTACAAAGAATTCTGACAGAAAGACCTCCTGCATCGGAATGCACAAGACAAGAAACATTCTCTCGCAATGTAATTTTAAGACTATCAATCTGGTTGTAACTTGTAAGCCGAACTAATTTGAGATATCCTTCGATATCGATAGCACGTTTGCGATCAGATGAGTAGTCGTATTGTCCTGAGATCGAGGATTGCCATTGTGTAACGTAGTCGATGCCCATCATCGCCACAACGAGTTGCGGCTGCTGATGCCTAATGTTTGTGCCTGAACCGTATGCCCCTGTACCCATCGTGTCGAGTTGTGTTTCGAACCACGGCTGTATACTAACTGTTCCATGTGTCTCAACCAGATAACGGATAATAGAACTGATCTCTTTCTTATCCTCGAACTGAACTTGCCGGGTTGTCTTTCGAATTTTTTCATCGACAAGAATACCATTTTTCACGAGCAATGGTTGAAGTCGATCGAGCTGACTATTGAGAGAAACATCGAACGCTCCCCACGGTCCGAACGCTGAGCAAAATGCTATAATGCACAGTGTAGTTGGGATGACCTTGATGTTTTTTGTTTTGCTGATAACAAAATATAACGTGATTGCGGTGAGCCAGAAGGCAAGAACGATAACAATATATCTGTTCACCGTAATGCCATAGTCGGATGTTCTTTGCCAGATCGCAATTAACAGCATAATATCGAGCGGTATGAGTACGACGTAGTACCATTTCGAAACCGTTCGTATCCACACGTTTTCAACCCAATCTTTGATGGGGTGAACGAGAAGCAGCGCAAGGATTCCTGCGATAGAAAAACTGAGAATCAGGGTACTGACCCAGCCCTTGGGCAACGATTGCTCAAATAAAATCTTTCCCATGTAGGCATACAGAATGAGAAGATAAATTACGACCAAAGGCAGGAGGATGTACTGCGTTAATATTTTCAGCCCTCGTGGGTATGCTGTTTCAAGATTGAGTTTGTCGAGGTCATCCGCAACGCCTGCGAGGAAAAACCACGTGTTGAAGATACCGATGATGACTACCCATAACTCTGCGTAGCGTTTCTCGCTAATGTTGATATCAAACAGATGATGCATCGCCTGAAGTGCAACCGCGAGTCCAATCCACAAGACGCCCGAGAAGAGAAAGGCAGTGAGAATTCTGAGGAACAATTCTTTATTATACTGCCAGAAACCATTGGGCTCGTTCTTGCCGGCAAACGGAGCTGCGGCAGTCAGCAGGTGCATTCCAACAAACAAAATCGCAAATCGAATCAGATGAATGTATGGTGCGCCATCGATGTTTCTTGGCAAAGTAAAAACATAACCGACGAGAACAACAACTCCGACAAGCTGTGCTGCAAGCGTTGTTCCTGAGCTCCATTTTCTTTTTTCTCCAACGACGACAATGGTTGTGAGAAAAGAAATCCCCAGCGCTGTTGTCATCATGATGTTGGTGAGGATACTGTCGGGATGATAGCCTTCGTGGTTGATCAATAGCACAGCGGCAATGGTGCCAACCGCGGCATTGATGAGTGCGAGCGGAAAGCGGCGAAACGTTACGGCGGCTTGCTGCGTAATGAACGAGAGTGATGGCAGTTTCATAACATCATCTTAGATCTTGCCGGTAGTTCATTGCAGAATCAATTTAATGTTGTTCAGCGAGCGGGAAGTGCGGCTCGATATCAACCGGGACGTCTTTGAGTTTGTCGAGTACATTTTGCATTGCCGGTCGAATGACGCCGTACGTATCGAGCAGATTTTTTGCGCCGGCATAATTTCCTTCTGCCTGCAACGTCATAATAACACCGGTCAGTTTCTTTACAGCACCTTTTATCTTTTCGAAATTGACTTTGAATGTGCCAGAGGATGAATCGACTTCAAATGCACCTTCATCAAGAAGGTAGTTGCATTGTACTGCTATGCCTTTGCCGTGCGATTCATTGATGCCGAACCGGACAGAGCGAAACACGCTTGCAAGAAAGGTGGTGTACATTGTTTGTTCTGATGATTTCTCGACGACACCTTTGTCAATAAGATATTGTAATGCAAACAAGCCTGAGATGTCGGCTTTCGCTTCTTCGAGCGCAGAGTTGAGCTCTTTCATTTCTTTTCGCACAGTTGTTTCCTTGCCATTCACAGTGATTGTGCTAGGTCCAAGTCCGTGCATAAGTTCATGTGCTAGGATATGAGTGAAGAACTGTTCAAACGCAATCATGCCTTGTTGGCTCTTATCAAGCGCAACCTTTGCAATCGGTGTGAGTACGGTATTAAACTTTGCCTCCTGGACGTTTTTTAACATGACACGTTTGCTGCCTTTTTCTTGGGTGACCTTTTCATCATTCGGTAAATTGAATGCTGCAGTTTGCACCCCGGCACGTGCCTCACCGCCAACGACGATCTCATCAACGACACGGATTGGGGAAGAAGAGCCGAGTTTCGGGTTACGATATTTGGGATCGATGGGTAAGTTATTCTCAATCTCTTGTAAGTACACTGAATACTTCTCAAGTTTCTTGGTCTCTCCATCGTTGCGAAGCGTGATGAACGCTTCGAATGCTGCTTTGTAGTTGAACAATTCATCCATGTACACTTCATACGGACCAATCGTCGGTTCAATGGGACTATCGAGATCCATCCACGCCACATCGCTTTCATAATAGTCGTTACTGAGGAATGCATTTGCGCGTTTGGAAAGAAACGACTTCAGTGTGGCATTGTCTGTAAGTGTTGCAGCCTCATTCAATAGTTTTGATGCTTGTTCAAGGAGAGGTCGATATTCTTCATTATATGGTTTGGCAAACAACAGGTAGTCCTCATTCTTACGGATTGTGTAAAAGAATCCGGTGGCTTTTTCTTTCTCACGCACTGGGAGTACGTTTGCCCACGCATCGAATTCCTCTTTCGTCATATCTTCGGGGTAATAATTAGCTCCCATTGGTTTACGCAAAGGTACACCATCGATAAACGGCTCATCATGGTCCAGCTTGGACCACGGACCCATATTGATTCTGAAATAGTGCACCTTCTCTCTTCCTTCAGGAGTCTTGTCATGGTGTAGTTGATTCCAGAGATCGATATTGCCACTCCATACTTGTTGCAGGTACAGGGAATCCATAAGTCTTGCTGCGTCAATGAGCTTGGAGAGCGCCTCACGGTCACCGGCTGAAAGTTTTGAAACATCTGCAGTAATTGTGGTCGGGGCAAAGCGTTTGATTTTTGCAGCAAACGGTGAGGGCTCCTGTGCCGAAGCGAATGAAGTGAGAAGAAAAAGTATAACAAAGACGATTGTGTAAGAATATGAACGCATAGTAATCCTTAGAGATGATTGTAATGATTGATGTCAGAGAACTCTCTGGCTGTATTGTACGGAATACGCCAGAAAATGTCAATTGATGATAGGAAAGAAACTATTGTTGTAAAAATTAGTGTTCTTTAAACTATTTTCAGGATTTGATTAAGGGGTATTGATGGTGTCTGGAAATACCATGATAAAGATAGAATCTCGGTCAACTTGACCCTTACGGTCATAAACAGTAAACGTTGAGGTAAAAAAGCCAACCTCTCCCCACTGGCGGGTAATATATCCGGACAGGTGTTTTCCGGCGTCTACTCTTTTGAATCGTATGCCGCTTGGTGTTCCATAGTCAACGATAGCGGAGTCAATGCCAAAATCATCGGTAGCTCCGAAGCTGATAGTTGCCGTGTCGCGATGGGTGAGTACAGTCGTATTCATATTAAAGAGCGTTATCTGAGGAGGATCGTCCGGGATAATGGGTGGTGGTGGAGTTGCCTCATCGCAAGCAATGAAGGATACCATGAGTACGGCGCAACAAAATGTTGCAGCGAGCAAAATAATAATATTACGTGTCCAGAATGAAAACTGCATCAAGCGCCCCTTTGCGTTATTGAGTGAATTGCAGATTCTCTACGTTCTACTTCATTAGTTTACAAAAAATTTAGGTGGAAATCAATAGAAAAGTATACTGAAAGACGTCTAAAAGGGAAGCTAAATGGGAAAAACAGACAACAAGAGTTACCTAAGAACCAACTCAAAATCAGCAATTGCCTCTCCGCTCGGCTGTACGACGATTTGTCTGCTCTCCTCGTACGGCAACTCAAAGTCGTACTTAGTGACTTTCCCTTGTCCCATAACTTTATTTGTAGTTGATACTCCTTCGTGCCAAAGGCGAAGTGTATAGCTCCCCGGCGGAACATGTTCAAGTCGGTAATTCCCGTTGTTATCTGTTATCGTGTAGTAAGGATGATCGGCAACCATAATATGGGCAAACATCCACGGATGCCCAGCATCGCATGTTGCGAGAACAAGCCCGGACTTTTCCATCGGTTTTGTTTTCGACCTCAAACCCTTCATTGGCTGGGCAATATTAAAGATTGTCTTCGGCGGCTTAGCATTGAGATAAGCGTGCACGTTGTGCAGAATCGGATCGCTGTTGACAATCTCTAATCGTTCACCAAGTGGTACTATCATCGTATGCGGCAAATACTCACAACGCTGCTGGTTGAGTGTATAGGCAGGCTGACGTTCGATATGCTTGCCTTCGCTGATAGTTTCAATATAGATAAACGTATTAGCAACGCCGAGATTTTTTCCGACGGTTAGTCGTGGAGAAGCCTTTGTCTTGCCGCAAGTTTTATTATCCTGTGTCATCTCCATCCTTCCAGCCTTACCAGCATCGCCATTGAGTTTCACCGTACCGCGGATCGTTCCGCCATTCGTAACAGTGATTTCTTTATATTTCGTTTGTCCATAGGCAACATTACTGTCCGGCCAAACAGTCAATATCAAGAGTGACACAAAAAACTCAGTAGCCGCAGAAATATACTTGCGGCTACTGAAATGAATATGATGTTCCATGAAGAAAAAAAATTGCTGTGTTATTTAAGTACTTTCGGAGTGGGAATTTTTTCGCCTGTCGGTGATATCGGATCGGGAACAGCGTTTGAAATAGGCTTCAATGACTTCAGATACGCAAAGACGGATTTGAGGTCTTCGTCTGTCATCTGTCCGTACATCATCCACGGCATGGGAGGGAGAATATCTCTGCCGACACCCATGTGCTTGCCTTTCCGCAATGCCGCCATAAACATATCTTCCGTCCATGAACCGATACCGGTTTCAACATCCGGCGTGAGGTTTTGAGAGAAACTTGTACCCCAAGGTCCAACCCATGTCGTGAAATCGTTCGATGTGACAGCACCCCACTGATTCGGTGTCGGACCGATGAGTCCCGCTGGGACAGCAGGGATTGAATCATTTGCCGGATGGCCCGAGAGCAATCGTGTTGTGTCAGGCATTGGTCCCATTGGTGTGAAGATTTTTGGTGAGTGACAATCATCGCATCCTCCGATTGTCACTAAATATTTCCCGCGATTTATCTGATTATCTGCCGGGAATTTACGTGTTCCTCCCCTTTTTTGCTGAGAAATGCTTTCGGATGTAATTCCAAGAGCCGCAATGAAGGCAAACATTGTGAGCAAAAGAACAATATAGTTAGAACGTTTCATGTGGATCCTTTCTATGAAGTAAATGGTGATGAATTGTTGCTTTGATTATACTAAAAAATGGCGAATTACTCAAATTGTTTCTTGAACTCGGAGAATTTTTTTTGCAAGTTTTCGATTTCCGATTGCAATGTTTTTACTTGTTCCTCAAGCTTATCGATACGCTCGTTTTCGGTGATAATTTGTAGCCGGGCAGGCTCAGGTGGAGGAGCCAGATCGCTCTCTTTCATATCCGGCGTAGCGGCAAACAAATGAATATACCGCACCTCCTTTTGTCCTGTATGGCGCGGGACTTTCTTCGCCAGCGGTTGCTGTTCACGATTGGTGAGAGAGGCGAGAACAGTTTCTACTTCTTCAACCGAAGTGAACTCGTGCATGGGACCCGAGCGTCCTCGCAATTCGCCGACGGTCTGCGGACCCCTGAGCATCAGCAGGCACAATAAGGAAAGCTCCTGGCGGGTCAGCGTGTATTGCTCATCAACAACGTGCTTATATTTCTGCACGCGGATGCCTGTGCCGGTTACTGTGCTGATGAGTTTTTTCTCCCGGAGAAGATCCAGCGCACGCAGCACCGTTGTGTCATTGAATGCCGTCACGGGATCGCGATTATTTTTCTGGTTGCACGCCGTCGTGAGACTGTTCAGCGTGAGAGGGTAATAGTCAGGTGTGGTCATCTGCTTTTCAATCAGCGAACCTAAAACTCTGACTTCAACAATAGTAAGTGGTTGATGCATAGTCGAATAATATTATGGAACAGGGCAGATGCCGAGCGCTACCTGCCAGATGAATGATGTGATGATCATAATGATAACAATACAAGCCGTGATTCCTATGCGGGACATACATCTTATTTAAAAGCGATCGCTGCGCTTGTCGGACCTGTTAACGGCATGAGCTTCGTATCTTTGAAGCCTGCTGCCTTTGCGCATGATGTGAACTCTCCGAACGTAATATCGTATCCCTCATGCGTCTCGATAAGCATTGTCAGTGATATGAGCAAGCCCATTGTATTGTTCTTCCGCTCATCGTCGATGATGCTTTCGATGACGACAAGCGCGCCGTCTGGCGGTAATGCATCGAATGCTTTCTTCATGAGCTTATTCTTGTCGTCCAATCCCCAATCGTGCAAAATATTTCCCATCGTAATAACATCAGCTTTTGGGAAATCATCCTTGAAGAAATCACCCGACACCGTTTTCACTCGCCCGTCGAAACCGAATTTCCCAATAATCGATTTTGCTATCGGTTCGATGATGGGAAGATCGAACGACGTGCACTGTATGTGCGGCTGGTGCATGGACACGATGATTGAAAGCTGCCCGCTTGCACCGCCGATATCGCAAAGCGTTTGATACTTCGAGAAATCGAACTGCCGGGCAAACATCATAAAATTCCCCATCTGGATTCCCGCCATGCTTTCAAGAAAGCTGCGGATGCGTTCGGGGCTTGCATAGAATTCTTCAAACTGATTTTTATCTGTATCCTTGACTTCATTCTGCGGCTTACCTGTTCTCAAGCCATCTTCTAAGTTACCCCAAAACTTATACAACCGGTCGTTACTCATCTCGAGGATGCCGCCGATATACTGCAAATTATTCTTGTTGAGATACAGCCCGGTTGATTCATTATTACTGTAGCGCGCATTGTCACCGACTCCATCGCGATTGAGGAGTTCCAGCGAGTGCAGCGCATCGAGGAAATCCAACAATCCGCGGCCATGTAAGTTCAATCGTGTTTGGATTTCTCTCGCCGTGAGCGATGATGAACCAAGTTCGGTGAACAAGCCCATCTTTACGGCGGCTAACAATGTTTTCGATGCCATGTACCCCATGCCCACGTGCATGATGTGCGAGGGATCGGAATGATTGGGTGATGGTGGTTGCATAAAGAATGGTTCTCAGATTATAATAATATTTTTTATTTAACTGATTATAGTTTCGATATCATTTTTTATCATCAGGAAAACGTCTTCCCTGTGTTGGACTTCTTCTAAGCGGCGTATCTAATATCCATCCCCAATAACGTTCTTCAAGCATTCCTTTTGTTACTCCTTCATAGCCACTGTAAAGAGTGGAGCCGCTTATTCCTTCTTTTGCTAGAGTAAACAGCATACCATGTGCCATATGCCTTGGCAGAGTAAATTTGATCAACGCAGCTTCACTTAGCATACCAATTTTCTGTGGTATCTCTTCGAATGCAGTATTATCTGTAGGAATATCTCGTTGAAAAGTTGGAGGGATATACAAAGTATGTACCCCTTCTTGTTGTAGTAGGTTTGGATTTGAAGCATACGGTGGTTTGATGATTTCAATTTTTCCGCAAAATTTGTTCTTATCACTATTTAAGTTATCCCAGGGATTTATTTCGTACTTAAGATTCTCACTCTCAGAAAATGCCCAAACTACTAATTTATCGTCCGTAACTTCTGAAGTATTAACTGCTGCCCTTACTGCTGCAAAGTATGCAGCTTTATATGGATTTCTACTCCAATCCAAGAATCTGGTTGGAACGCCGTAATGTTGGGCAAGTGAGATCAGGGACCAGAGTTGTCCAGGAGGCCATATTGCCTTACCAGAATCGAGTTCTTGTTGGTATAGGGTTTTTTGGTATCCGGGTTCTAATAACTCATTGAATAATTTTCGCAAGGAAAATGAATCTTCCGGGATTCTTAAACCGCTCAAATCTGCGCGTTCTAAAAATGTTTTTAATGTGAGTATTTCTGATCGAATTTGTAATTCGTTTTGTAATGGAAACTTTTCATTAACAGGCATCCACCCATTGGGTGACTCATCGACAGGGTTTTTAAGCAACACATCTTTTCGAAAAGCAGTTGGTATCAAAGGCCAATCACTTTCTTGACCTCGAAATATCCATTCTCGAGGTTCATCCATTAAGAAGTGTTCAGAAATTGGTGAAATAGCACGAACAAATTGCAGGGGATCTTGGCAATCTATGACTGTAAAACGTTTTGACTCGTATTGCATTTTAGTAACTCATTCTAAAGTTATAAGGAAGCTTCGTTCCCGAACTATGTTCTGGTGTAGAGCGAAATGCCATTTCGCTCTACAATAATAATATTACAATCTCTCCAAATTCTTCTTTAGCTTTTCGAACTCACCCCGTACAGGTTAAGAGGGAGCTACGCTCCCGATCTGTGTTATGGTCAGGAGCGTACCCGCCCGCCAAGTCCCAACTTGTCGGGACGGGCGGGGCTCCTGACCAACGCTACGAATTTACAATCTCTCCAAATTCTTCTTCAGCTTCTCCAAACTCGTCTTAAAATGCTCGAGCTTCTCGCGCTCTTTATCGACAACAGCTTGCGGGGCTTTGCTCACGAAGCTGTCGTTAGCAAGCTTGCTCTGTATGCTGTCGAACATCTTCTGGTTATGCGCAATTTCTTTCTCAATGCGCTCGCGCTCGGCATTCAAATCAATAATGCCTTCGAGCGGGATGAACACTTCGCCTCCTTCAACAACTGCACTTGCCGCTTGCTTTGGCTTCTGACCGTCCTTCAACTGCTCGATCTTTATCACACGCGCAAGTCGCTGGAAATAGCCCTGATATTTTTGAATAACCTCTGCTTTTGTCCGCTCCGGAAAGCTGATGACAATGGCGATTTCCTTCGATGGCGGCACCGAGAGTTCGCCGCGAATGTTGCGGATGCTGTCGATGGTGTTTTGGACGAACGCCATTTCATCTTCCACGTTCTTATCAATCCACTTTTTCTCTGAAATCGGGAAGGGAGCAACCATAATCGATTCGCCTTCTTTGCGGGCAGTGAGTCGCTGCCAGAGTTCTTCCGTCACGAAGGGCATGAACGGATGAAGCATGCGCATCGCCTGATCGAAGACATGCAACGCACGATTGAGGACAACTTGTTTGACTTCCACCGGCTCATCGCCATACAGCCGACCCTTGACCATCTCGACATACCAATCGCAGAAGTCGTGCCAGATGAACTCGTAGAGAATCTTTGTTGCCAGATTGATCTCGAATTTTTCAAGTGCAGTGTTCAAATCTCCGATAGTAGAGTGGAGACGGGAGAGGAGCCATCTATCTGCAAGGTCAAGAGAAGCCTCTGAGATTTCGGTCGACGACTCGACTCGTCGAGATTGCGGATTTGGGTCGACGACTCGACTCGTCGAGATTGCGGATTCGCCCAATTGCTCTTTGTTCATCAACAGGAAGCGACCTGCGTTCCAAATTTTGTTGGCAAAGTTTCTGCCGATCTCGCATTTCTCGTTCGAGTACATCACGTCTTGTCCGAGAGGAGCGAGATACACAATGGTGAAGCGGAGTGCATCAGCGCCGTACTCGCTAATGACATCGAGCGGATCGGGAGAGTTACCGAGCGACTTGCTCATCTTGCGTCCCTGCAAATCGCGAATGATGCTGGTGAAATACACATCCTTGAATGGCACCATGTCGTTTGCCTGTTTGCGAGGCGAGCCGTCGGGCAGAGGAATTTCGCCCATCACTTCAGATCCTGCCATAATCATGCGCGCAACCCAGAAGAAAATAATATCGGGTCCTGTCACAAGCGTATCCGTAGGATAGAAATAGCGTAGGTCAGGATTATCCTGGGGCCAACCGAGTGTGGAGAGGGGCCAGAGCCAGGAAGAGAACCAAGTATCGAGCACGTCCTCATCCTGCCGCAGATTCTTCGAGCCGCAATGCGGACATTTCTCAGGTCGAGTTTTCGAAACGAGCGGCTGTTTGCATTCGAGCTTACAGTTATCGTCGCCAACACAGTACCACACGGGGATACGATGTCCCCACCACAACTGACGTGAGATGCACCAGTCGCGGATATTTGTCATCCAGTGCTCGTATGTCTTGACCCAGCGCTCGGGATGAAATTTGATTGTACCGTCTTGCACTACTTTCAATGCTTGTTCGGCAAGCGGTTTCATCCGCACGAACCACTGATCGGAAAGATATGGCTGTATGATCGAATCGCAACGATAACATCTGCCGACATTATTAACATACGGCTCGATCTTTAGCATGAGTCCAAGTTCTTCCAAATCTTTGACAACGACTTTTCGCCCATCGAGATGGCTCATGCCCTGATATTTTTTCGGAACGTTTTCATTGAGCCGCGCCGATTCATCGAGAATATTGATGAACGGCATTTGATGTCGCTGACCGATGTTTGCATTGTGCCGCTGACCGATCCAATAGTCGTTAGGGTCGTGTGCAGGAGTTACCTTGACCATTCCCGTACCGAATGTCGGGTCCACGTATTCGTCGGTGATGATAGGGATTTCACGATTGGCAAGCGGAAGCATGACCATTCTGCCGACGAGATGCTTGTAACGTTCATCGTTCGGATGTACCGCAACCGCTGTATCGCCGAGCATTGTTTCGGGGCGGGTTGTTGCGATGACGGCATACTCTTTCAAATCCTTTATCGGATATTTGATATGCCACAGGTTGGTATTCTGCTCACCATAGTTGACTTCATCATCACTGAGCGCCGTATGATCTTTCGGACACCAGTTCACAATGTACTTGCCGCGGTAGATCAATCCTTTTTGATAGAGGTGAACAAAAATTTCCTGCACAGCTGCCGAAAGTCCCTCGTCCATTGTAAAACGTTCACGTTCCCAATCGCATGAGGCGCCGAGCTTTCGTAATTGCTTGATAATCGTACCGCCATACTGTTCTTTCCATTGCCAGACACGCTTAAGGAATTCTTCCCGTCCAAGATCATGACGAGTCTTTCCTTCTTTCGCAAGCGACTTCTCAACAACATTCTGTGTTGCAATGCCTGCATGGTCAGTGCCAGGCATCCAAAGGGTTTCGTATCCATGCATGCGTTTCCATCGAATGAAAACATCCTGTATCGTATTATTCAACACGTGACCCATCGTGAGGATGCCTGTAATATTCGGCGGTGGAATGACGATGGTATATGGCTTTTTCTTTGGATTTACTTTCGCGTGGAAATAATTGTGCTGTTCCCAATATAGATACCATCGCTCTTCAGCGTCTTTCGGAATGTAGGCTTTAGGAAATTCAGACATCATAGATAACAGGTTTCAGTTTGCAGATTTCAGCGTTATGGTTCTTATCAAAAACAAATGATAAGCCAAGGCATTCGGATTACAACATAACCCGAAAAGTATTTACATCAGTTTTGAGTTATCGAACAGTGAGGGTACGCGTGATTTCCGCGCTGTTCTCCATGCGATCTTTCACGGTAAGGCGAAACGCATGTTTTCCTCTGGTCAGCGGTTCCTCGGATTTGTACCACACACGATTATGCTCGCCATCGATTTCAGGGATGACAAGAATATCATCAATGTACATCTTTATTTCGTCGGTATCAACTCCCGAAAGATTGTCGTGGTAACGGAATGAGACGATTGCTTTCCCCTTCGATGCATAGGCACGGAGTCTACCGATTGTAGGCTCGGTTTCATCTTTGAACACCGCGAGCTCGCCTAATGTGCGCGTGAGTGTGGTCGAAAATGATGTTGTTCCGTTATCCATGGTCGATGTCTGAAACACCCATCCGCCATTCGATCTGAAATACAATCCCAAATGGTCATCAACTTTTCCTGCATCGACAGACACTGTAATTCCTTTATTCAACAAAACATTTTCAGGCTCAAGCATGAACACCGTAGTATTCTTAAAGATATCTGTGCTTACTTGCATGTAGAGGGCTTTATAGACAGCGGCTGAATCGTAAGTGATCTTGAGACGATCATTCAACAAGGAAACTGAATTCTTACGTGTAGAAGATATTGGAATGACCTCAAAGGAGTCATGAGTTGTTGAGGGCTTGCCATGGATTTCTGCAGTGACCGTTGCCATGCGTATTCCGATGAATTCAAGTGAAGGGATGTAATATCCGGTGTACTTGTACAAGTCCACTGCTTCTAAAGGAACAGTTTGAGAAGTCGAACCTTCTTGTACAGTAAGCATCGGTTGTTCGGTAAAAATGCCTGTCGAGCTAACTGTGAACTGTACAAAATCGTTCTGAATATCTGTAGCAAGTTTGACGTCGCGAGCCGTGCCTTGCGGTTTCTTGAGGAAATGGAACAACGGTGCGGAACGCGATCCCCATTTTGACTCGCCAATAATTTTGATGACATCATATTTTTTTAGATCGATGGGTAGTTCGATGCCGTCGTTATCACGTTCAAATTTTCCTTTGGCAAATGTATGTTGTGTCCATTCATAAGCGGAATTTTTCTTGCCATAGACAATACATTTTTCTACACTCGCAAGATTATTACCGATAAGAACAATCTCATCATCATGGATATCATGAATACGCAGTGCAGGCTCATGGTTCGCAAGGAGCTTTCCGGTAAGTTGCGAGGAATTTCCATGAATATCTTTGCAAACTATCCTATACTGATGCTCTCCTTCGGAAAGAAGCTCTGTGTTGATCATTCCGGCGCCGATGGGTTTCTTATCGTAAAAAGGAAGAGTATTCCCTGAATCGATATACAGCTTCTGAAATTTTCCCCAGCCGTGGAGAATGGTAGGAAAATCGTAATGCAAGCTGATCTCTTTTGTTTCTTCTGCGGGGACGCGATCGAGCCGCATGTCGTACATCAAACTATCGTTGAGGTAAAATTCCATACTGTGAATACCGGATTTGCTGTACGTGCCGTCTCGTTTATCCGTTGCCTCGACGCTGAAGCCGACCAGTCCATGGACACGCAGTGTTTGCGGTATGCGAACGTTTGTTTGCCTTCCCGGAAACCTGCTCATGATTTTCGAACGTTGGGCATTATCGATCCATGAATTAGCATCCAGCGGAGATATCATGACACGTCGTATAAAAGGTGAGATATCATCCTTTACAACATAATTATCACAGAGCATCGGGTTTATGGGGTTGAGATTTTCATCCCGGATCTCAAAATGAAGATGAGGAGGACCGAATCCGGTTTCTCCGGTAAGAGCAATCACATCACCTTTCTTAACTGGTACATTCGAAGGTTCGAGCATAAGGTCGATAGCATATGTTCCGCGTTGAAGTTGCTCAGTATGAGTAAGTGTATTGATCGCATCATTAAATGTAAGGAGATGCGAGTATGTACTGTAATAACCATCCTTGTGTCTGACATATAACATCTTGCCATATCCATTCGGCATAATGCGGATACGATAAACATATCCGTCACGAACAGCAAATACGTTGGAACCCGTTTGGCCGTTAGTACTGATATCGATGCCGCCGTGAAAATGTGTCGACCGATATTCTGCGAATGAGGAAGTGACTTTCAGGCTTGCATCTGTGGGCCAAATGTAATCAGAAAGATCCGTTTTGATTGAATCAAATTCTGTTCGAACGAACGAAGCAGGCGGAGGAGAGTATAACAACACGGTCTCCAATGTGCTCGCGTCGGAGACAATAGTCGATGTAAGGATCAGTACCATCCAAGATAACACTCCCATACATCTAATACATCGTTTCATCATAGAATGCACTATAGTGATATAACCGGGTGAGTAATCTTGATGTAACCCTGAAGTTCAGCTTCTATTACATCGCCCGATTTAACCTGTCCAACGCCTTCAGGAGTCCCGGTGAAAATTACGTCGCCGCGTTCAAGCGTAAAAATAGTAGAAACATACTCGATAATCTTTGCCACAGAAAAAATCATCTTTGACGTTGATGTCTGTTGTCGAAGTGCGCCGTTCACCGAACAGCGAATGACGACATCCTGAATGTTGGCGATCTTGTCTCGTGCAATGATTTCAGAAACAGGGGCTGAGGTATCGAAGCCCTTGGCAACACTCCACGGTAGCCCCTTTTTCTTTGCTTCGCCCTGAACATCGCGAAGCGTCATATCAAGACCGATGCCATACCCCAAAACATGATCAAGTGCATTCGTAGAAGAAATATTCTTTCCGTTGTTGCCGATGACAACTACCAGCTCAACCTCCTGATGAACATCGTTTGAAATACGTGGAAGAACGATGGGCTCGCCGTTGTTAATGAGCGCTGTTGATGGTTTCAAAAAGACAACAGGAGTGGTAGGGATTTCGGATTTCATCTCTTTAGCGTGTTCGGCATAATTTCTGCCAAGGCAAAGAATCTTACCGACCGGCACATCTTGCTTATTTGTATGTAATTTCACGCATTTCATAATCAATGGTGTAAAATATATGCACAATAGTCATTTTTAGCAAGGAAAATTCGTTTCCCGTGATGTATATCAGACTTTTATTAGACTAATTAGGTTTTTCTGCTTATATTGACGGCGTTTCAAATTCAAGTATACAGGATAACATTGGCAAAAACATATAAAAAATCAGGAGTCAGTATTGAGGCTGGTGATGAATTCGTCAGTCGAATCAAGAACAAAGTACGTTCAACATTCTCTAAGAATGTCTTTGCTGATATCGGCGTATTTGGCGCTTTTTACAATGGGAAATTTCCCGGCATTAAAGATCCGGTGTTGGTTTCGAGCGTAGATGGCGTAGGAACAAAATTGAAGGTTGCCTTTCTTATGGAAAAGCATGATACCGTAGGACAAGATTTGGTGAACCATTGTGTCAACGATATTGCCGTTTGCGGAGCACAGCCGCTTTTTTTTCTTGACTATTTTGCAACCGGAAAGCTTCAACCCAAGATTGCAGAAAGTGTCGTCGATGGTTTTGTCAAAGCATGTAAAGAAAATGGCTGTTCGCTTGTTGGTGGCGAAACAGCGGAAATGCCGGGTTTCTATCGTACAGACGAATATGATATTGCAGGAATGATCGTTGGGGTAGTCGAGAAGAAAAAAGTTTTTGACGGCAAAAAGGTTAAAGTAGGTGATGTGCTCATTGGCGTCCCATCGACGGGTTTGCATACAAACGGATATTCGCTTGCGCGTAGTGTATTATTTGAAAGGTTTGATGTTGATGATTATGTTGATGAGCTCGGTGCTAACTTAGGTGATGCCTTACTTTCAGTGCATCGTTCATACCTTCACGTTATTAAAACAGCGGCGCAGTTTTCTGAAACACATGCGTTTGCACATATTACCGGCGGGGGGATTGTTGGTAATACAAAAAGAGTACTCCCGCCGAATCATGCTCTAAATATTGATTGGAAGAAATGGGAACGCCCTGCCATTTTCAGGCTAATCCAAAAATATGGTGATGTTCCCGAAGATGATATGAGGAGAACGTTTAATCTTGGGGTTGGCTTGGTTATTATAACGGCAAAACAAAGTGTCGATAAAATTATTCATGTGTTACAGCAGCAGAGTGAACAACCGTTTATTATTGGCGAAGTTATTAAGCAACAATATTAGTTTATTCTTACAATAACAACAGACAAAAAATGATAGCTACTTCAAAACATAACGATGTGGGAACTGTGAAAGCAAGTGCTCAGCATAGAGCTGCAGAGAACTCGGGCATGTTGCAGCGTATGTCAATGCTGAATGAAATAGCATTGAAGATAGATGCTGCGAAAACGCGTGAGGAAATTCTCACCATCATTAGATTAGAAGCGCAATGGCTTTTATCGTATAAGGTGTGTTTCCTCTCCTTAGTCAATAGAGCAAATTCACACTATGTCGTTTCAACATTATCACCTGTAGCAGATGCAGCAGATTTGAATCACAAGCATTTCGCAATTGAAGAAGGCATGCCGGGATGGGTGATAAAAAATCAAGCAGCGATCATTAGTGAAATTCAATCAGGACCAGTCTTTACCCATACGATAGAAGGAAAACTTCAGGATATGGGTATACAATCACTTCTCATCGTACCATTACGCACCGCAAATATGGTTATTGGGTCGCTTACATTCGGTGCAACGAAAGGTGGAACATTTTATGAGGAAGACCAAGCAGTAGCTCAGCAATTTGCAATATATCTTGCGTCAGCCATAAAAAATACATCGATTGTAGAAGATGCAAGCAAGCGAATAGCGCAAATTGAAATGATCAATACTGTTTCTAATCAGTTAACGGCAATGTTGCATCTCGATGAATTACTTAGCGTTGCAGCATCGACAATTCAAAAAACTTTCAATTACTTTGATGTCACCGTCTTTCTTTTATCTGAAGATAAGTGCGAGTTGATTCTCGAAGCGCATTCAGGCAACTTCATCGATTTTTTGCCGCTCGGCTATCGTCAAAAGGTAGATGTGGGACTAATGGGTTGGGTAGCTCAACATGGGAAGAAAATTCTTTGTAATGATGTGTCGCTTGATCCTCGTTATGTTGTGTACGAGTACCATAATACAAAATCTGAACTTGCCATTCCGATCAAAATTGAAAATGAAATCGTTGGTGTGATGAATGTAGAAGATACAAAGCTTCATGCGTTCGATGAAATGGATGCTGTCGTTTTGGAAACGCTGTCAGACCAGCTTGGCATCGCAATCAAAAATGCCAAGCTGTATGATGAAATTCGCCGTGCCAACATGAAATTGACTGAACTCGATAAAATGAAATCGGAGTTTTTGGGCATTGTCTCGCACGATTTTCGGTCGCCTTTATCGAGTATTATGTTGGCAGGCAGGGCTTTGTTGAAACAAGAAGCGATTAAGGATATGCCTCGGATGAAAGAATATTTACAACTAATCGTTAATCAGGCAAATCGTTTGAATCAACTTGCCGAAGATACGCTTTCAATAACCAAGCTCGAATCAGGTCGCCTTAGCTACTTCTTTAAGATCGTTAACATTGAACGGCTCATTCAAGATGCAGTGACGCTTGTGAGATTTTCAATCAGGCACCAATTCATTTACACCATCGGTCCGAATATCACATTCATCAAAGGTGACCAATCCAAACTTCGGCAAGTATTGCAAAACCTTGTAGGGAATGCCGTGAAATATTCACCGCGTGGTGGAAAAATAACAATCAATGTCGATGATTATTCTGATGACCAGATTATTATCTCGGTATCCGATGAAGGTATAGGAATACCTCCAGAGCAAGTGGACAAACTCTTTCAGAAATTTTCTCGTGTTGAGACTGGAGAAGGTAGAGAGATAAGAGGCGCTGGGCTTGGATTATGGATATGCCGTGAAGTTGTAGAGGCACATGGCGGAAAAATCTGGATCGAGAGCGAACTCGGCAAAGGAACAAAATTTAAGCTAACGCTGAACAAGGCGCAGCAATAGATGAGAATATACCGACCGAGAATGTTCTTGGACCGAACCTCGCTATTCTGAAATAACATGTGACGAGAAGAGGTATTTGACTTTTAATGGACATTCGTACGTACGGGTCGCGCATTCCACAAACGCAATGCAAGTACAAGGCCAATCAGTGCGATGGGTAACATAACAAGCGGCCAGTTAATCCAATTTGACGCATCCTTGCTCGCAGCAGTTCCATCTTTGGGTAATACTTCACCTAATACGAGAGCGACGGCTGCTGTTCCTAGGTACACGAACCCATCAATAATCCCGACTGCGACGCCGGCGTTGTGTTTACCACCGAAGTCCATGCTAGCCGTGCCAGACAACATGCCGTGAACGCCGATGATGCAAAGACTCATTGCTACCATTAGGTAGCCGAGTGCGACGCTTTCGAGGAGGAATCCAGCGACGCCAGCGCCGACCAACATACCTGCGTACAGTACAGCCGCAACTGGTCCACGCCGCGAACCGAAAACGTGGTCAGAGATTATTCCGGCAAAAACACCTCCCGATATACCTGCGACACACAACAGCATTCCCCAGTTCTGTGCAACAAAGCCGTCCCAGCTCCCGGTTTCCTTTGCGAAGAACGGGTAGTACTGCATGATTGCTTGTCGCAAGTAGCCACTACAGAACTCGATCAAAGCGATGGTCACAATGATCGGGTTTTTGAACATCGCTGCGGCGACTTTGAGCGCGCTTGTCCGAGACTTGGAATCTGCAGATGCGTCTCCGGTATCGAAATCTTTGTGCCCGGTTTGACTCGGAGAGTCGTAGACGTAGAACCAGTCAATCACCGCAAACACGATCAACACGGCCGTCGGTACGAAGAACACGGCTGGGGTACTGACGTTCTCGACGATGCGACGGCCCCAGTCGTAGGCGAAGTAGATTCCGAGTGAAATCAAGATGCCGAAGATTCCTCCAAATACCCCGCGTTCTCGTACATGGAACCAGTGGGCGTTGACTTTGACGATCGAAACTGCCCCGAAGCTCTGGAAGTACATATTGGCTGCGTATAACAATGAGAAGGTCGATACTAGGTTTTCGGTTTGACCCACGTGAAGCGTCCAACCCATTGCCAAATTACACAGTGCCGATCCTACGGCTGAAATCATGATTGTCGCTCGACCGCCAAGTTTGTCGGTTAATGGTCCGTTGATTACGAATGACACTCCATAGGTTAATGTGCCCCAGAAGAAGATATCGGAGAAGTCCTGTTTGGTCATCAGGTCTCCGAGTGCGGTCTTGGCGACGTTAAGGTTATAGCGTCCCATGTAGAGGAATGAGTATGTCAGCCCGAGCGGCAACCAATTTAACAAGCGCCTTTGCTTAAACGTGTCCGAGTGCCCAAAGTCAACTCGTGGCAGTCGCGCGATTAATAAGGCGACTACACCAAGCAAGATCAGGATAGGAAGCAGATCACTCAGCCACTGCGGCATATAGCCCTCCTTGGAAAAGGTGGTGGCGAAACTCTGGACTATGTTTTGGTTTTTCCCCTGCTGACGATAACGATGAATCCATGATTAATCACTATTATTGAGGTTCGTGAATTTGAAGTAGATAAGGATTTAATTTGAGATTTCAAAATGAAAGAATATATTAATTCGGAAAGTTTCTTAAGCGCTCAAAGGTATAAATACCTGTGCTGTGTCCATCGCCCCAAGATAACTGAAGAGCGTACGATCCTACTGGCTGTATAGTTTTCAATTCATATCGTCCGGGGGTCTTACGATTTGGTTCCGGAGGTCGGTACTCATGGAGGAGAACAGTTTCTCCAGAGCATCCTGCACATGGGCAGTTATCACGTAGCTGATCAATTGGATAAACGATTTCTATGCCATCATCCCATGTAATCTTAAGTTCATTCGGGCTGATTCTTTTGATGCTGGTTGGTCTCATAAAATTGGCTTACTTTCCGATCCTTTGAGTTTCCATCTGCTGAAGTGAATCTAATCTTCTGATGACGTTTTCATAGAATTGCTTCCACCGATGCAGGTCTTTCTTATAATACTGAATAGCGATTTCGGCTTGTTTGTCTGTTACGTGATAGCTTGCATAGAGGCTGTCAATTCGGAGTTTTGTCGTAAGAGAATCCGATAAGGAGAAGTGAGCTTCTTCTCGAATGATAAGCATATCTGCATAAAGATTAACAAATTGATTTTCAGGAATCGGAAGATCTACTGATTCATCATTATGACAGGATTGTAGAGCAATCGTAACAAAAAAAAGAGCGAAGAGTAAATATTTCATATCATCTTTTTAGGAAATCGACAGTATTGTAAGAATATCCCCCTCAAAATGCAATGTTTTTACAGGAGTCAACGAAATCTTTACGATTACATTCCTTGACTTTCAAAGCCATTCTTCGTATTTTAATTCGCCAACAATAATATTTTCTGCTTTTTTTCAAACCTTGAGGAGTTTTATGGCTACAACATCAGATTTTAGATCAGGTATGTGCATTCGAATGGATGGTAATTTATGGACAATTGTTGAATTTCAACATGTGAATCCAGGCAATTGGCGGGCGTTTGTGCGAGCAAAATTGAAGAACTTAAAATCAGGAAAAGTGGTTGAAACTCGATTTCGCGCCGGTGAGGCTGTTGATGCTGTGCGTATAGAAACCAAAGAATATCAATATCTTTATCACGATGGGTCAAGTTTTGTGTTCATGGATAAAGAAACGTATGATCAGATCAATGTTGATGAGAAGATAATCGGTGAAGGCGCACCATTTCTTAAAGAGAGCGAAACAGTTGAAATTATGATGAACGGTAATGAAATTGTGACACTTGAAGTCCCGTTTACGGTTGAACTTAAAGTGGTAGAAACTGTCCCCGGGGTACGAGGTGATACAGCTACCGGGGCTCAAAAACCTGCAAAGGTTGAAACCGGTGCATCGGTGAATGTCCCATTATTCATCAATGAAGGCGACATGATCAAGGTCGATACTCGCACCGGCGACTATATCGAACGCGTAAAAGCTGCATAATATTTGTTATTCGTGATTTGCTATCAGTCCTTGATAGTGTGTTGGAATTTCAGATAACTCTTCAACGATACCATTTAGAGGAGAGATTATGGATTTAACCTATCTTAAAAAATTAGTTCGCATCGTCGAAAATAGTAATGTCGATGAAATCGAAGTAGAAGAAGAAGGATTGCGAGTGCGAGTTGCGAGAAATTCGCATAACAATGCTACTGCAGTGCACACTATTGCCACACAACCTGCCGGCGCAGCTGTCGCTCCGATACCTCAACCATCACCTTCTGCTTCGGCACCTGCACAACAACCCGAAGTAAAATACCATGAGATTAAGTCACCCATCGTCGGAACGTTCTATCGAGCTCCAGCACCCGATGCCGATTCCTACGTAGAAGTTGGGCAATCGGTAGAGCCGAAAACGGTTCTTTGTATTATTGAAGCAATGAAACTGATGAACGAGATAGAATCGGATGTGGCAGGGAAGATTGTGAAAATCCTGGTTGAGAGCGGTAAGCCAGTTGAGTACAATCAAACGCTCTTTCTCATCGAACCGATGTGAGTGTGGTTCGTTGCCGTATTTTCATATCTTTTAATTAACCTTTCATCGTACTGTAGAAACGTGTTCAAAAAAGTTCTTGTAGCAAATAGAGGGGAAATAGCGCTTCGCGTCATTCGTGTGTGTCACGAGTTAGGCGTTAAAACCGTTGCGGTGTATTCCGAGGCGGATAAATATTCTCTCCATGTGAAATTTGCCGATGAAGCAATCTGCATCGGGCCTCCTGCAGGAAAAGAAAGCTATCTTCATATTCCCCGCATCATTTCCGCTGCAGAAATTACAAACGCGGATGCTATTCATCCCGGTTATGGCTTCCTTGCAGAGAATGCGCAATTTGCAGAAATCTGTGCTGCGTCGGGACTCAAGTTTATTGGACCATCTCCTGAAGCAATTACTTCAATGGGCGATAAGTCGCTTGCCAAAGACACCATGCGTAAAGCAGGCGTTCCGGTGGTGCCCGGCAGCGAAGGAATTGTAAAAGAGCTTAAAGAAGGATTGGATATTGCTGCGGCGATTGGATTTCCTGTAATCATCAAAGCGACTGCCGGCGGTGGTGGCAAGGGAATGCGTATTGTGCGGGAAGCTGGAGAATTTGAAAAAGCATTTCAGATGGCGAGCACGGAAGCAGGCGCTGCTTTTGGTAATGCCGATGTCTACATCGAAAAATTTGTAGAGCAGCCAAGACATATCGAGATCCAAGTCTTCGGCGATCAATATGGTAATGTCGTCCATCTCAATGAACGCGATTGCAGTGTGCAACGTCGTCACCAAAAACTTATAGAAGAATCCCCGTCGCCGATTGTGGATGATGAGCTGCGAGAAAAAATGGGTGCTGCAGCAATCAAAGGTGCAAAGGGTGTGAAATATGAAGGTGCCGGAACGATTGAATTTCTTGTCGATAAAGATAAGAATTTTTATTTTATGGAAATGAACACGCGTATTCAGGTTGAACACCCGGTAACCGAGATGGTGACGGGTTACGATCTCATAAAACTCCAACTTCTTACTGCGGCAGGAGAACGATTACGCAAGAAGTCCTTCAAACCACATGGTCATGCGATTGAATGTCGTATTAATGCCGAAGATCCGGACCATGAATTCCGTCCATCACCAGGCGAGATCACTAGTTTCCATCTGCCGGGTGGATATAACGTTCGCGTTGATACACATTGCTATGCGGGGTACCGTGTACCGCCGTTTTATGATTCGCTGATTGCAAAGCTCATTGTTTATGCACCTACGCGCGATGAAGCGATCGATAAGATGTCCAGTGCGCTGGAAGAATTCACTGTCGAGGGTGTGCACACGACGATTCCATTTCACCGGAAGGTGATGAAGAATGAAGCCTTCCGCAACAGCGACTACGATACAAGTTTTATTGAGAAACACTATCTCAAAGACTAATATTTTTTTTGGAAGGAAAATGAATGACATTTCCAGATGAACTTAAATATACAAAAGATCACGAATGGGTGCGTATCGAAGGTGATATTGCAACCGTAGGCATCACTGATTACGCGCAAGGAGAGCTTGGTGATGTTGTTTTTGTTGAACTCCCTTCAAAAGGAAAGCAAGTTAAACAAGGAGCGTCATTCGGTACGGTCGAGGCGGTGAAAGCAGTGTCGGATCTTTATTCGCCGCTGTCAGGCGAAGTTACGGATGTAAATCCGGCATTGGAAAAGACGCCGGAGCTTGTCAATAAGGATCCTTACAACGGCGGCTGGATGATGAAGATGAAAATCAGCAGCAAGAATGAATTCAATAATTTATTGGATGTTAAGAAGTACAGGGAATTGATAGGAAAATGACATGTGAAGATATTGGATATTCTATGTCTGATATCGATGTTTCCCTATCCCCGCCTTATCGAAAACAATTCTAATTTCAATTCAACTTCGAAGAGATCATGAGTATTAATCTTTCAGAATTTCGAACGTTCGCACAACGCCATATTGGACCGGATGATCAAGATACCAGGCACATGCTTGCTGAAGTTGGATCCCGTACCCTTGATGAATTTATTGACAGCGTTATTCCAAGCGCCATCCGTACGGATAGCCGTTTACGGCTTGATTCACCACAGAGTGAGTATGATGTTCTAAAGCGCTTAAAAGAAATTGCTTCGAAGAATCATGTGTTCCGTTCATTGATTGGTATGGGATATTATGATACCATGACGCCTCCGGTTATTCAACGGAACATTTTAGAGAATCCGGGCTGGTATACCCAGTACACGCCCTATCAGGCAGAGATAGCGCAGGGAAGATTAGAAGCGCTGTTAAATTTTCAGACGATGGTAATTGACCTGACAGGTTTCGAGGTTGCCAACGCATCACTGCTCGATGAAGCGACAGCGGCAGCGGAGGCAATGACAATGTTTTATGGCATCAAGGGAAAGCCTCAGCATGGTGTTTTTTTTATTTCTCGTGATTGTCATCCCCAAACGATTGCCGTTGTACAAACACGCGCCAAACCCTTAGGCATTCATATAGTTATTGGCGATGATACGACGTATGAATTTTCTGAAAATGTCTTTGGTGCACTACTTCAATATCCGACGTCGGATGGTGCAGTGCGTGACTATCGATCATTCTGCAACAGAGCACATGCTATCGGTGCGTTGGTTGTTGTCGCTGCTGATCTTCTTAGTCTAACGCTGCTCACGCCTCCCGGTGAATTCGGTGCCGATGCGGCAGTAGGCAATACACAGCGATTCGGTGTGCCGCTTGGTTTCGGCGGTCCGCATGCTGCCTATTTTGCAACGAAGGATGAATGTAAACGCCAAATACCTGGTCGTGTCATTGGAGTTTCAGTCGACTCACGAGGACAAAAGGCGCTGCGCATGGCTCTCCAAACACGCGAGCAACATATTCGCCGTGAGAAAGCAACTTCCAATATCTGCACAGCTCAGGTTCTCTTGGCAATTATGGCGAGCATGTACGCCGTCTATCATGGTCCCGACGGTCTGAAAGCAATAGCCGAGAAAATCCATAATCTCACCAAACTCCTTGCATCGGGATTGAAACATTTAGGGTATCGTATTCTTCACGATGACGTTTTTGATACGCTTCATGTAGAATGCGACAGGCAAACGATGCAATATATCGAGTCGACATTGCATTCCCGGAATATCAACCTGCAGTGGTTCGACGATTGCTCGTTCGGTATTTCGTTGGATGAAATATCCTGCCGTGAAGAAGTCGTAACATTGCTCGATATCTTGTCTCATAACAGATCGAAGCATGTAAGCTTCGATGACCTTGCTGCAAAAGAAGCATCGGGTTATGCAGGCGCAATGAAACGCACATCTTCGTATCTCCGACATCCTGTATTTTCTACGCATCATTCCGAGACAGAAATGCTGCGATACATCAAGTCACTCGAAGAGAAAGACCTCTCTCTTGCCGTGAGTATGATTCCGCTTGGTTCATGCACAATGAAGCTCAATGCGACCACAGAGTTACTGCCGGTAACGTGGCGTGAGTTTAGTGCGATGCATCCTTTTGCCCCGACTGAGCAAACCCGTGGATATCGCGAACTTTTCACCCAGCTTGAATCGATGTTGAAAGAGATAACCGGTTTCGCGGCAGTCTCGCTTCAGCCGAACTCTGGTGCGCAAGGTGAATACACAGGACTGCTCGTAATAACATCGTACCTTGAATCGATACGTGAAGGTCATCGTTATGTCTGTTTGATTCCTTCTTCTGCTCATGGTACGAATCCAGCAAGTGCTGTAATGGCTGGGATGGAAGTGGTTGTTGTGCGGGCAAAGGATGACGGTTCCATAGATACTCAGGACCTTGAAGAGAAGGCAAAACATCACAAAAACAATCTCGCCGCGCTGATGATAACATATCCTTCGACGCACGGTGTTTTTGAAGAAGGCATTAAAGAGATTTGTCGTATTATTCATGCAAACGGCGGACAGGTGTATATGGATGGTGCAAATATGAATGCGCAGGTTGGACTTTGCCGCCCGGCAGAACTCGGTGCAGATGTTTGTCATATCAATTTGCATAAGACGTTTTGTATTCCTCATGGCGGCGGCGGTCCCGGGATGGGGCCCATCGGTGTGGCGCAACATCTTGTTCCCTTCTTACCTTCTCATCCTGTCGTGCAGATCGATGGCAAGAGCAGACTGGGGCCTGTTTCAGCGGCGCCGTGGGGGAGCGCAAGCATTCTTGTGATTTCCTGGGCATATATCGCGATGATGGGGGCGAAGGGTCTCACCGATGCAACTGCAATAGCTATTCTCAACGCCAACTATATGATGAAACGGCTTGAGAAACATTATCCTATCGTGTATAAAGGGATTAATGGCAGATGCGCGCACGAGTTTTTACTTGATCTTAGACTGTTCAAGCAGAGTGCAGGTATTGAAGTGGAGGATGTTGCCAAGCGACTGATGGATTACGGATTTCATGCGCCGACAACATCGTTCCCCGTCGCAGGTACGTTGATGATCGAGCCGACGGAGAGCGAGACCAAAGACGAGCTCGACCGTTTCTGCGAAGCAATGATTGCTATCCGTAAAGAGATAGCAGAAATAGAGCGAGGCACAGCAGATCGTGAGAATAATGTTCTCAAAAACTCACCGCACACTGCCGATATGGTCATAAGCGACAAATGGAATTTCCCGTATAGCCGAGAGAAAGCAGCGTACCCTGCGCCTTGGCTGCGACAGCGAAAGTTCTGGGCTCCCGTCGGTCGTATCAATAGCGTGTATGGTGACCGGAACCTCGTATGCTCATGTCCGCCTATTGAGGAGTATATCGTTCAAAGCGCTGAAGTGTAAACTTTCGCTTTCTTCTACATATTCTAGGCACTGCTGAAGGTAGTGCCTTTGTATTTTTATGACTCCCTTGCACCTTTCCCGAATAACCATTACCTTTTATTAGTATTCCAACTTTTGTAGTGAAATCCATCCAAACCATATTTATCCTCCTCATTGCAGTTTGCAGTATCTTGCCTGCGTCTGTGATTGCTCAGTGCTGGGTGTATAAGTACAGTGGCACGTCTCAGGGGTTAAACGCAATTTCGTTCGCTGATGCACATCATGGATTTATTGTCGGTGATGGCGGCACGGTGCGGTACACGACAAATGGAGGGACGAGCTGGATAGGACAGAATCTCAAAGTCACCAGCCCGTTTTATGCTGTAGATTGTCTTGATTCGCATAACGTAACGATGGTTGGCTATGATTTGGGCAGAGGATCCGGCATGATTTATCATACGACGAATGGCGGCGCTACATGGTCTCGACAAAATAGCGGGACGATTGAAGCCTTATTCAGCGTTTCGTTTATTAATCGTGATACAGGGCTAACAGTTGGAAATGGAGGTATCATTCTTCGTACGACAGATGGCGGTTCATCCTGGATACCGAGAGCAAGCGGTGTTACGCGAGTTCTCTATGGCGTTGCATTTCTCAATGATCGAGTTGCCATCGTTGTGGGCAACGCCCAAACCGGCATAGGGGGAATTATTCTTCGCACGACCAATACCGGCGCTACGTGGTCAACGATCGCCACTACATCCCGTGCATTAAATTCTGTTTCATTCAGCGATTCGAGTATCGGTTATGCCGTCGGACCGTACGGCATGATCTTCAAAACGACGAATGGTGGTCTGGACTGGCTCGACCAATCTATCAATTTAGAGTATTTTTTCAATAGTGTTTCATTCATTGATTCTAATAGAGGCACTGCGGTAGGAATCACTGATGCCAAAGGACTTATTGTGTACACCACGGATGGTGGTTCGATCTGGCAAAGAATCACACATCCAAACAACTTTTATAACGGTGTTGCTGTCCATGATTCGACAATAGGAACAGTCATTGGATGGTATGGCAATATTATACACCAAGGTGAGAATTGTTCACAGAACGGATGGTTATCTCAGGAATTTCCCATCAACAATGACATTGAGGTTCCGCTCGCTACAACGTTGTCAATATCACGATCAGTGGTATTACAATGGAATCTGCTTGCCGATATTAACATCATTGGGACAACTGTAGAGCTTGCGACGGATTCTACCTTTGCCATAGGCATTGTTGTAAATTCTTTGGTGATGCTAGATGGCTCTCGACTGGTACGAAAACTAACAGTACCGGATTTGCAGCCCGGAACAACATACTACTGGCGATTAAAGGTACATTATCGTGGTGGTTCATCTACGTTATGGACTAATACCTGGCAATTTACTACAGCAAGCGGAAGCATCAGCGGTCAAATCTTTGAGGACCTGAATCGCGATAGCACGTGGAATGTTGGAGAGCGCAGTCTGGCAGGATGGAGAGTCGATATAGCAGGGGTAAATTCTGGTAGTGTCTTGACGGATTCAGCCGGAAGGTTTACATTTGTAGGACTCAGCTCAGGGCTATATTCTCTGCGGCAAGCTCTTCCCGTTACATGGGTGCAGACTGTTCCGGAAGATAGTGCTATTCAGGTCGTGCTTGCAGAAGGTGAAGCTGTGAGCGGACTTTTATATGGAAATTACTTTCCATGGAACTCCGTGCAGGGGACTGTGTTCGATGATGTGAATGAAAACGGTATTCGCGATAATGGAGAAGCCGGGCTTGCTCAGTGGCTTGTACGGATGCATGGCAGTGCAACGGATTCGGTGTTGACCGACAACGACGGGAAGTATGTATTCTCCCGATTAACATTAGGAACGCTTACGTTTTATCCTGTCGTTCAGCATTCGTGGGAACAAATCTATCCGCAATTAGGAGGAGAACGCCTCGCATACATAAATAATTTTGATCAGCATTATATAGGATTGGATTTCAGTATGCATCGTATACCTTCGAGAATAAAGTTAACGCTCTTTGTTAAAGACAGCACATCGTTTGCGCATCGCGAGATCTGGTGGGGCGTTCGTCCGGGAGCAACGCGGGGAATCTGGGGTGTGGATGAGCAAGCAACTAATACAGATTTTTCAGAAGGTGAATTTGAAATACCTCCGCAGACATACGGACTGTTCGATGCACGCTTTGAAAATCCATCGATAACGAATGACCAATTCGGTTACGGCTCTTGGACTGATATGAGACACTATAGTTCGCCGACGCAAATCGATACGTTTCGTGTAACGTTCAGACCGGGGTATTTTTATGGCGGCGACTACCCGATGACGCTGCGCTGGTCGAAGATTGCTATTGATACATCCTTTGATGGTTCGGTGTTGATGAGTAATATCTACGACAATATCGTAAACATGAAAACGGTTGATAGTCTTGTCATAGCAGATCCGGCAATCACCTCTGTGACTATCGTTGCTTCATATCCACGACTGCCTGTCGTTGCCGTTGAGGAACCTGTTGCTGAATTGCCCAAAGAGTTCGCGCTATTTCAGAACTATCCCAATCCCTTCAACCCGACGACAATCATCCGTTACACGGTACCTGATATAGGGGCTGGACATGTCGAAGATCCCGCAAAAGGCGGGGAACTGCCCGTACGGTTGGTTGTGTACAACGTACTTGGGCAGCAAGTTGCAGAGTTGGTAAACGAAGTTCAATCTCCGGGATACAAATCAATAACATGGACCGCAATCGACGTGCCGAGCGGCGTGTACTTTTATCGCCTCACTGCCGGAAAGTTTAGCGATGTGAAGAAGCTATTGCTTCTCAAATAGTCCCGCCCTATTTTGGCGGGGCTATTGTTACTCAAGTAGTCCCTTCATTTTTGTTGTAAGAAGGCGGTGAAAGAGCCCGTTTCTGTACGGAATTTAGCCTTTCTAGGCAGTTTAAATTTCATAGAATTTTTATTGAAAGTGGGAGGAATTATTGTTACTTTGCCTTTACACATCTGCTATTAAACTCGTGCCTAAGCAACTACAATATGCAATAGTTATTGGAGTTCTTCTCACATCCAACCTTTATGTCCATCAATCACTCGCTCAGCAATGCTGGGTATATCAGAAAAGTAATACAAACAACCTCCTTAGAGGAATATTCTTTTCCGATTCCTTGACAGGTACGGCGGTTGGAGAGTACGGAATAACCTTGCGTACCACGGACGGAGGAGCGAGCTGGGGGTATCAATCAGGCGGCTTGCCATCTTCTTACTTATATGGTGTATCATTCAATGGTACAAATAACGGGTTAGCTGTGGGATATACATCTGAGGGTAATAATGCGTACGGATTGATTCGTCGTACGACAAATGGAGGTAGGACATGGATAGGGCAAAGTACCCCACGTCCGTTATATGCGGTTTCCATGACTGATTCAAATGTTGGGGTAACTGTTGGTACATGGGGGACAGTTCTCTGGATTACGGACGGTGGAAGTACGTGGACAAACCGATTAGGTGGGAGCAATCGCACTTTCTTGGGAGTTTCCTGCATCGATCCTCGTACTGCAACGATAGTTGGAGAAAATGGGATAATTTTTCGCACGACGGATGCGGGCATAACGTGGCAACAGCAGCTGAATATACCGAACATTACGCTCTTAAGTGTATCGTTCGCCGATGCTAATCACGGGACAGTAGTAGGACAGAGTGGGATCGTTCTTCGCACAACAAACGGCGGAACGACCTGGACGCAGCAAACCCTTCCAACATTTTGGTTGTGGGCTGTTTCCTTTGCTGATACCAACGTAGGCATTATCGTTGGTGAAAATAGTATTTATCGCACAACAAATGGCGGCGAAACATGGGAAGGAGAAACTATCCCAGGACAAGGGTTATATGGTGTCGCGCTTCCAACTCCAGATGTTAATGCAAGTGTTTTGGTGGGTGCTGTTGGAGCCATTCTTCACAAGTCAAATAATTGTTCCCCATATCCTGAAGTCATACCCATTTCGCCACCAGATGGCGCAGAGCATCAAGCTCTTCCACCTGTTGGTCCCCCCTCGCTGACGTTAACATGGAATTGTCTTCCTTCCATTCAAGTGGTAAGTTCTCAAGTTCAAGTAGCATCCGACTCTAACTTTCTCAACACGGTGATTGTTGATACCATTGTAGCACTCAACCGTTCCTTTGTAAATAGGTCACTTACTCTGACGAACATGTCGTTTGGTACGAAATATTTCTGGCGGGTGAGGGTGCAGTTTCTCGATAGTACAGCTACCGATTGGTCAAAAACGTGGAGTTTTACCACGGCAAAGGGTGTCATCAGCGGTGTGGTGTTTGAAGATATCAATCGTGACAGTATCCGAAATCCCGGAGAGGTTGGTCTTGAAGGCAAGCGCATTGATCTCACAGGAAGCGCGTCAGCGACAGTATACTCTGATGTGAATGGTATGTATTCCTTTTGGGGCCTCGATTCAGGACAGTACAATATTAGCGAGCAACTCTCAGCGACGTGGGTAGCCACAACACCTCAAACCGGTTCCTATACTGTCGAGCTTGGCGTGAACGACACATCCTCTGGCAACCTGTTTGGCAGTTACTTCCCATGGAACTCCGTTGGCGGAGTGGTGTTCGAAGATAAGAATGATAACGGCATGCAAGACGATCTTGAGCAGGGCCTGGTGAATTGGGCGGTGCAATTACAAGGTACGGGAAGTAGTTCAATCATTACTGATTCACTCGGTCATTTTGCCTTTCCTCGTTTAGTCCTTGGCAGTTATACGATTTATACATCCGCGCAGCCGCCATGGGAGCAAGTCTACCCGCAATTACAGAATGGTCATGGCTTGTACTTCACCGACTATGATCAACACTATCAGAATAAGAACTTTGCCGTGCATAAGGTTCCAACGAGAGTGAAAATAACGTTGAATATTGCAGATACTTCTCCTTTAGGTCAAAGGGATATCTGGTTCGGTGTTCACCCGGGTACAACGTTCGGCATCTGGGGTGTTGATCCTGCATGCACAAACTATGATTTCTCAGAAGGAGAATTCGATCTCCCGCCGCAATTGTACGGATTATTTGATGCAAGGTTTGTCACACCAAAACCAAACAATCAGCAGTTCGGTTATGGTACGTGGACAGATATGAGACCCTTTTTGTCGGCAACGCAAGTCGATACGTATAAGGTGAGTTTTCGTCCCAGTTATGCTTACGGCGGTGATTATCCCTTCACGCTCTCATGGTCACCTGCGCAAATTGCATCGTCGTATAGCGGATCAGTCACGATGGTAGATCAATTCGGTGAGACAACAGATATGAGATCAATCGACTACCGTATTGTTAGTAATGAAAATATTAACTCAGTGCGTATCATTGCGAACGCTCCTATAATAGCAGAATCTTACATCAAGCGATGGAAGTTGATATCGCTTCCGTATGAAGTGAGTGATGGCAGAATTGATGTTTTATTCCACAGTGCAGGCTCAAATGCATTTTCATTCAATACTTCAACTGGATATCAAAGTAATACAGAACTCATAACCGGAGTCGGTTACTGGTTAAAATACGCGCCGGGCTTTGACTCATTACCGACAAGTGGAGTATCTCGAACTGAAGATATCATTAATGTGGATGAGGGATGGAATATGATAGGTGCGCTCAGTGTGCCGCTTGATGTCGAAGCTATCGGGACGTTTCCGTTAGGAATAATTGAGGGAAGGTTCTTTACATATGAAAACGGCAGATACGCTGAAGTTGAAACGCTTAAACCCGGCTTTGGATATTGGATCAAGTCAAGGCAGGCAGGGCAGCTCACCTTGTCATCGGCGTCTTCGGCAGCAAAGAAGCACAACACATCGAACATTAAGGCTGAGGATTTTAGTGAGATGCGATTCCAAGATGCGAATGGGAATGAAGGTGTAGTATACTTTGGCTCTACGGCCAAGGAAAACATTGGTATCCAGAATGAATATTATTTACCTCCTTTGCCGCCCGAAGCCCCGATGGAATCGGGGTTCGATGTGCGGTATGCCTCTGGTCGTATGCTTGAGCTTGTAGAACAGGAGAAATCGAAGGAAGTACGTATCCAATTCACTTCTGAGGCATACCCAATAACACTGCAGTGGAAGCAGAAGTCAACATCAGGAGTCGAGGCATCTCTCCGGATCGACAACACTGATGTTTCGTTAGCAGGTACCGATGGTTCCATTATACTGAATAACCCAACGTCGATAGTCCTCGAGATGAGTGGCATACGCGAAGTGCCAAAAGAGTTTGCGCTATTTCAGAATTATCCCAATCCGTTTAATCCTACAACGGTTATCAAGTATCAGTTGCCAGTCGTCAGTATGGTGATGCTCAGAGTGTACAATCTTCTTGGGCAAACGGTGGCGACATTGGTGGACGAGGTGCAGGAAGCAGGGTATAAGTCGGTGGAGTTGGATGCACGTTCGCTTTCCAGCGGTATCTATTTCTATCAGATTGATGCGCATCCGGTTAGCACTGCCGACCACGTCACTTCTTTTAGTCAAGTAAAGAAAATGATCTTGATAAAATAATCTTACTCTGCCGCCGAAGATCAACCACGAACGAAGAACCATTCGTGGTGGCAACTCCTCTCTTTTTTTCGTATGTTCTATCGTACGTTCATTTTCATTCTTCGAACCATTAACCATTAACCAATAACTACGAACCAATTTCATGCAACATTCAGAGGTCATCCTCGTTCTCGACTTCGGCTCGCAATACACACAGCTTATTGCACGTCGTATTCGTGAGCTTGGTGTCTATACCGAGCTTCATCCGTTCAGTTTGTCAATCGAAGCCATAAAAAACCTTCATCCGAAGGGCATTATTTTCTCCGGCGGACCATCGAGCGTGTATGCCGACGATGCGCCGCATTGCTCAAAGGAATTATTTGATATGAACATCCCTATTCTCGGTATATGTTACGGCTTACAAATAATTGCGTACCAGCTTGGCGGGGAGGTGGATCGTTCGGCACGGCGCGAGTTCGGCAATGCTGAGGTGGTGATCGATGATACCACGGATTTGTTTACAGGATTCAATGGCAGCACAGCCGAGAAATCAACAGTGGTATGGATGAGTCATGGTGACACGCTGACGAAGCTGCCGGAAGGATTCGAGCGTATCGGACATTCACGTAACTCGCCGATCTGCGCTATTCACAATCCGAAGAAAAAGATTTATGGTGTGCAATTCCACCCTGAAGTTGCTCACACCGTGAAAGGAACAGAGATCCTCAGCAATTTTGTGTTCACGATCTGCGGATGTAAAGGAGGATGGGAAGCCGACTCGATCATAGAACAAAAGATTGCAGATATCAGATTACAGGTTGGGAAAGAAAATGTTATCTGTGCGCTTAGCGGCGGCGTCGATTCATCGGTGCTGGCAGTGTTGTTGCATAAAGCCATCGGCGACCAGCTCTATTGCATCCATATCAACAACGGCGTGATGCGGAAAAACGAAAGCGATGCAGTAGTGAAGCTGTATCGCGATACTTACCATTTCAATCTCGATTATGTCGATGCTGCGGAATTGTTTCTCAACAAACTCAAAGGCGTGACCGACCCTGAACAAAAAAGGAAAATCATCGGCAACACGTTCATTGAAATTTTTGAACAGGAGGCACGCAAGATTGGCAATGTTGGTTTCCTTGCGCAAGGGACGTTGTATCCCGACGTCATCGAGTCTGTCTCGTTCAAAGGACCGTCGCACAAAATTAAAACGCATCATAATGTCGGCGGCTTGCCCGAAACAATGCAACTCAAGCTTGTCGAGCCGTTCCGTGAATTATTCAAGGATGAAGTACGTGCGGTAGGAAGGAAACTTGGACTGCCCGAAGAATTTATTATGCGGCACGCGTTCCCCGGTCCCGGACTCGCTGTGCGTATTATCGGCGACATAACAAGAGAAAAACTTGCCATTCTTCGTGATGCGGATGAGATTTTTCTTGAGGAAATTAGCAAAGCAGGGGCGTATGAATCGCTCTGGCAAGCGTTTGCCGTCCTGCTTCCCGTGCAAACAGTCGGCGTTATGGGCGACCAACGGACTTATGAAAGTGTGATTGCGCTCCGCGCCGTCAACAGTCTCGACGGCATGACTGCCGATTGGGCACAGCTTCCGTATGAGCTTCTTGCGAAAGCCTCAAGCCGCATTGTCAACGAAGTGCGCGGCGTGAATCGTGTTGTGTATGATATCAGCTCAAAGCCGCCAAGCACGATCGAGTGGGAGTGAGACAGATTTCAGATTACAGATTACAGATTACAGATTACAGAACGTTGTCGTAACAGAACACCGGCTACTTGTTGTCGTTTGTATCAGATACTTGCTTGATTTTCTGAGCGCTGGGATTGAACACCTTGATCGTGATGACTGAGTAATTGCCCTCGCGCACCTCGACATTTTGGATATTGGATTGTTCAGCCCATACCTTTGTTTGGCGAACCAGATATGTTCCCGGAGGTACTTTGAAGAACGCCTGTCGCAGATCGTTGATCGTGGTCGTCAGGTTGAACGTTATCGGCAGCGATGTCGCCGATGAATCTTGCCCGATCCTTAGAATCTCGATGCCTGCGTACCGTGCGTTAAGTTTTGCCGTCGGCTTGAGTCCTGTAAACTCGACCATAATCCCCGATGCTGAGCCCGTCGCAATAAACCGTGGCTGCCATGACGGAACACCTTGAGTTGAAGGTGAAGGAGGTGGGGGTGCTTCAGTTTCTATAAAATCAGATGAGTCCTGGAAGACAATCTCAGGCTGTTGTTGCGGGGGCTCCTTCACAGTTTCTTTATGAGAAGATGAACACCCTGTAAACAGTAATATAACTGTAGTAAATAGTAGATAATGCTTGGATTTCATACTGAAAAGTTGATGCTGATAGTAGAAGTAGAAACAACATAAGCAATTTTTTGGGAGTGTGCAATTTGGGAGAAACAAAAAAGCCGATTCCTTTTAAGTGAATCGGCTTTGTTTATTCACACTAAACTAGTTGTACTGCCTATCGGGGCCAAAGCCACCCGAACATACCTGCGCTCAGAAATGCGTAGATTAATCCGTCAAACGTCAACCTCAACGTGGTGCCCCAGGGTCGGTGATACCAGATCGACATTTGCCATAGTGCAACGGAATATCCGATGAATGTCGTCGTTCCGGCAAATCTAAATACTTGAAGATAGTTTGCCCCAACAGGCAGGGCGCGGCCGGCAACGTATGCAGCGAACAGCCCGATGGCAACAGAATAGAGAAACCAAAGGGTGAGGCTTTTTCCCATTGAAACCGGTCCGTTGGGCCAAACGCTGAGCATCATGACGGGACCTTTTTTCAGCTTTTCTATAAACTCGGGTGATTTCATCTCCTTGCTTTCGTTGCAGCGGGGCACCATATAATCGCCGGGCGGGATGGCGAGCGGACGCAGCGCATCCATGACCTCGTCTTCATTCGCCAGCTTCGGATAGTCGTTCTTGTGCAAAGGGGTAAACATGTGGATGACAGAGCTTGCAAGGAAGACGACCACTGCCGAGAGCAGGATCGGGAGCCAGAGCGCGGATAATTCTACCATAATGATTCTCCTTATAATATTTGTGAATGATTGACCTATACATTAGCTATTACGTATGCCAAGTATGTTCAATGTTTGTTCATATAGCAGTTTGGCATCCGACAAACATAGTCAATGCAAAAGAAAACTGCAAATTAGGTGGCGGGACGGAACAACTATCAGGTTGTTGAAAAATGAAAATTATAGCCACGAGTCACGCTGTATCGTGATGGCGCTTTGCGCTCACTTTAGCTCGTGGAGAACAATCCCAGAAAAAACGCTATTGGTTTCAACCCATTCCATCAGAGGGGTCTTGTTTTGCGAGGGCTAAAGCCCGTCCGTTTTATCGAATACCAATAACCACGACCTGAAGGTCGTGGCAATTCGCACTGCACAGAGTTTTTCAACACCCTGCTAGGTCATTCTGTGAATATTTTTATACGAAATTAAGACATTTCTCCCAATTGCCATTGTCGTTATCTTGCAACTTAGTACGCTACCCCCGGTGTTTGCCGCAGGTATGCGTTATCGGTGAGTTGCTTGAGCATAAAATCTGCTACATCGGCGCGCGAGATCCACTTGGTGATAATGTAGTTCCCCACATCCTTGCCATGCCGGTACACACCTCGCTTGCGTCCGTTGGTGAGCTGCGCCGGTCGGACAATTACCCAGTCGAGCGAGCTGTCCTTGATGAGTCGCTCTTGTTTTGCTTTATCTATGAAGTAAAACAAGATGATTACCGGAATGACAAACAGTGTGTGGTACAACCCGAGCTTGCCTATACTGTCGCCAACGCCGAGTGATGTTTCGCAGACGAATCGCTTCACGCCGTGCTTTTCCATTGCGGCGATGATATTTTTCGTCCCTCTGGAGAGGATCGATGTCTTGATGAACCACCGCTTATGACCGAGCGCCGATACAACTGCGTCCTTACCCGCGACAGCACGATCTATCGAGTCGTAATCAAGGACATTGCCTTTGACAACAGTTAGACATTCATGGGTGATTTTTACCTTAGCAGGGTTGCGGACGAACGCTGTGACGGTGTGACCTTGAGCTAAGGCTTGGTCAACAAGCGCTCTGCCCGTGCCGCCTGTAGCGCCGATAATGAGGAGATTCATGGATTTGTATATTTTTTATAGTGTAAGCAAAACAATTGTACAGTTGTGTACGCAAAAGTGGAGGGGGAGTTTCTATTTCCCGATGCTCAGTGCGCCGATGTCTATCTGGTAAATGTCGCCTAAACCGTTGCGCGGGCTTCGCAATATGTTTATGAGTTCTTGATAACTGAGCGGTTTCTTCAATGGTGTTTCCGTGAAGCTTCTTGTACTTGTCCAGAAAAAATATTTTCCGTCCGGCGAAATGGTGGGCGAATACTCATTGCCGCTCGAATTGATGTTGTCGCCAAGATTTCTCGGCGTCAACCACGCTCCCTGAAGATTATAGCTGATGTAGAGGTCAAAGCCTCCGCGTCCATCAGCGCGACCGCCCGCCATAAAAATGAGAAAGCTCTCATCCGGCGCAATGAGCGGCTCAAATTCATTAAACTTCGTGTTGATCGAATCGCCCAGATTCTCCGCCTGCGTGTACATGCCATCGACCAAACGCGCGCGGTAAATGTCCGTTCGACCTTTCCCGCCTTCACGATCCGAGCCGAAGTACAACGTGCCGTTGGTTGCCAGTGTCGGGTACCATTCGCTGCCGGGGCTGTTGACTGGAGTACCCAAATTCTTCGGTTCACTCCATCCCGTTACGGTCTTCTCCATCATCCAGATATCTAAGTCAGGTGTTGTCTTGCCCGTGACGGGACGGTTGGAGATGAAGTAGCATCGCGAGCCATCAGGCGTAATGAATGGATCGGCGTCCGAGTATTGACCGGAGAACGGCGCTACTTCGGGTGTGCCCCAGCTTCCGTTCTCAAAGTGTGAGACGAGAATCGTCCAATGGCTGAAAGCAGGATCGCTGCGTAAGAAATAGAGCGTGTTGCCATCGGGAGTAAAGCCAGGATGCGAATCAAAGTCGCCGGTGGAGATAACGCCCTCGGCGAAGATTGTCGGCTCGCTCATTCCGCCTGCGGCGGACTGTGTTCGAGCTGTGCTCTGCGCCACGACGGTATCACCGAAGCCGCACAATGAGCAAAGCAATAATGTTATTATAATCGCATGCAGATAATTGTTCATGGTAAACCTCATAGGTGATCAATACTGTTGTTTGTGACGCTACATTATTAACTGCAGCGATAATGTTGTTTTGCTTGACCTTTTAAAGTGTTTGTGCCGTGCTACTTAATTGATATTCCTACTGAGACAATAATTTCAGAACTTGGTTTAGACGTGGTTCTATTTCGCTCTTTAGTTCTGCTACCGTATCCTCAATGAATTTTGAATTTGTGCTAATTGTCTTAGCCTTGGTGGACAGTTCGGAAAGACGAGCTACAAGGGCGATGATGGATTCCAGTTCATTCCGTATTTGCTCAATGTTGAGTTCCTCCTTCTCTTCTTTTCTGGCTGCGGTGACGATCAGTGATCTAAGAACTTTGTATGCGGCATCGAAATAAAGAAGTGGGCTTCGGTTGTTCAAACATTGTTCATCCACTGTGATAAAGAAGTCCGAGCCTACACGCAAAAAGTCTCCGACTTCGGGCGGCTCATAGCCTTTTGCAAACGCAAGAATACCCACAACAGCTTCTCGGTTATCCTTCGCTTCATTCAGTTCGGCAATGGCATCCTTTAGTTTATAACCTTGCATCTTTTTGGCTTCGACCACAATCTTCTTGCCGGGGGCAGCGCTGAGTTCGCTAAGAGTGATAACATAGTCTCCCGTCTTGCACCGTTCGATGAAGCCGACGACGCTCCTGACATTGTCAGTAGAGTCACCGAGTGAGCGACCGACCTGCGCAACGTAGTCATAAAGAGTTGTTTCAAATTCCCTACCTTTTTCTGTGCCTTTGTCAGCTTCAGTGGCTTTGCCCGCTTTGATTCCGAGAGCTTCTTTCAATTCATTAAAGAACTTGTTGTTGGACTCTTCAATCTTGTGAACCTGGTTTGTTACCAAAGCATTCAATCTTGATAGGGCAGATTCTTCTTTATCAAGGGAGAACTGGTCGACGATTTTATTCACTTCCTCTTCTATGTGATTCTTGACGGTGACTTGAAGGCGAGAGATTACGCTTTCCTTGTTGTTTGGGTCGAGGGATTTAGCAAAAGGACTTGACGGTCCTACTTGATCCTGCAACAGCTTCGTTACCTTCCCGGTATCAGCAGCAAAGTATTGGTTCAATGATTGTGTTAGAATCCCATCGCTGCCAAATAGCGCCTCGAGAGAGCGTGGTACTGAACCGCTCCCCGTTTTGAAATACTCTTCCAATTTTGCTTTGATATCTCTTTCGAAATCAATTATGCAGGTATCAATACTACTTTCAACCTCACGAAATTTCTCCTCCACGACCTTTGTATCAAGCGTTGGGCTAGCAGATTGAATTGCAATGACACCAACTCTAAGGGCTTCTATGGCTTTGTCTTGGCGGATTGGTTCGTCGAAAGCAATAAGATATTTTACAACAGTTTGGTCTGCAACCGCCAAATCTAGGTGCAAGATATTTTGATCACCAGAGGCTTGCTTAAGTTCAAGTATATCTCTCTTGACTGTCTGTTCCATTTTGTTTATCTCCTTTCAGGAGCGTCATTACGTTTATAAACGCACCATCCCGCCCTCCCGACAAGTCGGGAGGGCGGGATGGTGTACAAATCTCTCCCGAGAATATTTGTTTGTAGTAGCCGATCATCAGATCGGCATGCTCAGAAATGCGGGTCTGATGACCCGCCACTACTCAGGGTGTAAAGATACTCAGGAACATCCTGAAGTCTCACCGTCCCGCCAAAAGAGGGCGGGATGTCGTCCCGTCATGGACGGGATCAGGAACATCCTGATGTCTCTCCACAGTTAACGCACTTGTAACAACTGCCGTTGCGTACCATGATGCTTCCGCAGGCGTGGCAGGGCGGAGCGTCGGCTTGCATCTTGTACACTTCTTTTTCCGTGCTCTCCACTGTCGTGCCGTTGGGTCTCGCCATCGCGCTCGCGATATCGCTGTTCTCTTCGCCGTTCTTCGGCTGTTCATCGGGCGGGAGGAACTTCTTGCCCAACCAACGGAAGATATAATCAAGCACCGACTTTGCTATCGGTACGTCTTTGTTGCCCGTGAAGCCGCTCGGTTCGAACCGCATGTGCTGGAATTTCTCCACCAGCACGCGTAATGGCACGCCGTATTGCAGCGCCATCGAGACTGAGGTTGCAAATGCATCCATCAAGCCGGAAATTGTGGAGCCCTCTTTCGACATCGTGATAAAAATTTCACCCGGTGTCGCATCTTCGTACAAGCCGACGGTGATGTAGCCCTCGTGCCCCGCAATCGAGAATTTGTGCGTGATGGCATGTCGTTCATCGGGGAGCCGGCGGCGAACAGCTTTGAGCTTTGCAGTCGTCGTGAGCTGGTCGAGGCTTGTATTCAACGGCTGTGTGCGCTTGCATCCGTCGCGGTAGATGGCGATTGCCTTCAAGCCCATCCGCCATGCCTCGATGTATGTGCTTGCAATGTCCTCTACTGTAATGTTGGTCGGCATGTTGACCGTCTTGGAGATTGCGCCCGAGATGTACGGCTGTACCGCCGACATCATCTTCACGTGTCCCATGTAATGAATCGTGCGTTGGCCCTTTGCAGGTTTGAATGCGCAATCGAAAACGGGGAGATGTTCCTCTCTCAGGTGCGGCGCGCCTTCAATCGTATCGTTCTTGTCGATGAATGCGACGATGTGCTCGATCTGCTCGTCGATGTAACCGAGTTTCTTAAGCGCAAGGGGAACAGTCCCGTTGACGATCTTTAACAATCCGCCGCCAACGAGTTTCTTGTACTTTACAAGCGCGATATCCGGCTCGACGCCCGTGGTGTCGCAATCCATCATAAAGCCGATGGTGCCTGTCGGTGCGAGCACTGTTGCCTGTGAGTTTCTGAATCCGTATTCACGTCCGATGGCGTAGGCATCATCCCACACTTTGCGCGCAGAGGTGAGCAAATCACTGGGAACGTATCTGTCTTCGATACGGTCAGCCGCCAAGCCGTGCATCTTCATTACCTTCAGCATAGGCTCTTTGTTCTTTGGGAAGCACTTGAATGTTCCCATCTCTTTCGCAACCAACGCAGACTGTTTGTATGCCTGTCCGCACATGAGTGCAGTAACGGCGGCGGAATAGGAACGGCCCTCATCGCTATCGTATGCGAGGCCACGCGCCATCAGCAATGCGCCGAGGTTTGCGTAGCCGAGACCGAGCGGGCGATAATCGAAGCTGTTCTGTGTAATCTTCGGTGTCGGGTAGCTTGCGTTATCCACTTCTATTTCCTGAGCCGTGATCGTAATTGCAACAGCGTGGCAAAACGACTCGACATCGAACTCGCCATCGGGAGCGCGGAACTTCATCAAGTTGAGCGATGCAAGATTGCACGCCGTATCGTCGAGGAACATATACTCGCTGCACGGGTTGGATGAATTGATCGGCGCTGTGTTCGAGCATGTGTGCCAGTTGTTAATTGTGGTATGGAATTGCACGCCCGGATCGCCGCAGATCCACGCGGCATCTGCCATCTGCTTCATGAGATCACGTGAGCGGTAAGTATCCATGACCTTGCCATCACGGATGGCTTTTGTCGACCACGCCTTGTCATCGACTGCGGACCGCATGAAATCATCAGTCACGCGGACGGAGTGATTGGCATTCTGATAAAAGACGGAGTCATACGCGCCGCCCGGAACATTGAAGCCGCCATCGTAGCCGGCATCGATGAGCGACCATGCTTTCTTTTCTTCATCAGCTTTGCAACGGATGAAATCCATAATATCGGGATGGTCGGCATTGAGGATGACCATCTTTGCAGCGCGGCGTGTCTTGCCGCCCGACTTGATCACTCCTGCGAACGCGTCGTATCCTTTCATGAATGATACCGGTCCCGAAGCTGTGCCGCCGTTTGTGAGTCCTTCTCTCGACGAGCGAAGTGTCGAAAGATTGGAACCCGTTCCTGAACCCCACTTGAATAATCGTCCTTCAGTGCGTGCAAGCTCAAGGATAGATTCCATCGTGTCCTCGACGGAATTGATAAAGCATGCCGAACATTGCGGCTTCTCTTCAATCCCGACGTTGAACCACACCGGACTGTTGAACGACATGTACTGATTCACCAGCAAAAAGGTGAGTTCCATATAAAAGGTTTCTGCATCTTGCTCCGATGCAAAGTAGTTAGCTTTGCGTCCCCAGTTCGTAATTGAACGTGAGACGCGGTCAACGAGCTGACGCACGCTGTTCTCGCGCTCTGGCGAGCCGAGCTTGCCGTGAAAATATTTGGAAACGACAACATTGGTCGCCGTCATCGACCACGACTTTGGAACCTCGACATCTTTCTGTTCAAAAATCGTTTCGCCTTTCTCGTTACTGATGACAGCAGAACGTTTATCCCATTCGATCGTATCGAATGGATGGACACCGGGGGTAGTATAGTATCGACGGAATTGCAATCCACGTTTTTGTACCTGTGGGACTGGCAAGCTGGCGGAAATTGTTTCGCGTTCGTCCCGTCCGCCGAGCATTGTCATCTCTGGATTTGCCATGAATTATTCTCCTCTAAATTTGTGTTGATAAAATAGTTAGTTGAAAAAGCAGGTCTTCTCATAAAAAGAAGTCCTGAACAAAACGACACACTTGTGTGATTTCCTTATTGAAGGGAATTGCAGAAGTAATACCCCATTTTCTCGTTGCATAGAACTTCCTCTTTACTATAGCAAACACTGTAGGGTGGCTAACAATCCCGCGTCGAATCGCCCCCATGGTTCATCGACATTGGTTTGGAATATATAAAGTTGCAGGGAAGAAGTCAAGCAAAAAATCATTAAATTTTTCTGAACTATGATATTATAGGGCTTAAGAAAATATTTTCCTTGACAGAATCTTGAAAATCCTTTCAATTTCGAAGGCGTGACCATAATCAAAAGAGCTGTATGAAAGTAGCGAAAACGAATTATTTTCGAAGGTTAAATGCCCTTGCTTTTGAGCTGTAGAGAAGTTATTTTGAACAGTCCGACGCAGATAATCTCTACTATGGCGACGAAAATTATGACGCAAAACTTTTTTTTGGCACGATGGGTTTAGCAGTACAATTCAAGACAATTATTGAGATGTTCGACAAGCTCACCGCTAAGTTTGAGCATGATTCTCACCCTCTCCTGATGCATAAAGTCGATGGGTCGTATCGGGGGATTTCGTTCAGCGATGTGCGTTCAACTGTGGAGCGGTTTGCTCACGGCTTATCATCGCTTGGTGTCAAGCAAGGAGATATGGTCGGACTCATCTCTGAGAACCGTCCCGAATGGGTGATAGCAGATATGGGGATGATGAGTCTTGGCGCTGTGAGCGTTCCTTTGTATCCTACATTTACGCCGAAGCAGATTGAATTTATTTTTAATGATGCCGGTGTGAAGTTCGCCATCGTTTCGAACCAGATGCAGCTTAACAAGCTGATGAAAATCGTTGATGGAGTACCAACGCTTCAGAAGATCATCGTAATGAACGACAAAGGGATAACCGAGAATGAGCGTGTCTGTAAATTTTCCTCTGTGCTGAAATCAGGAGAATCTCGCCAGACAGCAGGGCGATCGCTTGTGAGCGAAGCTGTAAAAATGATGAAGCCTGAAGATCTCTTAACGATTATTTACACATCGGGCACGACCGGAAATCCCAAAGGGGTCATGCTGACACATAATAATTTTGTAAGCAATATCAGCTCGGCGCTGACGTGTATCCCATTTTCATATCAGGATACGTTGCTTTCATTTCTTCCGCTGTGTCATTCGTTCGAGCGCATGGCGGGATATTACACGGCAATGAGCTGTGGGGCGATGATTGCGTATGCGGAGAGTATCGATACTGTGCGGGAAAATCTTATTGAAGTTAAACCGACTGTGATGTTATGTGTGCCGCGCTTGTACGAGCGCATGTATAATAGAATTCAGAAGCAAGTCGATATGCAATCGCCGTTGAAGCAGAACCTCTTCCGCTGGGCGATAGATGTTGGCAAGAAGTATGCACAAGCGAAGCGCATCGGCAGTGTCTCGATGATGCTATGGCTCCAGCGCGGACTTGCCGATAAACTTGTGTACAGCAAGCTCAAAGAGCGAACAGGCGGGAGGATACGATTTTTTGTTTCGGGCGGCGCCGCGCTCGCACGCGAATACGGAGAATTTTTTGAAGCTATTGGATTGCTAATCATCGAGGGCTACGGACTATCTGAAAGTTCGCCCGCTATCACCGTGAACAAGTTGGATGAGTACAAATTCGGTACAGTCGGTAAGCCGATCCCCGGTGTCGAGGTGAGCATCGCCGCCGATGGTGAAATTCTCGCCCGCGGTCCCAACATCATGAAAGGATATTGGAACAATCCCGAAGCCACGCGTGAAGTTATCGACAAGTCAGGCTGGTTACATACCGGTGATATCGGGATGTTCGATGAGGAAGGGTTTCTCCATATCACCGATAGGAAGAAGCATTTGTTTGTGAGCTCGGGTGGAAAGAATATCGCACCACAGCCGATTGAGAATCTCTTTCTCCAATGCAAGTATGTCGACCAGTTTGTGCTTATTGGCGATGGCAAGCCATACCTTACGGCGTTGGTGGTGCCGGAGTTTGAAGCGATAAAGGAATTTGCCAAGCATGCGCATCTTTCGTTTAACAGTCAAGATAATCTCGTGCAGCAACCGGAGGTCTATAAACTTCTGGAGGGCGAGTTTGCTAAACTCCAAAAAGACTTGCCCACATACGAGCGCGTACGAAAATTTACCATGCTGAGTTCACCGCTAACAGTTGAAGGGGGGGAGATAACTCCTACGATGAAAGTGAAGCGAAAAGTAGTAGCTGAGAAGTACAAAGAGGTTATTGAGAAGATGTATGAGGGGGCGGGATGAGGAGTTGCTGCTACCTGATGGGCTTTTCTACCTAAAACTACAAGAGAACTGAATATTCAATTCTTCAACGAGTTGAAAATCGTTTATCCATCTCACACCCATATTGTCGCAAACATTTGGTATTTTTATTGCTGGGGGCTATCGCTATGACTCGTCTCTACCCTGGCATTGATCCTTTTTATGGTTCGTGTTCATAGGATCCTATCTGACAATGGACTTATACCCTGCTCAATTCTGCATTTCCAATACTTCAAGTATAGTAGGAATATAAAAGTGAATATCAATCCAAGTGATCGCAGCATGATTATCAAAGAAAAAGGTACTGACAACTGTTTCGATTTCGATCAGATCAATAGCATAAAGCTCTCATTGGCTCCAACTTTATATCGTGGAGGAAGAAGAGTATGGATGGCATGGGAGTTATACAACTATGCAGTTATTAAAATCGAAAATGATAAACAATTTATTATTACATGTTTAATCATAAACGATCTACGGAAATTTTTCAAAGACAAAGTTATTGAAATGAAGATAATAGAAGAAAAGGACTACTTCCCCTTAATTGATAACTAAACGTTATAGCTTCAAGCAGAAAACTCCTTGGAAGCTCTTTTACCCCGTTGCCTTTCGCTCCTTCTCTTTTATAATATAGGTAGGTTCTTTCTTCTTCGTGATGGTCTCTTTCGTGATGAGACACTTGGAGACTTGTTTACCCGGAAGGTGGAACATGATTTCGAGCATCGATTCTTCCATGATAGAACGCAAAGCGCGCGCGCCTGTCCCTCGTTCGATCGATTTCAGCACGATTGCTTTCAAGGCATCGCTTTCGAATTCCAACTCAACGCCTTCCAAGCGGAACAATTTCTGATATTGCTTCACCAGCGCATTTTTCGGCTCGATGAGGATGTTCAAAAGAGCTTTCTCGCTGAGTGAATGCAGCGGTGCAATCACCGGAAGTCTGCCGATAAACTCCGGGATCAACCCGAACTTCAACAAATCCTCCGGCTCGATTAAGGGGAGGTATTGATCGGGCGAGTGATCTTTCTTTCCTTTGATGTTTGCGCCAAAACCGATGGGATTTTGATTCACACGATGGGCGATGATTTTTTCCAATCCTTCAAACGCGCCACCGCAAATGAACAAAATATTCTTCGTGTTGATATTGATGAGGCTTTGCTCAGGATGTTTTCTGCCACCTTTTGGCGGGACGCCGGCAATCGTGCCTTCCAAAATTTTCAGCAGCGCTTGCTGTACACCTTCTCCTGATACATCACGTGTTATCGAAGCACTGTCACTCTTGCGCGCAATCTTATCCACTTCATCGATGTACACAATGCCGCGCTCAGCGCGTTCAACATTGTAGTCGGCATTTTGGAGCAGATGAACTAACACTGTCTCCACATCATCACCAACGTAACCAGCCTCGGTGAGTGTCGTTGCATCTGCGATAGCGAAAGGAACGGCAAGTATTCTTGCTAACGTTTGTGCAAGAAGTGTTTTTCCTGTGCCTGTAGGACCGAGAAGAAGAACGTTGCTCTTCTCGATCTCCACATCATCAGCATTGTGGAAATGCTCCTTTGCATCGATGCGCTTGTAATGATTGTAGACAGCTACTGCCAGTGTTTTCTTTGCGGCTTCCTGTCCAATGACATAGTTGTCGAGCGACTTTTTTAGTTCAACAGGAGTCAGAGAAGGTTTTATTGTCGCTCGCTTTGATGTAACGGCTGCCAGATTATTCCTGAGGATATCGACTGAGCTTGCAACGCAGATATCGCAAATGTACGCTTCGGGTCCTGCAATTATGCTCAGTACCTGATCAGCAGATTTGCCGCAGAACGAGCACTTAATGAGGTCTTCGGGTTTTTGTTTTTGAGTCACTGGACTATTTATCTTTCTTTGCTTCAGTTCGGGGTTTTTTCAGGAGGATAGCATCGATGAGCCCATAATTCTTGGCATCCTCAGAATTCATATAGTTATCACGGTCTGTGTCTTTTTCAATTTGCCCCAGAGGTTTACCGCAATGACCTGCAAGAATTTCATTGATACGCTTTTTGATTTTGAGAATCTCTTCTGCCTGGATGCTGATGTCGCTTGCTGTTCCTTGTACGCCGCCCCATGGTTGGTGAATCATGATGCGCGAGTTCGGCAGTGCATAACGTTTGCCTTTGGCTCCCCCTGCGAGGAGAATCGCTGCGATGCTGGCGGACATACCGACACAAATAGTCGATACTTCCGGTCGAATATGCTGCATGGTATCATAAATGGCGAGACCGGCATACACGCCGCCGCCCGGACTGTTAATGTACAGATGAATGTCCTTGTCTGGGTCGTCAGATTCAAGAAATAGTAGTTGTGCTATAGTTAGACTTGCTACGGCATCATCAACCTGCGTGCCAAGGAAGATAATGCGTTCTTTCAAGAGGCGTGAGAAAATATCATATGCACGTTCGCCTCTCCCAGTCTGTTCGATCACAATCGGGACGAGTTGATTATATGTTTTCATGAAATATTTAACCTTTCAATGTTAATAATAAGTTCGCAATTACTTGGTTGTTTCTTCTACGATTTTCTCGGTGATAACAGCATGGTCTTTGAGAAATCGGAGAAGCTTGTCATTCAATATTTTATCTTTTACTGCATCAGATGATTTGTAGAAAGAAAAAAGACGATCTTTTTCAATACCCATCTTTGTAGCTTCAGCTTCTACAAGCTGTTCAATATCGTTATCATCAACCTTCAACGCTTCTGCCTCAATAATGCGTTCCCGTATCAAATACCATTTAGCTTGAAATACGGCGTATCCGCGATTGCTTTCTCGGAATTGTGTTTCGTCAAAGTCGGCAGGGAGTTTTTTATTTGGTTGACGATTTTTGAGATCCTCCACCAGCGAATCGCCAATGCCTTTTATGAGTGATTCAGGAACTGCGAACTCATGTTTGCGAACAATTTCACCAATCAGGTTATTCTCTAATGTTCGTTTGCTTTGGTCTTTCCAATAACTCTCGAGATCATCCTTGAGGTGTTTTCGGAATTCTTCGACACTCGTAATCTTCTCTTTCGTTATTTTCTTGACGAGATCATTGTCAAATTCGGGGATATTAACTTTTTCAACTTTCTTAATACTGATATCAAGATGGTTCTTCTGTCTTGTTCCTTCGTGTTCAGTCTCGAACTTTACACGCTTTGTTTCACCGGGAGCGGCATTTAGCAGAACATCTTTGATTTCTTGATACATCGTTCCGCCTGCTAAGTAGAGGCGTGTATCTGTATTTTTCTTGCCAATCAGTGGGCTCCCTGATTCATCGAGCTGTTGAATATCTGCAATGACAACGTGCTCATCGTCTGCCGCCGAGGCTGCCTCAGTCATAGTGCTGTTTGCTTTTTGCAAACGGAGAATCTCATCCTCAGCCTCTTCGTTGGTGACGTTATGAATCAGTTTCTCAACGGTTATTCCTTTGTAATCTGTAAGCTGAACGGTTGGCTTAATCTCATATTTGATTTTGAACGAAAGGGCTTCTCCACGCTTGTAATCTATATCGGTAAGGACTGGGTCTCCAATAGGGTGGATGTGACGTTCTTGAATAACATTGCGATACACCTCACTTGCAATCGAATCAAGTGCATTATACTCAATTGATTCCCCGTGGATTTTTTTTACAAGATCAAGCGGAGCCTTTCCTTTACGAAAACCTTTAATCTCAATGCCAGGAAGATACCGCTGATATGCTTTCTCAAAATGCGGAACGAGTTCACCCGCCGTGGCGTGAATTGAAATTTCTTTTTCAACTTCAGTTATATCAGTAATAGATACGTCCATGAACAATGACTTTCCTTTTCACAATAGATGTGAAGCTTTACTAAGTTAAATTTCTCGCTGAGATAAATTATCAATGAAGATGATGAGCATGCTGAAAAACTCGTTTGTGTGGGTAAGGGGGGACTTGAACCCCCACCCCAGTTAAGGGACTAGATCCTAAGTCTAGCGCGTATGCCAATTCCGCCACTTACCCTCAATAATAAATAGCGCCGCAATTTCATTACTTTTTCGAAGGAATATGACTCCATCGAAATGAATTGAGAAATGAGTCTCTTTTTTCAAAAATGTTCAGTGATAATATATAGATTTTTTGACGGAACTACAATAAATGACGTGGAAGTAGAGAAATGCCAGAAACTGAATATCACTATTCTAACAAGCCATATTCTCTTATGCTTCTTTCATAACGCGATTGATACATGCGAAGAGGTTTTGGAATTGAAAGGGTTTTGTCATAAAGTCGTTGGCTCCAAGCTCCACACTATCTCGCGCAATCTTCAATTCATCAACGCCTGTCAACATAATGACTTTATCAGCAAGATTATCCTTGCGGATATGTTTGAGGACTTCCAAGCCATCCATTTCCTCCATGCGAATATCAAGGATGACAATGTCATGGCGGTTTTTTTTCAAAATTTCAAGTGCAGTTTTGCCGCTCTCTGCGTCGCTTACATCATAGCCCTGAACGATCAACTCATCTTTCATGATCTTACGTAGTGATTCCTCATCGTCGACGAGTAGAAGCTTGAGTTTCTTTGGCATTATGGTTCCTTTCAAAATTCGTGCATAATATAGCAGGAATACGATGCAAAAGCAAGCTATCATGTGATTGCCTCAAGTAATATAAAAATAGCGTGTGTACTATGATTTTGCTCGAAAAAGAGAAATTAAGTATATTCAACTAATGATTAACAAAGGCCCCGTAGCTCAACTGGATAGAGCATCAGCCTTCTAAGCTGAGGGTTACGCGTTCGATTCGCGTCGGGGTCACAAAACTGTTTTCTTCCCACCCTGTATTCGCATTTCTAAGGACCTCAGGATCGCGTTCATCGCCGTTGCTGTAACGAAAGAAGTTACTAATTCTCAGCGTTTGTGGCAGTAATAATTTCTGATAGATTTCACTACTCAGGGGATTGACTTTCTCATTTCGAATCAATACATTAGTCTGATTTTTCCTTAGGAATTCTGTGGTGATAATGATAAGATTGGATTGCAAGTACATTGTTCTTGATTGTTGAAAATATCTTAAGAAACTTCGAATAGTCGATAGCTATCTCTTTCTCAAACTTATAACTTTAATACTCATTTACAGATTAATGAGGTTCTTGGCTCATCTCGCCCTAATAGTTACTCTACTCATTTGCTTCATAAGCATTTCCTGTGATGTAGTAGAGGCACCACAATATTCTCCTTCTATTGCAGTTGATAGTCTCTCTCCGACTGAAGTAAAAACCATTGTTGGACAAGCTGTGCAGCAAGCACAACGTCACAGCCACCAAGTGACTATCGCCATTGTAGATCGCGAGGGAAACAAATTAGCTGTCTATCTCATGAGTGGTGGTCCTGATTCTTCACAATCGGCAATACGGAAAGCGAGAACCGCGGCATATTTAAGTAGTAACGGTCATGCGTTTACTTCGTTGACTGCTTGTTTTATCACGCGTGATCATTTTCCTCCCGGTATCCTCAATACTCCTGCTGGTCCACTCTTTGGTGTAGGATTTTCCAGTTTACCGGGCGGTGATATTCAACCGAACTCTGGTCCTTTGAATGATGAACCTGGTGGTGTTCCTATCTATAAGAGAGGCGTGCTGGTGGGCGGGGTTGGAACTAGTGGATCAGGTCTCGATGGTTTTGTCAAAGATTATTGTTCCGGAGTGACGGATGACGAGATAATAGCTCTTGGGGCGGTCATCGGTTTTCAAGTGCCTTACGATAAGCGCGGCGACAATATTTTTATCGACGGCATTCGATTCTTGTACGCAAACACTTCCACACCTCAGGGGAATTATTCGGAACCATTTAATGAGCTTAGTTTTGGAACCTACACGGAGGGACCAGTTCAAGGTAATGGTGCTAAATTTCCTATTGCCGGTGGTTATGTTCTTAACCTTTCACCCGGATTTGATTTTCCTCCTAAACCTGGTTCAATCTTAACGCAAGCAGACGTTGAGAGGATTATTCAGCAGGCAGCGGCACAAGCAGCTATCACAAGGGCTGCTATTCGGCGACCAGTTGGTACTGCGGCACAGGTGTTTATTTCTGTTGTTGATATTAACGGAAGTATTCTTGGCATTTGGCGTACACCCGATGCCACAATTTTTAGTTTCGATGTATCGGCACAGAAAGCTCGCACAGCATTGGCATTTAGCAATCCGTTGAACGATGAATTTGGTAAGAGGATCCGTCGCATTCTCCAGATTGATACTACAGCATCTCTTGCGATGACCACGCGTGTCGTCGGTTTTCTAAGTCAGCGCTTTTATCCTCCAGGAATAGATCGGGATTCGTTGGATGCAATTGTCGAACATGGACCCCTATTTGAAGAAGGTATAGATGCCTTCGGATATCAGCGGAGGTTGTTAACAGAACCGGGATTGCCTGCTTATGGTAACGGCATTACAATATTCCCGGGTGGCATAGCATTGTATAAAAATGGTCAGCTTGCCGGCGCTATCGGTATCAGCGGCGATGGTGTGGATCAAGACGATCTCATTGCAGCTGCTGGTACAAATGGATTTGAGCCGCCACAAGAAATTCGGTGTGACCAAATTTTTTATCATGGCATACGGCTTCCGTATGTTAAGTTTCCGAGGAGGTCCAACTTATGAGAAGTACTATCGTTAGCAAGGGCGCCCTCTCTCTAATGAATTTCTTGATTCTTTCCATTGTATACTTGATCATGCTAACCCAAGTATTTGCACTGTCAACCAATGATTTACCACAAGTTCGTTCGGATACTGCGAAATCTACTCCAAAAGATAGCGTAGAAATAATTCCCGGTTTTGTCCCTATTGAGGATCGATGGCGTGATATAAAAATTCCAGCATACGAACTTTACGACGAGGGGCATTGGTACGATCCATATAATCAAAATGTTCTTAAAGGCGATTACCCAATCATTGGTCAACATACATTTCTTCGGTTGACAGCAGTTGCCGATAATTTTGTTGAAGGCGTACGAGCGCCAACTCCAAGCGGTGTGAGCTCGTTCGATCCAGTAAGTGAGCCGTTTTTTGGCAGAGGAGAACGATTATTTGTCAACGAAAATCTAAAAGTCTCGTTCGAACTTTATGGTGGCGACGTCGCATTCAAGCCGCGTGATTGGGAGCTGAAGGTGACTTCTGTTTTCAATCTCAATTATACTCGGCTCCGCGAAAATAATGGAGTCAATATTAATGTACGAAAAGGAAAAGACCGAACTGAAACACACATAGCATTTCAAGAGCTTTTTGTTGAGAAACATCTGTTCAATGTGAGCGACAGGTATGATTTTGTTTCGTTGAAGGCAGGTATTCAACGGTTCAGCAGTGACTTTCGCGGGTTCGTTTTTAGCGACTTTAATTTAGGGGCTCGACTCTTCGGTAATCTTTCTTCGAACAAAATTCAATATAATATTATTTACCTGTCAATGTTAGAAAAAGAAACCAACAACGAGCTGAATACTCTCTTTGACAAGCGCGATCAAGATGTCATCATTGCAAATCTTTACGTTCAAGATTTTCTCACGCTTGGATATACGACGCAATTGAGTTTTCATTATAACCATGATAAACCTTCTGTGCATTACAATGAAAACGGATTTCCCGTTAGACCTTCACTGGCAGGCAATACCAAGCCTCATGAGATCAAAGTATATTATGCCGGCTGGACAGGAGATGGTCACATCGGTGCAGTAAATTTGACACACGCATTTTATCAAGTTTTCGGTAATGATGATTTCAATTCGTTTGCCGGACACCCTGTCACTATTAACGCCCAAATGGCTGTGGTGGAACTTTCCGTTGATAAAGATTGGATGAGATTCAGAGTTTCCGGCTTTTATGCATCGGGTGATGATAACATATCGGACAATGTCGGGAAAGGATTTGATGCAATTCTTGACCAACCGGTATTTGCCGGCGGGTCGTTCAGTTATTGGAACTCTCAGGGGATTGGATTACAAGGTGTCGGGTTGGTACAAAAAACGAGTGTGCTTCCTTCGCTGCGAAGCAGCAAATTAGAAGGTCAGTCGAATTTCGTCAATCCCGGTATTTGGATTGCGAGCCTAGGATATGATGCTGAAATCTCTCCCAAGCTCAAACTTATTGTGAACACAAACTATCTCCGTTTCGTCAACACCAAGGTTCTCCAGGATTTTATTAATCAGCCTGCGATTCACAAACAAATCGGGATTGATTATGGTATAGGTTTGCGGTACCGTCCTTTTTTGAATAACAACGCTAATATTATCGTGGGCGCAACAGCACTTACACCATTAGAAGGTTTCAGGGATATTTATGAATCATCACAAACGCTGTTTTCGTTTTTCACATCTGTAGTCTTCACATATTGAATATGAGTCAAAGTATGAGCAAAGGAAAACATTCAGCACACCTTTTGATAGTTCTCATTCTTATATGTGTTCCGATGTACGATAATCTTGCGCAAGAGAAGCGGCTCATCAACCAGACTATGGAGGAAGCCGATAAGAAAAGTGCGGGGTGTATGACTTGCCACCATGGCATTGAAAACATGCACAAATCTCAGGCGGTTAAGCTTGGGTGTATCGACTGTCATGGTGGTAATGCAGAAGCGAAGACAATTACGTCCGCCCATGTACAACCCAGATATCCGGACGTGTGGAAGTCTTCAGCGAATCCTCAGCGCTCGTATACTATTCTCAACAAAGAAAACCCTGAGTTTATTAAGTTTGTCAATCCCGGAGACCTGCGTATTGCATCTGAAACATGCGGACCTTGTCATGCTGAAGAAGTGCGAAATGTGCAAAAGAGCATGATGACAACCTCATCATTATTGTGGGGTGGCGCAACATACAACAATGGCATCTTGCCGACGAAAACTTATATCTTGGGTGAAAGCTACAGTCGTAACGGAATTGCACAGCGTATTAACACAGTTCCTCCACCAACGGAGGATGATCTGAAGAAGGGTGTGCTTCCTTTTGTCGTACCATTGCCGCGATGGGAGATTACACAGCCGCCGGATAACTTCAGAAGTTTCGAGCGCGGTGGAATTGTATCAAGAATCAACCCCTCTGAGATTGGTATTCCTAATCCATTAGAAGAGCCAGGTAAGCCGGATATGAAACTCAGTGAGCGAGGACTAGGCACGGAATTGAGAATAAGTTCACCGGTCCTGAACATTCATAAAACACGACTCAACGATCCGCATCTTTCTTTTCTCGGAACAAATGATCATGCCGGTGATTATCGATCGAGCGGTTGTACTTCCTGTCATGTGGTGTATGCAAATGATCGTTCCACAGTAAATTCTGGTCCGTATGCAAAGTACGGCAATGATGGCCGTAGCCAAACAGCAGATACGACAATTTCTAAAGCGGAATCAGGCCATCCGATCCTGCATCAATTCACAAGTAAAATACCATCCAGTCAATGCATCGTTTGCCACATGCACCAGCCAAACGCATTTGTCAATACCTATTTAGGATACCAAATGTGGGATTATGAAACTGATGGTGAGTTGATGTATCCAAACGAACAAACTACTCTCACTTCGTCGGAAGCATTTGAGTTACTCGATGCAAATCCTGAAGAAGCAGTTCTTCGAGGCAAGTGGGGCGATCCTGAATTTCTTTCGAAGATCAGTGATCTTAATCCCATTGCCGCACATACTCAGTTTGCAGATTATCACGGACACGGTTGGGTTTTCCGTGCCGTGTTTAAAAAAGATAGAAAGGGAAACTTACTTGATAAAGACGGAAATATTATTCCCTCGAATTCTCCTTTTAAGTTTGAGGGTGTAGTACCAATCGAGAATAGTACGGCTAAAACGATGACTGAAGAAAGCCGTAACGCGCAGAAAGCTGTTCACTTGAAAGATATTCATGCGGAAAAAGGCATGCACTGCGTCGATTGTCATTTTCAACAGGATGCGCACGGAAACGGAAAACTAGTAGGGGAATTTCATAATGCGGTTGAGATTCAATGTATCGATTGTCACGGCACAGCGAAGGAGTATGCGAACTTACGTACAAGCGGTGTAGCCGCCCCAGATGGTGGAACTTCTCTCGATGAACTACGCACACCGTTCGATGAGAGACGATTTCGTAAAACTGGAAGCCGCATAGTCCAGCGGTCTGGACTTATCGATACGCTGAAGTGGGAAGTTATTCAAACGAAGGATGCAAACGATCCAACATCAAATCATTACAACGCGAAGGCAGAAATTGCTCATCTGATGACACGCGATGGTGGTACATGGAAACCCGATATGGGTGACGATATGCTCGCGCATTCGTATCAAAAAATGGAATGCCAGTCTTGCCATACATCATGGATAACGAATTGTTTCGGCTGCCATTTGCCTCAGCAAGCAAATTGGAAAAAAGAGATGGATCATTTTGAAGGTGATGTGTCACGAAATTGGACGTCATATAATCCTCAGGTGCTCAGAGACGATGGATATATGTTGGGACTTACAGGAACAACAAAAGGAAGTAAAGTGACAACTGTTCGATCGTCTAGTGCATTGGTTCTCAGCTCTACGAATGCAAACCGCGAAGTAATTTATATGCAGCAAGCACCAATATCAGCCCCAGGGTTTAGCAGCCAGGCATTCAACCCGCACTATGCTCACACTGTGCGCAGCACTGAAACGCGAATGTGCACTGATTGTCATGTTTCATCAAAAAATGATAACAACGCATGGATGGCTCAACTGCTGCTTCAGGGAACCAATTTGGTGAACTTCATGGGAAAGTATGTGTATGTTGCAGCTGGTGATGGTGGTGTAGAAGCTATTCAAGTCACCGAAGGGGATGAGCCACAGGCAGTGATAGGCAGTTACTTGCACGAACTTGCGTACCCTAATAACTTTAACAAGCATATAAGTAAAGGTAAAGAGCTACAGAATTCCTATGGTCACGGTGGAACAGTATTGAGTGCACAGTTGCGTGCAGATTATCTTTTCTGCGCTAATGGCGCCGATGGTTTTCGTGTGTATGATGTTGCGAATATAGATAACAAAGGTTACTCTGAGCGTATCGTTACTTCACCCGTTTCTCCCATTGGGCAAAATACGCATGTTTCAACTGAATATGCAACAGCAGTTGCATTACCCACCACAATGTCAATCGATACGCGTCGCCAAGCTCGTCCTGAAAATCAAGAACAACCAATGCATCCTCTCTATAGTTATGCCTATATTACGGATAAGTATGAAGGGTTGATTTTGGTTGATGTTATGAATTTAGTAGATCGTGATCCCAGTAACAATTTTCTGGAACGGGCAGCAACTTTTAACCCGCAAGGAATACTAAATGGAGCGGTAAATCTTATGATCGCAGGAAACTATGTGTACATTTGTTGTGATCGTGGCGTTGTTGTTGTCAGCATCCAAGATCCTCTGCATCCTCGTCTTGCTGGTGAAGTGGGGGAGCCATATATCAAAAAACCAAAAGCGATTGCTGTTCAATTTTGCTATGCATTTGTATGTGATGAAGAAGGGATGAAGGTTATTGATATTACATTGAAGGAGGATCCAAAATTTGTTCACGGAAATACAGTGCGTTTGGCAGAAGCTAATGATATTTACATTGCCCGTATCTACGCCTATGTTGCCGCAGGTTCACAAGGTTTGGCGATTATCGATGTTGAAAATCCTGAACATATGGTGTTGGAAAAACTCTTTACAGCTGATGGTGTTATCAGCGATGCACAAGGTGTCAAGGTTGCTTCAACAAATGCAAGTGTCTTTGCCTACGTTGCTGATGGAAAGAATGGACTGAGGGTTATCCAGCTTACATCGCCGAAAGACACACCGGGATATTTAGGATTCTCCCCGAAGCCTTCACCGCAGTTGATTGCTACAAAGAAAATAAATGGAAATGCCTTTGCTATCTCGAAGGGACTTGATAGGGATCGAGCTGTCGATGAGAGTGGTAATCAAGTGAGTGTTTTTGGAAGGCTTGGTTCGCGCCCCTTTACACTCGAAGAACAGCAGCACATGTATATGCGTAATGGTAAGATTTGGACAGTGACCGACGATGGGAAAGTAGAGTTTAAGAAGTAACAAACGGTTTCAACGCGCAATCATTATAGTTTAATACGATAGGGTTCTTGTAGTATAATGTCAAAACGGTTCCACGTTTCTGCGTTGGCTATTTTATGTGTTGTACTTGGAGGTCCAAGTCTGCTCATTGCGCAGTATACGATGCTCGGTCCAGGAAGCTGTGGAGGAGATAAATCAACCTGTCACGCCTCAGAGTTCAAGAATCAGGTCGACAAGCATAAGAATTCACTCGACGATATGACGACTGAGGATGCAAAGAAATATGCTGATCTCTCAGGCGTTGGTGCTGCGAACATCTTCAAAGGTACATCCAAGTGTATGAGTTGCCATGGCACTGCGATTGCCAATAAAGGGGACGCAGAGGTTGAGGATGGTGTGAGTTGCGAAAGTTGCCATGGTCCTGGAAGCGGATACCGGGATGCACATAAAGACGTCCCTAAAGATAAGGGAGGGTATGACAATGCAGTAAAAACAGGGATGGCGGATTTGAGAAAGCTTGATGTCCGAGCGAATATGTGTGTTAGTTGCCATTTTACTACCGACCAAAAAATTCTTGCTTCAGGGCACCCTTCAGGCTTGAAGTTTAAATATGCTAATCAAATGAAGTCCGTTTCCAAGCACTGGAAGCGCGGACTCACTGATAGTGACAAAGATCCAAAACCGTTTGATATTGCTGTCAAGTCCCGAGGACCTATTGCAGAAGTAAGTCCTCCGCCACAAGCAGCTCAGACCGATAGAAGTAAAAAAAATCAGGAGGATGACACTGAAACCGAGACAAAACCCGAAACACGCGTTGCATCAAGACCACAACCAATCCCCATCGCACCTATATCTCCTAGCACAATCACAACATCTGTTTCTGTAGGTCCAATTACGCTCGACCCATTTCCTCAATTGAGCGACAGCGCATCGGTGGATTCGATTCTTTTGATTGTCAAGAAACGTTTAGAACTTTTGTATCAGAAAACGAACCCTGCATCGAAGAAATAGTATTTATTGACATGGTAAACGAACAAAACATAGGGCTTGGTAAGACGCAAATTAAACGGCTTGAATTATACAAAGATCGCTGGACCTCGTTTGGTGCCAATACCGGAATCGTTGAGATTTCCGAAAAACCAACCCCCGCAGTATTGAAGAAATTTGAAATCTTTCAAGAGTACGACGACAAATTTCTCGATAAAATAAGTCCCGATGTTTCTATCGTCAAATGGAAAAAAGAGACAGTTCTTTTTGAAGAGGGAAGCTATATCGATATTGCATTTTATGTTGTCGATGGTGTTGTAGATGTGTTCCTCCAAAAGCAACAGCTCGAAGCAAATAAGCCTATCTTTGATGTATCGCGAACAGTTGTCCTGAATATACCCGACGATTCAGGTCGCCGTCCTGCGATAAATGCAGGGGCTCAAACTGTTTTTCAATCTCAAGTCATGAAGCAGCCATCCTCGCAACGGCAAATTACATTTCTCTCTGCTATGGATTTCAATCTTCCAATGGCTGGAATGACGTCGCTTGGAAAAGAAGAGTTTTTTGGTGAGATAGGTGCGCTGAGCGGATGGCCCCAATCAGTAACTGCACGAACCAAAACCGAATGCACACTCGTACAAATCCGTGTGAACGCGTTACGCTTGATGCGCAAATCGAAAACGCTTAAGGCTCGCCTCGATAAATTATATAGAGAACGCTCGTTGTTTGCACAGCTCAAGGCTACACCGTTGTTCAGAGGGTGCGATGATACGTTTATTCAAGCATTAACCGACAGAGTAGAGTTAGTTTCATGTGAGCCCGATGATGTTCTGACAAAGGAGGGAGATCAGGCAGATGCATTCTTTATGGTGCGTTCCGGATTCGTCAAACTTTTCCAAAAGCTTGGAGAGGGTCAAATAGTTGTCTCCTACCTTTCGAAAGGAATGACACTTGGTGAAGCTGAGCTACTAATAGAAGGAACAAAAGGTTGGGTTTATACTGCTACATCCAAAGAATATTCTGAACTCGTTAAAATATCAAAAGAAGATTTTTACAACGTCATCAAAAGGTTTCCCGGCATCGAAAAGTCGTTATGGCAAACCGCTGTGAATCGGTTAAAGGAATCAGGGTACAGCAAGAAAAATATTCAGCAATCTGAGTTTATTAACACAGCACTTGACCGAGGTTTGGTAGAGGGTAATAGTATTCTCGTCATCGATTTGAATGTCTGCACGCGCTGTGATGATTGCGTGCGAGGTTGTGCTGATACGCATGGCGGTATTCCAAGATTCGTTCGTGAAGGGGAGAAGTACAAGAACTTTCTCATTACACGAGCATGTTACCACTGCGAGGATCCTGTCTGTTTGGTCGGATGTCCTACAGGTGCAATTCGTCGCGCAGCCGTCGGAGATGTGGTGGAGATCATCGATGATATTTGCATCGGTTGTAAGAGTTGTGCGAACAACTGTCCATACGATGCCATTACGATGTTTGAAACAGGAGGGACGTGGCCCAATGATATGATCCCGGAAGGGTTACGAGGAAAAGAAAAACAACTTGCCACGAAATGCGATCTCTGTTACAAATCGGAAGAGGGTCCGGCGTGTGTCAATAGTTGTCCCCATGGCTGTGCAATGCGTGTAGGAGACCTAGAGGAATTTAAAGAGTTGATGGCAAAGGAATAGTACAGTGGAAAAATCACGGAAAGCATTTGATCTCAAACAATGGGTGCAGTCTCCTGCATGGTTGTGGGCTTTCATTGTTGCCGTTGGATTCTTTTTCATGATGTATGTGAGTAATGCGTTGCTCTCCGAAATCAATCCGGGTAATTGGTGGGGTCTCACATATGGTACAATCGCGAGTTTATTGATGGTAGGTGCTGCATTGCTTGGTATTCGACGGAGAACCATGAACCTTGCTGCAAAAAAGAGCTTGGGAAAATCACAAGGATGGTTACAATTTCACCTCTATGGCGGGACATTGTCATTTCTGCTGGTCTTAATGCACAGCGGTTTTCATATTCCAACAGGTATGATGAATTGGTGGCTATGGTTTCTATCTATGTGGGTGACTCTCAGTGGTTTGATTGGAGTGCTAATTCAAAAAATTGTTCCGAGAATGCTCTCTTCAGCACTCTCAATCGAAGTGTTGTATGATAGGATTCCTGAGCTTGTAGGTCAGATCAAAGAATCTGCAGAAAAGCTTGTGGAAACGTGCACTGAACCGATAAAAGATTTTTACAGAAAAAATGTTGCTGCGGCACTGGTATTGCCTCAGTCGCGAGCTATATATTATGTCGATATCACTGGAGGTATACAGTCACGCATTCGTCAGTTTGAGTACCTGCGTCGAGTCTTGTCTGTGGATGAGAAAGAAAAATTAGATAAGCTTGAGTCAATGTACAAAATAAAACTCGAGATCGATGCGCACTATACACTTCAAAAAGCGTTGCGGTGGTGGTTGTATTCACATGTCCCGATATCGTTAGTTCTGCTTGTGCTTATCGTCTTTCACCTTTACGCCGTATTGTATTATTAAGGAATCCTATGGCAAAGCAAGATGAAAGTAGAAAAAAAGGAACGTTTAGTAACATTCGACTTGCTATAAGCAAAAAGTACATCTATCCGCTTTCGAGGAAAAGGATGATGCAGGTAGGCGGTATTGGTTGCCTTGTGCTTCTTGTATATTTCATATTCGATTTGTTGTTTGCAAATCAGACGTTTCTTTCCCAGGGTCCCGTATCTGTTAATCACGCGAACTTCGAATCAGAATGTTCACGCTGTCATCAGTCTTTTGAAACAGTAAACAATACAAAATGTTCAGTGTGTCACGAGAAGGCTAATGATAAGCTTGGCACATATACGTTTGCTGCACATTATGTGTACACATCCGCTGATTTACGCCGGGTGAATACTTCGCAAGAGCATAATGCCGCCAAAGAAATTTCCTGTGCAACATGCCATCCAGAACATCGTGGAAGAGATGCTGAAATTACAGAAGTCCCGGACATGAGATGCATCAGTTGTCACGAGTACGGCTCATTCAATAAAAACCACCCAGAGTTCGAATTTGTGCGTAACAGAATTTCCGATGATGCGACGCTCAGATTCACACATATCAAGCATGTGAAGGAAGTACTCAAGAAAATTGGAAGTGTCAATGTGGAAACTTCTTGTTTCTATTGTCACAAGCCCGAGGGGGAGGGAAGGCACTTCATGCCCATCAACTTTGATGTACATTGTGCAGAATGTCATCAGCCGGTAGGGAACGAAACGCCAGCACTCTCGATACATGATCCCAATAACCCGACGCTTCCCGGAGTTGAGACGTTGCAAATGATACAAAGTCGACGTCGACCCGGAACACTGTGGGCGTTCTATACAAATCCCAATGAGTTTACGGTGAAAGCAAATGATAAAATAGTGAAGTCGCCCGTGTACCATAAGGATCCATGGGTGCTGGAAAACTTGAAACTCATTCGCCAAATACTTTATAGTGATGTTGGACTCACTGATCTTTTGAAAACCCTGGGAAGCGTGCCGAACAATAAAACTGATATACTGTACAGAGAGGCGCTGCAAACCTTGCAAGATTATGCTAATGGTTTACGGGGAAGACCAGAGCCTGAAGTTCAAGCGGATCTTGCCTATATTGACAAACTCTTGAATATCGTACAAATGAACATTGGAAGGTATCCAATCAATTCTTTCGATTCATTTTTTTCATTCAAGAGAATGATAGAAAATCCTGATCTCACTGAAGGGCAAAAGAAGGACTTAGAAGATTTTTCACTCAAGGTTGCAAAGCCGTGTTTAGAATGTCATGTAGTAGAGCATGCGGCGATCGCACGTGTAAACGCAGAACAACGAGTATTGCATAGAGCGGTGTTTAACCACCGTGCGCACATTCTTCAACGACGATGTCTTGAATGTCATGTGGAGATTCCAATCAATCAAGTTATCCTAGACAAGGATACGACACAAGCGCTACTCCTAAAGGATCGATCAGAAATTCAAAATATTCCTAAGGTAGAAAATTGCTATCAATGTCATACACCTAAAGAGGCATCGAATAAGTGCGTAACATGCCATTATATGCATCCCAACAAAGAACAGAGAGCGAATCTACAACTGTTTGTTGAGAAGAAGTGAGTCCATGTATGCACGCTAAACTTTTCTGCAAAACGGGACAGCTTGCGGGAGCAAGTTACCAGATCAACGACGGAGCGACAATTGGGAAAGGGATCGAGAATTCTATTCAACTTGATGCAGGACCTATATCAACGAAACATGCTCGTATTTTTTTCGATAAGAAAGCAAACTCGTATATCATTGAGGATTTCGGAAGTCGCAATGGGACGCGACTCGATGGCACACGTGTGCGGGAGAAAGAAAAATTAGGAGAGCTTCACATTATTACGTTTGCGGAAAAGTATGATTTTATTTTTCAAGTGCCTCAAGAAGACATTGAGTCAAGTTCTCCCCAACCTAAGACAAAAACACCAAGTCAACCAATAACGCCTTTACCCAGTAATGTATCTAAGAAAATAGAAAGTCAGCCGATACAGAAACAAAAATCAGTGCCGACTCCAGCACCCTCCCCAACAATTGTTGATGAAAAAGCAGTTGCAGCTCCTGCATTACAAACTGAAAAGAAATCTACAGGAAAGGACCAAATTGATGTAGGAGAGAAGACAACAATTGAGAATACATTTGGGGCTACACCAACATTTTCAACTCCTGAATCAAAAGATCAACAGAAGAAAGAAATTCCGCAAGGTGCCGACAAGACGATTATTGATGATGGAATGATCGCTGTTCCAGCTATTCCCTTACAAGAACAGAAATCTCACGACGTAAAAACTCCTGTAAATGTCCAACCAACTATAGAGCCGACACCCTCACCTGAGATAACCTTTGTTCTGGAAATCAATACTCTCAAAAGCGGGAAGAGCATATTTGAGTTACACACAGGGGAAAACACTATTGGAAGAACTTCAACCAACGACATTGCCATTGAAGACAACTCGATGTCGCGGAATCATGCTGTTATTACCGTGAAATATGGGAACGTCATGCTGAAGGATTTGGATAGTAAGAATTATACGTTTGTCAACAAGAAGAGAATCACCGAAGAGACCGAGATTCTATCCGGTTCTGAAATTACATTTGGTGTAGTACAAGCAACGTTGAAAAGAAAAGCATAAATGCTGCTGCGCATCTTTGGTGCGATCATAGAAACAGTTTGCTAAGAAAAAACCACGTGGAAATATCCGCTGAGTACAAACCTGATGGTATGCTGATTTTAACTTCGCCAGTCGCGTTGCCGGAAACTCTTGATATGCTCATCGTAGGAGGGGGACCGGCGGGTACTGCAGCAGCATTTCATGCAAAAGAGCTTGGATTACCGGCTCTTGTGATTGATTACGACGACTTGATGAAACGCATTCGTGATTATCCCAAGGATAAACTAATTCTCCCGGATTTTGGTGGTGGTGATCAGATGAAATTCCCTAAGGGAGGAACATTACTCTCTCTGCTTCATTTCTCACCGATTGATAAGGATGATATGTGTGCGACGTGGAAACGGCTGTATCAGGAGAATAATATTCCGGCACAGGTTGGCATTGAATTGCTTGGTTTGGAACGCCGTGCCGACGGAATCTGGAACGTGAAAACATGGAATCATAATACAAAAACCGAACATTACTATCTTGCAAAACACATTGCTATTGGTATCGGTCGCGGTGTCCCTCGACGGTTTGATATTCCTGGCAACACCGATGGCATCGCGTATCGATTAACAGACGCAAGTAACTATGTTGGTGCGCCCGCACTTGTTATCGGTGGTGGAACGTCTGCCGCGGAAGCCGTCATAGCAATCTCGAATGCAAAAGCGAAAAGCAATGATGCATCCGCCGTTTATTGGTCATATCGTGGTGACAAACTTCCCAAAGTTTCCAAAGCACTGGCAGAAGTATTCTTTGATGCCTACATGGGTAATGGAAATATTCGATATTTCCCCAACAGTGAACCCGTCGCTGTTATCACCGCCGAGGATCGCAAAGATTATCTCTCGCTGCGTACGGATCGTCGTTGTATTGAAGGGAGACCGAATGAAACCGCTCATCTTGAATTTTCGAAAGAGTTTTGTATTGCATGTATCGGTGAAGATATCCCTGAGGGATTTCTCAATTCAATAGGTATCTTTATGGCTTCCGGCGGACCATCTAATAAGAAACGCATGATTGTTTCTTCGATTCTTGAAACGCAGCAGCCTAATGTCTATTTGATCGGCGATATTTTAAGCCCGTTTTACTTTGAAACTGATAGCTTCGATGCAGATCCAACGACGTTTAGCGAGGTAAAACATCGGGGTAACATCAAAGCGGCAATTCGAGATGGTGTGTTGGTCGCAAAGGTCGCTGCACAAAAGATCGCAGGGAAGAAGGAGTTTGATATTGAACTGGATTTTGAGGAAGGAAGTAAACAAGAAAAAACTCCAGTTGTAAAAGAGAAAGCGCTCTCTGTCGTCACGATGATCATAGAAGCGGCTTTAGCGCCCAAAGTAGTAGGTAAGGAACCAATCAAAGAACCACAAGCGTATCTCATCAAAAAATTAGCTGGGAATGTAGAGGAAGATGAATTCCCCATAAACAGAAATGGAGTCACAACAATAGGGAGAAAATTTTGTGATATTGTTTTCCCTGAAGACGATATGCTCTCCGAGAGGCATGCATCGTTACTTCACAGTATTGATGGATACTTTTTGCGTGATGACGGAAGTACGACTGGCGTTTTTTTGAAAGCTCAAGAGGGAAAAGCTTTGGAGGTTATCTCTGGAGATCTCATAAGGCTTGGGAGGCAATTTCTATTATTCAACGCTGATAATGGAAAGTTCTCATTCAGCCATTACGATCAAACAGGAAAATTGTTAAAGAGCTATATACTAGAGAATAAAACCATAGTGCTCGGCAGAGACGCACCAGACGTCACGCTTGATAGCAAAGACATGACACTCTCCCGTCGTCATCTTTCCATTGCAGTCAAGGATGGGAAAGTCGTCATGAAAGACTTGAAAAGTGTCAACGGCACATACCTCAAAGTCAGGAATGCTGTGAAGATCGATGATGGTGATGAATTTCGATTGGGGAAACAGGCTTTTAAATTAAGCTTACAGAAAGAACGGGTCCAAGAAAAGATACGTGTCAGCGCGAAAGCCGCGTCAGTTTCTCTAAAAGCGTCAACGGCTACAGAACAACTTGCTGCGCTGCCAACTGTGTCGGTAACGATGAAAGAGCCAGTGCTGCAACCAGTACAAGCTTTAAGCCTCGCAGGGATGGTGGTATCATTTACGAATATTGGCGGCAGTTTCGATATTAAGAAAGGGCACACCATTTGCGAGATCGCCGAACAGAATAGTGTTAAGATCGTTGCGGAGTGCCATGCTGGGATTTGCGGCAGCGATCCGATACGTGTCCATTCAGGGAGAGAAAACTGTAACCAGGTAGGTGATGATGAGAAGGGCACACTTGAAGACATCTGCGGATTAACACCGGGCGAATATCGATTGGCATGTATGGTGAAACCAACGGGTCCTCTTGTTGTGGAGATTCTGAAAACTTGAAAGCAATTACCTTTGGTAGTTATTCACACGTTGGAATGGTACGTGAAAACAACCAAGATTTCTTTGGTAAGTTTCCTTACGACAACCTTGATCTTTCTACCGCCAAGGGTCAACTATTTATTGTTGCGGATGGCATGGGTGGGCATAATGCTGGCAGAGATGCGAGTGAGCTTGCTGTGAATATTCTTACATATTACTACTTCTCAATACCAAAGGACAATATCGCTGAGGCACTCAAACAGGCATTTCAGGGAACAAACGAACATATCTACCATTATAGCAAGAATAGCCCGGAACATGAAGGTATGGGAACAACCTGTGTCGCGCTTGTTCTTAAAGATAATCACGCATATATTGGGAATATGGGTGATAGCAGAATCTACAGAATCACAAAGAGAAAGATCATGCAACTCACGCAAGATCATTCGAAAGTTGCAGAGATGGTGCGAAGAGGTATCTTAACGAAGGAAGAAGCGAAAGTTCACCCGGAACGTTCGCTTCTCTATCGTGCATTAGGAACGAAACCCGTTGCAGAAGTGGATATCATTAATAATATCGACTTGAAGAACGATGAATACTTCTTGATGTGCACTGACGGATTGTATAATCATGTGAGTGAAAAAGAAATTCAGCGTCTTGTGCTGGCAAATGAACCAGAGTCTGGATGTAAAGCGCTCGTCAATCTTGCCAATGAACGAGGTGGGCAGGATAACATTACCCTGCAAATAATTCATGTTACTGAAGAAGGTGGTATTTTGAATAAACTTTTAAAATGAGAATTCTTTTTAGACTGGAGTCACGTATATTTATATGTTTAGAGGATGACGGTGATCAACGCCACAATAAACTCGACAGCATTTCTTTAGAGTAAGTTTAGCATGGAACCGACAATAATAGGGAAAGTTATAGATAATACATATCGAATCACCGGCATTCTTGGCAAAGGCGGTATGGGTACTGTGTACAAAGCACACGACCAGATGCTCGATAAGGATGTAGCGGTGAAGACGATAGACCCTAACCTTGCTCAGGATCGGGAATTTTTAAGACGCTTCCAGGGAGAGGCACGAGCTCTTGCGCGATTAGAAAATCCGAACATTGTAAACGTCTATGCATTGAAGGAAACGGACATCGGCTTTTGCATCGTCATGGAATTCGTCGATGGCTACACTCTGGCGGATATCATGAAAGAACAGGGCGTACTGAAGATCGAGAAAACCTTAGCAATTTTTAAGCAGTTGTTATTTGCGTTCGATTTTGCTCATCGTACAGGAATAATTCACCGCGACATCAAACCAAGCAATATCATGCTGACGCTTGATGATCGCGTCAAGGTTACAGACTTTGGTTTAGCAAAGATTCAACAGAGTTCTGCGGGGGCAACTGTTACTGTTGGAAAAATCATGGGCACGATTCCTTATATGTCGCCAGAGCAAGCAAAAGGATTAGGCGACATTGATAACCGAAGCGATATCTATTCTCTTGGGATGACATTGTACGAGGCACTCGTTGGCAGACTTCCTTTTGCTGATGATATGTCTGATCTCTCTATTCTTCAAGCAAAAGTAGAGGGCAACATCCCTCCCCCCGATAAATTTAATCCGAATCTCCCGAAGGAATTAGTGAAAATCGTCATGAAGGCAATCCACAAGGATCCCGCAAAACGCTATCAAACGGCGAAGGAAATGCTGGAAGAAATTAACATTGTGACGATAGAGGGAAAAAATGATAAGAAAAAAACTATAGCCCGGGAAGTGTTCTTATACATCGCATCGGCTCTTATGATTATTGTATTCGGTTATTTTCTTTATTTTCGAGTTATTCGGCAAGATGAGATTGTTTCCTCTCCTTCTACTGATTCCCTTAAGCTGCAGTCTAATTTTATTGATAGCAATAAGCAGAAGAATACTAACGAAAATAACCCTCTTCAACCATCTGCACGCGAAACAGGTATGCTGGTGGTACAAGCCCTACCCACAGGTAATGTGTCTGTCAAGGGAATACTCAAGGCTTCTACATCGGCTCAACCGGCGATGTTCGAACTTAATCCAGGTCAACATACTGTCGTCGTCAGCAATCCAAGATGCGGTGAAAAACGTATTACAGTTGATATTCAACAGGGAAAATCAACAAGCTTGAAATGCTACTTTGCATCAAATATCAATATCCAGTCGTTAGATGAATCAGGCGAACAGTTTTGGGGATCGATCATTGTTGATGGGGTCAATACGGACATGTATACCCCCAAAAGCGGATACCGACTCGATTGCGGCAAGCATACTATCACCGTTACGCATGTAGGATATGTTACTGTTGAAGGTCCACAGGTAGTAAATGTTCAACCATCTCTGACTGATACCACGTATGAATTGGTTTTTCATTTGAAAGCGGAATAAAGTATATTATATCAATTATTCAACTATGTTTTCTTATCGGAAGGAGAGAGATTATGAAATCCCTAAATATACAGCCGTCGTTTGAGGTTACAATAATGCGGTTGGTCGTTCTTTTGCTCATGTTGTGTTGTGCAACGTACAGCCTCGGAGCGTTTCAAGGAAAAGGCTCCGATTATGATAAAGCAAAGAAGTTGTTAAACTCGGGGAAGTTCGATCAAGCGATTACCGTGCTCAACAAGCTTGCAGACGATACAACAAAAGATAAAAAAGAACGAAAAGATATATTTCTCTTGCTCAGCAGAGCATATATCGCTAAGAACCTGAGCGAGAAAGCAAAATGGGCGATAGCAAAATGGCTCGACATCACACCACCCAGAATCGAACCCGATCCTAACAAAGAATGTCCGCCATGGATGAAGCTTTTCTACGACACATGGAAGGAGAAGTACGGCTCGCCTGCTATTGAGCGTCCGGACCCCGGTATACAAACCATCGCAGTTCTTGACTTTGCGAATCGATCCATCGATGATCGCGAAAAGTTTGATCCGCTTCAGAAAGGATTTGCAGATCTCATGATCGCGCAATTGCAAGGTTCTGTTCAATTGAAAGTGGTTGAGCGGGAACGCATCAATTGGATTCTCAGTGAAATTGGGTTAGAGAACGAGCCGGGGAAATTCGATGAGAAAACTGCCGTGCGCGTTGGAAAACAGCTGGGAGTCAATGTGATTCTCTTTGGCAGTTTCTTTAAAGTTAAGGAAAAAATGAAATTGCTGAGCCGTCTCGTAAAAGTGGAAACGAGTGAAATTTTGGCAACCGCAGAAGCCGACGGTGATGCTGATGAATTCTTTGATGTAACAGGGAAGCTGGGAGAAAAAATTGCAAAGAGTATTAATGTTGTGCTCAGTAAAGCAGAAGTAGAAAAAAGTACGCCAACGAAATCGCTCGATGCACAGATGAAATACTCTGAGGGTTTAGTACTGCTGGAAAAGGGCAACTACAAAGGGGCCTATGATAAATTCACTGAAGCACTAACCATCGACCCAAATTATGAGCAGGCAAAAAAGAAAGCCGAAAGTATCAGGATTCTTATTGGTTGATTGAAGGAAAGCTGTGACCATAGATCAAAGGGTTATACGTAGATAGCATTTTAAAAAACCTTTCAGAATATCTCGAATGAACACTTTATGAAACAGGCAATATTCTTTTCCCTTGTCCTAATTCTTAGTGCATGCTTCTTTACATCGTGTGCGACTGTTCAGCGCACGACCACAACCGATGATTATCGTAAGCAGATTGCTTCACTCGAAGCGAAGCTTATAGAAAATCCGAACAATGCGGAAGCGCTTCAGGAATTGGGAATCATTTACTTTCAAGCTGGTAAATATTCTCAGGCATCACAGTACTTGAAAAAGGCCTCGCTCATTGGAGAGAAGGATGCAAAAACACTATTCTATTACGGGATGTCACAGGAAGCTGACAGCAATATTCAGGGTGCATTTGCAGCATATCTTAACTATTTAGATTTTTCCTCGAGATCCCCATACCGCAAGCTTTTAGAAGCAAGATACAGGGCGTTAACGAAAGTGTTGATTCAGCAGCAGGTGGACTCACTTGTGCAGCAGGAACAACAACTACCTCATCCTACTGCTGCAAATATCGTTGCGGTGTTTCCACTGAACTATCAAGGGAATGACGAAAATTATTCTTCGCTGGGAAAGGGGCTCGGCGAGTTAATGGTCAACGATCTCGGGCAAGTGAGTTCGCTGAAATTAGTCGAACGAATCCGTGTCGATGCGCTGCTTGACGAGCTGAAGTTTGCAGCAACAAACAACGTGGATCCTGCGATAGCTCCAAGATTGGGGAAATTCTTAAGCGCTGGTCGTATCGTGAGCGGGAGATACGATGTGTCAGGCGAAAAAGTTATGCACATGGATGTAACATCCTATAATATCATTACGAAACAATTTCCTAACCCTAGTACAGGGTCGGATATTTTAGATAATCTTTTTAGAATAGAGAAGGAGTTGATATTTGGCGTCATAAAAGAGATGGGCATAACGCTGACGAAAGCAGAACAAGAAAGAATACAACGCATCCCGACCAAAAACATTCAAGCATTTATCTTGTACTCAAAAGGCTTGGAACGAGAAACGGCCGGTGATTTTAAGGCAGCAGAGGTGTACTATAAACAAGCTGTCTCTTTAGATCCAAGTTTTTCTGAAGCCCAAACCAAAGCCGATGCGATAGAGTCGCTAAGTTTTGCGGGAGGATCTATGGCGAGCACACTTGCTGCTGCATATACTATTGATCCTCCCATCTCACGTGATCAAGGTACTTCCGCACGTGACCTCATTATCATGCGATTACAAAATTTGGGAAAAGATATCGGTGCAAATGTGAGGCACGGTTTGGAAAGCAGAAAACCTCCTGAAGAAGCTGCGAGAACTGGTGCAGCAGTTGGGGATCTACCACGACCGCCAAAACCACCGAATAGGTGAATAGGAAATATTGCCTGTCGCAGCAGTGAGTAATGTACCGTTTGTTACACGCTGTTTCTGACCTAACCCTTATACGAGGGTGGTCTATAACCACATGTCATTGTTTAGTTTCATGAGAAAGGAAATCATTATGAGATTATCTTTTGTAGCTTGGGTTATTCTCATCACTATCACTATCTCGGCGGATATGAATGCGCAAATTCCGAGACAGGTGTCATATCAGGGATTACTTTCTGATAGTGCCGGGAATTTTAAGCCTGACGGGTCATATTCAATCAGCTTTCGATTGTACACTTCAGCTTCGGGTGGTAGTGCCCTTTGGGTTGAGACGAAAACACTGCAAGTGAGACGAGGCTTATTCTATACAATCCTCGGAGATGTAACTGCTTTTCCAGGTTCAGTCAAATTCGACCAGCAATATTGGCTGAGTATTCAAGTAAGCGGTGAAGCAGAGTTGACGAAACGCTTACAGTTTACCCCAGTGCCGTATAGCATTACTTCGATAATATCGGATACAGCGAAATATTCACTCACCGCACCCATACAGTCTAGAGCGGATACGGCTACACTCGCTTTGTCGATTGTTGACGGCATTGTGACTACGACAAAGATAGCTGACGGTGCTGTGACACAATCGAAGTTAGGTTCGGGTGTAACTCTCCCTCCGGGTGGAGCAGCTGGAGGAGATTTGATAGGTACGTATCCAAATCCGTCAATTAATGTCAATACAATCACATCTGAAAAGATAGTGGATGGGTCTCTACAACGAATTGATGTACAATCAGGATTCAAAGCTCCATACGCTGATACATCTGATTATGCCGCTGCAGCACTTCCGGTTGGCAATGCAGGTGGAGGGCTGGCGGGAAGTTATCCTTCGCCCTTGTTAGCAAACAACTCAGTAACGAATGCTGTGATTGCAGATGGTGCCGTAACAAATCTCAAGATTGCTCCGGGCCAAGTAGTAAAAAGCGTAAATGGTTTACACGATGGCGTAACTCTTAGTGCTGCTGGTGGCGCCACAATCTCTTCGAGCGGTGATACGATCATCATCAATGCTGGAAGCGGTGGCGGTGGGGTAGGAATTCAAGGTGTTCAAAACACCAATAACACACTCGATGTACTTAATCCGAATGGTCCTACAGCCACTATTAACGTTAAAAGTTTAGGAATAACTGGCGCATACATTGCAAATGGTGCAGTCGACAGTAACAAACTTGGTCCAAGTTCTGTGACTACTCCGAAGATGATGGATGCATCTGTTACTCAATCGAAGATCGCAAATGGTGTGACCTTGCCACCGAGCGGGGTAGCAGGCGGGGATTTGATTGGCGCGTACCCCACTCCGTCGATAGCGAATAACGTTATTAGTACACTGAATATCCAGAATGGAACAATTCTGCGTGCTGATGTTGACCCAAATTTCAAAGCGCCAAAAGCCGACAGTGCAGATTATGTTAGAAATCCTTCTGCGACTACCGATAGCGCGCGCATCGCAGGAACTGTTCCTGACAACGCCATCGTCAATGCAAAAATACAAGATGGCACAATCACACCGGCGAAGCTTGCGTTTACTCCCGGAACAGTGACAAATATTGCCACGGGATCGGGGTTAACAGGCGGTCCAATAGCTACAAGTGGAACCATCTCGATTGCTGCAAGTGGAGTTACAAATGGCATGCTGCAGAATTCATCTGTTAACCTAAATGCAGGTCCGGGATTATCAGGCGGAGGGAGTGTTTCGTTAGGAGGGGCAACTTCGCTGAGAATGCCATTGAGTGGTGTAACACCGGGAACCTATACTCATGCGACAGTACGAGTGGATTCTTTAGGGAGAATTGATTCTGCTGCAAGCCGGCCAATTAACCTTGCCACAGCTGATGTAACGGGAACGTTGCCTGTTGGTCATGGCGGTACCGGCACGGCAACTTCCATGAGTGCCGGATCAGTAGTGTTCGCTGATGTGGGTGGAATGTACAATCAAGACAATGCGAACTTCTTCTGGGACAAGTCAACTGCGCGTCTCGGTATAGGAACAGCAAGCCCAGGTGCACGGCTTGATGTTGAGGGAGGAAAAATAAAAATCACAGATGGTACCGAAGGTGTTGGCAAAGTGCTGACGTCTGATGCGAGCGGCGTTGCATCGTGGCAGACACCGGCGGGAGGGATAGGCGGAAGTGGAGCCGCAGATTATATTCCAAAGTTTACAGCATCGACTTCAATTGGGAATTCGGCGATTTACAACGATTCAATAAATAATATTGGAATTGGGACAACCACGCCTAACACAAAACTCGATATCCGCGGAAACCTTTTTGGTTTGTCCCTTCAGAACAGCGCTGGAGCCAATACTGATGACATCATTGTCAAGCGTCCGGGGAATTTGTCCCCAATAAATATTCGTTTTAGCTTGTCAGAGCGAGCATCAAATACAAATCTGTGGCTCTATGGATATGATGGTACGACGTTTAAAAATTTTATTGGATTTGATTATCCAAGCAACAAAGTCTTCTTCCCAGCAAACGAAAGTACTCTTGTAGCAGATAATGGTAACCGAAGAGTAGGAATAGGAACTTCAAGTCCGGCGGGAAGGCTTCATGTAGATGGAACAGAGTGGTCTACGAATCCGGTGTTGATTAAAGGCCTCCCTGGACCGGTGATAGGTCCTACGATTGAAATGGATGCTACTGATGGAACGGGAGGCGAGCGTTATTCGATTATCTCTACCAATAGCGGGGCTGGTGCTGGTGCCGGTAAGTTTTCCATTTATCATAATGGACCTTCAGGTTTTGGATATAGTTTTGTGATAAATTCATCTGGTGATGTTGGTGTCGGTCTGACAAATCCAAACAGCAGGCTTCACGTAAGCGGTTCGATCAGCACTGCATTAATCACAGCTGCTGCCGATCTTACGCTTGGAGACCCTCATAGCGTTGTGTTGTGCGATGGTCCCGCAGGTACGCCTCTGAATATCAACCTTCCTTCCGCGGTTGGTATTGCAGGCAGGCAATATACAATCAAAAATATTGCAGGCAATTCACCTGTCAATATCAAACCATTCAACACTGAGACAATTGATGGAACGGGTGCGTATGCCCTGCTAGTAACGTTTCAGTATGTAGTTTTAGTCAGTAATGGCGCTGATTGGTTTGTTGTTGGGAATAATTGATTTAATGAGCCGACAATGAAGAATAATTTTATAAAGTATCTGTTCCTCGTAGCATTAGCACAACCAATCGTTCTGTTTTGTCAAAACACCGACGTCCCATTTTCCGTCACCAATGCTGGATTTGAGATTTCCCCATCATCAGGCACAACGGTTATATCTGCAGTCGGACAAACTGTTGTGGAAGATGCGCAACAACTGAACACACATATTGAAAGCGGCTTCCTTGTGTATTCAAGAATTTTACAAGCGGTTATTGAATTGACTTCTGCCTCGGATTCTGTTGCGATGGAAGGGCAACAGTTTGATGTCAAGCTTCCGATTTCCGCAAACCTCGTTACATTTGCAGAATCGCTCTACTACCGACGAGGCGGAGACTATGTTTATGTCGGTGATACATTGCATCGCGACATTGACACACTGAGAGGGAAAATTCCTGCCACCTTCGCTACAATACGTGGAATAGAATATTACATTATTTTGAGAGTGGCAGGCTCAACTGTGTTGATCGTTACGTATCCGATCGCTAATCCGGTAGATGTTCCTGCTACAATACCAGTAGCCATTGATGACATGACCTATCCTCTCGCACTTCAGAGAATTAAATATAAAATGGTTTCTATTCCCTTAGACCTTGATCCTGCCCGTGAGGATATTCTCAGTGTATTGGGTGGTGCTTACGGCGGAACATACGCGCCTAATCGGTGGAGGGTATTTCGATGGCAGAATGATGATTACACAGAGTATCCAAACATTTCTTCACGGTTTGCTCCCGGCACGGCATTCTGGCTTATTACTCAATCGGGAATATCATTTACTACCGGTACTGGTTGGTCTGTTTTCACACCGCGTGGTGTGGGGGGATATCCCATCGTTTTGCATCCGGGATGGAATCAAATTGCAGATCCATTCGCTTATCCAGTATCATGGACAAGCATTCTACAAAACTCTCAAGTTCCGGATTCGTTGGTCTCACGACCCAATTATTATAATGGTGTCGAATATGAAGTAACTGATTTCCTCAAACCTTGGGAAGGGTATTTTGTTTACAATACGTTGAATCAACCAATCACGTTATTCGTCATCCCGAAAGAATCGACAACAGATATCCTACCGTTAACGAGTAGCAGCGACCGGCATTTGTCTGAAATTTTATATGCTCTTAATCTGACAGCAAAGATACCGGATATAAATTTACAGGACTCATACAACCTTTTAGGATTTTGGAAAGAGACGATTCCATTACAAAAGAGAATAAACGACCTTGAACCTCCGGCAATCGGTGAATATGTTCGGCTATCTCTTGTCGACAAGGGAAGAGATTTTATGAGCAAGCTTACGGAATTGCCGAGCGATGGGCAAACATGGGACATCGAGTTGTTTTCATCTATCCCAAATCGACTTGTCCAAGTATCGCTTTCTGAACTAGGACAAATCCCTTCGGGGTTTCAGCGCTATGTGCTTGATAAAGATAATTTCAATGTCATTCCCCTAACGGAAGGACAATTTATCATTCAACTTGGTGAAGCGTTTCATAAACGGTCGTTGAGAGTCATTGTAGGTACGAAGGAATTCGCAGAACAACACAGCAGTGGAATTCCACTGGTTCCATTGTCATATGCTCTGGAACAAAATTATCCAAACCCATTCAACCCAACGACGAACATCCGATATCAGTTGAGCAAGCGGAGTAATATTCATCTTGAAATCTTTGACCTCTTAGGAAAACGTGTGAAAACCTTGGTGAATGCTACACAACTCACCGGAGTATACACAATCGAATGGGACGCTACAAATGATGCAGGTGCTTCAGTAGCGAGTGGGATGTATCTGTATCGATTGCGTGCAGAAAACGTGTCACCGGAGGATGGCGCTGAGTATGTAGCAAGTCGCAAACTGCTCATTGTTCGATGATCATATCAATATTTACTGTAAAGAAAGGAAAACAATGAAATACGTCTTCACGATTCTTTGTCTGATTGGGTGTCTAGCCGAAGGGGCACTTGCGCAAGAGGATGCATACATCATCAATCAGCAGGGATCAATTACGATTATGCCATATTATCAGCGATGGTCAGTCAGAGACAACTTTGATTTTTCAGAATTTAGCACGTCCGTTTCGCTCTATGTTCCCGCAGGAAGGGAATGGAGCCTCTTGCTTCGTGGGTTACCGGCAAGCGTAAATGGAGATGTCACTCGTCTTAGCGCCTTTACAGATACACAATTAGGTTTATCGTATCATGTAGAAAACCCCGATATCGTGTTCACACTCGGAGTTAATCTGCCAACAGGCAAGAAAGAACTGACACAGGATGAATTTGGAACCAGCATTATACTGAGTAATAGTGTATTTAATCTGCAAGTTCCGAATTTTGGTCAAGGGTTGAATATTAGCCCGGGGCTTGTATATGCAACTCCTCTCAGTGATGATCTCGTGCTTGGACTTGGAATTTCGTATCAATACAAGGGGAGTTACAAGACTCTTGCGAATTATGATGACTATAATCCCGGCGACGAGGTTGTAGTAACAGGAGGATTTGATGTACGACTTGAAGAAGCTACAAATCTCTCAGCAGATATTGTTGTGACAACGTATGGTACAGATAAACTTGGATCCGATGATGTGTTGTCGCCGAGCACCAAAATTGCAGTAAATGCACAGCTTCTCAAAGGGCTCGGATCGGATATGCTTACGTTGTTTGGTCAATTTCTTTTAAAAGGAACAAGTAAATTTACCGTGGGAAATTTAATGATAGATGAGGTGGACAAAATTGAACCTAATCGATTTGATCTCCAGGGGCGGTATGCTGCTCGGCTGAGTGAACGATTTATCATGGCTCTTATTGTAGAGGGAAGGCTGTATGAAAGTACCGAGGTGAACTTTGCTGGCAAGAATATGTTTGGTGTTGGATTTGATTCTGACATATTACTTTCAAAGTCACTAACTCTTCCCGTGAAAATGAAATACCAAACCGGAGCTCTTAAGGATGGAACAACATTATCAAGTGTGAGTGGAGGAGTTGGTCTCATGGTGAAATTTTAATTTCAAACGAGTATGTTCATAGAATTCGTTTATCTTTCAGGGACGCACAAAGGGGAGCATAAACGATTTATATTTACACAACAATTTACACAAGGTCAGACTGAGATATTTCAGGACGATGTTCCCACGATTTTCATTACCAACAACACTGTTTCAATTGGTCGTCATGCGTCAAGCGATATTTCTTTCGATGCCCATCATGACCTCGCCGTATCTTCCCATCATGCGCAAATCACTGCCGAGGGCGGACTATTTATTTTGTCAGACCTCAATAGCAAAAATGGAACATTTATCTATGGCAAATCCATTACAAAGCACGTCATTAAGAATGAAGATGTGATAGAGGTTGGTAAAGGAGGACCCCAGCTTCGTTGTATTATTTCAACGGAAGAATCCAAATTAGAAAAAACTGTCATTGTGCCGGCAGTTCGAGATGACAGGAGAACAATAAGGGCAGGTCTTACGACAATCAGACAGATGGTCGGTGAAATGCTCTCCGAATCAAAAGGTGGAAAGAGCATATCTCGAACGAATGTCTCGGTGTATGTTCGACAGGTCGTTACGCAAATGGTGAATAAGACTTCCAAACGAATGCAGGTTGCATTCATCATAATGGCTGCAATTCTGATTCTCAGCTTGGGTGGCTTATTATTACAGAATATGGAATTGCGACAAAAACTGGAAGGCGCAACCAATCAACAAAAGATTGAATTATTGTCGTTGGAAAAACAGTTTCAAAACGAACTTGATATTTCTCAGCAGCGTGTAAAGTCGTTACGACAACAGATTGAAGAAGCTAGAGCTGGAGAAGTGATCAGCTCGTCGCAATTAAAAGTGCTTGAGACGTTACTTGCGTCAGAAAGTCAAAAGACTTCCGACCTTGGAAATGTTCTACGAGCTACACGCGACTCAATTTCAACCATCGGCAACATGACAAAAGAAGCCCTCCTTTCATTGGGTTCTTTTCAACAAATAGCTAAAGAAAATGCCGAAGCAATTTTTATGGTTTGTGCATTAGATACCATGGATAATGAAGTTATCCCTATCGGGAGTGGTTTTGCCGTTCGCGAAGATGGAATCATCCTGACCAATGCACATGTCGCAGTGGAATTACAACGTCTCTTTAATCAATATAGTTCTCGTTATAAAGGAATTGTCGTTCAGAATGAAAATTACAGTCACCGGTTTTTTATCATGGCAATGGGTATACACAATAAATATGATCCTACTGCGGACTATTCTCCCGACATGGCGTGGCTTCGAGTAAATAACAATGAGGGACTGAAGGCAGTAGCTTTAGCAACAGAAGAAGAGTGCCAAAAAATTGATAAAGGTTATGAGGTAGCGGTTATAGGTTTTCCCGGTCTGACGATGAATCCTGATAATCCAGTTGCAACATTTTCTCGCGGTGCTATAGGGCGTATCATTAACATTCAATATATTCAACATGACTGTCAGACGTCCGGTGGGAGTAGTGGAAGCCCAATTTTGAATAAGAACGGTAAGGTAGTCGCAATTCATTATGGCGGTAAAGGCAATCTGTCGGTTTTGGTTCCACTCAATATACCCGATACCAGTGGCGGCACAAAACAAATTATCATCACGAAAAGAATAAAAGAAGCGGTTGGTTTGAATGAAGGTATCCGTGCTGATGTTATTAGGGAATTTATGGTGTCGATTCATCAGTAAAATTCCTGGAATACTGAATATTAGGATAAGCTCAATCATGTCAATGGCTGCGTTCTTGTTTTTTAGTCATTTTTTGAGTATCTTTTTTCCTAAATTTACACGGTGTCCATCGTTTTTAGAGCACAAGTCACTTCCCTTCCGATGTGGAATCTAAAGTTCGGCTAAAACTCAGGAAACGCAACGTCGTAAATAATTTTCAATGATTACATCTGCTATGTAATCCCACATGGTGTCCATAGTTCAGTCCCGATTCTTCGAATCGGGAAACGCCAGGTTGTGAGAGAGTAGTGACAAGAAAATATCCAGAGAGAATGAAGTAGTAACACGGTGTCCATAGTTCAGCTGGTTAGAACGCCAGGTTGTGGCCCTGGAGGTCGTGGGTTCAAGTCCCACTGGACACCCAAGATGAGTTCGGATTGTGGATTGTGGATTTCGAATTGAAAGATCCGCAGTTCGGAATCCAAAATCCGAAATAGTTTGCCCCCATCGTCTAGAGGCCTAGGACACGAGCTTTTCAAGCTTGTAACACCGGTTCGAATCCGGTTGGGGGCACGATGAGAATACAAAACCACATAACTTTCTCGACAGCACAATAGTATGCGAGCAATCATACCGGTAGCCGGATTCGGCAGTCGACTTCGACCACATACCTACACTGTTCCGAAAGTCTTGCTGAACGTTGCCGGAAAACCAATCATCGGGCATATCCTCGATAAGATCATTGCAGACGGTTTTGATGAGGCGACAATTATTGTCGGGTACTTAGGTGACAAAATCCGCGAGTATATTATTTCTAATTTTAAGCTCAATGTTGATTTTGTCGAACAGGCTGAGCCCAAGGGATTAGCTCATGCGATTTTCCTTTCTCGTCAAACGTTTGGCA
>Ga0247727_10000622_pt1 | contig 86770 bp, 66 predicted proteins | sample WisWelCaveWW1625_FD_202498 | JGI IMG/M metagenome (GOLD analysis project Ga0247727, IMG submission 202498) | Biofilm microbial communities from Wishing Well Cave, Virginia, United States - WW16-25 | ecosystem: Environmental > Aquatic > Deep subsurface > Groundwater > Cave microbial mat | place... | reverse complement strand
CGCCTCGTCGGCCGACTGCGCCGTGTGGATCTCGAAGCGCTGGCGCCGCAATCCGGTCGCGAGCGACGCCGTCACCTGCGGCTCGTCGTCGACCAGCAGCACGCGGATCGTTCGCGGCGCGCCGCTCGCGTCACGCTTCGAGGAAGGCGCGCCGGCCGGGGAGCCGACATTCACTCGCGCTGGATCGGGGTCGGCGTTTCGCGTCGAGAGGATCATGACGGACTCCGTGTCCTAGTGAGCCTGAGCACGTGCCGCCTCTCCCGACGACGGGAGCGCACGGTGGAACCACCTGATCAGCAGCGATTTCTCTCGGGTCGGGCCCGCGCGCTTCACACGTCAGCCACGAGCGCGGCGAACATGGACAGGCCCGGCACCCGCTCGTCGGAGACCACGACGTCGACGTGCCGGGCGGTGAGGCGGCCCATCGCCTCGCGAACTCGAGCGCCAGCGCCCGTCCGAGTCCCATGCTCGCGCCGGGGACGATGGCGCGTTCCCTAGTCGCGAACGTGGTGTCCCTGGAGGCTCGTGAACTGGACGCCGTGGTCCTTGCCGCTCGCGTCCTTCCACTGCGCGGTCGTCACGCGCGTGATGCGGTGGTTCTCGTGGCCGTCCTCGGTCGTCACGACCTTGACGAGGACGTGGCGCGCGGTGGCGCCGGCCGGGAGGCCGAGGCCCTGGAGCTCGTGCGCGTCCGCGATCGCGGTGTAGGTCCAGACTCCGTCGCCGAGATCGTGCATGCGAGTGACCTGGCCCGTGCCCCCTCGAACTTCATCTCGTCGCGCGTCGTGACGAACGCCTTGCCGTCCTTGACCTGCGGCTCGCCCACGACGTCCACGTCGGTCCACTTCATCCGCGCCGCGACCGCGACTCCAATGAATGCGGCGAGCACGAAGGGGCGGCGCAGCATCGAAGGCCTCCAAAAATTCGCCGGTTCAGCCGACGGCAACGTTCCTCGCGCCCCGTACCGCGCTCGCCTCGTCGGGGGTGAGGAGTGCGATCAGGCTCAGCGGATCGGCGGCGGCGACCTCGGTGAGCACGTCGTCGCTGTGGTCGCTGCTGCTCGCGTCAGGGTCGTGGCCGTCGTCACCGCGGGCGAGGTCGCGCGCCTGCCGGCGGGTGTTGCGCAGCATCGCGACGGCGTCGGGCAGGGCGTACTGCTCGCCGTCGACGCCGGCGACGAAGCGGCCGCCGCGGAGCTCGCCGCGGAGCTCGAGGGTGCGGCAGAGGCGGGCGACGTCGCGCCAAGGGACGGGTGCACGCTCCCGCGTGATCACGCGCCGGAAGAGGACGCCCCAGCGCTTGAGGAGCTGGCGGGTGAAGAACTCGATCGACGCGGGTTCGAGCCGTGTCTCGCGGGCGTGCGCGTGCTCCTTTTCTTCCAGCGACGGCGCTGGCGATGGCGCCTTCGTCCTGAACCGGCTCCATCGTCCGACCGTGAGGACCGGCAGTTTGCGGCGGCTCGGGGGGACGATGAGCTGGCGCAGGGCGCCGTAGCTGTCGCAGGTGATCGCGCCGCGGGCGACGAGCTCCTGCAGGCCCGACTCGAAGTGCGATTCGAGCAGTCGCGCGGCGCGCTTGAGGTCGGTCGGGAACATCGCGCCGCCGCGCTCGAGCGCGGCGAGCAGGTCGTTCGCCGGTCCGGAGAGCTGCGAGCCCGGTTCATCCACCATCGGCGACGCGGCGAGCGCGAGCCACTGTGGCATCTCGCCGCGCGGCACGAGGCAGATCGGCGTCGTCTTGATCGGCGCCTTGCCGCCGCCCCAAAGGCGCCCCCACGCGATCTCGCCGGTGAGCGCAAGCTGGTCGAGCCACTCGCGGCGGAAGAGACGCATTCGGCGCGGCAGGACCTTCGATTCCCACATGGCCGCCGGGATCTCGAAGCCGGCGAGTTGCTGGATCACGGTGAGAAGACCCTGCGGCCCCTCGACCTTGGTCGACTCGTCGGCGTGCTGCCAGCGAGCGAGGAAGCGCTGGAAATCGGCGAGGCTCACCGGCTCGATCTCGCGGCGCAGCTTCTCGATCGTGTAGCGATGGATGCGCGCGAGCAGGCGGCGCTCGCACCACGCCTGCTTCCCGTCGAGCCGCGTGCGCAGTACCACGCCTTCCTGCTCGAGCGCGAAGAGCAACGCGCTCGTCTCGGCATCGAGGCCGTGGCTCGCGATCGGTCCGAGAGCTTCGAGCCGCCCGCGCAGCACGAGCTTCGGGTCGCGCGTGGCATCGACCGCGAACCATCGCTCGCCGTCGAGCGCGACGCGCCGCGCGGCCGCGAGATCGTCGATCCAGATCTGCCACGGCTTCGTCTCGTCGGTCGTGACGTAGCCCATCCAGGTGAGCGCCTCGTGCAGCTCCTCGGCCGACTGCGGCGAGGGCCACGCCTCTTCCCTCACGCGCGCGACCGCCGCGGGATCGAGCGCCCCGATCGCGTCACGTTGCTCGCGCGGCAGCGCGCGGCGCGTCAGCACCGCCTGCGTGCGGCGCTCCTCGAGCGGCGCGTCGTCGAGGAAACCGTAGGGCTTGAGTGCGAGCACGCTCTTCGCAAAAGCCGAGGGCTCGACCGTGTCGACGGCGATCCGCTCGATCGCGCCGGACTTGAGCTCGTCGAGCACCTGGAGGAACCCGTCGACGTCGAGCGCCTCGTGCAGGCAGTCGTCGAGCGTCTGCCGGACGATCGGGTGTTCCCACGGGATCGGAAGGTCGCCGGGCGGCAGCGTCTCGCCGCACGCGATCGCCGCCGGGAACGCGGCCGCGAGCCGATCCTCCGCGCGCATCCGCTGCAGCGGCGCCGGCACGCGCCGGCCGTCCTTCATCCGCTCGAGCAGCAGCGAGCGCGTGAGATTCCAGCGCCAGCGCGTCGTGAACATCGGCTGCGCGAGGACCGCCTGCTCGAGCAGCGCGCGCGCGGACTCGGGCTGCAGGTAGTCGAAGACCTCCTCGAGCGGGAAGCTGTGCTGCCCGCCGAGCGAGAGGATGATCGCGTCCTCGTTGGCAGCCGCCTGCAGCTCGAAGCCGAAGCCGCGGCAGAAACGCTTGCGCAGCGCCAGCCCGAGCGCGCGATTGATGCGCGAGCCGAACGGCGCGTGCAGCACGAGCTGCATTCCGCCGCTCTCGTCGAAGAAGCGCTCGAGGATCAGCCGCTTCTGCGTCGGCACGGCGCCGAGCGACTGGATGCCGTCGGAGATCTGATCGACGACCTGCTCGGCGGCGGCGGAAGGGACGGCGCACTGCTCGGCGAGCCATTCGACGGCGGCGCGCTGCCGCGCATCCTTCGTCGTGCCGTTGCCTTTTCCTTCTCCTCTGAGCCGGCTCGCCACCTCCTCGCGCAGCTCGCCGAGCGCGGCCGAGAGCTCGCGCGTGCGGCCCGGCGCCTCCGCGACCCAGAACGGCAGCGTCGGCGGCGCGCCCTTGGCGTCGGTGACGCGCAGCGTGCCGCGCTCCTGACGGACGATTCGCCACGACGTGTTGCCGAGCTGGAATATGTCGCCGTGGTTCGCCTCGATGGCAAAGTCCTCGTGCACCGTGCCGACGAACGTCCCCTCCGGCTCGAGCAGCACCTGCCAGTCGGCGTTGTCGGGGATGGCGCCGCCCGACTGCAGCGCGGTGAGCCGCGCCCGCTTCGTCGCGAGCAACCGGCCGTTCACTCCGTCGCGGTGCAGCAGCGCGTGGCGGCCCCCGCCGCCGTCGGCGGCGCTCGCGCTGTGCATCTTCACGAGCGAATCGAAGTCGCCGCGCGGGAGCTCGCGGTAGGGCGACGCGCGGCGGAACGCGTCGTACAGCCCGCTCTCGCTCCACGCTCCGCCGACGCAAGTGGCGACGATCTGCTGCGCGAGGATGTCGAGTGGCGCGCGCGGCGTGCGCGTCGCGTCGAGCTCGCCGGCGCGCACGGAGCGCAGCAGCGCCGCCGATTCACACAGCTCGTCGATCGTGACCGGGAAGAGGCGGCCCTTCGGGATCTTCCTCAGCATGTGGCCGGAGCGGCCGACGCGCTGGAGGAAGGTGGCGATCGAGCGGGTGCTCCCGATCTGGATCGTGAGGTCGACGTCGCCGATGTCGATGCCGAGCTCGAGCGACGCGGTGGCGACCAGCGCCTGGAGCCTGCCCGCCTTCAGCCGCTGCTCGGCGTCGAGGCGGCGATCCTTCGACAATGAAGAATGGTGGCAGCCGACCTTCTCGTCGCCGAGCAGCTTCGTGAGCTGGGCCGCGATCCGCTCGGCGAGCTTGCGCGTGTTGACGAAGACGAGCGTCGTCTTGTGGGCGCGGATGAGCTCCGCCACGCGCTCGTAGATCTCCCCCCACACTTCGTGCGAGCAGATCGTCTGGAGCGGCGAGGGCGGGATCTCGACGGCGAGGTCCATCTGCCGGAAGTGGCCGACGTCGACGATCGCGCACTCGCGCCCGACGCCGCAGACGAAACGCGCGGTGTTCTCGATCGGCTTCTGCGTCGCCGAGAGCCCGATGCGCTGGAACTCGCCGGCGAGCGCGACCAGTCGCTCGAGCGACAGCGCCAGGTGCGACCCGCGCTTGTCCCCGACCAGCGCGTGCACTTCGTCGACGATCACCGTCTTCACCGTCGCCAGCATCTTCCGGCCGCCGCCCGACGTCAGCAGCAGGTAGAGCGACTCGGGCGTCGTGACCAGCACGTGCGGCGGCCGCTTCACCATCTTCTGCCGCTCGCTCTGCGGCGTGTCGCCCGTGCGGACGAGCACGCGGACTTCCGGCAGCGACGGATCCATCTCGCGCAGCTCCGCGAGCGGCCCCGCGAGGTTCTTCTGGACGTCGTTGCTGAGTGCGCGAAGCGGCGAGACGTAGAGCACCTGCGTCTCGTCGGGCAGCCCTGATTCACGGCTGCCTTGGCGCAGCAACAGGTCGAGCGCCGACAGGAACGCCGCCAGCGTCTTCCCCGACCCCGTCGGCGCCGAGATCAGGACGTGCTTTCCGTCGCGGATCAGCGGCCACCCCAATCCCTGCGGCGGCGTCGGCTCGCCGAGCTTCGCGGCGAACCAGCGCTGCATCGTGGGATGGAACGCCGTGAGAGACATGAGACGCGAGACCGTACGAAACACAAACGTCGGTGGGAAGCCCCGTGCCTCTGGGCCGGTCGGCGGGACGGGCATGGACCGGTCGGAGAATCCCGCCCGCGTCACCAGCTCCCGTCGAGAAACGCGTCCATCACGGCGAGCGGTGCTTCCGGGTCGAGTCTGAAGTCGACTCGGATCGGCCCGATTCCCTCGACGAGTCGGACCGGGATCGCGGTCTCGGGCGGGTAGAGGCGCTCGCGAATCATGGACACGCAGCCGTCGACCTGTTCGATTCGCCTCGCCAACAGCCGCACGCCATAGTCGCCTGGATCGGCTCGGACCTCCACGAGTCGTCCGCCGAAGGAAAAGCTGCTCGTCAGCGGCTCGTCGCTGGCGTCGAACGGCGGAAAGAAGGCGATCTCCAGCTCGAACGGGAGCTCCTCGACCGCGACGGATGTTCGAGCGTTGGCGGGCACGGCGGCTGCCGGCGGATCGGGAAGGATCACGAGTACCCCCTCGCTTCCGGCCCGGAACTCGACCGGCTCGCTCCACGAATCCTGCTCGCGTCGCCGCGCCATCACCACGCAGTCGGTGCGCAACGGGACGAAACCCTGCAGCGAGAACTCCCCGTCCTCGTTCGACCAGGCGTCGGCGTGATCCGACGGGTAGGTGGTCGCCGCGAGGCGCGCGAGCACGCGTACTCTCGCCACCGGTGATCCCCGCGCATCGACCACCCGGCCCGACACGAGCGAGGTCGATCTCTGGAGCCGGACTTCGCCGACATCGATCGTCGGACGAGCGGCGAGGGGGCCGTCGAGGTCGACGATCGCGCGAGTGTGTGCCCGCTCCGGCGGAAAGTCGTCCATGACCACCCACCGCACGCGCGGCGTCGCGAGCCGGGCGGGGAGCGCCGCGATCGTGAACGCGCCGTCCGCCGCGTGCACGAGCTCCTCGCGGCTGCGAAAGTTCGTCTCTCCGCCGATCGGGGCCTCGAACGCGACGAGAAGCCGCCGGGTCGCGGGAATGACACTGCCGTCCGAATCGACGACCCGCCCGCGCGCGCATTGGAGCGGCGGCCCGAGCGTGAGCTCGACCTGACGCGTCTCTCCAGGCGTGGGTGGCGTCGTGCCCGACCAGGTGACCGGCGCAAACCCCGGCACGAGGACTTCGATTCGGAGCGGCGCACCGAGCGCGACGGGATCGAGCTCGCAGCTCGCGCGCCCGTCGAGCTGCCTGACGATCGTGCGCGGGGGAACGCGATCCTCGCGGATCACCCTGCCGCCGGCGCTCCGGCTCGTCGTGTCCTGGAACATCCGGAACAGGACGTTGGGAGCGTCCCCCTGCGCGGGTCCGGGCATCGCGACGACGTCGAGGAGCCCGCCATCCTGCACGTGCACGACGACGTGGATGCGCCCTGCAGGCGGCAGGCGCAGCTCAAGCGGATCCGATCGCGCGCGGGGGCGGCGAACCCTCGCGGTCGGAGGATTCGTGCCGATGGAGGGCGGCCACACGATGCAATCCGCGCGCAGGGACGAGAGGTCGAGGTCGCTGAAGGTGGCGATCCCGTCGCGACCGGTGCAGGCCTCGACGTCGAGCCACCGTTGACCGTCCACGTGCCCGAACGCGACCGAGACGCCGGGACTCGGCTGGCCCAAGGCGTCGACCACCCGAACGCACTGCACGTCGGGCACGGCGACCTCGATCTCCACGAGATCGGCGGAGCTGCTCGCGGAGAGACGGCCGCGCCGGTCGCCGGCGATCGCGAGCAGCTCCCGCGCCTCGTCGGACATCGCAGCCGGCAGCCAGGCCAGGCCCGCGCCGTCGGTGACGTGATGCGGCACGGCACGGCGCAGCACCGGATCGCTGGCGAACCGCGCGAGGGCATCGCGCCGCCGGTAATCGCCGCCGAGCACGAACACCTCGGCGTCCGCGACCAGGGCACGGGTGGTTCGATCGACCACGCGGACGACGAGCTCCCCGTCCGGCGGCGATGCCGAGCTCGCGGAAACCGGCTCACGCGTCGGCGAGGAGAGCGGCGGCATCTCCGGCGCGACCGCCGCGGCGTTCGGGCGCGACTCAGGGGCTCGTCGGGCCGGGTCCGAACGAGCGTCCCTTTCTCCGGCGAGTCTCGCGGCGGGACGCGATGCGCCAGTCCACCCACGATCGATCCACCACAGCAAGGCGCCGATGCCGCAGAGCAACGGCGCGAGGATCCCACCAAGGACGATTCGGCGACGGTCCATCGCCTGCTCCAGCGGAAGAACCCCTGCCGAGCGAACCGGTCAACGCCGAGCCGTGGGTGCCGGTTCGAGTCGCGCCCGTTCGACGCATGGGCAGGCCGTCGCTTCCGCGCCGTGGACTTCGAAGCCGTCGCGGCGCGCGGCGTCCACCGGCTCGATCCCTTCCGCCTTCGTCAGAGTCGTCCCGGCAAGTCCGAACTCGCGGTGGTTCGTCCTCTGCCTCCGCTTCCGCGTTGCTCCGTCGAGCCGCCGAGAAGGCGGTCGACGGCGGTCGAGCGCGCGCGACTCGCGTCCAGCGAGAGTTGCGGGAGTCCGCGCGCTCCGGCCACACCCGCGTCGTAGCCCGACGTGCACGGTTCCGATCGGCACCTCGGCACTCGGTGGACGGTCACGCTCGTTCGGAGACGCTCGTCAGCGCCGCTCGACGAAGAGCTCCACTCGCGTCGTCTCGCCGGGATGGATCTCGACGCGAATCGGATCGCCATTCGACGTGAGCGCCTCGTAGGCGCCGGGCGCGAGGTCGACGAATCGTGCTCTTCCCTCGGCGTTCGTGTCGGCGGCCTGTCGCGGCGCTGCCGGGTCGTCCGATGCGGGACGGACTTCGACCGACACGCTTGGAGCCGGCCGCCCACGACCATCGGTTGCAGTGACATCGAGCGAGCCACAGCGCGTCAGCACGAGCCTCACCGCGCGCGTCTCGCCCTCCGCCACGACGAGCGGGAGAATGGCCGACGGCACGTATCCCTTGCGGCGCGCCGCGACTTGCATCGCTCCCTGTGCCAGTTGTGAAAACGTCCAGCGGCCGCTCGGATCCGTCTGCGCACGCAGAACCGGAAGAACCGACGGACGGCCGGCGACGTCGAGCTGCACCTCCGCGCTCCCGACCCGCGCGCCGCGATCGTCGACGACTTCCACCGTCACGCGCGACTCCGGCGCGAGCACGTGCTCCAACGGCGCCTGCTCGCTAGCCCCGCTGAGGTCTACGCTCGTGTCGTAGCCCTCCGCAAACCCGCGCGCCCGAACCCACACCAGCGCCCGTCCGTCATGCCGGAGCAGGATCCGGTACCGCCCTTCTCGATCGGTCGGAGCTTCGGTGATGAGCCCGCCGGAATGCAAGTCTACCAGGCCGACCATCGCGTCGACCGCACCACCATCAGCAGACCCGACCGCTCCTTCGATTCCCGTGGCTTCTACCGTGAAGTCGAGCGTGATGTGGTCGCGTCCCGCCAGAATGTCGAGGGGCCGCTCCGTACCGACCAACGTTCCAGGCTCGCGGGAGCGAACGCGCGCGACGAACGATCCGACCGGCACACGACCTAGCGAGTACCAGCCCGCACTGTCGGCCGATGAATACGCCCGGACCTTGTCGCGGCCCTCACGTCGCTCGATCAGCACAACCTCGAAGCGGTCCGGAATCGAACTCTTGGACGCAGAGTGGACGGTGCCCTCCACGACGCAGCCCGTGCCAGACTCGAGTTCAACAAATGTGGTTTCGCCCGGGACGACGTCAACAATCGTGCTGACGATCTGACTTGCGCCTAGAGTTATCTGCATCCACTTATCTTGAAGTTCGACGATGTGCGGACCGCCAGCGAGACCGTCGACATTAAACCGACCACGGGCGTCAGCGCGAGTCCTCGTTGCCAACCAAGTGCCGATAGGTCGCACAAGTATCTCGGTCACAGTTTCGGGACTCCGCCAGGGTATCGTGACGACACCATGAATCGCGCCTGCGGGCGCAAGTGCAAGATCACGTGGAAAGTCCTCGACTCGCTGGTCGCGCAGGCGGAGTTGTCCAAACCCCGGTCTTCGAACAATGAGGTCGAACGGACCTGTGCCAGCTTGAGCAAGCATGAAGCTGCCGTCGCCTGCGGCCGTAGTTTGACCAAGCCCCTCGCTGAGCACCGATTCCCCGTTCCGTGTCACGTCCGCTATCGCGATCATTGCCCCGGAGATCGGACCGCCCTCAGTGTCGACGACACGACCGGATATTACGGCGCCACGTCTGAGTTGAACGGTAAGCGTCGGGAGATACTCACCGGGCTTCGCATTGCTGATCGGAATCGTCTTCGTCTCGAAGCCATTCGCTCTAACCATCAAGGAACCGTCCGAAGGAGGAATGCCAACGACAAAGGACCCATTGTCGTCGTGAATCTGCTCCCAGGAGTGTTGACGGTCGCTGATTTCTCTCTCAAACGGAAACAAGCTCGTGATGCGAAGAAGCTCGAAGTTCTTGATTGGTCGCTTCTCCGGATCGATGACACTTCCCTTGATGCCAGCATTGGGTAAGAAAACCAGGATCGCGTCCTGGCACGGAGCCTGGAAGCCGAAGTATCTTTGGTCAAACGTCTTCGTGCTCGAGACCCAAATCTCGAGCCGGTGTTTGGCCGGCACGTTTATCGACCAAAACGAACCGTCCGCCGTCGTCTCCATTCGGCTCGGCTCACAGTCCTGGTCCCGATCGTGGATTTGAACAAGTGCGCCGGCAACGGGGTGACCCAGATGATCGACGACGTGGCCCTTAAACGGTGCCTCCGGATCTAACGAGACTTCGACGCCCTGATTCTTCGGAACGGGAAGCGTTAGCGTCCGCTTCGCATCCGCGAACCCATCGGCGACTACTCGGATGGCGACAAGACCGGTCGGCAGCTCGTTCATCAAAAACCTCCCATCATGATCGCTCTCTGTTGCGCCCACGATCATTGGAGGCCACTCTCCCTGCGTCATGCAGCTGATCTTCGCACCAGCGATCGCTGCGCCAGCATTGTCGATCACCACACCGGTGATATCAGCAATACCACCGACACGAACGATCACATCGATCGATGAGGGGTACACATTGTCCAGAAGAACGGGGCGCATTTCACGTACGAAGCACCAGAGGGTGTGTTGAACATTCTTTGTCTGATCGAGCATGAAGTTGCCGCCGCTGTCAGAGGTCGTGTACTGAGCGGCGAGCATCTGGTCGAGGCTCTCCATCGATCCTGACGGGGCGCGACTACTTCGATCCCATGGGACTGCGAGGATCCGTGCATTCGCAATAGGCGCAACTGATCCCTCTTCCAGCACAAGTCCATGAATGCCTGGAGTAACGTCAAGCGTCACCTCCGTTTGAATACCTTCGCTTGGGGGTACGCCGCATAGTTGTACGGAGACGGAGAGTCCTGTGTGGCGCGCGACGAGGACACTCTCGAAGGAGCAGCTCGACAGGATGGCAGTGCCGTTCGCGTCCGTCGTCGCCTGCGCCGTCGCGTGCTCGCTAAGTAGCCTGTCGGGATCCAGTGTTTCCAAATCCACCGTCGGGATTGCAACGAGTGGTACCGAGGCCACTGTGGCCCCCGCGACGAGTGATCTGTCAAGTTTACGAACGATCACTGAGAGGCTGGCGCGTTCTTCAATGCTCGTGCGCTTCGGAACGAGTAGTAGATCCGTCGAGACATCAGCAACGTCGACGACCCGACCACCGTCGTCCGATTGCAGTGCGTCTCCCAAAGTGAGCTTTGGCGACTTGGCCTCATCGATCCTCACCGACTCGCGTCCGCGATCGCCTTCTTCGATGAGTGCGGGTGGATCGTAGGTTGCCAAATAGACAACGAGACCGATTGCGAATGCGGCCAACGATATTGCGAGAAGGATCGAATATAGATCCCGTCGTACCGATATGCGCGGACCGTTTTTGTCCATTTGTTTGTTGTCGTGTCGGCTCAACTACCGGGTGGTGCCGGCGGGGCTGGTCCCATCGATCTCTTTTCAGATCCAGTATTTCCGGATCCCGTCGTCGGACCACCTCCGCTTCCGGATGGCCCAGAAGACTGCCCAAACACATTCCCAGGACTTGGGATCCAGGAAACGTCAGGGAGGCTCACCGCGAGGACATATAAGAATGGTACTAGGAGCCTGATCCCAGATCTCCCTCCCCGCAGTCGCGTTCGAATTCGTGCGTCGCACCCGAGCAAAGTCTGCAAGAATCTCATCGTTGTCGATCCTTCAAACGCATGTATGGTTTCGATGTGGGTCGTAGGCTCGCGTTTCGATCGGCGATCTGCTCGAACGCGCGCGCAACGTTCAATCCACTAAGTTGATATAGCTCTGCAACGCGTGAGAGCTGCCTGCGCAAAGGAGCAAGTTCCCAGCTCCGAACCGAGCCGTCGGGCGCAACCAAACGAAATCGGGCGTCGAGCAACGATCGTCCAAGTGCGGAGCTGCCGATGAGTAGATTCCAAATTGCTCCGTTCTCGAGACTCGTCGAAAGCGATGGCAGTACGTCAAGCGAGGCGCGGATCGATCGCAGCCCAGCCGCTGCTTCGCATCGATCGACATTGAGGACTGCGATGTTCAACAAGCCACATGCGCGCGACAAACTGGTGTCTGCGAAACGGACGGCGTTATCGAAAATCGAGGGAACGAGACGCTCGTCGCCGTAGAACCACTCAAGATAGGCCTGCACGAGGAGGCTCGGAGCATGCGGATGGCCGTGGATTACGTGGGACAGTCGGCAGACCCGGGTGACGAGAGATCGTCGCGTGGCCGAGAGACCGAGTCGTTGGGAATTTGTGCAGTTTAGGAGGAGCCGTCGCAATTCGTGGTTGACATGTGAGCGGGCGTCGGCGCACTCTCGTTTTTCAAGCCGTCCATCTGTGATGTTCTGGCGGTTGTCGCGAGAGCTGGGTCCGAGGAATGACGAAACGTCGCGAACAAAGAGGGCGACCGTCTCATTCGGTTCGCGTGAACGTGTTGCTCCATCCGTGTTCGCCACCTCCGGATCCAACCACAGGATCCTCTGCGCCAGGCGGTGGAGGGCGTCGGCGAGGGCGCGTTGGTTGCGCTCGGTGACGTGCTGTTCGAGCCAGCGCTTGAATTGGTCGAAGCTGTCGGGCGGAGGGAGGGCGGTTGCTCGCCGGTCGAAGGGGGCGAGGTCGCGGAGCATGCGCTTCTCGAGGCGCAGATTGTCGGCGAAGGAGCGACAGCGCTTGCAGCCGGCGAGATGGGCGACGGTCGTGGCGGGTCGATGGGACTCGGGGGGCAACTCGCTCAAGACGACCGACTCGACGATGCCCTGCGTGCGGCCCGGGCAGGGGCCTTCGAAGGTGATCTCGACGGTCGGGGCGGCGGTGGAGCGGATCATTGCGACGGCCCCTTCGGGTCAGGCTCCGGTTCGACGCGGGAGGGATCCTCCGTGGTTCCCGCGTGCGGGGGGCGCAGTTGCAGGATTCTGCCGCGCGGGTCGCGCCGGATCGAGAGGATGCGTCCGCCCTCCTTCGCGCGGGCCGGGCCGCCCGTGCTTTCCGCCCCGCCTTCCCCGCCGGCCCGACGCGAGTGCGGGGGTTCGTCCTCCGGCTCCTCGTCCGCGGTCGAGAACTGCCGCCCGTAGAACCGCTCGAGCAACTCGACGATCTTGGCGTCGAGGTCGAGGGCGGCGCGGTGGGTCTGGAGAAGGACCTCGAAGCGGGAGATGCCGAGGCGGGCGGCGATCTCGACGGTGGTGAGGCCGCGCTGCTCGCGCAGGTGGAGAAGGAGGCGCGGGCGCGCGGGCAGCGAGAGGAGCGCGTGGGCGATCCAGCGCTTGAGCTCGTCGGCCTTGATGCGGCAGCCGTGGGAGGTGACGAGCACCTCGGTGCGGTCGACGGTCGGAGTGCCCGGTTCCACCTGCGGGAACGGCATGCCCGGCAGCGGCATCGACAGGGCGCGGATCTGCTCGGCCCGTTCGCGCACGAGGCGGGCGGCGTCGGTCGCCAGGCGACCGTAGACGTCGCCCGCGTCCGTCGCGCGCTCGTCGGGGGTGGTGGTCTCCGCGGCGGCGGAAACCGACGCCCGCGCACCCGCGCCCGACTCCTTCGCCGGATCGCGGCGCCGCCGGAACCAGCGATCGAACCACTCATAGTAGAGGTCGGCGAGGACGACCTGCGCGTCGAAGGGAAGCGCCTCGTCGTCGATCTGCCGCTGGATCGCGTCGATCACCCTTTCGCTGTTCAGGTGACAGAAGGCCATGAAGAGCGGCTGCTCGAATCGCCGCTCGAGCACGCCCGCGAGCTGCGACGAGACGAGGTCGACGCTCTCGGCGCCGGGCGCCATGCCGGCAAAGTCGACGACCGGCGCGAGGTCGGGAAAGAGGCGGTCGAGCTCGCGGATCAGGTCGAGGTGCTCGGGCTTGAGCAGATACGCCTTGCGCGAGGCGCGCTCCACGGGCACGCCGCCGGCGTCGGCGCGGCGCCGGCCGCGTCGCTTTCTTCCGGACGGTTGCTCCGTCGGCCCCATTCCCCCTCGAGCTTTCTTCGCCCCGCAGCTCGACAGACTGGACGAACGAGACGGGGCGGGAGGCTAAGGGGACGGGAAAAAGGGGTCAAGACGAGCGATCGGCCGCAGCGGATGCCCCGGACGTCCGGCCCTCGTTCCGAGCGAAACGGAGTCGTGCGGGGCCGCGTCTCTGCAATGCAACCGGCTGCGCGCGCCGCGGGGCCCGAGGTCCCGAGCGGCACCCGTCGCTACGATCCCCCTGCCGTCGTCGCACCCTGCGATGACGGCTCGTGCGCGTGAAGAACGTCGTGAAGCAGGAAGGGAGAACCCCGATGCGTCGTCTCCGTGCGCTCGCGTTGACGTTGTTCGGCTTGCTCGTCTGCGCGCCCGACCTGAATGCGCAGGGTGGCGATCGGCGTCGAGGATTTGGCCGCCGTGGCGATCGCGACGTCAACAGCGTCGTCCTCGCCAACGTCACCTACCGCCGCATGGCGTTCGCGACGGAGAGCGTGCCGGCCAAGACGGCGAACTACGGGGTCTATCTGCCGGCGGGGTACGACGACCCGGCGAACGCGAGCCGCAAGTATCCGCTGATCGTCTGGCTGCACGGGATGAGCGAGGACGATCGCGACTTCCACTTCGGCGGCGCGAAGGTGCTCGACGAGCAGATCGGATCGGGCGCCTTGCCGCCGCTCGTTTTCGTGGCGGCCGCCGCTCCGTCGCGCACTCTCTACGCGAACGGCGAGAGCGAGGGGAACATTCGCGACCTGATCACCAAGGACCTGCTCGCCGACGTGCAGGAGCACTTCCGCGTCCTTGAGAAGCGGAGCGAGCGGGCGCTGATGGGCGTCAGCCTGGGCGGGATGGCGGCGCTGCGGTTCGCGTTCAGCGATCCGTCGCTGTTCGGGACGGTCGCGACGCACTCGGCGGCCGTCTTCCCGGAGGATCCGACGCAGCTCCCGGAGCAGCACGCCGGCACGCTCGCCCGCTTCGGCGATCGGTTGGGATGGTACGCCGTGCTCGGCAATCCCATCGATCCCGAGAAGTTCCGCGCGATCAACCCGACGTCGCTCGCGCACGCGCTCCCCGACCTGAAGGGGCTGCGCATCTACTTCGACGCCGGAAGCAACGATCGCTACGGCTTCGGTCCGGCGAACCAGCACCTCGACGAGGTGCTGAAGGAAGCGAAGGTGGCGCACACGTTCCGCCTGATCGAAGGCGGCGAGCACTCGTGGGGCGGCGGCACGGTGCAGAAGGCGCTGGTGGAGTCGCTGGGGTTCGTCGCGGCGGGATTCGAGAAACCGCCCGAGTCGAAAGCCGAACCGAGGCCCGAGCCGGCGAAGTCGGGAGCGGGCGGCACTCCACGCGAGGACGGCGGGAACTGATCGGTAGCCGCCGCCCAACCGCAGGGGGCCTGACCTCGGCTCCGGGGTGGCCGGGCTTTTGTGCCTCGGCGACGGATGCGCCGCGGCGCGGACGGACGGGGAGCGCCGAGGGAAGCCGCGCCCAGCCATGGCGGGGATTCCCGCCCGAGGTCGACCGTGAGCAAACGACCCGATGCTCGCGACGAGTGGCCGGGGGCCTTGCAGCTCCGCGAGCCCGTCTGGGTCTGCGACGAGCAGCAGCGCGTCGTGCTCGTGAATCGCGGACTCGAGCGGCTGCTCGGCCTGCCCGCGGAACGCTGCGAGAGCCGTCCCTGCCACGAGCTGATCGGCGGACTCGACGCCGCCGGCAACGCCTGCTGCAGGCGGGACTGCCCGCTCTTCGCGCGCGCGATGCGCGGCGAGGAGCTCGAGCCGTTGACGCTCCAGATCCGCCGACCCGGCGACCGGAATCGCTGGATCCGCGTGCTTCCGTTCGTGGCGCGCCGCCCCGACGGAACGCGTCGCCTCATCCACTGCGCGCAGGAGGCGGACGCCGAGCTGAGGGCGCGCAATTTCATCGAGGCGCTGGCGGCCCGATGCCGGCCGCTCGCCGCCGTCGAGCACGGTCACGCCGCAGAGGCTCTCACTTGTCGGGAGCGTGAAGTTCTCGACCTGCTCGCGGGCGGCCTCGATTCCAAGGCGGCCGCGCGGCGGCTGCACGTGAGCTACGTGACGGTCCGCAATCACGTGCAGAACCTCCTGCCGAAGCTCGGCGCGCACTCCATCCTGGAGGCCGTCGCCCGCCACCTGCTCCGAATTGATGCGCGTGCATCAGGAGAGGCGCGCTGACCCCTTCTAGTCTTCCTCCATTCGGCCGTTCCGGACGGGGTTCGCCCGCCGCGGGCCGGCCCGGTGGGAGGTGCGACGATGAACGCGCAAATCGTGAAGACGGAGCATCAGACCAAGTCCTTCGTTCAGGTCCCGTGGGACCACATCGACGGCCCCGGCACCTACTTCTCGAACTGGAGCGGCCACCTGATCCGGATCCCCGAGATCGGACTCAAGACCGGGTTCTCTCCGGTGATCCAGATCCTCGGCCGCGAGCCGATGGTGGTCACGAAGCTGAGCGACGATCCGTACCTGCCGCTCTCGAAGGCCCGCATGATCGCGGCCGATCTCGACCTCGAGGTCAACTTCTAGTCGGCCTTCGGATCGTCGAGCCGGCCTGAGAGGCAGGATCTGCGGCGGCCGCGGCGCGAATGCGCCGCGGCCGTCTTGTTTCCGCGATCCGCGTCGGCGGCCGTCGCGAAGACGCGTCGTCGCCTCACCGCCCGCCCGCGCCGGTCGCCTTCTCGAAGGCCGCGGCACCGCCGACGACCGGCAGGTCGAGCGACGTGGCGGCAACGTCGATCGTGAGCTCGGTGCCGGGCTTGGGCCAGAGCGTGAACTCGCGGTCGCTCGAGAAGACCATGAGCGCGATGCGCTCGCCGCGCGCGATCACCTGGTCGTCAGGCTGGAGGTCGAACTCGACGTCGTAGAAGGTGCCGGGCTTGAGCGGCTCGCCCTTCGTGAGCGAAGCGTGGTTCTGCGGGTCGGCCCAGCCGCGGTTGACGAGGTCGGCGTTCAAGTCGCGGCCGCCGGTCCACGGCAGCGCGACCAGCCAGACCGAGAGGTTCGCGGCGGGCTTGCTCGAGGCGAGCCGGATCTTCACTCGCGGAGTGCCGCAGACGTGCAGCGGCTCGGCAAGCGGAGCCGTGGCATAGAGCAGCCGGTGCGGCGACTTCTCGGCCTTCGCCAGGTCGGCGCCGCTCACCGAGACGTCGTCCGTGAGCGATTCCCTGTTCGCCGCGCCTGCTGCTCCTGCCGCGGCGGCGGCGAGCGTCCCGACCCCATCGCCGCCCGGACCGGGATGCAGCGTCACGATCGCCGACGCCGGATCGGGGTAGTCGGCGCACGGCGTAGGCTGCATCGGCGAGGCCTGCTCGCGGACCACCCAGCAGAGCGGATCGTCCTCGACGCCGTTCTCCACTTCATGGAGGAAGCGAGTGAACCAGCGGTTCATCTGGCGCAGCGGCGGCTCGCCGCCGTGGCCGCCCTGGTGCAGGTAGAGCTGCACGGGGAGCCCCTGCTTCTTCAGCTCCAGGAAGATGTGCACGCTGTGCTCGGGCATCACGTTCCAGTCGTTGAGCCCGTGCGCGAGGAGCGTCGCCGCCTTCACCGACGTCAACTGCTGCCAGTAGTCGCGGGCGGCCCAGAAGTCGTTCCAGTCGCCGGTGACGCGGTCGAGGTTCTTCAGCAGCTCGTCGTCGCGGACGTGGCGCTCGCACCACGGGCGTCGGTCGGGCGCGCCGCTGTTGATGAAGTCGAAGAGGACGTCCATGTCCTCGCCGATCCAGCCGCCGGGGTGGCGCACCAGTCCGTTCGAGCGGTAGTAGTGGTAGTAGGAGGTGTTCGGCGCGACGGGAATGATCGCGGCGAGCCCTTCGACGCCGGTCGTCGCGGCGGCGAGCGCCAGCGTTCCGTTGTAGGAGGTGCCGGTCATGCCGACGAGTCCGGTGCACCAGTAGGCCTTCGCCTCCTCGCCGCCCTTCGCCTTCGTGAACCCTCGCGCGCGGCCGTTCAGCCAGTCGATCACCGCCTTCGGTCCGAGCGATTCGTTCGGGCCGCCGACGGTCGGGCTGCCCTGGGACAAGCCGGTGCCCGGCGATTCCGAGTGGACGACGGCGAAGCCGCGCGGGACCCAGTCGCCGACGAGCGAGTCGGAGATGCGCCCGCCGCGACGCGGCGCAGAGACCGCCGGCATCTTCTCGCGCGGCCGCGGCTTCCCGCCCACCTCCTGGTGCGGGTCCCAGAAGTACTTCGACTCGGTCGAGCCGGTCCCCGAGTAGTAGGGGCTCGACTCGTAGACGACCGGCACCTTCAGCCCCTCGCTGTCGGTCTGCCGCGGCCGCGTGACGTCGACGTGCATCCGGTCGTGCGTTCCGTCGCCGTCCGAGTCGAACTCCGCCTCGACCCACAGCTCGTCGCGGACCCACTGCTTCGGATCGCGGAACCCTTCGACGACCTGCGCCTCGCCGTCGGTGAAGACCGGCAGCGTCTTCTGCGCCTCCTGCGCCCGCAACGCCGCAACGGCGACCAGGGAAAGCAGCGAGAAGCGGTTCATTCGGCGACTCCCGGACTCCACGGGCGCGGCGATGGTAGCGAGCCTCGTCGGCGGTCACGCGGCGGGACGCGGCGGTGCGCCGCCGCTCAGAGCGCGAGCAGCAGCTCGCGGACTTTCGCCGCGATGAGATCGCGGACGGCGGCGAACTCCTCCGGCGCAAGCGCCCTCGGGTCGGGGATCTGCCAGTCGAAACGGCGGCGAGCCTTCACGAAGGGGCAGGCGTCGCCGCAGCCCATCGTGACGACGGCGTCGAAGTCGAGCAGCTCGACCTCCTTCAGCGGCTTCGAGCGGTGCGCCGCCAGGTCGTAGCCCACCTCCTTCATGGAGGCGATCGCCTTGGGGTTCACGACGCCGGAGGGGCGCGAGCCGGCGCTCGTCGGCTCGACGTCGAGGCCGAGCTGCTTCGCGTGGATGCGCGCGAAGGCTTCCGCCATCTGGCTGCGGTTCGAGTTCTCGACGCAGACGAAGAGCAGGCGTTTCATCGCGGGTGGGCCGAGTCGACCGAGGTCGTCACTCCCAGGGCGGCGCCCGCGGCCGTCGATCGCGTGGTCATGGCGCGCAATGATGCGGTTTGTTCCCGAGGGGCAGAAGGGCGCCGGGTCGCCCAACACCGGCAGCGAGGTGCCGTAGTCGTCGCTGCGTTTTCCAGGTGCGGAGGATTCCCGGTGAATCTCACGAACTTGCTCGCCCTGGTCGGGCTTGCGGCGCTGCCGATCGCCGCGACGGCGCTCGACGACGGCTCGGCCCAGGAAGCCGCGAAGCAGGCGGCCCCGAGGCAGGATGCGACCACTCTCGTCCAGAGGCTTGGAGAGAAGGACTACAAGGCGCGCAAGGAGGCCTTCCGCGCTCTCGAGAAGATGGGCGCGTCGGCGCGCGGCGAGCTCGAGAAGGCGCTGAAGAGCGACGACCCCGAGGTGCGCTGGAGCGCGTCGCTGCTCCTCGATCGGCTCGACGAGGCGGAGGCCGACGGCGCGCTCGGAGGCCTGCGGGAGCGCGACGACGACGCCCCGCCGGGCTTGCGCCCGCCGCTCGCTCGCGGCCGACGCCAGCTGCGCACGCAGGACGACGTGATGCAGGAGATGCGCGAGCAGATGCGCCGCCTCGAGGAGTGGCAGAAGCAGTTCCAGGAGCAGAACCCCGGCTGGTTCCACGGCAGTCCGTTCGGGCTGCGGCTCTTCGACGACCCGTTCCGGGGCTTCGACGAGTTCGACGACTTCGGAGGATTCGGCGGGCTCGGTCGCGACGGCGGGCTTCGGCTCGTCCCTGGCAGCTCCTTCTCGCGCTCGTCCAACCAGAACGGCGTGCGCGAGAGCCTCTCGATCCAGGTCGACGAGAAGGGCCACGTGACCGCGGAGCAGGAGAAGGACGGAAAGAGCTCGAAGTTCGAGGCCGACTCGGTCGAGGCGCTTCGCAACGAGCACCCGGAGCTCTTCGACGGCGTTTTCGGCGGCAGGGGCGGCATGAGCATCGAGGTCCGGCCTCCCGCGACGGCGCCTCGCCTCGAGCGCCCCGGCGCCCGCGGCGGCCAGGTGAAGGTCGAGCCGGCTCCGGCCGACCGGCCGCGGCTCGGCGTGCAGGTAGAGCCGGTGAACCCCGACGTCGCCGCCTACCTCGAGCTCGAAGAGGGCGTCGGCCTCGAGGTCGTGCGCGTCATCGCGGGCGGCGCCGCCGAGAAGCTCGGCGTGAAGGTGCGCGACATCATCACCGAGGTGAACGGCCGCGAGATCAAGAGCGTGGACGACGTGATGAAGGCCCTCGACGGCAAGGATCCCGCGAGCGCCGAGGTGACCGTGATCCGCCGCGGGGCGGAGAAGACGCTCGACCACGCGAAGAAGTGATTCCCCCGACTTTCCGGTATGGTCGCGGCCCGTCGTTGCTGGCGAAGTGCTGTTCATACGGAGAACTATTCGTGCGTCGCGATCACCTCGAAGAGCTCGAGCGGGCGCTCGAGCACGCCTTGCTGAAGATCCGCGAGCTCTCGGCGCAGAACGCGCTCCCGCCTGTCCTGCAGCCGCTGAACCTCATCGCCCCGCCGCGCGGCTTCAACGTCGAGGTGGAGCTTCGGCCCTACACCGACCACGCGCGCGAGGAGGAGTGGAACCGCGATCAGCGCTGGGATCCTCGCAACGGCGAGGTGGTGATCGGCTTCGAGCCGGCGCCGAGCGACGCCGCGCCGTCGCGCGAGGATCGCGGCTGGTACCTCGACGACCTGCGCGGGCCCGCGGGCTCGACCACTCCGCCCGACTCGCAGATCGCGCTGAGCGACGTCGCCCGCGTCGTCGCGCGCGCCGAGGCCGACCCCTCGTTCAAGTTCCTCGCGCTCAAGTTCCTGCGCGACCAGCTCCTGCCGCGCCAGGTCGCGTGGGCCGGCCGTCCGCACGAGGCGCAGATCCAGATCAACTACGCCATCGATCAGGGCGTGCTGGTGACCGGCAAGATCGACAACCCGCGCACACCGCAGTACCCGGTCACGACGGTGCAGCTCAACCGCGACCACCCGCTCGTGAAGTCGCTGCTCAGCGAGTCCGGCGACGCGCCGCACGCACCCGATCCGGCGCCGCAACCCGCGCCGCAGCACGAAGGGCGCGACCCCGAACCCGCGTGACGCCGCCGCTCGCGGCCTGACTTTCCACGCGGATCACGTGCCCCCTCGCGGATCACCTGCGAGGCGCAGCCTCGTCAGGTGCATCCGCGCGACCGCGCCTCAAGCCTCATTTCTTGTCGAAGAGGTCTTTCAGCAGCGCCCCGAGCGGATTGTTGCGCCCCTGCTTCAGAGCGTCCTGCGGCGTGAGCGGCCGCGGCGGCGGCGGCGTGAGCGGCGCGCGCGCGTGCGCCGCGCGCTCGTCCCGCTCGCGGCCGCGCCCGTCGCGGCGCGGACCGGCGTCGCGGCGGCGCTCGCCGTCGCGGCCCGGCCTCGGAGCGGGCCGCTCGCCGTCGCGCGGCGCCGTCGCCACGTCGAGCTTCGGCTCGCGTCGCGGCTCCGGCTTCGGCTCGGGCCGCGGAGCATCCTTCTTCGCGGTGAGCGCGATGCGCTGGCGCGCGACGTCGACCTCGACCACCTTCACCTCGAGCCGGTCGCCGACGTTCACGACCTCGCGCGGATCCTTCACGAAGCGGTCGGCGAGCCGCGACACGTGCACCAGTCCGTCCTGATGGACGCCGATGTCGACGAACGCTCCGAACGTCGTGACGTTGGTCACCACGCCCTCGAGCACCATGCCGGGTTTCAGGTCCTCGGGCCGGGTCACGTCCTCGCGGAAGCGCGGCGGCTCGAAGGGGCGGCGCGGGTCGCGGCCGGGCTGGCGCAGCTCGTCGAGCACGTCTCTCAGCGTCGGCTCGCCGACGTCGACGCCGGCGTAGCGCGCGGGGTCGATGCGCGCGACCTGCTCGGCGCTGCCGACGAGCTCTGCGAGCGGGACGCCGAGGTCGGCCGCCATGCGCTCGACGAGCCGGTGGCGTTCCGGGTGGATCGCCGAGCCGTCGAGCGGCTGGTCGCCGCCGCGGACTCGCAGGAATCCCGCGCACTGCTCGAACGTCTTCGGCGCGATCCCGGCGACTTCGAGCAACTGGCCTTTGCGCTGGAAGGGGCCCTTCTCTTCACGATGGCGGACGATGGCCGCGGCGAGCGCCGGCCCGACGCCGGCGACGCGCGCGAGCAGCGGCGCCGCGGCGGAGTTGAGGTCGACGCCCACGTGGTTCACGCAGCCCTCGATCACCTCGTCGAGCCGCTGCGAGAGCATCGGCGCGTGCAGGTCGTGCTGGTGCTGTCCCGCGCCGATCGCCTTCGGCTCGACCTTGACCAGCTCGGCGATCGGATCCTGCATCCGCCGCGCGATCGAGACCGCGCCGCGCGCGGCGGCGTCGACCTTCGGGAGCTCCTGCTTCGCCGGCGCGCTCGTGGCCCAGGCGCGCACACCCGCCTCGCTCACGAGCGCGACGATCGTCGCCTTGAGATCCGGGATCTCGGCGATCCACCGGCGCACGAACGCCTCGGTCTCGCGGCCGTGGATCCCGTGGCCGACGGCGATCGCGGCCGGCCGGTGCTCGAGCAGGAACTTTCCGAACGCCTCCTTCGCCTTCGCCTCGTCGGTGCGCGGCCGGACCGTGAGCGCGCCGAGGTACTTGCCCGACGCATCGACCGCGGCGCAGCGGCAGCCCGAGCGCGCGGCCGGATCGATGCCGACCAGGGGCTTCGCGCCGAGCGGCGGCGCGAGCAGCAGGTCGCGCAGGTTTCCGGCGAAGAGCTCGACGGCGAGCTCGTCGGCCCGCTGCTTGAGCTCGACGCGCAGCTCCGTCTCGATGCTCGGCTGGAGCAGGCGGCGGTAGCCGTCCTCGATCGCGGCGCGCAGCTCGCCGGCGAAGGGCGAGGCGGCCGAGAGCCTCGCCGCGCTCTCGAGCCGCGGCAGGATGCGCGTCTCGTCGGCCTCGAGGTGGAGGTGGAGCGCGCCTTCGTGCTCGCCGCGGCGCACGGCGAGGAGCCGGTGCGCCGGCATCCGCGCCGCCTTCTCGCGGCGGCCGTAGAACGCGTCGAACCGCGCCGGCGGCGGCGTGCGCGCGTCGACGCGCTCGCAGACGAGGAACGCGTCGCGGTACCACATCCCGCGCACGAGCCGGCGCAGCGCGGCGTCCTCCGCGATCGTCTCGGCGACGACGTCGCGCGCGCCCTGCAGCGCGGCGTCCGCGTCGGCGACGCCCTTCTCCGCGGAGACGAAGGCCGCCGCCTCGACGCGCGGATCGCCCGACTCGGGCTGCGCGAGGATCTTCTGAGCGAGCGGCTCGAGCCCGCGCTCGCGCGCGACCACGGCGCGCGTGCGGTGGCGGGGTCGGAAGGGAAGCTGGAGATCCTCGAGCTCCGACCTCGTGCTCGCCGCCGCGATCGCTCGCGCGAGCTCGGGAGCGAGGCGCGCCCCTCCTGCGCTGCTCGCATGGGCCGCGATCGCCTCGCGGACCGACCGGCGGCGCAGGTCGAGCTCCTTCCAGGCGGCCGCGCGCTGCGCGATCGCGCGGATCGCGGCGTCGCCGAGCTCGCCCGTCGCCTCGCGGCGGTAGCGCGCGAGGAACGGCACGGTGTTCCCTTCATCGAGCAGCCGCAGCACGGCGGCGACGCCCTCGGCCGGCAGCCCGAGATCGGCGGCGACGGCCGAAGCGAGATCGAGACTGGCGGGAGCTCCATCCATGCCGTTGGTCAGTCGGGGTAGACGAAGCTGACCGGGCGCTCGATCCCGGGATTCACGCTCAGGTGGACCGGACAGGTGAGCGCCGCCTTCTCGAGCACCGGCCGTGACTCCTTCGGCAGCCCGCGCGGCATCTCGATGCGGGTCGGCAGCCGGCCGACGCGCCGCAGCGGATCGGCGACCATGTGCTTCTCGACGCGCGCCCTGGCGCCGTCGAGCGCCCACCCGTGCTTGCGCGCGACGATGCCCATGACCGTGAGCATGCAGGTCGAGAGCGCGGTGGCGACCAGGTCGGTCGGCGAGAAGCTCTCGCCGCGCCCCTCGTTGTCCTTCGGCGCGTCGGTCGAGAGCGTCGCTCCGGACGGCCCGTGGCGGGAGGTGCAGCGCAGCCCCCCGTCGTAGACGACCTCGATCTCGACCATCGACGGCCCTGGACCGCGGGCTCCCCGTCCCGCGGAAGCGCGCGAGGATAGGACGCGCCGTCTACCAGCGCCAGCCGTTCAGGCCACCGCTCTCGTCGTCGCTCGAGTCGAACCACGAATCGAGCAGCTCGAACCAGTTGTCGACGCTGCCGTCGCCGCGGACGGCGCCGTCGCGGCACCAGGCCCAGTTGGCGGCGCTCGTCCCTTCGCGCCGGACCTCGTAGGGCGCGTACCAGTCGGCCCAGCCGCTCTCGCGGAAGGTGCGCGTGCGCGCGGCCGCGCTCCGGGCGCTCGATCCGTCGCCGGCGGGAAAGACGATGAAGACGCCGTTGCGACCGGGCTCGAAGTTCTCGAAGCCGTCCATCCCGAACGACGCGAGCACGAAGTCGTCGGTCGCCTTCATCGCGGCGCTCGCGGCGGCGCGCGCGGAAGGAGCGAGCTCGTCGCACTCGGCGCAACGCCGGGCGAGGTCGTAGAGGTCGACGAACGGCCGCGGGCCGGAGAAGCGGCCGTCGACGTAGTTCATGACCGTGCCGCGCTTCCCCGGTCCGCAGAGCTCCTCGAGGATCGCCTTCGCGTCGTGGCGCGCGAGCAGGACGGCGAGCGCGTCGACGGTGCCCTTCACCTCCTCGACGGCCAATAGGTCGTAGCAGCCGACCGACTCGTGCGCGATCTGGTCTCGCCGCCCGGGATTCGCGGCCGCCATCGCCCGCCGCCCGCGGCCTCCCTCCTCGACCACGAGCCGGCCGAACTCCTGCGCAGTCATGCGCGAGGGATCGAGACCGTCGTCGCGCCCGTTGGTCGAGGCGTGGCCCGGCGTGTGGATGCGCGCGAAGACCCGGTCCCAGTCGAGCGGCGGGCCGGCGTTGGGGATCGCCACCAGGACGTCGGTCGAGAAGCCGCCGTTGCCCGGACGCCATTGATAGGCGATCTCGACGCCGCCCATATTGCATAGCTCGAGCGCCGCGAACTCCACCGACTCGGCTTCGGTGACGACGTCGGCGAGCTCAGCGATCCCCATCGCGTGGCGCGACTGCTCGTCGGGGCAGAGCGTGATGCCGTCGGCGTGGCCGTAGATCAGGAGCGCGTGGTGCTTCGCCGGGAAGCGCGCCTTCCCGAAGCGGAGGAACTTGCGCAGGTTCTCGGGATCGGCCGAGTCGGCTTCCCAATCCTTGTCGAGCGCAATCTCGGGGAACTCGTCGCCGCCGGCCAGTCGCTTCGCGGTCGTCGCGCCCAGCCGGTAGAGGCGCGCGCCCGTGAAGTCCTCGCCAAACGTCTTCGCGTCGGTCGAGTAGCCGGTGCTGCGATCGATGAAGAGCACGAGCTCGATCCCCGGATCGTCGGCCACGGCGCCGCGCACCTTGTTCAGGAAGTCGAGCATGTGGCCGTCCGCGTTGTTGTCGGCGGCGCCGTAGATCATCACGGTCCAGGCGGCGGCGGGACGGGCGGGGGGCTCCCTGCCTTCCGGGACGTCCTGCGCGAGCGCGAGGCTCGAGCAGAGCGGGAAGATCATCGCGGTCTCCGTGGACACGGCCCGACAGTACGCCCCTCCTCGACGATCGTTGCACGGACGATCGGCTCCCGCGTAGAACGCGCGCTCCCGCTGCTGACGAGCGCGGAGGAAGAAGTCCCGATGGCTGACCCGCTCCGGCCGAAGGTCCTGCTGCGCGACTCGCCTTCCGAGCACGGCGGCTCGCCGATCCTCGACGCCTCCTCGCCCGAGTTCCGTCAGGTCCGACAGCTCCCGGTCGGCCGCGGCAACTACGAGCTGCTCGGCGAGATCGCGCGCGGCGGCATGGGCGTGATCCTGAAGGGTCACGACCGCGATCTCGGACGCGACGTCGCGGTGAAAGTGCTCCGGAAGGAGCTCGCGCAGAAGGACGAGATCCTGCAGCGCTTCGTCGAGGAGGCGCAGATCGGCGGGCAGCTCCAGCACCCCGGCATCGTGCCGGTCTACGAGATCGGGCGGCTCGCTGACGAGCGCCCCTACTTCACGATGAAGCTGGTGAAGGGCCGCACGCTCGCCGCGCTGCTCGCCGAGCGCGCCGCGCCTGACTCCGACCGCCACCGCTTCCTCTCGATCTTCGAGCAGGTCTGCCAGACGATGGCCTACGCCCACTCGAGGGGCGTGATCCACCGCGACCTCAAGCCCGCCAACGTCATGGTCGGCGCCTTCGGCGAGGTGCAGGTGCTCGACTGGGGGCTCTCGAAGGTGCTGGCGCAGGGCGGCGTCGCCGACGAGAAGCGCGAGCGCGCCTCGCACGCGACCATCATCGCCACCGTGCGCCACCAGCCGGGGCAGCCCGGCCAAGCAGGCCAACCGGGATCGTCCGGCTCGGAGTCGCTCGCCGGCTCGGTGATGGGAACTCCGTCCTACATGCCGCCGGAGCAGGCGCGTGGCGAGATCGACCGGCTCGACGAACGCTCCGACGTCTTCTCGCTCGGCGCGATCCTCTGCGAGCTCCTGACCGGCCGGCCGCCCTACGGCGGCGACCCCGACCAGGTGATGACGCAGGCGGCGAACGCCGAGATCGCCGACGCGACCAGCCGCCTCGACGCGTGCGCCGCCGACCCGGAGCTCGTCGCGCTCTCGAAGCGCTGCCTCGCGCCGGCGCCCTCCGCCCGGCCACGCCACGCCGGCGTGCTCGCAAAAGAGCTCGCGGCCTGGCGCGAGTCGGTCGACGGGCGCGCCCGCGCGGCACAGATCGCGGCGGCCGAGGCGCGCGTGAAGGCCGACGACGAGCGGCGCGCGCGCCGCCTCACGCTCGCGCTCGCGGCCTCGATCGTCCTGCTGCTCGTGGTCGGCGGCGGCGGGTGGGCCGCCTGGAAGGCGAAGCAGCAGACGTGGCAGGAGCAGACCTGTTCGTGCGTCGACGGCGCCCTCGCCAACGCGACGCTCCTGCGCGGACAGAAGAAGTGGAAGGAGGCCGGCGCCGCCGTCCAGCGGGCGCTCGAGCTGCTCGAAGCCGGACAGCCGACCGAAGAGCTCCGGCAGCGCGTGAGCGAGCAGACCGCGCTCGTCGCCAGGGAGAGCGCGGAGGCAGGACGGCAGGCCGAGCTCGAGCAGCAGAACGGCGAGCTGCTCGCGCACCTCTTCCAGCTCAGCACGCCCGGCGTCGGCCCTCTCGAGCTCGAGCCGATCGACGAGAGCTACACCGACGCCTTCAGCGCCTTCGGCCTCGAGCTCGACGATCTCGCGGTCGACGAGGCGGTGCGCCGGCTCGAGGAGCGCGGCATCGCCGTCTCGATCGCGACCGCGCTCGACGACTGGGCCGACGTGCGGGTCGATCTCGACAAGGTCGAGGACGCCGACCACCTCCGGCGGATCGCCGAGAAGGCCGACCCCGACCCGACGAGACGGCGGCTGCGCGCGGCGATCCGCAGCGGCGACTACGGTCTCCTGAAGGAGTTCTCGAAGAACGACGCGGATCTCGAGCAGCTCCCGGCCAGCAGCCTCGACCTGCTCGCGCACGCGTTCCTGAAGACGCGAGATCGTTCGCGCGCGATCACCATCCTCAGGCTCGCTCGCCTGCTCCATCCCGGCGACTTCGCGGTGTGCGTGGCGCTGGGCGAGGCGCTCCGCAACGGGCCCGAGGCCGATCGCGACGAGGCGATGGAGTGCTACGCGGCCGCGCTCGCGCTGAAGCCGAATCAGGCAAGGCTTGCCGCGGGCATGGGTTCGATGCTGGTGTCGCCGCTCGGACGGCCGGCGCGCGGGCGGGCGCTGCTCGAGCGCGCCGTTCGCCTCGATCCGGGCGACTACTGGGTCCACCAGCGGCTCGGCTCGTCGCTGATCGATCTCGACGATTCCCAGAGCGCGATCGCCGCGTACCGCGAGGTGCTGCGCCTGAGGCCGACGCGCGCGTGGAGCCACGCCTCGGTCGGCTACGCCCTCGTCCTGCACGGCGACTTGAAGGAGGCGATCGAGCACTACGTGAAGGCGCTCGAGATCGATCCGATGGACGAGGAGATCCGCGAGGACTACGTCTTCGCGCTCGTCGCCGCCGGCGACGTCGCGGAAGCGCTCGTCCAGAGCGAGGAGGTCCGGCGCCGCAACCCGCGGTACATCGGCTACTGGTGGTCGGCCGCGGTCGCCAAGGCCGCGGCGGGCGATCGGGTCGGCGCGAGGAGCGCGGTCGAGACCGCGATCGCGCGCACGAATCCGGAGAGCCTCGAATCGTTGTGCGCGCTCGCCGAGATGCTCACCGAGTTCCCCGATCCCGAGCTGCGCGATCCGAAACGCGCCATCGAAGGCGCTCTCAAGGCGATCGCGATCGCGCCGCGGGAGGTGTACGCCTGGAAGTGGCTGGGCGCGGCGCGCTACCGCACGGGCGACTGGAGCGGTTGCGTGGAGGCGATGGAGCGAACGACGCAGCTCCTCGACGGCGGCGGGTCCTACCAGCGGCTCTACCTCGCCATGGCGCACGAGCAGCTCGGCCGCCACGTGAAGGCGCTCGAGCGGTTCGCCGAAGCCGTCGCCTGGATGGAAAAGCACGACGACCGCAACGTCAACCTCGTGCGCCTGCGCGCGGAGGCGCGCAAACTGCTCGGCGTCGAGTGACGGAAGGAAGGCGATGTCACACCCACGGGTGCTCCAGCTCCCGATCTTGCTCGCGCTCGCCGTGGCGGCGTGCGCGGAGCCGCCGACGGCGGCCGACGACGCGCGGCCGAGCGGGTTCACCGCGGCGACGACGATCGGCGACCCGAGGGCGGGCGCGACGACGGTCGGCGGGATCGCCAGGTGGCGCGTCGTCGAGGGCGCGGGCGCGCCGGCGGGAAAGCGCGTGATCCAGCTCTTCGAGACGAAGAACCGCGGCGAGGTCTTCAACCTGCTCCTGCGCGACCTGCCGGCGCCGGCCGACGTGGCGATCGCGGTGCGGCTGCGCGCCGACGCCGGCTTCGACGATCGCGGCGGCGGGCTCGTCTGGCGCGCGAAGGACGAGCAGAGCTACTACCTCTGCCGCTGGAACCCGCTCGAGAAGAACCTGCGCGCCTACTGCGTGAAGGAGGGCCGGCGCATCCAGCTCCAGTCGGTTTCGATCGAGGCCGACCCCGCCGCGTGGCACGACCTCTCGGTGACCATGAAGGGGCGCGTGATCGAGGTCGCCTTCGACGGCAGGCCGGCGATCTCCTGCTCCGACCTCACGTTCGCGGAGGCGGGCCGGGTCGGACTGTGGACCAAGGCCGATGCGCGCAGCTCGTTCGACGATCTGCGCGTCGGTCCCGTGGAAAAGGCGCGGTGACGCGATGACGATCCATCGGCGCGAGTTCCTGGCGCGCGCGGCGGCGAGCGCGGCGGCCGCGGCGCTCCTGGGGCGTCGCGCTCTGGCGCAGGAGGCGAAGACGCTCGAGCTGCGCGCGCTCGGGACGACGGGCCGCCGACTGCCGCGGCTCGGGATGGGCTGCTTCCCGCTCTCGACGGTGCAGCCCGATCGCGCGGCCGTGCCGATTGTCGAGCGCGCGCTGGAGCTCGGCGTGCGCTACTTCGACACGGCGCCGTCGTACGGCTCCGGCCGCTCCGAGACGCTGCTCGGGCGGGCGCTCAAGGGCGCGAAGCGCGAGGAGCTCTGGATCGCGACGAAGACCCTCGAGCGCGGCGCCGACGGCGCTCGCCGCGAGCTCGAGCGGTCGCTCGAGCGCCTCGGCGTCGACTACGTCGACTCGATCCAGTGCCATGAAGTGCACGACGACTTCGAATCGCTCTTCAAGAAGGAGTCGGTGCTCGACGCGCTGAAGAAGGCGGTCGACGAGAAGCTCGTCCGCCACGTCGGCATCACCTGCCACCGCCATCCCAAGTACGCGAAGGCCGCGATCGAGCGCTTCCCCTTCGCCACGGCGCTCGTGCCGGTGAACGCGATCGACGTCCAGCACTTCTCCTTCGTGAAGGAGCTCCTGCCCTTCGCCGCCGAGAAGAAGGTCGCCGTGATCGCCATGAAGATCTTCGCCGGTGGCAAGCTCGTCGCCGGCGGAGCGCTCCAGGCGAGCGAGTGCCTGACCTTTGCGCTCGCGCAGCCGCAAGTGGACGTCGCCGTGCCGGGCTGCGGCTCGGTGAAGGAGGTCGACGAGGCGTTCGCGGTCGCCGCCGGCTTCGTGGCGCCGAGTGACGACATCCTGCGCGACATCGAGAGGCGGGCGGGGCGGCATGAAGGCACCCTCACCGAGTGGTACAAATCGGGGTGAGAACCGATCGACGCGGATGCACCTGACGAACGCGCCGTCGCGGTCGTCAGTTACGTGAACGGCGAGAGGCGGCGCGTTCGCAGGTGATCCGCGAGGGGGGTGGGTGGATCGGGCGAAGCGCGCGGCGGGTGATCCGCGCGGCTTCAGTGATTCCCAGGATCGCGGTGGCCAGGCGCCGGGCCGGGCTGGAGACCGTCGAGCTTGATCGAGACGTGGTCGAGGCCGTCGCGCCAGGGGCTCGACTTGTTCTCGCGGTACCAGTCGGCCCACTTCTCGGCCGAGTCGAAGTGGACGCCGCCGGTGAGGCGCGCGAGCGCGCGCTGGAAGTCGTGGCGGACGAGCATGCGAAGCTCGTGGTCGACGAGGGTCCGCTGCCCGCCGCCCTCGGACCCCGACGGCCCGAAACCGCTGCCGGCCGACTGGTAGGCGAGGATCATGCTGCCGACGATGCGCTTGCGGACGGGTTCCTTCTCGGCGAAGTACTCCCCCATCGCGCCGGCGGCGGCTTTGAGGACCTCGACCCTCGTGTCGTTCAGGAGCTTCTCGAAGGTCTCGATGTACTCCGGCTTCCGATGAGTGCCGAGCGCGCCGGCGGCGGCGGCGAGGGATTCGGGCACCTCGTCGATGTGACGGAGCTTGATCGCGCGCAGCGCCAGCTTCTCGCCCTCGCCGGGAAGGACGCCGAATTGACGGAGGATCTTCGTCTGCAGCCGGGCGGCGACGCGCGAGTCCTTGACGACGCGTTCGATCCCGTCGAGCACGATCTTTCGATCGCGTTGCGCGGCCGCGATCGCCTCGCGCGACGGCGGTTGCGGAGCGCCCTTCGCGCCGATGATGCGCTCGAGCTCGGCGAACTTGCCGGCGAGCTTCGGGACCAGCGCTTCCGCAGCGTCGATGCGCTTCTCGGCGACGGCCGCCTGGAACTCAGCCGTGCGCGCGGCGACGCCGGGCTCGTCGTCCTTCGCGCCGGGCGAGACCTGCGACCAGCCGACGAGGACCAGTACGAAGGAAAGCGCGCTCATGAGGATCCCTCCTCAAGTTCACGACCAGGTGGCGCCACCGTACCGACGGCGTGCGAACGGGCAAGTCGTCGCCCGTCTTCGCCGGCCGGCGCCTCCCCGCCCGCCGCGTGCTCGGCCGGCGAGAGGTCTCGCGGGTCGCGGACGACGAGCGTGCCGGATCCTTCGTTGGTGAAGATCTCGGTCAGCAGGCTCGCGCGGCCGCTGCCGATCACGTGGACGCGCTTCACGCCGTTCTCGAGCGCCATGCGGATCGCGCTCACCTTCGGGAGCATGCCGGTCGCGACCGACCCGCTCTCGACGAGCGCCTCGAGGCCGGCGAGATCGGTGCTCGAGACGAGCGAGCTCGGATCGTTCTTCTCCTCGAGGATGCCGGGCACGTCGCTCACGAAGACGAGCTTCTCGGCGCAAAGCGAGCAGGCGAGCGCGGCGGCGACGGTGTCGGCATTGATGTTCAGCACGTTGCCCTGGCCGTCGGCCGAGAGCGGGCTCACGACCGGCAGGTAGCCGGCGGCGAGCAGGTTCCTGAGCAGCGTCGGGTCGACCGACTCGACGTCGCCGACCTGGCCGAAGTCGACCGTCTGCGGCACGCCGTCGACGATGACGCTGCGCGGCGCGCGCCGGCGCGCGCGGACCAGGCCGGCATCGAGCCCCGAGACGCCGACCGCGAGCAGGCCGACCGCCCGGCACGCCGCGAGCACGCCGGTGTTCACGGCGCCGTTCATGGTGAGCACGGCGATCTCGAGCGCGCCGGCGTCAGTGACGCGCCGCCCCTCGACGATGCGCGGCTCGACGCCGAGCTTCCTCGAGAGCTCGCTCGTCTGCGGCCCGCCGCCGTGCACCAGCACGACGTTGATGCCGAGCTCGCGCACGACGCAGAGCTGCTCGGCGAGGTCCTTGAGCCGCGCGGCGTCGCCGCACGGCGCCCCGCCGACCTTCACGACGAAGATCCGGTTCTTGAAGAGGCGGACGTAGGGGAGCGCGCGCTTCAGCGCCTCCATCGTCACGCTGCGGTCGTCGGCGAACGTCATCGGATCGATCTCCTGTCCATTCCGCGGGCGGCGCGAGCCGCGCCGCTCAACAACTCACAAGCGCGTCGACCAGCGGGCCGACGTGCTCTTCTTCCATGATCAGAGGCGGCAGCAGCCGGACCACGTTTTGGTCGTGGCTGCCGCCCGCCAGGATTCCACGCTCGCGCAAGGTGACGAGGACCTCCTTCGCCGGCTTCGTGAGCTTCAGGCCGATCAGGAGGCCGAGCCCCTGGATCCGCTCGACCGGCCCGACGCGGCAGCTCTCGAAGATCCTCCGGCTCACGCGGCGGACGCGCTCGAGCAGGTGTTCCTCTTCAATGGCACGCAGCGTCGCGTCGACGAGCGCGCAGGCGAGCGGCCCACCGCCGAAGGTCGTGCCGAGCTGGCCTTTCTTGATCTGCGCTGCGAGCCGCTCGATCACGAGCAGCGCGCCGCACGGGAAGCCGCCGGCGATCCCCTTCGCCGTCGTGAGCAGGTCGGGCACGACGCCGAAGTGGTCGGCGGCGAAGGGGTGGCCCGAGCGGCCGACGCCGATCTGCACCTCGTCGAGGATCAGGAGCGCGCCGCTCTTCGTCGCGGCCGCGCGCGCCGCCTGCACGAACGGCTTCGAGAGGGCGCGCGCGCCGGCGACGCCCTGCACCGGCTCGAGGATCACGGCCGCGACGCCGCCGTCGACCGCGGCGTGAAGCGCCGCCTCGTCGTCGAAGGGCACCCACGTCACGTCGAAGGGCGTGCGCGGGAAGGCGTACCAGCCCTCGGCGTGATCGGTGATGGCGGCCGCCGCGGCCGTGCGGCCGTGGAAGGCGCCGCGCACCGCGACGACGCGCGGCCGCTTCGTGACGAGGAAGGCGATCCGGAGCGCGTTCTCGTTCGCCTCGGCGCCGCTGTTCACGAAGAAGACGCGCGTCAGCCCCTTCGGCGCGAATCGGACGAGCCGCGCCGCGGCGCGCGTGCGGACCTCGAGGTCGACGACGCTCGTCTGGAACATCAGCCGCTGCGCCTGGTCGGCGAGCGCGCGCAGCAGCTTCTCGTGCCCGTAGCCGAGCGCCGCGACGGCATGGCCGCCGTAGAAGTCGAGGTAGCGCCGGCCCTTCGCGTCCTCGACCGTCACGCCTTCGCCGCGCACGATCTCGAGCCCGGTCCGCTCGAACACGTCGAGCAGCGGGTCCTGCGCCGGAACGGCCGGAGCGGCCGCGATGGATGGACTCGCTGTTTCAGTGGCTTTCATGGCTTTCATGGCTTTCATCGTCAGAACCATCCAAGGCCGGGCAGCTCGAGCCCGGCCGCGTCGTCGAGATCGAAGAGGCGGTTCATCCATTGGATCGCGCCGCCCGCCGCGCCCTTCACCAGGTTGTCGAGCACCGACGTCACGACCAGCGTCCGGCCGCGCGTCGCCACGCCGAGCCGGCAGCGGTTGGTCCCGACGACGTCGGCGAGCTTCGGCGGCGCGGTCGACGCCGTGACGAAGGAGCGCAGCGGCGCGTCGGCGCCCGTCCTCGGCGCGTCAGCGCCAATCTCGTAGAGCGCGTTCACCTGCTCGACCAGCTCCTCCGCCGCGAACTCGCGACGCAGCGTCATCCGCAGCGTCGCATGGATGCCGCGCACGAACGGCCCCGAGTGCGGCACGAACTCGACTTCGGGCGTTGTCGTGCCGGCCGCGCCGATCAAGTGGCGCATCTCCGCCTCGTGCCGGTGCGAGAGCGCGTGGTAGGCGTAGAGCGTCGCGTGGCGCTCGGGATGGTGGGTGTTGGCGGCAGGTGTCCGCCCGCTGCCCGAGCTGCCGGTCACGGCGCAGACGAAGAGGTCGCTCTCGACCAGGCCGAGTTTGAAGAAGGGCCATGCCGCGCAGACCGCCGCGGTCGTGAAGCAGCCCGGCTGCGCCGCGTGCTGCGTCAACGGCGCCGCGCGATCGACGTGCTCCGGCACGGCGCAGGTGAAGCCTGCAAGCAGCTCGGGTGCGGCGTGCGGCCGGCCGTAGATCGCCGACCACTCCTTGGCGTCGGCGAAGCGGAAGTCGGCGGAGAGGTCGACGACGTGCAACTCGTCGTCGCTGCGCGCGGCGAGGAGTTTTGCGACGATCGGCGCCGCGGCGCCGTGCGGCGTCGCCATGAAGACGGCGAGCGGCCCGCCGCGCGCGCAGAGCTTCGCGCTCTCCTCTTCGGCGGAAAAGCGCAGCCCGTCGAGCTTGGTGCCCGCGAGGTGCGGGAACGCCGAGGTCACGAGCTCGCCGGCCTGGCTGGTCGAGAAGACGGCCGCCGGCACCAAGCGAGGATGGTGCGCGAGCAGGCGCAGGAGCTCGCCCGCGACGTAGCCGCTCCCGCCGTGGATCGCGGCGGCCACTCGCTCCGGATCAGACGTCATCGTTCGTGCTTCCGGCCGCGGCGGCGAGCGCCTTTGTCCCGCTCGTCCCGCCCGCGGCGCCGTTGCGCGCGGCGATCAGCGGCGCGAGGCCGGCTCGCTCGAGGACGATCCCGGCGAGCTCCTCGGCCTGCGACCGCGCGTTGCGCGCGGGGCAGCCGGCCTGCTGTTCCATGAGCCGCGCGGCCGCGGTGTTGTCGGTCGCGGGGCCGGTGATGACGGTGCACTCGATGGCGTAGCGCTCGCGCAGGAGCCTGACGCCGCCCCACGCGGCGACCGGATCGGTCGCGGCGAGCACGACGGCCGAGAAGCAGGCGCGGATCGCCGGCGTGGCGAGGATCTCGTTCACGCCGTAGAGGCCGAGCAGACCGTCGCCGAGCTCGAGCACGATGGCGTCGGGCTGCTCGCGCGCGAGCGTGGTGAGGATCGTGCGAGCGGCGCGCGGCGCGTTCTCGGGCGTGGTCGTGACGATGCCGAGGTCGGTGAAGACGAGGACCTTGCGCGCGCCGGCGTCCTCCATCGAGAGGATGTCGCGGCGCAGCGAGACGCCGGTCGTCTTGCCGGCCGCGACCTGCAGGCCGACGTGGGCGAAGGACTGCACGAGGCTGCACGCGGCGGCCGTCTTGCCGGCGTTCATGCACGAGCCGACGACGGCGACGATCGGGACGCCGCGCAGGTCGAGCTCGTCGATCACCGGCAGCGCGCCCTGCGTGATGTGGGCCGGGATCCCGATGCGCTCGCCGAGGAACGGGAAGTGGAGCACCTGGCCTAGCACCTCGACGACGAAGGGCGGGCCGAGGTCGGGCGAGCCGCCGTCGTGCACGCCGATCACGCCGCCGAGGTTGAGGAGGCTCAGGCGATCGCCGACCTTCACCGCCTCGGGCACGTGGCCGGAGTAGCCGAAGAGCGCCTTGCGGTGGCCGAGCGCGCCGGCGATCACGTCGCCCGGCTTGACCTGCGAGAAGCGGCCGGACGGGAGCTCGAGCGTGTTGTAGGCGCTCTTCGCCGTGAGCACGCGCGCCGCGATCACCCCGCCCTCGACGGCGGGGATCTCGCTGCCGACGCGCACCTCGCGCGGCAGGCGGCAGTTGAACGTCACCGATCCGATCTTGTCGAGCAGGATGGTCTTCATCGCGGCGGACTCGCTTTCTTCGAGCGCTGGCCGGCGCGCGCGTGGAGCTGCGCCGGCAGCGCGAGGATGCGGCTGAATCCGGCGGCGTCGGCGGCGCTCCACTCGCCGGCCGATTCGCCGTAGACCGCCTTGCTCGCCGACTTGAGCGAGAAGGCGGAGCGCACGCCGGTCACGAAGAGCGCTCCGGTGCGCAGCGTCACGCTCACCTCGCCGGTCACGCGCTCCTGGCTCCTCTCGAGCAGAGCCTCGGCGTCGCGGCAGGCGGGCTCGACGAACTGCCCCTCGTGGATCCAGTCGCCGAAGAGTCCGGCCACGAGTTCCTTCAGCCGCTGCTGCCGCTGCGTCAGCACGAGCTTCTCGAGCTCGCGGTGCGCGTGGATCAGCACGTGCGCGGCCGGCGCCTCGAAGGCGACGCGCCCCTTCATGCCGAGGATCGTGTCGCCGAGGTGGATGCCGCGCCCGATGGCGAAGCTCGCCGCGAGTCTCTCGATCCGCTCGATCAACGCCACGGGATCGAGGCGCGCTCCGTCGAGCGCGACCGGCACGCCGCGCTCGAAGGCGACCACGTGGGGCTCCGGGCCGCGCGGCTCGTCGAAGGCGCCCTTCGTGAGCACCCACGCCGACTCGGGGATCGACTCGAGCGTCTCGGTCGTCTCCTTGCCGCCGATCGTCACGCCCCACAGGCCGCGGTTGACCGAGTAGGCGGCGCGTTCGGCCGAGACCTCGACGCCATGGTCGCGCAGGTACTTCGCCTCCTGCTCGCGCGAGAAGCCCTCGTCGCGGATCGGCGCGAGGACCTTCAGGTCGGGCGCGAGCGTGCGCAGCGCGACCTCGAAGCGGACCTGATCGTTGCCGGCGGCCGTGCAGCCGTGAGCTACCGCCTTCGCGCCGAGCTTGCGCGCCGTCTCGGCGACGACGCGCGCCTGGAGGCTGCGCTCGGCGCCGACGCAGAGCGGGTAGATGCCGCCGCGCAGCACGTTGCCCGCGATCAGGAAGCGCAGCGTCTCGCGGAAATACTCGGCGCGCGCGTCGATGCAATGGTGGGCGAGCGCGCCAAGCTTCTTCGCCTTCTTCGCGAGCGCCTCGCGCTCGGCGTCGTCGAGCCCGCCGGTGTCGACCGTGACCGTGATCACGTCGGCGCCCTGCTTCTCTTTCAGCCACGACACGCAGAACGACGTGTCGAGCCCGCCCGAGAACGCGAGCACGAGCGACTCGGCCATCGAGACCTCGCTCCACCGCGGCCCGAACCGGGCCGGAAACGACCAATCCCCGGGAGTTCATGCGTCTCGTGGAAAACCCAGGGACGACTCCCAGGGGCATGGCGCAGGAATATGCCTTACGTCGGATGAGTATGCAACGTATATCCTTGACGCAAACCGAAAGTAGCTGATATCGAACGCGGTCAGCGCCTACTCGTCGTTAGTCCTTGTCAGTCTTCGGCTTGGGCCATCCTTCCGGGGGGCGCTTCTTAGTCAGCGCCTTCTTCACGGCGTCATCCCAAGCGCCCTCCAGCTTAAGTCGCCGAGGAGGTGGGCCAACCCTTCGCTTTCTCATCTCTCCATTTCTCACTTCTTAGATGCCATCGCGGAAGTAGTCTGCCGCCATCATGCCATCGGTAACCAAGCGACTCGAAGCTCTTCTCCAATCGGCGACGCAGGACGTTACCGATGCCGAGAGGTCTCTCAACACGGCGCAGCGACGACTCGCTGACGCCAAGATCCGCGAGCGGACGTTGCGCGAGGCGATTGAGGCTTCGTGCGACGAGGCGTCCGCAGCCCCAGAAACGGTCAAAGTCACGAAGTCGGCTGCGAATGGTCGCGCGCCAGCATCGCGCGTCCAGGCTCGCCTAGAAGCCATGAAAGCGGCATTGGCTGGTGGCCCGCTTGGGCCGCAGGACTTGACCGCGCGGCTCGCTGATCGGGGTATTGAAGTCTCTCGATTCAACGTGACCGACACGCTGCGAAGGTTCCCGGACAACTTTCAACCGATTGGTAATGGGCGCTGGACTTTGAAGGAGCTGCTTGGTGGAGCTGGGAGGACTTCATGAGACGAAACGAGCGCAGGCGGCGGATGGTCCCGGGCTGCTGACGCGCGGAGACAGAAAAGGCACCGGGGCGCCCGCTCTCACGCGCTTGCCAGCTTGAGAGGGCGGGACGCCCCGGAAGGGCCACCAGCAGAAGAACGAATCCCCCTGTGGCGGAACTGGAAGACGTGCCGGACTTGGGTTCCGGTGGCGCGCCTACCCGGCAGCCGTGAGGGTTCGATCCCCTTCGGGGGGACCATCGTTCGTCCGCGGTTGCGGGCTTGAGAATAGCGCAGGCTCCCCCTGTCACGCTACCGGGGGAACTGGCTCCCGGTAGAGGAGGCGGCGCCCCTCGGCCCGCTTGATCGCTAGGGCCGTCCGCTCCCCGTCTTCCATCTTGCGCGTGTTGTACCGGAAGGCGAACTCGCTGACGTACCGATGCAGGTGCCTGCGGCTGACCGAGTGGAACGTCCCGTAGATGCCGCGCTTGAGCAGCCCGAAGAAGTTCTCGACGGTGTTCGTATGCACGTCGCCTCGCACGTACTCGCGCCTTCCGTGGTTCACCGTCTCGTGCGCTGGAAACTCGCGGTCTAAGTGACGGTAGCCCTTCCACTCGTCGGTGTAGATCGTCGCCGACGGATCGACGTTCTCGCGGATCACGTCCTTGACCGTTCGCGCCGTGACGCGCTGCTGGCCGAAGGGCTGAGTAATGGTCTTGATCGGCCCGTCGCGTTGCACGAGCGCGACCACTTGCATCTTGCGCGCGTTCCAATACTGCTTGCCGCGCTTCGGACCGCGCGCCCTGCCGCCGACGTAGGTCTCGTCAACCTCGACCGTGCCCGTGAGCTTCGGAGTCGTCTCCGCGTCGTCCGTCATCGCAAAGCGGACGCGGTGCATGAGGAAGAGCGCGCTCTTGTAGGTCAGCCCGGTATGCCGCTTGATCTCAAGCGCGCTCGCGCCCTTCTTCGACGAGCAGGCGCGCCAGAAGGCGTAGCACCAATGCCGGAGCGGAACGCGACTGTCCTCGAAGACGGTTCCGGTTCGCGCTGAGTATTGGCGCGTGCAACCGTGGCAGCGCCATAGCGGACGGCCCGGTCCGGTCTCCATCCGATAGACATCTTTGGAGTCGCAGCGCGGGCAAACGGGCCTCTCGGCCCATCCCCGCTGCTCTTCGATGAACGCGACGGCCGCGGCCTCATCGGTGCAAGCGCGTGGCAGCTTGCCAACGATCGAGGACTTGTCGGAGGCGACGACTTTCTTGGTTCCCATGCCGGGAACCATAGCAGATAGTTTTACTTGACGCAAGATGGTTAGTTGCGAGCTTTTGGGTGAGGTTCATTGCGTCCTAACGAATCGACGGCAGCGTGATCGGCACGCCGAGGTGCGCGCTCACCGTATCCCGGACCTTCTCCAGCCGACCTTGCAGCAGCGCCGACGCTGTCGTGGCCTTGTAGTGCCCGGTAGGCCGCAACTCCGGCGAGTAGCGGGCCAGCTCTGACGCCTTCTGAAGCGAGAAATAGGCGGCTTTGCAGTCCTTCAACTGCGGATGCTTGCGAATCTGCTTGCGGCGGGCCTTATGCGTCGTGACCCTGATTCCATCTTGCTCAAGTCTTGCGCCGACAAGATGAAGTGCGACGTAGAAGCCGACGACCAGGGTCCAGTCGGGAAAAGTGCCCGCATCGATCCTGCCGAGAAACTCAGCGTGCCATCGCGCCTTCTGGAGGTGCTCCTGCGCCTCGGCCTTCAGTGGTGGTGCCATAGACCTGGATTGCCCGGTCAAAGTCTATGAAGACGCGCTTGCTGCCCCTGGTGATCTGGGCGACATCGGTCGGGCAGTCCTCAAACTTGTCTTCAAGCTCGTCGCGAAGCTCATCAATGTCGTCGTCCAATGCGACATCGTAGTCCTCAGCGCGGACAATGACGAAGACGGCAAAATCGCTGTCTCGAATCGTGAGGTAGCACTCTTCGATTCGATCGCGCCGCTGGTCGCACCAGACGTGCAGGCGCGTTCCGATCTTCAGGAGCCCTTCGGCGATGTTCTTCGCCGCGGCGCTCGATCGGTCCACCTCGTCGGCCGCCTTTTCTTTTGTTCGGCCGAACAAAGCAGCGGCCTTCGCCGCGGTGGTCAAGAACAACTCCTGATCGTTCGGGCGAACGATGATGGTGGTTTCGTTGTCCGCGAAGTCCAGAACGAACGCGAGGCCGCGTTTTCCTTCGTGCGACGACTGATTCTGAGGAGCTACTTCGCTGGCCTGCATCGCGGTGCCTCCCCGGTTCGGACAACCGGCTTGGCTCTCTAGCTGGTTACCCCCCTCCCACCGCCAGGGGGGCGACCATCGTAGGAGCCGAGCCCTTCTCGTCAACGCCGCCACGTCGTCGAGTTCGGACGGCTGGCGCGTCTGCCGTCCACCGGGGATAGTAGAACCCTGTCTCAGCTAAGCATCAACTAAGTCCCAACTAAGTTTTGCCTTAGTGGCGACCATGCCCAGCGATTCCAAGAAGCTGCCAAAGGGCACGATCAGCTTCGTGCCGAGCCCTGAAATGGCCCACCTACTCGACAGTCTCGCCCGGTTGGGGATTTACGGTGGAAACAGCCGCACGGCCGTCGTGAGGTCACTCTTAGGACCGCGCCTGCTCGAAGAAGCCGCGCGATGGGGGATCACGCTGCGGCCGGTCATGCGATCGCCGGAAGCGGAGGAAGAAGAGGAGCCGGCGGAGCAATGAACTCGCGCGCGTACGTCCAGTGCGCCATCTCCGCGCCTTGCGTCAAGTGCATACTTCGCATGAGTATGCAAGGCCCTTGAGCTCAGTCTTTTCGAGCTCGGGTCTGCGAGCATCACGCGACGTGATCCCGCTCGATGGCGCAACGGTCGATCAGGTCGAGCTCGTCTGCCTCGAGCACCTCGACGTCGGCTTCACCGCGGCGCCGCAGGAGATCGCGCGCCGGCAGAAGGAGCACCTCGATCACGCGATCGTGCTCTGCCTCGAGCGACCCGACTTCCGATGGACGATCGAGTCGATCTGGCAGCTCGAGCAGTGGTTCGAGCGCACGCCGCAGGCCGAGGAGCGCGCGCGGCTCGTCGAGCTCGTGAAGCAGGGGCGCATCGAGATCGCGGCCGGCTTCGCCAATCTCCACACCGGCTCGATGGACGCCCCGCTCCTGCTGCGCTGCTTCGAGCCGGCGGAGCGCATCCGCCGCGAGCTCGGCGTGAAGATCGAGTGCTGCGTGCAGGACGACGTTCCCGGCTTCGCCGCTCTCCTGCCGATCGCGATGGCGGGCAGCGGGGTCCGCTACTTCCTCGCCGGGGTGAATACCGCCTTCGGCGGCGGCACGTCGCTCGGGCCGGGGAAGAACCCCTTCTCCTGGGAGGGGCTCGACGGCAGCCGCGTGCTGACGTGGGTCGCGCACGGCAGCTACACCGAGGCCGAGACGATCGGGCTCGGAGTCTGGTCGCGCGACGGCGAGGCCGAAACGAAGCTCCCGGCCGCGCTGACAAAGCTCGCGGCGAGCGGCTACGCCTTCGACCGCGTGCTCGTCATGGCGTCGACGGGCGACAACGGCGACCCTTTCGCCGCCCGCTCGATCCTGCGCAAGGTCGACGCGTGGAACGCCGCCCACGAGCGGCCGCGGATCGCCTTCACGACGCCGAGCGCGTTCCTCTCGCGCCTCGAGCAGACGGCGATCGCCGCGACGGGAAAGGCCGACGGCAGTTTTCCGGTCGCGCGCGGCGACTGGTCGGGCCACTGGGAGATGGTGAAGGCGTCGGCGCCCGCGGCGACCGCGCTCTATCGGGAGGCGCAGGCGCTGCTGCCGGGCGCCGAGGCGCTCTCGCTGCGCGCGAGCTGCGAGCTCGGCCTGCCCTATCCCGCGAGCGACCTCGACGCCGCGCTGCGCAACCTCCTCCTCTATTCGGAGCACTCCCGGCCCGGCGGTGTCGGCTGGCCGAAGCTCACGACGAAGGACGAGGTGCTCGCCGACGCCCACTTCACCTACGGGCTCGCCTTCGACGCCGCGGAGAGGTTGCGCGCGATCGTGCGGCGGGCCACCGACGCGTACGCCGAGAAGCTCGCGGCCGACGGCGCGTCGATCGTCGTGGCCAACCCCACGCCCTTCGAGCGCAGCGACGAGGTGGCGACGGAATCGCGTCGTGGCCGAGCGGGGCCGGTTCCGGGATGGGCGGTACGGCGATTCCCGATCGGCGAGTTCGCGGAGGTCGGGTCGGCGCCGTCGCCACGGCCGTCGCCGTCGTCGTCGCCCTCCGATGACGTGGCTCTCGACGAAGTGCCTCCCGACCTCTTCACGTTCAGCAAGCGCGGCCTCGGCGGCGGCGAGCTCGCGCCGCTCGACCTCCTGCGCGACGGCTTCCGCGACGCCGGCAGTGCCGGCGTCGGCACGCAACGCTCGCGCTTTACGTGGATCGAGCTCGCCACCGACCGCGCCCCCGATCTCGCGCACGATCCTGTGCGCCTGCTCGAGCGAGTGCAGCCGTTCGGAGCGCAGGCCGCCTCCACGGTTGTGGAGCTGCGCTTCACGACCGCGGCCGGTGTCGTGACTCCCGCCGACTTCCTGCCAGGCTCGCGGCCGACCGCGTTCTCTACGACCGGGGGGATCGAGCTCTGGACGATCATTTCCACCGGCACTCCCGCCGGCCCGCGCGTGGCGCGGCTGCTGCTGCGCGAGCCGTTCGCCTTCGAGCCGACCACTCCGCGCTGGCTCGGGCCGGCCGATCTCGCCGACGCGGGCACGCTCTGGATCCGCCTGCTCGAGCGCGCGGTGCGCGGCGAGACGCGCGACCAGGGCGTCGTCGAGTTCCTGAGGCTCGAGCCCTCTCTCGACGAGCGACGAACCTTCCACGTCTCGCTCGACGTCCGCGACGAGCCGGCCGGCGTCCCACCAGGCGCTCGCGACGCCGACCTCGTGCGCGCGGCGATCGCGTGGCGCTGCCCGCTCGTCGCGCGCGAGTTCACCCCCTGGTTCCCCACGGCGGCGAGCGCCGTCGGGTCGCAGCCCCTCGTCGAGACGAGCGCCGGGAACGTTCTTCCCCTCTCGTGCCGCCCCGCCGACGGCAAAGACGCGGCGGCCGACGTGCTCGTGACCGTGCAGGAGATCGGCGGGATCGCGGCGAGCGCCGTCGAGATCCGGCTCCATCTGCCGGGCCAGGATTCGTCGCGCCGGATCGACCTGCGGCCGCACGAAGTCGCGCTACTTCGTTTCTCCCGGGACGAGTGAAGACCGCGCTCGATCCCGCTGTCCCGGGTCAAGAATCCCGGACGCCGTTCCGCCGCGACCGTCTGCCGCCGCCAGGAAACCGGCAATGCCCGAGATCGAGTTCGCGCTGCGCGACTTCTTCCATCCCGTCGCGATCGCGCGGCTCCATCGCGATTTCGAGCGCCACCAGTGGCAGCCCGTCGACGAATGGCGCGAGTGGCGCGAGGCGCGGCTGCGCGAGGTCGTGCGCGTCGCCGGCGAGGAGACGCCCTTCTATCGCCGGCTCTTCGAGCAGAGCGGCGTGAGGGCCGCGGAGATCCGCGGCGAGCGCGACCTCGGGCGCCTCCCGGTGCTGACGAAGGAGGACGTGCGGCGAGCCGGCGTCGAGCTGCACGCGCGCGGCGCCGCGCGCCACCAGGCTCGCGCCACGTCGACGAGCGGAACGACCGGGCTGCCGGTGCCCTTCCTGATCGACCGCCACGCGCGCGTGCTCGAGTTCGTCTACTACTGGCGCCACTGGAGCTGGGCCGGCTTCCGGCTCGGGGCCCGCTTCGCTCAGCTCAACGCCCAGCACTTCCTGAATCCCGACGGCCGCGACGGCCACCTCGACCACGGCTCGAACGGCCGCGTCGTCCACTGGCAGCCCCACCTGCGCCGGCTGATGCTCAACAGCGCGGCGCTCTCGACCGGCACCGTCCGCGCCTACGCCGACGCGCTGCGCCGCCGTCGCGTCCGCTTCCTGAAGGGGCTTGCGAGCCCGCTCTACTTCCTGGCGCTCCTGTTCCAGGAGGAGGGCATCGACGACTTCGGGATGGAGGCCGTCTTCTCGACCGGCGAGAGCCTCGTCCCCGCGCGGCGCGCCGTGATCGAGCGCGTCTTCCACTGCAAGGCGCTCGACTCCTATGGGCTGCTCGAGCAGGCCGCCGCGATCTGCGAGTGCCCGCGCGGCGGCTACCACGTGAACGCCGACTACTGCCTCCACGAGTTCGTCCCGACGACGTTCAAGACGCCCGACGGCATGCCGCTCCATGCGATCGTCGGCACGCCGCTGCACAACCGCTCGATGCCGCTGCTGCGCTACGACGTCGGCGACCTGGTCGAGCTCGCGCCGGCGGGAGCGCGCTGCCCGTGCGGAAGGTCGCTGCCGCTCGTGAACGCGGTGCACGGCCGGACGGAGGACGCCGTCCTCACGCCCGACGGACGGTGCGTGACGGCGCTCTTCGTCGTCCCCGACTTCGTGCCGGGGCTCGACGGCGTGCAGTTCGTGCAGGAGAGCGAGCGCGAGCTCGTGGTGAAGGTGGTGCCGACGGCCGCGTTCGACGCGCGACGTGAGGAGGAGTTCGTCGCGCACGTGCGCCAGCTCGTCGGGCCGGAGATGATCGTGAAGCTCGCGCGCGTCGCGCCGGAGGGATTGAAGCGCGGGCCGACCGGCAAGGTGCCGCTCGTGCTCTCGGCGGTGCGCCGCGCGCGAGTCCTCGAGCAGGGAAGCGAGAACGCCCTATGAACGATCGCCTCGCCTCGATCACCTGGATCGTGCTGTCGAGCCTGCTCGGCGTCGCGGGGCAGTCGCTGGCGAAGCACGGCCTCAAGAGCTTCTCGATCGGCGGCGCGCCGCGCCTGGCCGACCTGGTCAAGATGGTCGGCTCGCCCTGGATCTGGGCCGGCGGCCTCCTGCTCGTCCTCGGGACGATCGTCTGGTTCTACGCCCTCTCGAAGATCGACTTCACGATCGCGATGCCGGTCTCCTGCATCCTGATGCTCATCTTCTCGGTCGCCGCCGGCGTCCTCTGCTTTCGCGAGTCGATCCCCACCGTCCGCGGCGTCGGCCTCGCGCTCGCGCTGGCGTCGGTGTGGCTGATCTCGCGGTGACGCGCGTCTCGCGCGGTCAGGCAGACGACGCCGCGCGGATCGCGCGAATCGCCGCCTCCGCGACGCTTGCGGCCCGATGGCTGTCGCGCGAGAGCTCGAGCGCGAGGGGGCCGCGGTAGTCGAGGCGGCGCAGCTCGGTGAGGAGCGCGCACAGGTCGAGGTCGCCTTCGCCGAGCGGCAGGTGCTCGTGGACGCCGCGGCGGGCGTCGTCGAGCTGGACGTTGCGGAGCGACCCGGCGAACTCGGCGAGATGAGCGTGCGCGGCGCCGCTCTCGGTGACGAGCAGATGGCCGACGTCGATCGTCGTGAAGAGGTCGTCGCGGGCGAGGCGGCGGCGCAGCTCGCGGTAGTCGGCGAGCGAGGCGACGAGCATCCCGGGCTCGGGCTCGAGGCAGAGGGGGATCTTCGCGCCCGCAGCGTCGTCGAGGACGTGACGCAGCCGTTCGATCAGCCACGGCCACGCCGCGTCCGGCGCCACGTCAGGCTCGAGCGCCCCGCTCCAGATCGACACCAGCTCCGCGCCGAGCGCCTGTGCGAGCCGCAGCGCCCTCCCGTAGTAGTCGACCCGCCGCTGCGCCACCGCACGATCGCGCGTCACGAGGCTCGGCCAGTGCTTGCGCTTCGGATCGAGCGCGTAGCGCGCTCCGGTCTCGACCACGCAGCGCAGTTTGCGCCGCTCGAGCTCGCGTCGCGCCGCCTCCCACTCCTTCTCGCCGGTCGTGGCGAGGTCGAGATGCTGGACGTCGGGCGTCAGCGCGACCCCTTCGTACCCCAGGTCCGCGAGCAGCGCGAACGCCTCGAACAGCCGGTGGTGCGCCAGCCCGTTCGTGTTGTAGGCGAGCCACATCGGCTTCCGTCGCGCCCCCGCTTTGCCAGCGGTTCATCGCCGCGTGGCGTTCGTTGCACAAGTTATATGAATAAAGTATTACTTGTGCCATGCGCCCTCTTTCGTCCGACGTGCAGCAGATCCTGCGGGAGCTCAATCCCTGGTGGACTCCGGGTGCTCGGGTCCGTCCGGCGCCCCCACCATGGCGGCGGCGCGACGTCGCCCGGATGGTCGCGGCCCTCGACCGCGAGCGCGCGCTGATCCACGTGCTGCGCGGCCCGCGCCAGGTCGGGAAGACCACGGCTCTCTACCAGATCGTCGAGGAGCTGCTGCGAGACGGCGCCGAACGAACCGACCTGTTCCTGATCCGATTCGACCTCCAGCCGCTGCGCGAAGCCGGGCTCCTGCCGCTGCTCCGGTGGCACCGGGAATCCGTTCGGAAGGGAAGGGGCGGTGCGCCGCTGCTGCTGCTCGACGAGGTGCACAAGCTGCCGCGCTGGGCCGACGAGGTGAAGCACGCGCACGAGACGTTTCGCGTCCGCATGGTGCTGACCGGTTCGTCGAGCGTGCTGGTGGCGAAGGGCCAGCGGGAGAGCCTCGCCGGCCGCGCCACGACGATCGACTTTCCGCCGTTCCTGTTCCGTGAGGTCCTCGAGGCGTGGCCCTCGACGGAACGGGCATCGAGCGGGCTGGAGGAGTTGCCGCCGCCGATCGCCTGCTCGGACCTGTTCAAGAAGGACGTCGACGTACCGGCCCTGTTCGAGCTCATCCACCGCCAGCCGGCACAGCGGCGACATTCGTGGCGGCGACGGCTCGACCGCTACTACAACCGCGGCGGCTACCCGCGCCTGCACTCGGGAGAGGTCGACGACGATCACTGGGCCGACTACCTGGTCGAGACCGTCTTCGATCGCGTGCTCGGGGTCGACATCCCCGATCTCTTCCCCGTCGAGCAGCCACAGCTCCTGCGTCACATCTACCTCGAGCTCGCGCGGCGGACCGGCAGCGAGGTGGTGCAGGGCAAGCTGGCGAGCGACTGCAACGCGGCCGGGTTCCGGACCGCGCAACCGGTCGTCGGCCGCTACATCCACTACCTCGCCGACGCGCTGCTCATCCGCGAGTTCCGCCGCTTCCCGCTCGCCCGCAGCCGCACGGCGCGCGTGCCGGTCAAGATCACGCTCACCGACCTGGGCGTCCGCAACGCGATCTTCCGCGGCGCGCCGAGTCTGATGGAGTCGCCGCCGGAAGTCGTCGGCCCGCTGGTCGAGACGCTGGTGCAGACGGTCCTGCGCGGCCCGAACCTCGAAGTGCACTTCGCCAAGGACTACGAGCAGCCAGGCGACCGACGCTCCGCCTTCGAGGAGATCGACTTCGTCGTCGAGTCGCTCGACGGCCGCGTGATTCCGGTCGAGGTGAAGTTCCGCGCGCGCATCGATCCGGAGGACCGCGGCCCGATCCTGCGCCTCATGCGGCGCCACGACGCCCCGCTCGGCATCCTCGTGACGCGCGACGAATTCGCGTGGGAGCCCGATCGCCGGCTCCTGCTGGTGCCGGTGCTCGACTTCCTGCTGGCGTTCTGACTACGGGAACAACCCCCGCGCGCGGATCGCCTTGGCGACGCGGTCGACGGCGAGGCACCAGGCGGCGGTGCGCAGCGACGTCTTGTCGGCCTTGGAGCGCTCGGCGACGCGCTCGCCGGCGGGGACGATCTTCTCGCGCAGGCGGCGGTTCACCTTCTCCTCGGTCCAGCTCTCGCCCTCGAGGCCCTGCACCCACTCGAAGTAGGAGACGGTGACGCCGCCGCTGTTGGCGAGGATGTCGGGGACGACCGGGATGCCGCGCTTGTCGAGGATCTGGTCGGCTTCGGGCGTCGTCGGGCCATTGGCGGCCTCGGAGACCATCTTGCAGCGCAGCTTCCCGGCGTTGGCGGCGGTGATCTGGTTCTCGAGCGCGGCCGGCACGAGCAGCTCGCACTCGACCTCGAGCACCTGCTCGTTGGTGATCTTCTCGCCGCCCGTGAACGCCGCGACGCTGCCGCCCTTGCCCTTGTGGCGCACGAGCGCGGCGACGTCGAGCCCCTTCGAGTTCCACGTCCCGCCGCTCGTGTCGCTCGCGGCGACCACCCTGGTGCCGAGCTCGGTCAGGAGCTGCGCCGCGATCAGCCCCGCGTTGCCGAAGCCCTGGATCGACGCGCGCGCGCCCTGGAGATTCAGCCCGTACTTCGGCGCGAGCACGTTGGTCACTTCGACCAAACCGCGCGCGGTCGCTTCGTTGCGACCGAGCGACCCGCCGAGCTCGATCGGCTTGCCGGTCACGACCGCCGGCTCGTAGTGGCCGACGCGCATCGCGTAGGTGTCGGCGAACCACGCCATCACCTGCGCGTCGGTGTTCACGTCGGGGGCCGGCACGTCCTCGCGCGGACCGACGATCGGAGAGATCTCCGTGGCGTAGCGCCGCGTCACGCGCTCCTTCTCGGCCAGCGAGAGTTTCTTCGGATCGATGGCGATCCCGCCCTTGCCGCCGCCGTAGGGCAGACCCGCGACCGCGCACTTCCACGACATCCACATGGCGAGCGCCCGCACCTCGTCGAGCGTCACGTCCTGGTGGTAGCGGATGCCTCCCTTCGCCGGGCCAAGCGCCATCGAGTGCTGCACGCGGTGGCCGATCGCCAGCCCGATCGCGCCGTCGTCGCGCTTGTACGGCACCGCGACCGTGAGTTCGCGCTTCGGCGTCTTCAGGACCTGCGCGAGCCCGGGCTCGATCCCGAGCCGCGCGATCACCGGCTCGAGCTGCGCTTGCGCGTGGCGCCACGGGTTGTAGGTCGCATCCGGCATCGTCCGTCTCCTCGATTCGTCAGGTCAGGTCGGGAAAGCGTGGCGCCGGCGGGCCTGCGCGCAAGCCCTTGCTCAACGAAGCGTCGCCTTCCCCGGAGGCGGCGCCTCCTCGGCGACGCGGTCAGCGACGCTGGCCCGCCACGCGCGCCACCTCGGCAGCCAGCGCCGCACGCCCGCGCAGTAGGCGGCGAAGTCGCCGGGGAACGAGCGGCGCAGCGCCGGCTCCTCGCGCAGCACGACGTGGAGATGGAAGACGAGCGCGAGCGCCGACGCGTAGACCGCCACCGACGTCGACCGGGAGAGCAGCGCCTCGCCCGCGAGCGCGAGCAGCACGCCGACGTACATCGGGTTGCGCACGCGCCGATAGAGGCCGCTCACGACCAGGTGGCGCGGCGGGTCGTAGACCGCCGGCGTCCCGCGACCGCGCGCGGCGAACTCCCACGCGCACCACGAGTAGATCGCCAGCCCGAGCGCTGCCGCCGCCGCGCCGAACCAGCCGATTCCCTCGAAACGGAACGAGCGCCCGTCGCCCGCGTGGCGCAGCATCAGCCACGGCACGAGCCCGATCACCGTGCCCGGCACGAGCAGGGTGAACGCCGCCACGCGCAGCCCGAGCGGCGCTCGTCCCGGAGCCATCGCTCACGCGCTCGCGCCGTAGGGCGCGCCCCTCTTCTTCAGCACCGCCACGTAGCCGCCGTCGCCGCCGTCGATCCCGTGCTGGCCGGGCAGCGTCTCCTCTTCCGAGACGAGCTCGAGCTCGGGGTGCGCGGCCTGCAGCGCCGCGATCTGCTGCTGGTTCTCCTCGGGCTCGAGGCTGCAGGTCGAGTAGGCCATCCGGCCGCCGGGAAAGAGGCGGCCGGTCGCCGCCTTCAGGATGCGGCTCTGCAGCGCGGCGAGCTCGGCGAGGCGGTCGGGCGTGATCCGCGTCCTCGCCTCCGGCCGGCGCGCGAGCACGCCCGAGTTGCTGCACGGCGCGTCGACCAGCACGCGGTCGTAGGGCGCCGGCGTGACCGCCTTGATCGCCGCCTCGTCGGTCGCGTCGGCGACCATGCAGCTCACGCTCTTCAAGCCGAGCCGCTCGATCCCCTCGCGCACCATCGAGAGGCGCGCCTCGTCCTTGTCGACGGCGAGGATGGTCGCCGCGTCGCCGGTGAGCTCGGCGAGATGGGTCGTCTTCCCGCCCGGCGCGGCGCAGAGATCGAGGATCAACTGCCCTTTTTCCGCCTCGAGCCTGGGCGCGACCCCCATCGCCGTCTCGTCCTGGACGGTGCAGAGCCCCTCGGTGAAGGCGCTCGTGGCGACGAGCTCGGTCGGCGGCGCGAGCACGCGCACGGAGTCGGCGAGATTGCCCTCGCCGCAGCGGATCTCCTCGGCGCGCAGCCGCTCGAGCAGCGCCTCGCGCGTCGTCTTCAGCCGGTTCACGCGCACGAAGAGCGGGGGCGGCTGCTGGTCGCGCTCGAGGATCGCGCGCGTCTTCTGCTCGCCGTGGCGCGCGAGCCACCGCCGCACCAGCTCGCTCGGGTGCGAGCAGACCTGGCCCAGGTGGACGGCGAGATCGGCGTCGGGATCGGCGAAGACCTCGCGCGAGAAGAAGCAGACCTTCTTCCCGCCGATCTCGAGGCGCTTGCGCGGCGAGGCGCCGCCGCGATCCTGCTCGAGCGGCACGCGCCGGACCTGGCGGTCGATCGCGCGCAGCACCGCGTTGACGAACGACCGCGCCCGCGGGTCGCGGACGGACTCGACGGTCTCGTCGATCGCGGCGAAGGCGGGCACGCCGTCGAGGTAGAGGAGCTGGTGGACGCCGAGCCGCAGCGCTTCCTTCGCGCGCGGCCCGATCTCGTCCAACGCCACGTCGGAGTGCGCGGCGATCACGGCGTCGAGCGTGAGCTCGTGGCGCAGCACGCCGAAGACGAGCTCGGTCAGGAAGCGGCGGTCGCGCCGATTGAGCCGGTGGCGGCGCGAGAGCGAGTGGAGCCGCTCCTGCGCGAAGACGCCGACGCGCCGGTGCACGTCGAAGAGGATCTCGAGCGCGACGCCGCGGACGTTCAATTCAGCCGCGTGCCGACCGGGAGGGGGAAGCCGCGCAGGAACTCCGCCGCCTTGAGCGACCGCTTGCCCGACCGCTTGACCTCCTTGACGAGATAGACGCCCACGCGTGTCGCCACCTCGATGCCCGACGTGAAGGCGATCACGGTGCCCGGCATCGCGGGAGAGGGGACGTCGAGCACCTCGCCCTTCACGACCAGCAGCCGCGTCGTGCTGCGGTCGGTCGGGCAGAAGGTGAAGGCGCCGGGCCACGGCGTCATGCCGCGCACCTGGCGGTCGATCTCGGCGGCCGTCCGGTCCCAGCGCACGCGGCCGTGCTCCTTGTCGAGGATCGCCGCCTTGGTCGCCTTGCTCTCGTCCTGCGCGACCGGCTTGAGCTTGCCCGCCGCGAGCGCCTCCGCGCTCGAGATCAGGAGGTCGCGCGCGAGCAGCGCGAGCCGTTCGTGGAGCTCGCCGCCGTTCTCGAGCGGCCCGATCGGCGTCGCGCGCGCCGCGTAGATCGGCCCCGCGTCGATCCGGGCGGTCATCCCCATGAGCGTGACGCCCGTCTCGCGGTCGCCGGCGAGGATCGCCGACTGGACCGGCGAGGCGCCGCGGTGGCGCGGGAGGAGCGAGCCGTGGAGGTTGAGCGCGTAGCGCTTCGCGAGCTTCAGGAGCTCGTCGGAGAGCTTCTGACCGTAGGCCGCCGTCAGGAGCAGATCGGGCTTCAGCGCCTTGAGCTCGCCGATGGATTCTGGCGCGTTAACGTCGATCGGCTGCAGGAGCTTGAGGCCGAGCGACTCGGCGGTCGCGCGCACCGAGGTCGGGGTCACCTCGAGCCCGCGTCCGGCGCGCGAGTCGGGCTGCGTGACGACGGCCGCCACCTCGAAGTGCGGGTCCTTGGCGATCGCCTCGAGCGTGGGCACCGCGAACCTCGAGGTGCCGAGGAAGACGACCTTCATGAGCAGCCAGCACTCCGACGGGAGTCGCGGAACGTTAGGGCCTCGCGCGCGGCGATCAATGCCGGCGGGTCCTTGCCCGCGACTCACTTCTTCGCGGGAGCCGCTTTCTTCGGAACGATCACGGCGGTCGACGCCCGCGCGCGCGCGAGGTGCTGCTTCGCCAGGGCGTTCACCGCGTCGATCGTCACCGACTCGAAGCTCTTCTTCGGGGCGCGCACTTCGGCGAGCGACTCGGGCCGGCTGCACGCCCGCGCGAGCTGTCCGAGCCACCAGCCGTCCTGCTTCATCGCGGCATCGAGCTGCGTGAGCGCGATCGTGCGCACCTGCGCGAACTCCTCGGGCTTCACGCCTTCGCGCGCGAGCTTGTCGCCGAGCGCGAGGCAGGCGCTCACGACCTCGTCCGCCTTGGCCGGATCGCACTCGACGTCGGTGCGGATGCAGCCGACGCCGGACAGCAGCGTGCTGAGGTCGGAGCGCACGTTGGGCGAGTAGGCGGCCCCCTTCTTCTCGCGGATCTCGACGCGCACGCGGTTGTCGAGCGTCGCGGCGAGGAACTGCAGCTCGTGGCGCCGCGCCGGGTCGATGCCGTCCCCGGTCGGCCAGACGACGGAGACGTGCACCTTCTTCTCCGCCGTCTCGATCTCGCGGCGGAAGCGCAGCGCCGGCTGCACCGGCGGCGAGGCGAGCCGCTCGGCGTGGTCGGCGGCGGCCTCTCGTCGCGGCAGGATGCCGAAGGTGCGCGAGAGGATGTTCATGACGGCGTCGGGGTCCATGCCGGCGACGACGGCGAGCTCGATGGGTCCCTCGTCGAGCTGCGGCTGCAGGAACTCCTTCAGCGTGTCGAGGAGGAAGCTCTCGACCAGGCGCCGGTCGGGCGTCGCGAAGCGCGGGTCCTTGCCGTGCAGCTCCCACTCGAACTGCGAGAGCGGGCCGGAGAAGCCCTGGTCCATTGATTCGAACAGACGAGGCAGGTCGCGATTGAAGTCGGCGAACGCCTCCGGACGCCAGCCGGCGTCCTTGACGAAGGCGCAGACCACCTCGCACAGCCGCTGGAAGTCGTCGCCCGACGCGCTGCCGCTGAAGGTGCAGGCGTCGAAGCCGACGTCGAAGCCGAAGCGGAGCTGGTTGCCGGCGAGCGCCTTCTCGAGCTGCGCGAAGGTGTGCTCGCCCAGCCCCGACGAGAGGAAGACGCGGTCGGCGACCCAGCCGACCTCCGCCTCGGAGGGGTCGAGCGCGAGGAAGCCGTCGCCGATCCGGACGTAGATCGCGCCGCCGGTGTTCTGCTGGACGGTCGGGTGGAGCGCGACGCGCACGCCGTTGTCGAAGTCGATCCGGACGAGCTGCAGCTCGCGGTCGAACTCCTGGTGCGCGACCTTCCCGGTCGCGCCGCGCGCCTTGTAGGCGAACTCGACCGGCTCTTCCGAGCCGGCGTCGCCCGCGGCGGCCGCGGCGGTCGGCGAGTCCGCGGCCAAGGGCTGCGTGCGTGCCTCCCACGCGGCCTTGAGCTGAGTGGCGGCGTCCTTGCCGAGGTCGAGCCCGCCGCTGCAGAAGAGATAGAGCTCCCCTTCGGCCCACGCGGCGACGAGCTCCTTCGAAAGCTGCTCGGCGTTCACGGACGAGAGCGCCGGCTTCATCAGCTTGCGCTCCGCCACCTCGTCGACCGGGACGTGGCCGCCGCTCGCCGCCGCGAGCAGTTTCCCGAGATAGAGCGCCATCGGGAGGCGCTCGGCGGAGGGCTCGACGGCGCAGTACTCGGAGAGCGACTGAAAGGCTCTCTGCCCCTCTTCACGAGCGAGCCCCTGCGTGAGCGCGCGCTCGAGCTCCGCCGCCGCGAGCGCGAACGCCTCCTTCCAGCGCGCCGGCGCGCACGCGACCGTGAGCGCCGGCCCTTCGAGCAGATCCTCGAAGCCCCACGTGCCGAAGGCGGCGCCGTCGATCGGGCTGCCCGGCTTCTGCGAGAGCTCGTGCAGCCGCTGGTTCACGGCCCCGAGCGCCGCCTCGCGCACGAATGCGCGCCGCCGCGCCTCGACCGTGTCGGGCTCGTCGCGGTGCGGGCGCACCTTGGCGACGACGAGCGTGCACCCCTTCTCCTCCTTGTCGAAGACGGAGAAGGCTTTCGCGGCGACCTTCGGCGCGCCGATCGGCGGCTTCGCGGGGATCGCTTCTTTCGGCGGCGCGAGGCTTCCGAAGGCGTCCTTCACGAGCTGCTCGACGTCGACGTCGGGCAGGTTGCCGACGACGATCAGGGTCATCCGCTCGGGCCGGTACCACTTCGCGTAGAAGGCGCGGAACGAAGCCGATTTGAACTTCGCGCGCACGAGCTTGGTGCCGATCGGCCAGCGCTTCTGCACGAGCGTGCCGTCGATCAGGTTCGACTCGAGCTGCAGGTAGAGGCGCAGCCCCGCGCTGTTGCGCTCGCGCTCCTCGGCGTCGATCACCCCCTTCTCGGCCTGGACCTCCTTCTCCTCGAAGAGCAGGCCGTCGGCCACGTCGCGCAGCCAGGCGAGCGCCTTCTGCAGCCGCTCGGGCTCGGCGTCGGGCAGGTCGAGCTCGTAGACCGTCTCGGTCGCGCTGGTCGACGCGTTCTGGTCGTGGCCGAAGCGGACGCCGTGCGCCTGGAACCAGTCGATCAGCGTCCCGGCCTTGAAGCTCTTCGTCCCGTTGAAGGCCATGTGCTCGACGAAGTGCGCCATGCCGAGCTCGCTCTCCTGCTCGACGAGGCTGCCGACGTCCACATGGAGCCGCAGGTGGACCGAGCGGTCCTCGCCGGCCGGCTGATGGACCCACGCGTAGCGCAGCCCCGACGGCAGCGCGCCGAAGCGGATGCGCGGATCGGCGGGCAGGTCGGACGACTCGTGCGCCCACTTGCGCGGCGTGCCGGGCGCCTGCGCGCGCGCGTCGGCGCCAAGCGCCGCGGCGAGCATCACGAGCGACAGGATGGTGCGCATCACGCGTCTTCTCCCGACCGGGCCGGAGCGGCCAAAGCGGTCACTCCCAAGGCAGTCACTCGATCGGAAGTCCGAGCTCCTTCCAGCGGCCGAAGCCGCCGGCCATCGAGATCGGCTCCGTCAGCACGCCGAGGTAGGCGAGCGTCTTCGCCGCCGTCATCGAACGGCCGCCGCTCTTGCACGAGATCACGACCGGGCCGTCGCGCCTGAGCTCGTCGACGTGGAAGCCGAGCTCGGAGAGCGGGAAGTTCTGCGCTCCGGGGATGCGGCCCTCCTTCACGAGCTCCCATGGGTCGCGCACGTCGAGCCACCGCTCCTCGACCGCGAGCTTCGCGCGCCGGGGCGCGAGCTCCTCGCAGCGCTGCTCCGGGATCCGCGGGCCGGCGATCGCCGCGCTGCCCATGCTGCAGCAGGCGGCGACGGCGACCGGCTGATCGGGAAGCTTCGGGTCGGCGGCCTGATTGGTCTCGAGCGTGAGATCGACGTCGGGCGTGTTGCCGGCGCCCGCGACGGCTTTCAGCGCGGCGGCGTAGCTCCCGCCGTCCGCGTGGTTGAGCGCCGGGTTGTGCGCTCGCTCGTGGCCGATCGTCGAGAAGAGGACGTCCTGGTAGCCGTGGCCCGGCAGCACGACCGTCGCGTCGGGAAGCGGCAGCAGCTTGCGCGTCACCGACTCGAAGAGGCGCGCCGGATCGCTGCCGCGGAAGTCGGCGCGCGCGAGCCCGCCGACGAGCAGCGTGTCGCCGGTGACCACGAGCCGGCGCGAAGCGCCGCTCCTCGCGCCGCGAAGAACGAGCGCGATCGAGTCTGGAGTGTGGCCCGGGACCTCGACCACGTCGAAGCGCAGCGTCCCGATCTCGACGACGTCGCCTTCGGGCAGAGGTCGGTGGGTCCGGGCGCAGCGGGACGCAGCGCTCATCAGCAGGGGCACGCCGCGCTTGAGCCAGCCGGCCGAGTCGGAGAGGTGGTCGGCGTGCGTGTGCGTATCGAGGATCGCCGCGAGCTCGAGCCCGAAGTCGGCAAGCGCCTTCTGGTAGACGGCGGCCCGCCCGACCTTGGGGTCGACGAGCAGCGCCGCCTTCGTGGCCGAGCAGCCGATCAGGTGCGCGAGGCACCCCGAGTCGTTGAAGGTCTTGACGACGACGTCGCCCATCGGCTTTCCTCCTGCGAAGATCCGCACGGCAGAGGAGGCCCGACATCATGCCCGCGGCCGATCGCTCGCTCGAAGAGGTCGTCGCCTCGCTGAAGCAGCTTGGCTCCGATCAGTTCACCCACGATCGCCTCGGCGAGATCCTCGGCGCGCGCCCGATCCGCGCCGCCTCCTGGGAGCCGCGCGTCCGCTTCCGCGAGGACAAGTACGCCCGCCACCTCGTCCATCGCGGCGAGCTCTTCGAGGTGATGGTCCTCTGCTGGAAGCCCGGCCAGCTCTCCCCCATCCACAACCATCAGGGCAACAGCGGCTGGGTGCGCGTGCTGCGCGGGCGGATGGAAGAGACGCACTGGCAGCCGCCCGACTGGGTGGTCGCCGGCGTCCCGATGCCCGACGGCAACTTCGAGATCGACGACCAGGGCGTCGGCCACGGCATCGCGCTCCGCCGCGGCCAGCACCTCGTCCACCCCGCCGGCCCCGCCGTCTGCTCGGTCGATCGGCAGCGCCCGATCCACCAGCTCGGCAACCCCCTGCGCCACCCGAACGACGAGCCGGCCGTCACGCTCCACGTCTACTCGCGCCCCCACGACTCCTGCCTCGCCTTCGACGTCGAGAAGAACACCTGCCAGCGGGTCGAGCTGAAGTACGACTCGGTGCCGGCGGGACGGTCGGTGCAGCTCGACTAGAAGTCCACGCGGAACTCGTGCGCTCCCGACGTCGGCAGGAGGACGCACGACTCGCGGAAGTCGGTGTGGGTGCGGCCGGCGAGGGTGACGTGGTCGATCGTCGCGTCCTCGGGGTGGTCGAGCCATAGAACGAGTTGGGCCGGCGGCTCGCCGATCGGGACGAGCTCGACCGTGCCTTCGACGAAACCGTCGTCGACGTGCGACTCGAGCGCGAGGCGGATCTCGCCGAACTCGCTCGGCAGCCGGAAGCGGATCGTCTTTCCCTCGGCAAGCCAGTGCGGCGGCGCGAGCCGCAGCAGGTGGAGCGCGCGCGGCGTCGGAGCGTCGGCCTCGCCCGCGGCGCGGTCCGGCAGCTCTTCCAGCAGGAGTCGCCTTACGAGCTGGAGCGCGACGCCGGCGGACGCCGAGAGCGGCTCCGATCCGGTCGCGCGCCCCGCGTCGTCGCTCATCGCGTCGGCTCCGTAGAGGTTCCAGTGCCAGCGCGTCTCCGCGAGCCGCTGCCGCGTGGCGAGGTTGCTCGTGCGCAGCGGGAAGACGCCGAGCACCTCGCCGCCGGTGAAGACGTCGCGGTCGAGCGCGTGGGCGAGGAAGGCGTAGGCCGCCGCGCGGAAGCGCTGCGGCTCGCCGGCGTCCGCCAGCGCGAGCGCGCCGCCGAGCCCGTAGACCGGATCGATCCCGCCGTGGAAGCGGGCGAGCTCGAGCAGCGCGCCGCCGCGCTCCGCTCGCGTGGCGCGGATCGCGGTCGAGAGCTCGCCCTCGGCCGCAAAGACGCCCGTCTCGAGCAGGAGCGGCGCGAAGAGGCTCCAGTAGTTGCCGAGCGGGTCGGCCGGAAGGAACTCGTAGGAAGGCTCGCGCCGCGCGGCCGGCTCGCCGTCCTGCTCGCCGAGGTCGACCGCCATCGGAACGAAGGGCGGGTCGTGCGAGCGGTCGGCGGCCGCCTCCGCGACCTCGGCGATCCGCGCCCGCAGCGCGGCGGCCTCGCGCGCGATCGTGGCGGCTCGCTCCACCTCGCCCGTCTCGTGCAGGAGCCGCGCGATCTCGTGCAGCCCGCGCCAGCAGGCGGCGTTCGAGTAGAGGCTGCGCGCCGGCGTCGTCACGTCGCCGCCGTAGGTGTGCTTGGGCAGGAGCCCCTCGAAGCCGTGGCCGGCGCCGTCCTCGCGGTGGCGCGCCGCGACGATCCAGTCGGCGACGGCCTCGAGCCGCGGCCTGATCCTGGCGAGGAAGCCCGGGTCGTGCGAGAGCGCGAAGACGCGCGCGGCCGCCGTCGCCGCCACGCCCATCCGGTATTGATGGTGGTAGTTCGCCGGATCGAGCAGATCCGGCGCGAGCATCCGCTCGGCCGCGCGCTCGGCCGCCGCGAACTGCCCGAACTGGGCGAGCGCGACCGTCGGCCACGCCTCCTCGATCCCGAAGTAGTCCTCGTAGGCGTAAGCGCCGTACTTGAGCTTCGGCGGCGCCGCGGCGGCGGGTGCATCGCGCGCCGGCGCATCCCGAGCTGGCGCCTCGCGCGCCAGCTCGTCATCCAGCAGCACGATCTGCGCCTGCGCGAGGAGCGCCGACGCGAGCTCGCGCAACGGCGCCTCCGGCAGCTCGAGCTCGAACGTCGAGAGCTCTGCGTCCCAGAAGCTCGAGAATCTCCGCCGGCTCGCCGCGAAGTCGAAGCTCGTGAGCGCGGCGACGTCGGGGCCCGGCGCGTTCACGCTCGGGAGCAGGAGCTCGAACTCGCGCGAGCCGCCGGCGGCGAGCTCGGCCTCGAAGGTCATCGTCGACTCGAAGATCCCGGCCGCGAGCTTCCCCGGATCGGGCGTGGAGAGCACGATCGCGCCCGACGCGTCGCGCAGCCGCCGGCCGCTCTCGTCGGCCTTGTGGCCGCTCGAGAGCGGCGCGAGGTCGAGCTCGCCGCGCGCCGCGTGCATGTGGCGGCGCCGCCCGAGGAGCGCCGCGACCTGCGCCCTCGCCGGCTCGCGCCCGAGGTTCTCGACCTTCAGCGTGACGACCGTCGCCCAGGCTCGATCGCAGGGCGCCGTGACGAAGGCCTCGATCGATAGGCGCAGCTCGCCGCGCGTCATGGTGGTGAGGACGCCGGGGCGGCCGCGCTCGAAGAGCCGGCGCGAGACGGAATCGGGCTCGGCGCCGACGAGCTCGCCATTGAGCGCGAAGGCGCACCAGCGGTCGACCCACCGCTCGCGCCCGCCGCCCGATCCGGGAGCGCCGTGGTTCCAACCACCCTCGTCGCCGTGGTCGGTCTCGTGGAGCGTGCCGTTCCAGGTGACGAGCGTCTCGACCGGGTCGCCCGGCCGCCCGATCACCGCCGCGTTCGCGCCCGGCGGCAGGAGCGCGGAGGCGATGCCGCCGAAGTCGGGCTCGCCGAGGAAGTCGAGCTCGCGCTCGAGCAGGAGGTCGGGGCCCGAGAGCGCGACCTTGTCGGCGTCGGCGCGCGCATCCTCGCCGAGCCGCACGACGACGCGCGTCCCCTCCTCGAGCCCGAGCGCCCGCAGGCGCGTCGTCGCGATCGGAAGGAAGCGCGTCGTCGCACGCGCGCCGCGGCCGTCGCCCTGCGCGATCTCCATTCCGGTCAGCGCGACGGGGCGCCACTGCTCGCCGTCCCACCATTCAATTACGGCGGGCACCGCTGGGACCACAGGAGCCGCGGCGACCGCGGGTTGGGCGTCGCCCACCTCGACCTCGTCGACGTAGCGGGCGCGCGGCCAGGCGACGACGACGCCCTTGCCGTCGAAGTCGAGCCGAGCGCCGCGCTGCGGGAGCGCCCAGTCGATCGCCGCCTCGTCAGGCGTCGCCGACGACGCCGTGCCGCGCGACGACTGGAGCGCTCCGCCGACCGCGTCGCCCTCGATCGCGCGAATCGGCGCGCTCGGATCGTCGACGGCCAGAAGCTCGCGCACGACGAGCCGCCGCCACGCCGGCCGCTCGTCGACCGCGCCCCGGACGACGAGGCGCGCGCCGCCCGCGACGCAGCGCGGGAAGGAGAAGCGCCAGGCGACGCCGCCGAATTGCTGGAAGCGCGCGAGCTCGCTGCGCCGCGACTCGTCGCGCAGGAGCGTCGCCGCGACCGGACACCACCCTTCCGGCGCGAGCAGCTCGAGCGCGGCGGCGCCCGGGACGCCTTCGTAGACGTGCTCGTAGAGCGAGAGGAAATCGACGGCGAGCGCGCACAGCGGCCGCGGCGCGTCGAAGACGAGCCCGATCTTCACCTCGGAGGGCGCCGCCCCCGCCTCGAGCTCGGCGAACGTGCCCGGATCGCCGTCGCGCCACTGTGCCGGCGCCGGCTGCTCGCGCCCGCCGCGCCAGACGAGGGCGCGATCCTGAACGGGCGCGCCCGCCGCGAGCGCGAGCAGCGCCGCGGCCTTCACGGCTCCTCGAGCCTGGAGGCCGGCTCGTCGTGAGCCTCGGCGAGCGCGTCGAGGTCGGCCGCCTTGGGCTTCCAGAGCTCGGCCGCCGGCTCCCACTTCTGCGGGACCTCGCCGAGCGCCTCGATCTGGATCTCGCCGAAGGGGATCGGCTGCACGGCGCGGATGATCCGCGCGCGGATCAGCTCGAGGACCGCGAGGAAGTGGCCGATCAGGTCGAACCGCGTCCGATCGCCGCGGAAGACCTCGTGGAAGCCGACTCGCGGCGTCGTGCGCAGCGTCAGGAGCAGGTCGCCGATGTAGTCGGAAAGCGGGCGCTCGTCGACGATGGTCTCTCCGCCCTGGCGGTCGAGCCCGGTGTCGGCGAGCACCTTTCGGAACGCCTCGACCAGGTGCCACATCCCGACCTCTTCGAGCGGGATGCCGGCGTCGGTCACCTGCGGCGAGCTCACGTGCACGAGCCCGCGGCCGACCGCTCTGCGATCGAGGATCCTCGTCGCCTCCTTGAGCTGGCGGTACTCGAGCAGCCGCTGGATCAGCTCTTCCTCGGGGTCGAGCTCCTTGGCGAGGTCGATCTCCTCGCGCGGCAGGAGCGAGCGCGCCTTGATCGAGAGGAGCGTCGCCGACATGACGATGAAGTCGCCGGCGCGGTCGACGTCGATCGACTTCAGGTTCTTCAAGTGCGCGAGGTACTGGTCGCAGATGCGCACGAGCGACACCTCGCGGATGTCCATCTCCTCCTTCTGCACCAGATAGAGCAGGAGGTCGAGCGGGCCGGCGAAGTTGCCGAGCTCGAAGTGGTGGTCCATCGCCGCCGCCTCAGTACCCGAGCGGAGTGCCGTCCGGCATCAGGTGGCCCCACCATTCGCCGAGCGGCCGGAGGATCGAGCTGGTGATGTCGCTGAGGACGCCGGTGTACATGAGCAGGAGCAGGATCACGAAGCCTCCGCGATAGCCGAGCCGGTAGTAGCGCTCGCGCAGGTTGGCCGGCAGGAAGTAGCCGAGCACGCGGTGCCCGTCGAGCGGCGGGATCGGGATCATGTTGAAGACGCACAGCGCCAGGTTGAGCCCGATCGCCTCGCGGATCATCAGCGAGGAGAGCGTGTCCCAGGCGACCCCCCGCACCTGCGTGTGGAACCAGTAGGCGCCGGTGAAGAAGAAGGCGAGCAGCACGTTCATCGCGGGCCCGGCGGCCGACGTGATCATCATGTCGCGCGTCGGCTTGCGCAGGTTGAAGGGGTTCACGGGCACCGGCTTGGCGGCGCAGAAGAAGATCCCGCCGAAGCCGCCCGGCGAGAAGAGGAACATCAGCGGCAGCAGCACGGTGAAGATCGGGTCGATGTGGACGAGCGGGTTGAGGCTCAACCGTCCCATGAGCTCGGCGGTGTCGTCGCCGAGCTTCTTCGCGCTCCATGCGTGGCCGTACTCGTGGAAGGTGAGCGAGACGAGCAGCGTCACGTAGAGCGCGACCTTCCAGACGAACTGCTGGTCCGCTTCGAAGGGCGCCGGGAGCCAGGGGAGGGCGGCCATCCGGGGTACGATACCCCCGCCTCATGCCCGAGAAGCAGCCGGCCGAAGACCCGCGACTCGCCGCCGCGCGCGACGTCCTCCAGCAGGAGGCGCACGCGATCGCGCGGCTCGCCGAGCAGCTCGGCCCGAAGTTCCTCGAAGCCGCGGAACTCCTGCGCGCCTGCCGCGGCATGGTCGTCGTGACCGGGATGGGCAAGGCGGGGCTCGTCGGCGCGAAGGTCTCGGCCACGCTCGCCTCGACCGGCACGAAGTCGCACTTCCTCCATCCCGCCGAGGCGGCGCACGGCGACCTCGGAAGGATCGACGAGCTGGACGTCGTCCTCGCCCTCTCGTTCTCGGGGACGACCGAGGAGATCGTGCGGCTCCTCGAGCCGATCCGCCGCATCGGGGCGAAGCTCGTGGCGGTGACCGGCCACCCCGAGAGCCTGCTCGGGAAGCACGCCGACCTGGTGCTCGACATCGGGAAGGTGGTCGAGGCGTGCCCGCTAGGGCTCGCGCCGACGACCAGCACGTCGGTGATGCTGGCGCTCGGTGATGCGCTCGCGCTCACGGTGATGCGGATGAAGAGTTTTTCGAGCGAGGACTTCGCGCGCTACCACCCGGCCGGGGAGATCGGGCGCAAGCTCCTGACCGTGGGCGAGGTGATGCGCCGCGGGCCGGACGCCCCGACGGTGACGAGCGGCACGAAGCTCCTCGACGCCGTGAAGGCGATGACCGACACGCGCGCCGGCGCGGTGACCGTCGTCGACGCCTCGGGGCGCGCGATCGGCTTCTACACCGACGGCGACCTGCGCCGGAACCTGCTCCAGCGCAGCGCGAAGGGCAGCTTCGACGTCGCGCACCCCGCGATCGACGAGGTGATGACGCGCCATCCCATCACGATCGACCCGGGTCACCTCGCCGCCGAGGCGCTCCACCTCATGAAGGAGCGCCAGCTCGACCAGATCCTGGTCGTCGACGGCGCCGGCCGCCCGGCCGGACTGCTCGACGTGCAGGATCTGCTGCGCGTCGGGCTCGTCTGACCCCTGCGGCCGCGCGTCAGGAGGCGCCCGCGGCGACCGAGACGTCCTTCGCCGCGTCCTTCGCCGGCTCGACGGCGACGTGGGACATCGAGACGCCGAGCGCGCGGTACTCGACGGTCAGGCGGTCGAGCGTCTCGCCGACCGTCTTCGCGTCCTCGACCGCCTTCGCGGCGATCGGCTGGATCGCCGTGAGCCCCGCGGCCGTGAGGTCGAGTCCGATGGCGAGCCGCACGTCGCGCAGATTGGCGAGCAGCGGCTCGAGCTCGGAGTTCGTCTGGTCGACGCGCTTCTGCACGCCGGCGAAGGCGGCGCGCACCTGCTCCTTGCGCGACGCGCTCTGGTTGCGAATCGCCTCGTTCTGGATCTTCTGGAGGTCCTCCGACCACTGGACGAGGTAGGACTCGCCCTTCGCCTTCACCTTCAGGCCGGCGCCGCGCAGGTCGCCCGCCATCGTCTCGAGGCTCGCCACCGCTTCGGCGAACTGCTCGAACTGCGGCGCGAGGTCGTCGGACGGATCGGTGACGAGCTCTTCGAGCAGCTTCACCGCCGCGTCCGCCTGCGCGCGGCCCGCCGCCGCGAGATCGGCCGACTTCTGCAGCGCCACCGCCGCATCGCCGCCGCGCTCGTACCCGCTCGCCACGCACCCCGCCTCGGCGAGGAGCAGGACGGCCGCCGCCGCGAAGAACGCCCGACGAGCCCCGTGAACGATTCGCGAGTCCTTCATGCTGGGTCACCTCTTCGGCCCGATCTCGGCAACGAGGGGCCGCGCGCGCTGAGGTTTTCACCGCGCCGCCGCCGGTCGGAAATGGATTCCCGGCCAGTAATGTCGCGGCCTGGCGCGCCCCGTGGAGACGAGCGGAGACGAGACGATGCCCACCCCGCCGAGCGCGGCGACTCGGAAGAGGCGCGATCTGCGCCGCCGCCTCGCCGCGATCGAGCTCCTGGCGATGGACGTCGACGGCACGCTCACCGACGGGGCGATCGTGCTGTCGAGCCGGGGGGATGAGCTCAAGGCTTTCTCCTCGCGCGACGGGATCGGGCTGAAGCTCCTGCGGCTGGCGGGGCTAGAGGCGGCGTTCGTGACGGCGCGCAGCTCGGCGGCGGTGAAGCGGCGGGCGCGCGAGCTCGGAGTGCGAGATGTAGTGCTCGGCTCGAAGGACAAAGGGACGGCGCTGCGAGAGCTCGCGCGCCGGCGCGGCGTGTCGCTCGAGCGGATCGCCTTCCTCGGCGACGACCTCCAGGACCTGCCGGCGCTTCAGGCCGCCGGCGTCTCCTTCGCCGTGCGCGACGCGCCGCGGGAAGTTCGCGCCCGCGTCGACGTCGTGACTCGGGCGCGCGGCGGCGAGGGGGCCGCCCGCGAGGTGGCCGAGCTCCTGCTCAGGGCGCAGGGCCGCTTCGAGGCGGCGCTCGCCCACTTCCTGCGAGAGTGACGGTCCGGCATGAAGCGACTGATCCGATTCCTCGCGCTCTTCGGTCTTGGCCTCGTCGCGCTCGTGCTGGCGCTCGGGCCGGGGCGACTGCTGCGCCGCACCTTCGAGCCGACGATCGCCGCGACCAGCTCGGGCGACGCCGCTGCTCCGATCCGGCTCGCCGAGGCGGGCCAGAAGGGGCGCGCGATCGGCGTTTCGCTCGAGGGCGCCGGCCGCATCCCGATCTGGAAGGAGACGATCGAGCCCGACGGCTCGACGCTGCGCGTGAAGGCGGCGCTGATCGCCTACGACGCCATCGAGCGCTTCGCCGGCGGCTTCCATCTCACGCGCCCGGTCGTCGAGCTCTTCCCCGGCCGCACGGCCGACGAGCCGCCAAACGCGCGGCTGCGCGCCGGCGGCGCCGACCTCGCCACGCGCGACGGCGCGGGAGAGATCGCGCAGTTCTCGCAGGGCTTCCGCGCGGAAGAGGTGCGCGAGTTCACGCTCGGTCCGGCCGCCGTGATCGAGCAGCTCGACGAAGCCACGGGTGACGTTGCCGTCACGCTCGAGACGGAACGGCTCGAGTCGCCCGAGGCGCCGATTCCGGAGAGCGGCTCGGCGCCGATCGCCGCGCGTCTGATCGCGCCGGGGCCTGCGCACCTGTTCCGCGCCGACCTGAGCCTCGACTTGCGTGCCGGCGGCATGGAGCTCGACCGCGTCCTGGGCCGGGTCACGCTCCGCCCGCCCGTCTCGATCACCAGCAGCGAACTCTCGCTCACCGCCGACGGCCCCGCCCTCTTCGTGCGCGGCGCGGCGGGCAGCGTGCCGCGACCCGACCGGCCGGCCGCGCAGGATCCCTTCGGGCTCGCCGGCGCGCTCGGCCCCGGCGAGCTCGTCTTCACGCAGAACGTCTTCGTGAAGCAGGCGGGACGCTGGCTGCGCTCCGACCGCGTCGTCGTCGAGCTCGCCGAGGACGCGACGCGGCGACTCGTCGTGGAACGCTTCGACGCGGGCGTCCAGAACGCCCCGCTCGCGCTCGGGCTCTTCGGCGGCGAGGGGAGCGCACGCGAGCTCCACTGGAACGCGGCGACGGGCGTGCTCGTGCTCGATGGGCCGGTCGTCGCGCGCGACCTCGCCATCGGCGGCGGGACCGGCGACCCCGCGACCCCGGCGCGGAAGCTCCTGCTCGAGGCGGCCGGCCGCCTGCTCGCGCGCGAGCTCCCCGCCGACGACGCGCTGCCCGCCCGCGTCGAGGTCGAGCTCGAGCGCGACGCGCACGCCGAGGTCGCAGGCGAGCTCGTCGCGCGCGGCGAGCGGCTCCTCGCCGTGCTCGTGCCGCCGGCGAAGGAGTCGTCGCAGGCTGCGGGCGGCGAGGGCGGCGCGAAGCTCCTCTTCGTCGAGCTCTTCGGCGGCGAGCAGCCGGCGACCGCCCTGCTCGTCGGGCGCGGCAGAGCGCGCGCGCTCCGCCGGATCCGCCTCGTCGACGACGGCGCCGGCGGCCACGTCGCCCATCTCGAGGGCGAGGCGCGCGCCGACGTCGAGCGCGGCTTCGTCGCCGGCGAGACGATCGACGTCGTCGCGCCCGCCGACGCCGGCTCGCCTGCGCGCGTGCCGATGCGCGTGACTGTCCCGCAACTTTCAGCGGGCGAGCTCGCGCTACCGGCGGGCGGTGGGCTCCTCTCGGCGCGGCTTGCCGACGGGCCCTCGACGAGCGACGAGCCGCGTCGCCTCGTGCTCGAGCCGCTCGCGCCGACCAGTCTCACGAGCGAGGGCGAGGTGCTCGACCTCGTCGGCCGCTGCCGCTACCACGTGCGCGCGAGCTCGCAGTCGCCCGACCTGCAGACGCTTGCGTGCGCCGAGCTCCATCTCGCGCCCGACGGCGCCGGCGAAGTCGACCTCAGGGCGGTCGGCGACGTCCTGCTCGTCGACCTCGAAGGCGGCGTGCGCGCGCGCGCCACGGTCGCCAGGACCGAGCGCGGCAGCGACGGCCGCCGGCGTCTCGTGCTCCTGGGCGATCACGGCGAGCCGGCGCGCGTCGTCTTCGAACTCCCGCCGAAGAACGCGGGCGAACCGTCGGCCGGCGAGCTCGACGTCGCCGCCGCGCGCCTCGTGCTCGACCTCGAAAGTCTCGAACTCGTCGCCGACGACGAGCTGGCGCAGGTGCGCGTGGTCGCGCCCGAGGCGCTGCTCGCGTCGCTCGTCCCGAGCGTCTCGTCGACGCTGCGCGGGGCGCCGCCGCCCGACGGTCGCAGCGCCGACGCCGGCGCCTCTCCGGCCGAGCTGCGCGCCGACCACGTCACGGCGACGCCCGGCGCCGGAGTGAAGAGCCCGGCGGAGGCGTTCGCGCGGGCGCGGTTCGCCGCGCGCGGCCGCGTTCTCATCACGCGGCCGAGCAGCGGCGCGACCGCGCGCTGCCGCGAGCTGCTGCTCGATGGCGACCGCCGTTTCGCGCGGCTCGACGGCACGCCGGCGGCGGCCGGCTCGGCCGGCGAGCCGGTCGTCGTGTCGCAGCCCAGGCCCTACGCAGAGGAGCGGGTCGAGTCGATGACCGCGGCGTGGCTCGAGGTGCGCGACGGCGGCCGCGAGATCGACGTCGCTCCCGGAGCGCTCTTCGTCCTCCATCCCGAGGAGGCGCCCACGGAGCAGCGCCCGCTGCCGCGGCTCGTGCGCGTCGAGATCCGCGCCGCCGATCCACCGGAGCTGCGCGGCAAGCGGCTCCTCTTCAGCGGCGGCGTCGAGACCGACCTCAACCACGGCGAGGCGCACGCGCGCTCCGAACGCGCCGAGCTGCTGCTCGATCGGCCGCTCGACGAGGGCGGCGCGACGCTCGTGCGGCTGAACGCGTCGCAGCGCGTGCGGCTCGATCAGGGCCGCTTCCACGGCGAGGGGAGCCTGCTCTCCTACGACTTCGCCACGCACTGGATGGAGCTCAAGGAAGGCGTGCAGCCCTGCTCGCTGCTCGGCCAGGACGAGGCAGGCGCGTGGCACGCGACCTCTCGCTTCCGCCGCATGCTCGTGCGCGTGCCGCAGGACGAGGCGGTGGGCGGCGAGCTCGTGCTCGAAGGGCTCGAAGTGGTCGTCGAGGGTCCGCGTGGCCGGCAGTAGCGGTGGTCGAGGAGGGCGGGCGCTCGCCGCGGCGCTGTTCGCGGGCGCCGCGGCGGCCGCGGCGGCGCAGGAGGGCGCGCCGGTCAAGGCCGACGCCGGGCAGTCGGGCCGGCGCTTCGAGCTGCGCCGCCCCGCGCGCGTCACCATCAGCGGATCGCGCAGCTCCGACGAGGTCGTCCTCATCGTCGAGAACCTCGACCTCCTGCTCGTCGACGAGCAGATCGAGTTGCGCGCCGATCACGCCGTGCTCTGGGGCGACGAGAGCCTCCTCGAGCTCGCCACGCTCGATCGCGGCGCCGCGGGCGGCGACCTGCTGCGCTTCGGCCCCGACGTGCCGCTCTCTCCCGACCGGCCGCCGCTGCCGCGGCGCCATGGCGGCGATCCGGTCGCTGCGGCGCAGGGCGGCCTGCGCGAGCTCTACGTCGAGGGGCACGTCCACTTCCGGCAGCGCGACGAGCGGATCGTGATGGCGGAGCGGCTCTACCACCACCTGCTCGAGCGGCGCGGCGTCGTGGTCGAGGCCGACGCCTACGGCCGCTCCGCCTACCGCGATCGGCCGGTCGACGTCCACGTGCGCGCGCGGGCGCTGCGCTCGCTTGGGCCGCGCGAGCTCGCCGCCGAGGAGGCGCAGTTCTCGACCTGTCCTTATGGCCATCCGCACTGGCACGTCGCCAGCACCGCGATGAGCGTCCGGACGATCGACGAGGCGGGCGCGCCGTCGTCGCTTCAGATCGGGCTCACCGGCAATCACCTCGAGCTCGAGGACCTGCCGATGCTCCCGCTGCCGGGGTTCACGGCGCAGGTCGAGACGGGCGACTCGCTGCCGCTCAAGAAAGTGCGCGCCGGCTACTCGACGAAGTTCGGCGGCTTCGGGCAGACGCTCTGGGGCGCGGAGATGCCGGAGACCGCGCGCGCGCTCGAGGAGCAGCTCTCGCTCCCGGCGCCGCTCGCGCTCGGGTGGGAGACGGCGATCGACGAGTACTCGCGCCGCGGCCCCGGCATCGGGCCGGGAATCGACTGGCGCGTGCCGGGGCTCCTTCAGGGCGAGCTCGGCGGCTACTGGCTGCGCGACCGGCAGGACGAGGACTTCTCGCAGAAGGTCCCGATCGACCACGCCGACCGCGGCCGCGGCTACTTCCGCGACCGCCTGCGGCCGCTCGACCACTGGCGGCTCGACACCGAGGTCGAGTACTACTCCGACTCCAACTTCGAGCGCGAGTACTTCCCGCGCGAGCTCAAAGAAGAGAAGCCTCCGGAGAGCTACGCCCATCTCGTGCGCCAGGAAGACACGACGCGGCTGCGCCTGCTCTACAAGAACCGGCTGAACGACTTCCAGACCGAGGTCGACCAGCTTCCGCAGGCGACCTTCGACCAGGTCGGCGCGCCGCTGTGGCAACTGCCGCTTCCGGGGCTGCTCGAGCAGGAGGGCCGGCCCAACTACCTCGTCCTTTCCCACTACGAGGACGTGCGCCAGCAGCGGCTGAACCAGGCGCGCGGCAACGGCCTGCCGAGCGAGACGGTCGCGCGCGCCGACACGCTCGTCGAGCTGTCGACGACGCTGCCGCTCGGGCCGCTGTCGCTGCGCCCCTTCGCGGCCGGCGAGCTCACCGCTTGGGACGAGCGCGCCGGCAGCGACGACTCGATCGGCCGCGCGGCGGGCTTCGCCGGCGCCCGCAGCGAGCTGGTGCTCCACCGCGACTTCGACGCCTGGCTGCCGGCGCTGGGCGTCGACGGACTGCGCCACGTCGTCCTGCTCGACGCCGACTACCAGAACGCCTACCACGTCTCGCGCGACCCGTCGCGGCTGGTCGCTCTCGACGAGGTCGACTTGCTCGCGGCGCGCGAGGTCTACCTGCTCGCGGCGCGCCAGCGGCTGCTGACGCACCGCGGCGAGTCGGTCGAGAGCGTCCTCGACCTCGACCTCGAGGTCCCGCTCTATCCCCACGCCGATCGCGACAACGTCGGCCCGCTGGCCGGCAGCAGCGCGGGCGAGACCGCCGGCCCGCTCCACTTCGACCTGCGCCACCGCCCCGGCTTCACGAGGGAGTGGCTCCGCAACGGCGTGCTCCAGGTCGAAGGCGACTGGAGCTTCCACGAGCAGGCGATGGACGCGGTCGCCGTCGCGCTCGCGCTGCAGCCGTCGCCGGCGTGGACGACCTACGCGAGCTGGCGCGCGGCGCGCGGCGTCTCGCACGTGCTCACGGCCGAGATCGACTGGCAGATCGCCGAGAAGTGGGCGATCGCCGTCCTCGAGCAGCACGACTTCGACCAGGACCACGGGCTCGAGCACCGCTACGAGCTGCGCCGCCTCGGCCACGACTTCACCTTCGCGCTCGGCTTCACGCGCCACGAGAGCGACGGCGACACGAGCGTCGGCTTCTCGCTCTATCCCTCGTTCCTGCGGCGCGGGCGCGCCGGGCGCGGGCTCGCGTCGGGCCGCTCCGACCGGCCGGAGCTCACTCCGGGCGCCTTCTGACCGCGCCGAGGCGAGGAGGCGCCGCGGCGGCGCTAACATCGCGGCGCCCTGCGGTTTTCGTCGAGGTTTTCGCCATGGCGCTCGGACTCTTGGGACCGATCGGGACGCCCGAGCTCGTGATCATCCTGGTGCTCGCGCTGGTGATGTTCGGGGGCAAGCTGCCCGAGGTGGCGCGCTCGCTCGGCAAGTCGGTGAACCAGTTCAAGCGCGGGCTCAAGGACATCGACGAGAACGTGAGCCGCGACGAGCCGCCGCCCCCGCCCAAGTCGATCCCGTCGAGCGCCGAGGTCGCGCAGGAGCCGGCGAAGACGCCGCCGGGCTGAGGCGCCGCTCGCCCTCGCGCGCCCGCCGCCGGCGGCGGGCTACCCGCCGAAGAGCTGGTCGAGCCGCGAGGCGACCTCCTTGCCGAGATTCTGGCGCGGGTACTTTTCGTCCAGGATGGCCTCGAGCTCCGACTTGAGCGAGATCACGCAGGCAAGCCGCCGTCCGGTGTCGCTCTCGAGGTCGAGCAGCGCCTGCGCCTCGAGATCGCAGTAGGTCGCCACCACGAGCACTTCGCCGAAGAGGTCGATCGGCAGGATCCGGTGCTGCTGGACCACCGACGCCGGGAGGATCGTCAGCACCTCCTTCGAGAGGTCGTAGCACTTCGGCGAGAGGTAGGGCAGCGAGAGCTGGCGCACGAGCGCCTTGGCGAGGTCGTACTCCGTCGCGATCCCGCGAGCGAGCACGATGTCGGCCACCCGCTCCCCGGTCTCCTGCGACTCGCGCGAGACCTCCTCGAGCTGCTCGGCCGTGATCAGCCCCTCGGCGCGCAACACCTGGCCCGCGTTCAGTGAGGTGATCTTCGAGGCGCTGCGCATGCGGGGGATTCCTCCTCCCCCGATCGGTCCGCCGCACGGTCCTCCTTGAGCCCTGAAAACTCTTCGCGGGCTGCGCGTCTCGAGTCCGCGGCGCAAGCCGCTCAGACGTCGAGGTTGCGGACTTCGAGAGCGTGCTTCTCGATGAACGCGCGGCGCGGCTCGACCTCCTCGCCCATCAGCACGGTGAAGATCTCGTCGGCCCGGACGGCGTCCTCGGTGCGCACCGCGTAAAGCGTGCGGCGCGCCGGGTCCATCGTCGACTCCCAGAGCTGCTCGGGGTTCATCTCGCCGAGCCCCTTGTACCGCTGGATCTCGAGGTCGCGCTCGCCCTCGCGGCGGATCGCGTCGGCGACCTCGCGTAGGCTCTGGAGCAGGAGCTCCTGCGGGCCCTGCTCGAGCCTGAGGTTGAAGGGCGGCGCGCTCGCCGGCTGCTTCGATCCGAGCACCTGGTCGAGCGAGAGGCCGTGCGCGAGGAGCGACGCCAGCGCCGGCTCGATCTCGCCCTTGTCGTGGAACGCGAGCACGCGGACGTCGGCCTGCTCGTCGCCCTCGTAGCTCACGGTGAGGTCGGCCCGCCTGGCGCGCTCGGCGTCGAGGAAGCGGTTGAGCTCGGCCTCGTCGGCGAAGTACCTCGGCGCGGCGCCCTTCACGAGCGCGCGGTACTGCGGCAGGCGGATCGGCTGGCCGCGGCCCGCGGCGGCGAGCTCGCGCAGGCTGGCGCCGCGCCGCTCGACCGACGCTCCGGCCCGCTCGAGCCGCGAGAGCTGCTCGAGCAGCTCCTTCAGCGCGTCGCCCGCGAGCTTCTCCTTGCGCGCGACGATCTCGAGCTCGACGTGCTTCAAGCCGAGGTCGCGCTTGATGCGCAGCAGATCCTCCTCGTGGTGGACGTACTCCTCATGCTTGCCGCGCTTGACGCGGTAGAGCGGCGGCGCGGCGCAGTAGATCTTTCCGTTCTCCACGAGCTCGCGCATCTGCCGGTAGAAGAACGTGAGCAGCAGCGTGCGGATGTGCGAGCCGTCGACGTCGGCGTCGGTCATGATGATGACCTTGCCGTAGCGCAGCTTGCTCAGGTCGAAGTCGTCGGCGCCGATGCCGGTCCCGAGCGCGGTGATGATCGTCCGGATCTCCTCGTGGCCGAGCATCCGGTCGATGCGCGCCTTCTCGACGTTCAGGATCTTGCCGCGCAGCGGGAGGATCGCCTGCGTGCGCCGGTCACGCGCCTGCTTCGCCGAGCCGCCGGCCGAGTCGCCCTCGACCAGGTAGATCTCCGACTCCTCGGCCTTGCGTGTCTGGCAGTCGGCGAGCTTGCCCGGCAGGCCGCCGCCTCCCATCGCGCTCTTGCGCACGAGATCGCGCTGCTTGCGGGCCGCTTCCCGCGCGCGCATCGCCAGCAGCGCCTTGTTGACGATCGCCTTGGCCTCGGAGGGGTGCTCCTCGAGGAAGGCGCCGAGCAGCTCGTTCACCACCTGCTGCACCGCGCCCTCGACCTCGGCGTTGCCGAGCTTGACCTTGGTCTGGCTCTCGAACAGCGGGTCGGGCACGAGCACCGAGACGACGGCCGCGAGACCTTCGCGGAAGTCCTCGCCGGTGGGCGGCGTCTCGGCGTCCTTGATCAGCCCTTCCTTCTTCGCGTAGGCGTTGAGCGTGCGCGTGAGCGCGCTGCGGAAGCCGGAGAGGTGCGTGCCGCCCTCGTGCGTGTTGATGTTGTTGGCAAAGCAGTAGACGTCCTCATGGTAGCCGTCGTTGTGCTGCATCGCGACCTCGACCACGACCCGGTCGACGTCCTTCTGCATGTGGATCACGGTCGGGTGGATCGGCGCCTTGTTGTGGTTCAGGTTCTCGACGAAGGTCTCGAGTCCCTTCTCGAACTTGAAGGTCTCGCTCTGCCGGCTGCGCTCGTCGTCGATCGTGATCGTGAGGTCGCGCGACCCGAGGAGGTAGGCGAGCTCGCGCAGCCGCTTGGCGAGCGTCTCGTGGCTGAACGTCGTCTCCTGGAAGATCTGGCCGTCGGGCTTGAAGGCGACCTTGGTGCCGCGCTTGGTCGTCCGGCCCATCACCTTGAGCTCGGAGGCCTTGGCGCCGCGGCGGAAGGTCTGGTGGTGCACCTTGTCGTCGCGGTAGACCTCGACCTCGAGCCACTCGGAGAGCGCGTTCACGACCGAGGCGCCGACCCCGTGCAGCCCGCCCGAGACCTTGTAGCTGTCGTGGTCGAACTTCCCGCCCGCGTGCAGCTTGCAGAGGACGACCTCGACGGTCGGCACCTTCTCGGTCGGATGGACCTCGACGGGGATCCCGCGGCCGTCGTCCTCGACCGACACCGCGCCGTCGGCGCGGATGCGCACGTGGATCGAGTGGCAGTAGCCGGCCATCGCCTCGTCGATCGAGTTGTCGACGATCTCGAAGGCGAGGTGGTGCAGCCCCCGCGCCGTGACGTCCCCGATGTACATGGCCGGGCGCATGCGCACCGCGTCCAGCCCTTCGAGAACCTTGATCGACGAGGCGTCGTAGCTGCCGCGCTTCTTCTTGCCCTTGTCCTCGACTTCGTCGGCGGCGGCTGCCGCCTTCCTGGGGTCATTGCCGGCCATGCGCTCTCCAGGCCCCGGGCTTGAAAGCGAGCTCCTTGAGCTGCTCGAGGCCCGGCAGCCTCCTCAGTCGATCGATCACCGCGGCTCGCGCGAAGGCCTGGTACTCGAACGCGCGGGCGGACGACTTTACCTCGATGACGAGCCGGCCGCGGCGGTAGCTCGCCACGCGCGCGCCGTCGGTCGCCGCGCCGAAGATCGCGGGCAGCGACGCCTCGATCTGGCGGAGCTCGAGCGGTCCCGGTCCGGGAAGCTTGAGCTGCGCGAGGATGGTGCCGAGCCGCTGCAAGCGCGGCCTCTCACAGGCTCATCGGCATGACGACGTAGGTGAAGCCGCTCGCCGGCCGGAAGGCGCAGGCCGCCGTCGCGTCGCGGAACGAGAAGGAGAGCTTCTCCGGGAGGTTCAGCTTGCCGAAGTCGAGCAGGAAGGCCGGGTTGAACGCGATCTTCGTCTCCGGCCCGACGTAGTCGACCGCCATCTCGACGCGCGAGTCGCCGCGCCCCTCGTGGCGCCCGGCGACGACGAGGCTCCCCTCGCTGAAGGTGAGCGACACCGCCGGCGCGTCCTCGCCCGCGAGCACGTTCGCCTGGCGGATGCACGAGAAGAACGTGTCCCGATCGAGCATCACCGTCGTGCCGGCGTCGTCCGCGGGCAGGACGGCGCGGTAGTCGGGGAACTCGGCGTCGCGCGACGTGGCCGAGAGCACGGTGTCGCCGCTGCGCAGGAGGGCGCGCCGCTTCGTGATGCTGAGCCCCACGACCTCGGCTCCCGGGCCGAGCGCCCGCAGGAAGTGGGTGACGCCCTTCAGCGGCACGATCTCCTTCACCGGCTGCGGTGCCTTCTTCTCGAGCGTCGCCTCCGCGAGCGCGAGGCGGCGGCCGTCGGTGCTCACCATGCGCAGCGTCGCTCCATCGAACTCGACGAGGATGCCGTCGATCGCGTAGCGGCCGAGCTCCCGGCTCGCGGCGAATTCGGTCCGCTCGGCGAGTTCGCGGAAGGCGGCGGCCGGGATCTCGACGAAGTCGGGGCCGTCGCCGACGGCGACTTCGGGGAAGTCGGCCGGGTTCTCTCCGCTCAAGCGGAACTGGCCGCGGCCGGAGCGCAGCAGCGCCACGTTCCCGTCGGTCGAGAGGTCGACCGTCTCTCCCTGCGCTTCGCGCAGGATCGCCATCAGCATCCCGGCCGGAAGTGCGACGGCCCCCGGCTCGACGACGAGCAGCGGTACGTGGCGGCAGCGCAGCGCCACCTCGAGGTCGGTGGCGAGGAGCTCGAGATCGCTCCCCTGCGCTTTGAGCAGCACGTGCTGCAGGATTGGCCGCGTCCCGCGGCTGGCCGTCGCTCCGCCGACGACCGCGACGACGTCGAGCAGTGCCCTGCGATCGCAGCGAACGTTCATTCGTCCCCCACCTTCCCCGTTGTTCGGCCGCGGTCCGCCGCTCCACGCCTGGAAGCCGCAACCACCGTCCCAGCCGCAAGGGTGAGAATTCTATGGATGGAAGAATGGAAGAGATCGTGTCCGTATCCGTAGGGGCGCCCGAATCGGGACAACGGTCGAGCGCGGACGGTAAGTCGTTGCCGCGGAGCGCGTTGAAGAGTCGCGGAGGAACGGCGGCCGCGTGGAGATCTGGTGAGGTGCAATCCCGTTCTGCACCGGCCACGAGTCGCCATCGATCGCTCCGCGAAGGGAGCTGGGGAGGAAGGAGATCTTCTCGCCGGGATTCCCCGGGGTTCCCCAGGGGGTTGTCCACCGATCCTGTTCGCGGTGCCGTCAGCGATCGAGCAGTTGCCGCAGCCGCGAGAGATGGTCGCGCACCCGTCCGTCCGCGCGCGACGCAGCGTCGACCTTGCGCACGCCGTGCAGGATCGTCGTGTGGTCGCGACCGCCGAGCACGGAGCCGATCTCCGAGAGCGACAGCTCGGTCCGCTCGCGCAGGAGGAACATTGCCGTCTGCCGCGCGAACGAGAGCGCCTGCGGCCGGCGCGGCGAGCAGAGGTCGGCAGGAGTCACCTCGAAGTGATGGCACACCGCCTTCACGATCCGGTCGGGCGAGGAGGCGGGACGCTGCGTCAGCGCGTCGTCGTGCAGCGCGGCGCGCGCGGCGCGCAGCGAGATCGGAGTCGACGTGAAGCGGGCGCTGGCGATGACCGTCGTCAGCGCCCCTTCGAGCTCGCGCACGTTCGCGGTCGGCAGGTCGGCGAGGAAGTCGATCACGTCGTTCGGGATCGCGTTGCCGTGCGCCGCCGCCATGGCGGCGACCAGCGCGTGGCGCGTCGACCGGTCGGGCGCGCGCAGGCCGACGCGATAGGCGCCGGAGAGCCGAGCGAGCAGCGCCGGGTCGAGGTTCAACCCGTCACCGGGCGCGCAGCTCGCCGAGAAGGCGACGCGCGTCCCGCGGTCGCACCACTCGTTCACCGTCTGGACGAGCTCGCCCTGCGTGCCCGCCTTGCCGGCCAGCAGATGGAGGTCGTCGAAGCAGACGAAGTCGAGGGCGCGCCAGCGCGCGCGGAACTTCGACGCCGCCTCGGCGCCCGCCGCGCAGGCGGTCACGAACTCGTTGATGAAGCTCTCGGCGCGCACGTAGGCCACCGCGCGCGGCGCGTGGTCGACGGCGGCGCGCGCGATCGCCTGCAGCAGGTGCGTCTTGCCGACGCCGGTCGCTCCGAGCACGAAGAGCGTCGAGAAGCCGGGCGCGCTCGCCGCCGCGAGCGCACGGCCGGCGGCGGCCGCGAGCTGATTGCTCGCCCCCTCGACGAAGTGGTCGAAGTCGAAGCGCTCCGTGAGCGGCAGGTCGCCGCAGGTCCTGACCGGCGCGGCGGCACGATGGGCGCGCGCCGGAGGATGGTGCGCGTCGGGGCGCGGCGCGGCGCGGGCGGCGGCCGGCCTGGGCCGGCCCGCCGGGCGCGCGTCCTCGCCGGGCTCGGCCTGAAGCGGCGCGGCCACGTCGAGGTGGACCGGCCGCACGCCGCCGAGCACCTCGGCCACCGCGCGCTCCACCACCTCGCGGTAATAGGTGGCGATCCAATCCCGATGGAACTTGTTCGGGACCGTCAGGATCACCTTGTCCTTCGCGATCGCCTCGGCGCGCAGATTCCGGAACCACGTCGCGAACTGCTGCGCCGTCGTCCGCCGCTGGATGCGCTCCAGGATCTCGGTCCAGTCAGTCGCCGCTTGCGCGGACAGCATCGGACGGTGCCCCCCCCATGCAGCCGGGCTCGCCCAGCCCGGATCCAAAGAGTCGGCGAGGCGCGACGAGTCGCTCCTCACGAATCGGGGAGAGGTTCTAGAGAGGATGCGCGAACGTCGTCAACGACCTGTTCACGTGAACCGTTCCGAGGACGTTCACGTGCGCCCGCGGGAGACGCGCAGCGGTCGAGGGTTGCCGCGATTCTGAGACGGCGAAAAAGTCGACGCGCCGCGCAGCGTCACGACCCCGCCGCGCAGCGCCGCGACCGCAGCGCAGAGCCGCGCGATCAGCTCTTGCACGTCGGCGCGCGTCGTGGTCCAGCCCATCGAGACGCGGACGGCGTTGCGCGCGCGCGATCCGGCGCCGACGGCGGCGAGCACGTGCGACGGCAGCGCGGCGAGCGAGGAGCAGGCGGCGCCATGGCTCGCCGCGACGCCGCGCTGGTCGAGCGCCGCGACGACCCACGCTCCCGGAAGGTCGGGCAGCGAGAAGTTGACCAGGCCGGGAACCACCCGCGCGCGCGGCGAGTGGAGCGTCGCGTCGGGCAGCCGTCGCACGAGCTCGCCGACGAAGAAAGCGGCGAGCTCGGCGAGCCGCGACGCGAGCTCGGCCTGCTGCGCGAGCGCGGCGTGAAGCGCGGCCGCCGCCGCCGCGCAGCCGGCGACGTCCTCGGTGCCGCCGCGCAGCCCGCGCTCCTGGCGCCCGGCGGCGAGCGGGCTCTCGAGGGAAACCCCGGGCCCGCGCCGGACGAGCAGGCCGACGCCGCGCGGCCCGCCGAACTTGTGCGCCGACGCCGTGAGCAGATCGACGCCGAGCAGGTCGACGCGCGACGGGACTCGTCCGAGCGCCTGGCTCGCGTCGCTGTGGACGAGCGCGCCGCGAGCGTGCGCGATCGATGCGATCTCCGCGACCGGCTCGATCGTCCCGAGCTCGTGGCTCGCGAACATCACCGAGACGAGACCGGTCGACGGCTTGAGCCGCGCCGCGACCTCGCCGGGATCGACGCGGCCGTCGCGATCGACGGCGAGCTCCTCGAGCTCGATCTCGCCGCGCTGCTCGAGCTTCAAGAGCGGCTCGAGGACGGAAGGGTGCTCGATCGGCGAGACGAGCACGTGGCGCCGCTCGCGCGGCAGCGCTCGCGCTGCGCCGACGAGTGCGAGCAGGTTCGCCTCGCTTCCGTTGCCGGTGAAGACGACGTCGTCGCGCGCGACGCCGAGCGCCTCGGCGATCGAGCGCCGCGCCGTCGTCAGCGCCGCGTGCGCGCGCCTTCCGGCCGCGTGCGCGCTCGCCGCGTTGCCGAACTCGGGCGCGAGCAGCTCGAGGAGGCGCGCGCGCGCCTCGTCGCGCAGCGGCGCGGTCGCGGCCCAGTCGAAATAGAGCGGGCGCGGGTTCGTCACTTCGTCGCTCGCTCGCTCGCTCACGCCGGAGTCGCTCACGCCGGCGCCGTTCGCGCCCGCGCTTCGATCGCGGCGTGGTAGAGCCGCTCGTGGACGGCGAGGATCTTCTGCAGGTCGAAGTCGTCGATCGCGCGCTTGCGGCCGCGCGCGCCGAACTCTCGCCGCAGCTTCTCGTCGGCGAGCAGCGTGCGCAGCCGGGCGGCGAGCGCCGGCACGTCGCCGAAGCGGACGAGGAAGCCGCTCTTGCCGTCCTCGACCACCTCCTTCATCCCGCCGGAGTCGTAACCGGCAACGGGGACGCCACTTGCGAGGGCCTCGAGCGCCGCGAGCCCGAAGCTCTCGCCTTCCGTCGAGACGATCAGCGCCTCCGCGAAGGGGAGGAGATCGCTCACGTCGTCGACGAGTCCGAGGAACTGCACGCGCTCCGAGAGCTTGAGCTCGGCGACCAGCGCCTCCGCCTCCGCGCGATCGGGGCCGTCGCCCACCAGCACGAGCTGCGCGCGCGACCCTTCGCACGCCGCGGCGAAGGCGCGGATCGTGTCGTTCACGCGCTTCACCGGCCGGAAGTTGCTCACGTGCATCACGATCGGCGCCTCGTCGCACACGCACAAAAGCGGCGAGGTCCGCCCCTCGCGCGGCCGGAAGCGCGTGGTGTCGACGAAGTTGGGGACGACGTGGATCTCCTGCGTCGCGCCGAAGACCCGCAGCGTTTCCTTCTTCAGCCACTCCGAGACGGCGATGGCGACGTCGGACTGCTCGATCCCGAAGCGCGTCACGTCGCGGTAGGCGTTGCCGCTGCCGACCAGCGTGATGTCGGTGCCGTGCAGCGTCGTGACGATCGCGAAGCGCCGGCCCGGCAGGAGCTGGCGCGCGAGGTAGGCCGAGATCGAGTGCGGGATCGCGTAGTGGACGTGGAGCAGGTCGAGGCGGCGCTCCTCGATCACCTCGATCATCTTGCTGGCGAGCGCGAGGTCGTAAGGCGGGTACTTGAAGAGCGGGTACTCCGAGACCTCGACGAGGTGGCAGAAGATCCGCGGGTGGTAGCGCGAGAGACGCGGCGGCTTGGCGTAGGCGAGGAAGTGGACCTCATGGCCGCGCTGCGCGAGCGCGAGGCCGAGCTCGGTGGCGAGCACGCCGCTGCCGCCGTGCGTCGGGTAGCAGGCGATGCCGATCTTCAGCGGTCGGTCGGTGGAGCCGGCGTTCATCGTGGGCTGCAGTCTCTCTTCTCGCAGGTCACGGCAGCAGCGAGAAGGGGTCGGCGATCTTCGGCCGGCCGTCGAGGAAGAAGGGCTCGCCGTGGTCGACGCCCGCCCGGGCGCCGAAGTGGCGGTCGCGCACCTCGCGTCGCGCGAGGAAGTCGGGACGCGAGAGCGCCGTCTCGGGCTCCTTGCGCGACGGATCATGAAGCTGCGACTTGAAGCAGCGGATCGCGGCGAGCTTCTTCTCGTAGACGGCGCTCACGTCGACCACGAGCGACGGCGCGTGCTGCTCGTGCTCGAAGTAGTGCAGCAGCAGGTCGGGGCGGTGGCGCGCCGCGCCGGCTCGCCACTTCTGCAGGCCGGCGAGGTAGCGCGCCTGCTTCACGACCTCCCCCACCACGACGTGGTCGGGGTGGGCGTCGCTCGGGTAGTTCGCGAGCAGCAAGCGCGGGCGGTGCTCGCGGATCAGGTCGACGACGAGGCCGACCGCGAGCTCGCGCACGGACGCGTGCGAGACGGGATCGGAGAACGGCAGCATCCCGTCCGGGAGCGCGAGGTTGAGGCGCGCCGCGGCGCCGAGCGTCTTCGCCGCCGCCGCCGCCTCGGTCGCGCGCTCCTGCGGCGTGCCGCGCGTCCCGAGCTCGCCGTGGGTGAAGTCGACGATGACGACCGAGCGCCCCTGGCGGACGAGCAACGCGACCGTCCCGCCGCAGCCGATCTCGACGTCGTCGGGGTGGGCCCCGAAGGCGACCACGTCCGCCATGCGTTCCTCCGTTCGTCCCGCGTCAGTCCGGGACCAGCAGCGAATGGGGCACGAGCCGATCGGCCCGCGGTTCCCCGCGCAGCGTGAGCAGGGCGTCGATCAGCGCTGGGCCCTGCTCGGCGAAGAAGGGCAGCGCGTTCAGCAGCCGCTCCTGCGGCTCGCCGCGCGGGCGGACGAGATTCGCAAGGGCCGACCAGCGCAGATCGGCGACCTTCTCGCCTTCGGAGAGCGCCGCGGCGGCGCGCTCGAGCAGGCCGGCGAAGCTCTGATCGAGCTGCGCGGCTCGCCGCGCCGCGGCTGCCTTCACCGAAGGCGACGATTCCAGGAGTTCGCCGACGTAGCGCGCGACCTCGCCGCGAAGCTGCTCGCCGCGCGCCAGCAGCGGCGAGGTCGTCGCACTCGTCGCGGCCTTGGCGTGAGCGTCGAGCGCCGCGAAGAGTTCGGACGCCGGCAGGCCGAGCTTGCGCAGCGCGCGCGCCGCCACGACCGAGAGGAGCGTCGCCTGCGGCCGCGCGACGAGCGCGGGGAACGGCACGCCGAACAGCGCGTGGAGCGGCCGCAGCTGCTCGTAATAAAGGAGCTCGTGCGGACCGGCGACGTAGGCGATCGCCGGAAGGCAGGCCGCCTGGACGATGGGCCGCAGCGCGACGTTCGCCGAGAGGCGCGGCAGCCCGGGCCCACAGTGCGCGAGCAGCTCGGCGCGCGCGACGACGCGCTCGCCGATCAGGAACTCGGTCCCGCGTGCGGAGTCGCCGCGGCGGCGGATGCGGGTGCGCGCGCCGGGCTCGATCCAGAAGAGTGGCGGCTCTTCTTCGATCGGCAGCGGCGGCGTGATCCCGCGCGCGCGCAGCGCCTCGCCGCCCTCCTTCAGCGCACGCGCGATCGCGCCGTCGTCGCGCAGCGCCCGCTCGAAGACGGGCCGCGCCGCCGCGCCGAACTGCGCCGGCTCGACGAGCACGAGCCCGCGGCCTTCGAAGAGGAACCCGAGGCAGCGCGCGAACCAGGTCGAGAGCGTGTCGCCCGCGCGCGGCCGGAACGGATCGGGCGGCAGCGCGGCAGCGTCGATTCCCGCGGCGGACCAGAGCTCGTCGATCCAGCGCTGCGCCGCGTCCGCGGGAACGGCGACCGCGCCCGCGGCGCCGCGCGCGCCGGAGAGCTCGAGCCGCAGCTTCTGCACTTCGCCGCTCTTGTTGACGACGAAGGTGTGGTGGATCTCGTCGAGATCGTGGTCGTCGGCCGCGATCCAGAACGTCGGGACGACGGGACGCCGCGACCGCTCCGACAGCTCGCGCGCCAGCGACACCGCGCGCGCCGCCTTGAGGAGCGTGAGGAGCGGCCCTGTGAGCACCCCCGCCTGCTGGCCCGTCACGACGCACGCCGCGCCGGCCGGCAACTCGATCGTCGCCGGATCGCGCCCGAAGTCGCCCGCCGCGCCCGCGCCTTCCCGCCCGTCTCGCCAGAGAAGCTCGACCTTCATGAAGAGGCGCAGGTTACGCGGAGCCGAGCTTCTGGCGCTCAAGGCTCCGGCGGTGCTATGACCCCGACCCGTCTCGAGGAAGCGACCCGCGAAGGAGTGAGGCACGAATCTCGGCTGGAAGTCCGTCCTCGCGGCCGTCGGAGTCGGAGCGCTCGCGGTCGGGGTGTTCACGAAGGTGGGCAGCGGTTATCAGGTCTACCCCGCGACCGCACCGGCGCCCTGCGACCCGCGCACGCCGATCTCGTCGATCCCGTACACGATCACGCGGCCCGGCTCCTACGTGGTGGTCCGCAACCTGATCTCGACCGGCAGCGACGGGATCACGATCGCGGCGGACGGACGTGACGATCGACCTCAACGGGTGCACGCTGGATGGCCGCGGCGTCGGCTCCACTGGGATTGTCGCGAAACCCGTCAGTGAGGGTGTGATTCGCAACGGGATCGTCAACGACTGGCTCTCTTCAGGCGTCGACCTGCGGGTGGCGAAGTTGCTCAAGCTCGCCGAGGTGATGTGCGAGAGCGGCTCTGAAGACCTGACCCTCGTGGTGGGAGACGGCTCGGTCATCAGCGAATGCGTCGTGCGCGAAAGCGGCGGAGATGGAATCCAGATGTCAGGGGCCGCGAACGTGATCGTCGGCAACGTGGTCGAGAACAACCAGAACGGGACCCACGTTGTCGCCGGATCGTCGCATCGGATCGAGGGGAACCACGCCGCCGCCAATGGGCTTCTCACGGGAGGGTTTGGCATGCTGGTCGACCCGGCTCGCGAACGTCGACTTCTGACGGCGCGCCTCGACAGAAGCGCGCGGCGCGCGGCGCGAGGTCTCCTACGACCCCCTCGCCGCGATCGCATCCGCGATCGCCTTCGTCGTCGTTTGCGCCGCGGCGCGCGCGAGCTCGGCGAAGCGGCTCGCGCCGTCGGGAGCGTCCTTCCAAGCGAAGAGGATCGAGCGCGAGGAGTTGACGATGGCGCCCTCGCCGCGAGGGTCGAAGGTGCGCGCGACGTCGGCGGCGGTGGCGCCCTGCGCGCCGTAGCCGGGGACGAGGAAGAAGGTCTTCGGGAGCTCGCGGCGCAGCAGCGCGCCCTCGTCGGGGTGGGTCGCGCCGACGACCGCGCCGACGTCGGTGAAGCCGCGGCGGCCGACGTGACTCGCGCCCCACTTCTCGATGGCGCGGCCGACTTGAAGAAAGATCGGCTCGCCGCCGGCGCCGCGCAGATCCTGGAACTCCTTCGCCGAGGCGTTGCTCGTGCGCGCGAGCACGAAGACGCCGCGCCCTTTCGCTCGCCCCACCTTCAAGAAGGGCTCGATCGAGTCGCTCCCGAGGTAGGGGTTGAGCGTGACGGCGTCGGCGGCCGAGCCGTCGTCGGCAGCGAGGTGGGCCTGCGCGTAGGCCGCGGCGGTCGAGCCGATGTCGGCGCGCTTCACGTCGCCGATCACGAAGAGGCCGCGCCGGTGCGCCTCGCGGATCACCTCCAAGTAGAGGGCGTAGCCCTCCGGCCCGAGCGCCTCGAAGAAGGCGACCTGCGGTTTCACGCACGGAATCACGCGTTCGATCGCGGCGAGGATCTCGAAGAGGAAGTCGCGCACGCGGCGGACGGGATCGCGCCCCTTCGCGTCGGGCGGCAGGAGCTCGAGGTGCGGATCGAAGCCGACGCAGACGCGCGAGCCGGTCGCGGCGCAGAGGTCGCTCAGGCGGTCGAAGACGTGGTCGGCCACGGTGGCGCGATCGTACTCGCCGTCAGACGAGCTCGACGAAGACCTCGTCGGCGAGCTCGAGGCCGCGGTCGGTGAGGCGCAGGCGGCCGTCGGATGCTTCTTCAAGGAGCCCGCGCGTGACGAGCGACCCGATCTCGCCGTCGCGGTAGAGCTCGGCGAGAGAGAGGCCGCCGCGCGCGGCGATCTCGCTCGGGTCGATCCCCGCTCGCAGGCGCAGGCCGAGGATCGCCCGCTCGCGCGCCTTCGCTTCAGGCGAGAGCGTCTCCGCCTCGTGCGGCGGCCGGAGTGGGTCCCTCCCCCACTCGCCGAGATAGGCCGCCAGCTCGCGCGTGTTGCTGCGGCGCGTGCCGCGCTCGTAGCTGCCGGCGCCGAGCCCGACGCCGAAGTACTCCTCGCCGCGCCAGTAGACCTGGTTGTGCTGCGACTCGCTGCCCGGACGCGCGAAGTTGCTGATCTCGTAGAGCGCGAGGCCGCCGGCCGCGAGCTGCTCGCGCACGAGACGGTACTGCGCGAGCTCGACGTCGTCGGTCTCTTGCGTGACGCGGCCCTGCGCGCGCAGCCGCGTGAGCGGCGTCCCCGGCTCGAAGGTGAGGCAGTAGGCGGAGACGTGGTCGAGGTGAAGCGACGTGAGCGTCGCGAGGTCGCGCTCAAGCTGAGCGAGCGTCTCGCCGGGCGCGGCGAACATGAGGTCGAGCGAGAGGCGGCGGAAGCCGGCGTCGCGCAGGAGGTCGAGAGCGCGGAAGACCTGCTCCGGCGCGTGGTCGCGGCCGAGCGCGGCGAGCACCGCGGGTTCGAAGCTCTGCGCACCGAGGCTCACGCGATCGACGCCGAAGTCGCGCAGCAGCCGCGCCTTCTCGCGCGTGACCGACTCGGGGTTGGCCTCGCAGGTCCACTCGACGACGGGCGAGGGAGAGGCGACGCGCTCGCGCACGCGCTCGAGCAGGAAGGCGAGCTGCGCTACGGTGAGCGCCGTCGGCGTGCCGCCGCCGAAGTAGATCGTCCGCAGCGGCGAGCCGCGCGGGACGCGTTCGAGCTCGAGCGCGAGCTTCTGCAGATAAGCCTCCGCGCTCGGTGCGTCGTAGGGCGCGGTGGCGAAATCGCAGTAGGCGCAGCGCTTGATGCAGAAAGGGACGTGGACGTAGAGCGCGGTCGGAAGAGCGTCGGGCGCGCGCGCCGGAGCTCCCGCGGACGGCTCAGGCCTCGCCGCCGCGGCCGGGGAGCAGCGCGAGGTGGAGGCTGTCGAGCGCCTCGTTCTGGATCTGTCGGACGCGTTCACGCGTGATGCCGAGCTTCTCGCCGATGGCGCGCAGGGTGAGCGGCGGAGCGCCGTCGAAGCCGTAGCGCATGCGCAGGATCATGCCCTGCCGGTCGTCGATCCGCGCGAGCAGACCCTTGAGCTCCGCGATCTCGTGCTCTTCGAAGAGCACGTCGTCGGGCGGGCGCGTCGAAGGGTCGGCGAGGAGATCGGAGAGGTCCTCGGAGTCGTCGAGCGACATCGACTGCGTGCCGGTGTGCGCGATCCGAAGCGCGCGGCGGATCTGGCGGCGGTGCTCGGGGCCGAGCTGCAGCCGGCAGGCGATCTCGTCGCGCGACGGATCGCGGCCGAGCTCCTGGCGCAGCTTCGCCTCGGTGGCGCGCCAGCGATAGATGAGCTCGACCAAGTAGGAGGGCACGCGGACGGTGCGCACGCTGTTCACGAGCGCGCGGCGGATGCTCTGCTTGATCCACCAGGTGGCGTAGGTCGAGAAGCGGCACGCGACGTCGGGGTCGAAGCGCTCGACCGCGCGCATGAGTCCGAGGTTGCCTTCTTCGATCAGGTCGAGCAGCGGCAGCCCGCGATGGACGTAGTTCTTGGCGACGCTCACGACGAGCCGCAGGTTGGCGCGGATGAGATCCTCGCGCGCCTGCGGATCGCCGTCGCGGATCCGGCGGGCGAGCGCCCCCTCGCCCTCGGCGGTGAGCAGCGGCACAACGTGGATGTCGCGCAGGTAGGTCTGCAGCGTTGCTTCGCTGGAGATGACGTCGCCCTCGTCTTCGAGCGAGGCGCGGGCCCCCCACTCGCCGGTTCCGAGCCCGTTTCGGCGTTCGGGCGCCCTCTCCTTGAAGCCGCGGGAGTCGGTCGACTAAGTTCCGCGCGAGGGGGAGCGACAAGGAACGACATGGACCCGAACCCGCTCTCGGGCGCGCGCTTCGATCCTCACGACGAGGGCGCGCGCGAGCGCGTGATCACGGAGGAGCGGTTCATCGAGATCCTCCGCGAGAGCGAGCCGGCGCGGGAACTTTTTTCCTTCTGCGCGAAACTCCCGCTCGACACGACGCGGTGGAAGAAGCGCCACTGCTCGGCGCTGCGCGAGAAGGCGCACGCCTTCGAGACCTTCCTCGACGACTTCCACGCGCGCGGCAACCGGCGCTTCGTCTACTTCGCCGAGCTCAACGCGAGCGTGCGCAACTTCGCCGAGGTGGCCCACGTCCTGAACCACCTCGACGTGCGCTTCTCGGCCTACGACGTCCGGCTCGCCGCGAGCGACGCGGAACACCTCGACCGCCTCGACGCTTTCCGCGCCGACCTGACCGCGGCGATCCGCTTCGCCAACGAGGCGATGGTGAAGTTCCTCGTGGCGCTCGGCGACGAGGCGAGGCGGTTCGGGCTGGCCGTGCCGGCGCTGACGCCGCTCGGAGGCCACGTTCCCGAGGAGCGCGGCCGCGAGCGCCTCCCCCACACGCTCGCTCAGGAGGAGCAGGACGGCCAGGGCGGCGCGGTCGCCGTGATCCTGAACGGGTGCCTGCAACTCCTCGAGAGAGCGCGGCGGCTGAGCGAGGCGCTGCCGAAATCGGGCGGGCCGGCGCTGCGCGACTTCGTGCGCGACCACCTGCCGGAGACGCAGGCGCGCAACTTCCAGGCGGCCGTCCACAACCTCCAGTCGGCCTACGACACCTACGTGAAGCCGACGCGCGCGCACGAGGAGGACCCCGAGCTGCGCCGCCTGCGCGGCCACGTGTCGCTCGCGCTCCATCTCTTCGAGGTCGCCAACCACCTGATCCACTTCTACGAGCGCCACGAGACCGAGGAGATTCGCGGTACGACGAAGGCCCGCGTCGCGGCGATCGTCGCGGCGGAACCGGTGCTCGAGCAGGCGGTGCTGTTCGCGGCGAAGCATGCGCTCGTGGTGCTCGGTGCGGTGCAGCCGCTGGTGCAGCAGCTGCTTCCGAGGTTCGTGCAGCAGCGGACGCTCGAGGTCGCGGTGCCCGACGGCGGGATCCTGCACGCGCGGCCGCTCAGCCTGATCGTCGGCGTCGTGCGCAAGCACGGCATGCCGGTCGAGATCGTGATCGACGGCGAGGCGACGTCGGCGAGCTCGCTGATGGGCCTCATCCTGTTCATCGGGCGCCATCCCGACACGCGGCGGGTCGCGTTTCGCGGCGATCGGGCGCCGCTTGAACACCTTCGGTTGCTCTTCGAGGGCGGGCTCGGCGAGCGCGGGTTGGAGAAGCTCCCTCACGAGCTCGAGTACCTGCGCGCGTCGTGAACGGAGGCGGCCGCGGCGCGGTGCGGGGAAGTGCGGCGCGGCGCGGGGAGCCGAGGGCGAGGTCAGACGCCGACGAGCAGGCGGGTGCCGAGCTGCTCGGGAAGTCCGGCCGCGCGGATGCGGGACGAGGCGGCCTCGACGTCGTACTCGACGCGATGGAACTCGATCGAGTGCGCCGAGGAGTCGTGAATCGCGTAGCAGGCGCGCGGATCCTGGTCGCGCGGCTGGCCGACGCTGCCGACGTTGCAGAGGTAGCGGTCGGCGCGGATCAGCTCGACGCGCGGCTTCATGGAGAGCGTGACGCGCTCGCCGTCGTCGTGGAACACGAGCGGCAGATGGGTGTGGCCGTACAAGGCAAGCTTGAAGGCGCGCGAGTCAAACGCGTCGCGAGCGGCGTCGGCCTGGCGGATGTAGGGATAATCGGCGGGATTCGTCGGCGAGGCATGCACGAGAAGGCAGTCGGCGAAAGTCTCTTCTTTGGGCAGCAGCGCCAGCTTTGAGCGCTGTTCACGCGTGAGCATCCTGCGCGAGTAGGCGACGGCGTCGCGAGCGATCGTCGCGAACCTTGAGTCGGCGATCTGACCGGCAGCCGCGAGGTCGTGATTGCCGGCGAGGACCGACTTGCACGACTCGAAGATGAGGTCGAGGCAGGCGCGTGGCTCCGCTCCGTAGCCGACGTTGTCGCCGAGGCAGACGCACGCGTCGACGGCTCGCCGATCGATGTCGTCGAGCACGGCGCGAAGGGCGTCGAGATTCGCATGGACGTCGCTGATGATCGCGACCCGCATCGGCGATCAGCTCCCCGGCACTTCCGCCCCACCCTCGCCACCCGACGAGGCTTCCGGCGACGTCAGCGGTCGCGACGAAGCTCGAAGGCGAAGAGGACCGCGAGAAGTCCGACGTCGAACAGCGCGACCGAACCGAGCGCGCGGAAGAAGACGGCGAACCGAGAGAGTTCATCGGTCGTCAGCAGTGCGAGACTGACCGGAAAAGTGAGGAAGCACCAAGGAGGTGCCTTCGGAAGCGCGGCCGACGCACCGGGAGCGCCGAGTAGCAGCCACCCTCCCATTAATGCGATCGCCGCGGGTCGAGAAAGCGACTTACGAGCCAGCGCGATCGCAAGCGCCGTCGCAAGTGACACTGTCGCGCCGGCAACGAGTGCCGGCCAGGACGGAGGCGCGATTACCATGGTCGCGATCATGCCAACCCAAAGCGACCCGGTCGGGATCGCGACCAACGCGAGGGTCTGACCAGCGAGCCAAAGCAGGTATGCAACACGGCTTCGAGGCG
>Ga0247727_10000621_pt1 | contig 86790 bp, 72 predicted proteins | sample WisWelCaveWW1625_FD_202498 | JGI IMG/M metagenome (GOLD analysis project Ga0247727, IMG submission 202498) | Biofilm microbial communities from Wishing Well Cave, Virginia, United States - WW16-25 | ecosystem: Environmental > Aquatic > Deep subsurface > Groundwater > Cave microbial mat | place... | reverse complement strand
TTACTTCCAGGGAAGGGGAAATCTTTACACGGCTCTATTCACCTATTTATGCCACAAAAACCCAGAACTCGTCCCAATCTCAATTCATGCCCCTGAATCAAAGGACACAATTCTTATTGCATGATCGCCACCTACCCGTTGCCTGTCACCCCGGGCAGGTACATTGCCGTAGGGAAACATCTAGTTTCCCACGGCAAGTACTGGCCCATAAAGGGCCTGTACTGCTCCAGAAACCCCGAACTTGCCCGGGGATTCTTGCGCTGTCAAGAAACGCGCTTGAGGTTGATCAGGGTGGTGCCGGCGGGTTTGCCGTTTTCGTAGTAGGTCCATTCTTGGACGAGGGTTTTGGAATCCGGCATGGAAATCTTCAGGGCATGCATGTGGGGTTCTTTTTGGACATCAATGTCACTTCGTGGAGAAAAATTGAGCTGTATCCCGGAGGCGTCAGCTTTCTCAAGCTCCAGCACGGGGCGGTTGCCCAGGGCGCAGTAATGGAGCATAGTGAGCTTGCCCTTTTGATTGAAATAAACGGAATGCATTTGATGCTTGGTCCCCGGGAAAAGCACTTCCACCACAGCGCTTCCCGCAGACGTTAATTTGTACTCGGCTTTGGCTTCCGTCGGGCCCTTGCCCATATCCGTAGTTGTTCCCTCCCAAACGCCAACCAATGTTTTAATTTGATCAAATTCCGCTGACGGCGGCACTTGAATACTCTGGTAAGCATGCTCTTCTTTAGCTTGTAAAGATGAAACGAAAGAAACCGTTAACAAAAGGCTTAGGATGAGAACAGCTTTTTTCATTTGGTTCCTTTCATTTACCTTCTCGTCAATTCCAAAAACCAGAATCTAAATTAAAGGCGTCCTTCTGCGCTCTGTCTCGTCAGGCTCGCAGAGCTACGAAAGATCGTTCTTCGAAGCTGTGCCCTTACAGACACAGCGTAGAAGAACACTTGCGACGGTCGTCGTAGACGGACTTCCTTAGTCCGTCACGACGCCGTCGTTGTTCATTAAGAACAACGGAGAGGGGGGCACTTGCGCTCAGTGCGCAAGTACTGCTCGTGTGCGACTTGATGTCGCGCTACGAGCTGCTCTCATGCCCGCACACGAACCACCAGTTCGTGGCGGGCCGTCATTTTTCATAGGAAAAATGGCGGAGAGGGGGGGATTTGAACCCCCGGTGGCACTTTCGTACCACAGCGGTTTAGCAAACCGCCGCACTAAACCGGGCTATGCGACCTCTCCATAAAAAATCCAAAGCGGGCCGTCATTTTTCATAAGAAAAATGGCGGAGAGGGTAGGATTCGAACCCACGAGAGCCTTGCGGCCCTAACGGTTTTCAAGACCGCCGCATTCGACCACTCTGCCACCTCTCCAGGGCTTTTTCGTTACATTCCGTGGCGGACACAACCGCTCTGCCACCCTTCCATCCATTTACAGAGCGCACATACTACGCTAGTGATGATAAATAGGGCAAGAGGGCTTTTGGAAACTGGATGTCGCCTGAAGGAGTCTGAAAATTTTCCAAAAGGCACAGCACAATGCGCGCCAGGGCAAGGCCCGAACCATTCAGTGTATGGACATATTCCACCTTTTTGGTGTCGCTCCTGCGGAAGCGGATATTGGCTCTGCGCGCCTGGAAATCCCCAAAGGCACTGCAGCTTGAAACTTCAAACCATTTTTCGGTCGCAGGCGCCCACACTTCTAAATCGAAACACTTGGCTGAGGCAAAACTCATATCTCCGCTTCCAAGCAAGACAACACGGTAGGGAAGTTCAAGCGCCTTCAAAATCGCTTCGGCATTGGCCACTAAATCTTCCAGTTCCTGATCCGAGTTTTCAGGCTTCACAAATTTAACCAGTTCGACTTTGTCAAACTGATGCACCCGCGAAAGCCCCCGCGTATCCTTGCCGTAAGAGCCTGCTTCGCGCCGAAAGCACGGTGAATACGCCGTATAACGAATGGGAAGATTTTTTTCCTCCAGCATTTCATCCCGCAGGAGATTAGTCAGAGGCACTTCCGCGGTCGGAACCAGAAAATAATCGTCGTCTTTAAGACGGTACATATCTTCTTCAAATTTGGGGAGCTGTCCTGTCCCGGTCATGGACTGACGGTTCACCAGGGCCGGCGGCCAGACTTCAGTATAGCCGTGATGCTTAGTGTGGTAATCAATCATGAAGTTAATCAGCGCTCTTTCAAGCTTTGCTCCCTTCCCAAGGTAGACAGGAAAAGCGGCGCCCGTGATTTTTCCCCCGAGCTCCATAGAAAACCAGCCCAGTTTTGACCCGAGCTGAAGGTGATCCTGAGGTTTAAAGTCTAATTTCTTAAGTTCCCCCCAGGTACGCACGATTTTATTGCCTTCTACTCCCCTAGCTATAGGAACGGTTTCTAGAGGTAAATTTGGTATGACGTATAGTAAATTGTCTATTTTTAATGATAATCCACCCACTTGTTCATCAATTTCTTTGATTTTTTGGGATGTTGATTTTATGGAGGATATGACCGCTTCTGCAGATTTGCCGGCTTTTTTGAGGAGGGTGATTTCGTCATTAGCCGCGTTTCTTCGGGCTTTAAAATCTTCGACTTCCTTTAAAAGGAGGCGGCGCTCGTGGTCAAGCCTGAGAAGCTCATCGAGCGGAACCTTTGCGCCCTTGGCTTCGAGTCCTTTGCGGACAAGTTCGGGATTTTCCCGGATCCATTTGAGGTCAAGCAAGGGGCGTTATTCCTTTTCTTCGTCATCCAGAAGATCAAGCTGCGGAGAATCCCCACCGTCTTCTTCTTTAGCCACCACCCGCGTTGCGGAGGCCACCTTATGGCCGTCTTTGAGACGGATGACGTGCACGCCTTGAGCATTACGGCCGGACGTGCGGATTTGATTGATCGGGCACCGGACCACCATCCCGCCGGTTGTCACAAGAATAATTTCATCCTCCTCATCAACCGTCACGACATTGACGACCTTGCCGTTTTTCGCTGTGACTTTGACATTGATAATCCCTTTCCCGCCGCGGGATTGGATCCGGTATTCCTTAAACTTTGTCTTTTTCCCAAAGCCGAATTCTGTGATGCTCAAAGCCGTAGCGTTAGGTGTCACAATATCCGCGGCAATCACCTCATCTTTTTTCGCCAGGTTGATCCCGCGAACGCCCGAAGCAGTGCGCCCCATGTCGCGCACGTTTTTCTCGTTAAAACGGATGGCTTTGCCTTCACGCGTTGCGATAAAGATTTCGTCTTTGCCGGAGGTAAGCTTACACGCCACAAGTTCATCTTTATCCCGGAGGGTAATGGCATTGATACCGCTTGCGCGGGGCCTTGAATAATGAATGAGGTTTGTTTTTTTGATGACGCCATTTTTGGTGACCATCACCACATAGCGCTTGTCATCAAACTCCTTCACCTGCAGAAGACTTGAAATGTTTTCGTCCTGGCTTAAGGAAAGCAAATTCACAATCGCCTTGCCTCGCGCCTGGCGGGAAGCCTGCGGGACTTCATACGCCTTGCGCCAATAGACGCGGCCTTTATTGGTGAAAAAAAGAATCGTGTCGTGCGTGGACGCAAGAAACATATGCTCGACAAAATCCTCGTCGTCGCGCAGGCCCGCGCCCGTCACGCCTGTTCCGCCGCGCCGCTGTTTGCGGTACATTGAAACCGGGATGCGCTTGATATACCCGGCGTGGGAAATCGTAACCAGCACATCTTCTTCGGCGATCAAATCCTCGATTTCGATTTCTTCTTCGGCCGCCACAATTTGCGTGCGGCGTTCGTCCCCGTATTTTTTAAGAATTTCTTCGGACTCTTCCTGAATAATGCCGAGGATTTTTTGCCGGCTTTTCAAAACGGATTTGTAGTATTCGATTCTTTTGATGAGTTCGAGGTACTCTTCATCGATTTTTTCACGCTCAAGCGCCGTGAGCCTTTGAAGCTGCATTTCCAAAATGGCCTGGGCCTGGAGATCGGTTAATTTGAAATTTTCAATCAACGCGGCCCGGGCGGCTTCGGGGCTTTTCGAACTGCGGATGATTTTGATCACTTTATCGAGATTGGCGATCGCGATCTTTAAGCCCTCGAGGATATGCGCGCGCCGTTCCGCCTTTTCAAGATCAAAGCGCGTGCGGCGCGTCACAACCACCACGCGGAATTCGATGAAATATTCGATCATCTGTTTGATATTAAGAACGCGGGGCTGGCCGTCCACAAGGGAGAGCATAATCACGCCAAAGGTTTCCTGCATCTGGGTGTGTTTATAAAGCTGGTTCAAAACAATTTGCGGGACACAATCTTTTTTAAGCTCAATCACAACCCGCATACCGTCGCGGTCGGATTCATCGCGGATGTCTGAAATCCCCTCGATTTTTTTGTTCTCCACAAGGTTCGCGATGGACTCAATCAAGTTCGCTTTATTCACCTGGTAAGGAATTTCGGTAATGATAATGGCGTCTTTTTTGCTTTTGCCGGTTTCAATCGCAGCCTTGGCGCGGATCACGATACGTCCGCGGCCCGTTTCCTGGGCCTGCCGGATGCCGTCCCGCCCCAGGATAAGTCCTCCGGTGGGGAAATCCGGTCCCTTCACGAATTTCGAAAGTTCCTTGATGGTCACATTCGGGTTTTGAATCGTGGCAATGATCCCTGCAATCACTTCTTTCAAGTTATGCGGCGGGATATTGGTGGCCATACCAACCGCGATTCCGCTTGAACCATTAACAAGAAGGTTGGGAAATCGGGTGGGTAACACCACGGGCTCTTCAAGCGACTCGTCAAAATTCGGGACAAAGTCGACGGTCTTTTTATCGATATCGTTTAAAAGTTCGTGGCTTACGGCATCAAGCCTTGCCTCGGTGTAACGCATAGCCGCGGCATTGTCGCCATCCACCGAACCAAAATTGCCCTGACCATCCACCAAGGGATAACGCAGGGAAAAATCCTGAACCATACGCACAAGCGTTTCATAAACCGCCATATCCCCGTGCGGGTGGAATTTACCGAGCACTTCTCCGACAATACGCGCGCACTTTTTATAGGGTTTATTCGAAACAAGTCCCAATTCATTCATGGCAAAAAGGATTCGGCGGTGAACGGGCTTCAGTCCGTCACGCACATCGGGCAGAGCGCGCCCCACAATGACGGACATGGCATAGTCAATATAGGAGTCCCGCATTTCATCTTCGATCGGGACCGGGACAATTTTTTCATTCATTGCATAAAGATTTTGGTGTTCAGCCATTTTTTGTTACCTTTCTCTTAAACATCCAAATTGCGGACGGCTTTTGCGTATCTTTCAATAAATTGGCGCCTCGGCTCCACCTGGTCACCCATCAGCACCGTAAACATTTGATCCGCTTCGACAATATCGTCAAGCGTCACTTTAAGCACCGTGCGCGTCGCCGGGTTCATCGTGGTTTCCCAAAGCTGGTCAGGGTTCATTTCTCCAAGACCTTTATAGCGCTGAATGTTCATGCCTTCCTTGCCAAGGTCTTTGACTTTCTGGAGAGCTTCCTGAAGGGATTTTATCTTCCACTGCTTATTGCCGCTTGTAATTTCAAACCCTTCCCCTTCCTGGCCCAAAAAATCCTGAAGCTTGAGTTCGTATTTGGCCAGCCGCTTTTCGGCCTTTTCAAATTCTTTGGCTTCGAAGATTTCAATATCTTCAAAGGACTTCGCTTCCTCGCCAGCCCCGTTTTCCTTGCCTTCTTTACCTTCTTTTTTCACCGGCTCTTCGGGCTTCGCAGGCCGTGCCTTCTCAAGCTTTGCCACAAAAGCCTTAAACTCGTCGTCCGAATAAAGAAAAACTTCCGACCCATTTTCGAAAACCCGGACAAGGTGCGCGGGGAACCCTTTCTTGGCGTCCTGCGCAGCCAAGTACTTGTCCGCATGAATCCCTTTACGGTGCAAAGATTTTTCCAGGTCTTCAATCGCCTGAACCAGCTCGGAAAGCTCCTTGAGCTCCTTGCCTGTGATAGAAATTTTATTTTTCTCTCTTTTTAAAGTCACGTCTTCGGTTCCGAATTCAAGAAGCATCGTATTCATGTGATCTTCGGTCTGAATATATTCTTCGCGCTTACCGCGCTTGACCTTGTAAAGCGGCGGCTGGGCAATAAAGATATGCCCGTTTTCAATGAGTTTTCGCATTTGGCGATAAAAAAAGGTGAGGAGCAGGGTGCGGATATGACTTCCGTCCACGTCGGCGTCGCACATCAAAATGACTTTGTGGTAACGCAGTTTTTCCATGTTGAACTCGGATTCAATCCCGGCCCCGATCGCGGTGATAATCGTCCGGATTTCCTCATTGGAAAGCACTTTGTCAAGGCGTGCTTTTTCCACGTTGATGATTTTTCCGCGCAAAGGCAGGATCGCCTGAAACCGCCGGTCGCGCCCTTGTTTGGCCGAACCGCCTGCGGAATCTCCTTCGACTAGGTAAATCTCGCAATTTTTAGGATCCTCATCCGAACAATCCGCGAGTTTTCCGGGAAGCGCCATAGAATCCAAAGCGCCTTTGCGCCGTGTCAGTTCCCGCGCCTTTCTTGCAGCTTCGCGCGCTCGGTACGCCAAAAGTGCCTTCTCCACAATTTTATTGGCAATCGGAGGATTTTCCTCGTAAAAGCCGGTGAGGCTTTCATAAATAACCGAGGAAACAATGCCTTCCACCTCGCCATTCCCCAATTTTGTTTTTGTCTGGCCTTCAAACTGCGGCTGGGGAACTTTGACGCTAATGATGCCGGCAAACCCTTCGGTCAAGTCAACGCCCGTAAGCGCGCCCTCCATTCCTTTCAGAAGGTCTTTGCTTTTGGCATATTGGTTGGTGGCGCGGGTCAAAGACGTTTTAAAGCCACTCAGATGCGTTCCGCCCTCAACGGTATTGATGTTATTGGCAAAAGAAAAGATTTCCTCGTTGTAGCCGTCGTTATATTGAAACGCGGACTCGACCTCGACACCCTCTTTTGTTTTTTCCACATAAAAGATTTTTTTGTGCAGCGGGTTTTTGTTGCGGTTGATATAAGCAATGAATTCGGCAATGCCGCCCTTGTATAAAAAGATGTGCTCCTTGATATCTTTTTTGTTGCGCTCGTCGCGGATCGTGACGCGAATGCCTTTGTTTAAAAAAGCGAGTTCGCGCAGGCGGTTTGAAAGGGTGTCAAAACTAAAATCGATTTTTTCGAAAATTTGTTTGTCCGCAAGAAAGCTCACGGCCGTGCCGCGCTCTTTGGTCTTGCCTTTGATCGTGACTTTTGAGGTGGGTTTGCCGCGTTCGTAGGACTGGTGATAAATATTTCCTTCCCGGTACACCTCAACTTCACACCATTCGGAAAGTGCGTTCGTGACGGAAACGCCCACACCGTGAAGTCCTCCGGACACGCGGTAGGCTTTGTTATCAAATTTACCGCCCGCGTGAAGCGTGGTCATGACCACTTCAAGCGCGGATTTCTTTTGGGTTTTATGTTCATCCACCGGGATGCCGCGCCCGTTATCCACCACCTTGACGCTTCCGTCCGGTTGGATCAGGACATCGACTTGGGTGGCATGCCCCGCCAGCGCCTCGTCAATCGCGTTATCCACCACTTCATAGACAAGATGATGAAGCCCGCGCGGCGTTGTGTCGCCGATATACATGCCGGGGCGCTTACGAACCGCCTCCACCCCTTCAAGCACTTGGATGGTTGTGGCATCATACTTGCCTGAAGATTTCTCAGCTTCCGGATCTTTGGGTTTTTTCATTTTTTTTTCAGCCATCTTTGGCATTCCATTCTCCTTTTTAAATATTCCCCATAGGGGACAGGCAATACTTCCCTACCTGTCCCCTATGGACGCTCATCTACCGCAACTGCCCCACAAAAAAACGAATACTTTGAATCCCCTCGCCCATCGCGGCCTGCGTTCTTTTTAAAAGGGACTGCTGGTACCTTTGCTTTAATTCAAACGCCAGCGCCGATTGATCCACCCACACAAAAAGCTCGCCGGTTTTTCCTAAAACGGGTTTTGTGTGCGGCGCGATTTTAGGGCCCGCGATCGAGGGCCAGCTTTCCACAAGTCTTCGGTGCTGCAATTTTTCCGGTTGGTCAAGTTCTTTGAAAATGCGGCCAATGACGTCGCGGATATTATCCATACCGGTTTAATTAAGCTGCATCGGCATAATCACGTACAAATAACCGTTTTTACCCTTCAAAAGCCCCGGTTTGTCGGGGTCGGTTAAAGAAAGGGAAATACGCTCTTCGTCCAGGTTTTTAAGCACGTCCGTTAAATAGTGCGGATTAAAACCGATTGAAACTTCTTTCCCCTGCACCTCGGCGGAAAGCTCTTCTTTAGCTTCGCCAATGTTGGGCGCGCGCGATGAAATGAGAATTTTCCCTTTAATAAAATCAAGTTTTACCGCCGGTGAATCAAGCGAGGTTAAAAGCGATGCGCGCCTGACCGCCTGCAAGAATTCTTCGCGCCCGAGCGTGGTTTGCGTTGTTTCTTCTTTTGGAATCACCTGCTGATAGTTGGGAAAATGTCCCTCGATTAAACGAGAAACCAGAAACGTTTCGCCAAAATTAAAAATCACCTGGTTTTGAGTAGGGATAATTTGCACCAATCCTTCCCACGTAAGGATTTTCAGCATCTCCTGGACTGCTTTCATCGGGACGATCATTTCCCATTTTTTCTCTACTTTTTTAGGAATCTCTTTTTGGATAAAGGCAAGGCGCCTTCCGTCGGTAGCCACCAGTTTTATGGTTTTATCTTCCAGCGAAAACAAAACACCGTTTAACACATACCGGGTTTCATCATTTGAAATAGCAAATGCTGTGAGGGCCAAGCTTTCTTTAAGCACGGCTTGCTCAATTTCTATCGCCTGGTCTTCGTTCCACTCCGGAAGTTTAGGATAATCTTCTTTGCCAAGACCCATAATTTTAAAAAAGGATTTCCCTGATTTTATCGTCACCGCGTTGTTTTTTGCTACCGTGATCTCAAGCTCTCCCTCAGGAAGTTCCCGGATAATATCCTGAAATTTCTTGGAAGGAACGGTAATGCTTCCCTCATGAATCACGGTCACGGAAACTTTTGTGGAAATACCCACTTCAAGATCAGTTCCGATAATCGAGAGTTCACCCTTTCCTTTTGTCTCCATGAGAAGATTTCCCAAAATAGGCACTGTGGTGGCTTTTGTATTCGTTACATTAGCTACAAGACCGATAGCTTTCATGAGCGAGTTTTTTTGAGCTTTGATTTCCATAAGGGACTCCTATTTTTACTTTTATTCTTTATCTTTAAAAGATCGTAACCGTAATAGTAAGCGCTGTGAATATGTTAATAACCATGCAACTCTATTTAAACAATAGCGTTATACCAATAAGAAGCTGTGAATAACTAATCTTTTCTTGTTAACCAATTCTTAATATCTTCGACTAAGCGTTGCGCCTTTTCCTGACTCTCAAATTCCTTGCCGATTTTTCTGCAGGCGTGCAGCACCGTCGCGTGATCACGTCCCCCAAAATACTCCCCTATTTCCGGGAAAGAATGGGTCGTCATGCTTCGAATAAGGAACATTGCGATCTGGCGCGGATAAACGATGGATTTGGTCCTTTTCTTGGCACGCAAATCCGCAACCGTAAGGTTAAAATAATCGGCAACAACCCGCTGAATCTTTTCCATACTTATTTTTTGCTCTTCTTCTTTAAAAGAATCCTGTAAGACTTTTTGCGCCTCTCTTAATGTTAGAGGCGCTTTCATCAAGGCGCAGTAAGCAACGACGCGGATCAAAGCGCCTTCAAGTTCCCGGATATTGGATTTGATCTTACTGGCAATAAAAAAACAAACTTCATCAGGGACGATCACGGTTTCTTTTTCCATTTTCTTTTTTAAAATCGCGACCCGTGTTTCAAAATCGGGCGGTTGGATATCTGTCACAAGACCCCAGCCAAAACGGGAAATAAGCCGCTCCTCAAGGCCCGGAATTTCTTTAGGAGGACGGTCGCTTGAGACCACAATCTGTTTATGGGCATCATAAAGCGTATTGAAAGTATGGAAAAACTCTTCCTGGGTCGCCTCTTTTTCCGCGATGAAGTGAATATCATCAATTAAGAGCAAATCGAGATTCCGGTATTTATTCCTAAACTGTGGCGTGGAGCGGTTTTGGATCGCGGAAATTAATTGATTGGTAAATTTTTCACTTGAGATATAAAGCGCCCTGGAAGAAGAAGATCGCCGCCGCATATCATGGGCAATGGCCTGCATCAAGTGGGTTTTTCCCAACCCAACAGGCCCGTAAATAAAAAGAGGATTATACTGACGCGCCGGAGCCTCGCTCACCGCCATTGCAGCCGCGTGAGCAAACCGGTTTCCGGGCCCGATCACAAAGTTATCGAATGTATATTTTTTGTTTAACCCGAACTGTTCAGCCCCTCCTGCGGAAGGAGTCGGGAAAGGCTTCGGGCTTGGGTAAGGAGAAGGGGCCTGAGCTTTTTCAACCACCTCGTAGTAGATTTCCTTTTTTTCGCCATAAACTTCTTCCAGAGCGCTTACAATCAGATTTTCATAATGACCCTTGAGCCAAAGCCCGTAGTAATTATCCGGAACTCCGAGGGTTAAGGTGGTTTCATCCGCGTTTTTGCATGAGACAGGATCAAACCATGTCTGGAAAGATTGTTCACTCAACTCGCGGGCAAGCACGGGCCGGATTTTGTTCCAAATCTCAGAGGGTTCGTCGAGTTTTTTTGTTAGCTTTTGATCCACAGAAAACGCACTGGGTTTTGAGATGGGTTTCTACAAGATATCAACAGTTTATCAATAAAACTCAGAATGACTGCAAATAATAAACGTAACTAAATACTGTATAAATAGTTACAACTTTAAACATACAAACAAATTATCAACAAGCCACTTTTTAATAACTTTTAAAATAATTTAAATCTAAGCAGCCACAACCTTTTTTTTAAGCGAAAACATTGTACACGCATAAGCTAAAATGTCTATGCTTTTTCTCGATTTTTACGGAGACAATTTTTGATGTGCGATGAAGAAACCTTTGTTTCTTAAAGCCTTTTTGTTATAATCCCGCCCCACACGATACGTTAATAGAGACAAAACTGATTTCAACTTAAAAGTTAGGACCGCCAAACAGTGAAAAGAACTTACCAGCCTTCGAAAAGGAAACGTCGCACAAAGCACGGCTTTCTTGCGCGGAAAAAAACCCGTGGCGGAAAAAACGTGCTTCGCCGCCGCCGCAAAAAAGGCAGAAAGCGCCTTATTCCTATCTACGCTTAAAGTTAGGAGCAAGGCTTTTAGGGCATGAGCGAACGCTTCCGGCCTGAGCAGCATCTGCGCAAAGCTATTTTTTTCCGGATCGTTTTTGAAAAAGGAAAAAGAAGTAAAGGCCGCGTCATCAACCTGTGGGTTTGTGAAACAGCCCAGCTCGGTGAAACTCAAAAATCGGAAAAGCCCAAACTGGGTGTGATTGTAAGCCGGAAGACAGATTTACGGGCAACGCGGCGGAATTTGTGGAAACGCCGCATTCGCGAAGTGTTTCGAAAAGAGCAGCATCAAATGCGCGAAGGCATTACCGTTCTGGTTCAGTCGAAAAAGCAGAATGCGGTACCGTCTTATGAGGACATTTCAAAGGAAATGAAACATCTTTTAGCGGCATTAGGAGCTTTGAAAGCGCCTGGAGCTGAAACCCAATGAAATTTTTGAGCGCAAGACAAACGCTTATTTTTTTAATCAGGCAATACCAGAACTATTTATCTTTTTTTCTTGGGGGCCAGTGCCGCTTCTGGCCGAGCTGTTCAAACTATGCGATCAAAGCCGTTGAAAAAAATGGGGCTTTTAAAGGCGCCGGCTTGTTTTTAAAACGCATTGCAAAATGCCACCCGTTTCATCCAGGAGGAATTGATGTCGTCCAACCGTGAACCCGAAATGGGAAAAAACTTTTGGATTGCGATGGCCCTGTCTATGCTTATTTTGGTGGGGTATCCTTTCTTTTTGCGCTGGCTTAACCCGCAGGGCGCGGCGCCTTCGCTGGAACCAGCGCCCCTTATTGCAACCCATTCCAAAGAATCGGCACCCGAAAACCTCGCGCCGTTAAGCCCTCCGGAAGGCCCTTTTATTGAAAAGACGACGCCCCCTGCTGTGGTTTTATTGCAAAATCAGTTTTATAAAATCACCTTTTCTACCCTAGGCGCCTCGGTCTCGCAGTTATCTTACGAAGAAGATCATTCCAAGGGTGCGATCAGAAACATTTTTTATGACGGCAATCCGGCCCAGCCCGGGCTCTTGGGTTTAAAATTACTGCATGAAAAAGAAGATTTAAACCAGATGATTTTTAAAGTCAGCCGGCAGGACCGGGGAAACAACCTGATCGAGTTTATGTTTGAAAAAGCCGGCGAATATCGGGTTACCAAACGATATCAAATCCAGCCGGATCTTCCCGTGATTTATCTGGATGTCCTTTTAGAAAACCTTTCTCCGAGGGAAAAAAATTTTCCGGTCGAGCTCAGGTACGGCCTTCAATACGAGCTAAAGCAAAATGAACCGGAAGCAAGTTTCGAAGCCGTTGTTTTTACGGATAAATTAGAATCCGCTAATCTGGGAAAAATTTCCAAAAAAGGATTTCTGGTTTCCAAAGAAATCGGCTGGGCGGGTTTTGTGAGGAAATATTTTACGTTTCTTGTAAAACCGGATTGGAAAGCCGTTGCTAGCCAAGCGGAGGCCGAGGCGCCGGTGCTCTGGTCGAATTTGACCATGGAGCCTTTAACCGTTGCTTCGGGTAAAAGCGCCGAACACCGGTTTCTGATTTATGCCGGACCCCAGCGGTACGAAGTCTTGAAGGGTTTTAATATGGGATTTGAGAACGTTTTATTCCGCGGGTTTTTCGGAATTTTTAAAGTCTGGCTTTTACTTGCACTCAAATTCTGCAACCAGTTTACCCACAATTTTGGCTGGGCCATTATTTTGGTGACGATTGCACTTAAAGTATTGTTTACGCCGCTTACGCACATGAGCTTTGAATCGATGAAAAGGATGCAGGCCCTGCAGCCGAAGTTAAAATCGATTCAGGAGCGCTACAAAAGCGACCCCGCGAAACTAAACCGCGAAATGATGGGGCTTTACAAGCGCAACCGCGTCAACCCTATGGGCGGCTGTTTGCCTATGGTTTTGCAAATTCCGATTTTTATCGCTTTTTATCAGGTGCTTTCAGACGGCATAGAAATGAAAGGCGCGTCTTTCCTTGGCTGGATTCACGACCTTTCGGAGCCGGACCGTCTTTTTCTTTTTCCCATGACCTTACCGTTAATCGGTAATAGTTTTAACCTGCTTCCCCTTTTGATGCTGGGATCGATGTTCTGGCAGCAAAAACTAACGCCTCAGGCGGGCGCTACCCCGGAACAAACAAAGATAATGAATTTTATGCCGCTTATTTTCGGGTTTGTTTTCTATAGTATGCCTTCAGGGCTTGTGCTTTATTGGTTTGTCAATAACGTCCTGTCCATCATCCACCAGATTTTTGTGAAGCGGATGGTTGTGGTTTTACATCACGAAGACCGGGAATAAACAAGCACCACGATACACGCCGCAAGCTGCAGGAAAAAAATACAGGTACTTTTTTAGCTCCTTGAAGTGTCCGTGAACTCTATCTTCCGAAAACGCTCGAACCACAAAAAGTGAATACCGGATTGAGTGGTTCTCGCTCGGCCTTCAGCGTGTTTTTGCACGTGGCGGCTTTGCCGCCAGTGCCGTTTTTTGGTTTGTGGCATTCCATCCAAAACACGCCTCAGGACGTTTCTCCAGATAGAGTTCACGGGCACTGATTGAAGGAACAGGAAATTTCGTTCTCTGAAGAAACGTCTTGAGCCCCGTTTGGGATGGAAATGCCAAACGGGAGTGAGAGTCGAATGAGGAGGACTCAAACCGGTATTCATTCTGTCCTCCGAATGTTTTCGGAAGAGAACGAAATTTCCTGTTCTGCTTTGCTGCAAAAGGCTAAAGAGTAACGTTGCCTACGGTTTTACTATTTCATGTTATGAATTCTATCCCAAAATATGACGCTATTGTTGTGGGTGCAGGACATGCCGGCATTGAAGCCGCGCTTGCCCTTGCCCGCGCCGGTTACCAGGTGCTTATGCTCACCATGGATCTTGGCGCGATTGGCCGCATGTCCTGCAATCCCGCGATCGGAGGGATTGCCAAGGGCCAGATGGTGCGCGAAATCGATGCGTTGGGCGGTGAAATGGCCCTAGCCACCGATGCCACGGGAATCCAATTCCGCATGTTGAACCGTTCTAAAGGCCCGGCGGTTTGGGCGCCGCGCGCCCAGGCAGACAAGAAACAATATAGTTTTTACATGCGCGCCGTGATCGAACAACAGAAGAATATTGATCTTCAGCAAGGCGAAGCGATTGAAATCCTTGTAGAAAACGGAAAATGCTGCGGGATTCAGACCAAAACCGGAGAAACTCTCCTGAGCCAAACCGTGATCTTGACGACCGGAACTTTTTTGCAAGGGCTCATTCATGTGGGCGATCTTCATTATCCAGGCGGGCGGCGGGATGAACCGCCTGCCGTAGGTCTTTCAGATTCTTTAAAGCGCCACGGGATTGAACTGGTCCGGTTCAAAACCGGAACTCCGCCAAGGCTTCGCGCCCAGAGCATTGATTGGAGCGTATTAGAAGAGCAAAAAGGAGACGACCCTCCCCAACCCTTTTCCTTTCGCACGAATGCGCTTACAGTTTCACAAATGCCCTGCTACCTCACGTATACCAATGAAAAAACCCACGCCATTGTCCGCAAGAACCTGCATCACTCCCCGCTTTATGCCGGGCGGATTGTAGGAACCGGCCCCCGGTATTGTCCTTCCATTGAGGACAAGGTGGTTAAATTTGCGGATAAGGCAAGACATCAAATTTATTTGGAACCGGAAGGGCGTGACACGGATGAAATTTACGTGAATGGTTTGTCCATGAGTCTTCCCAAAGAGGTCCAGATTGAAATTGTTCACTCGATGGCAGGTTTGGAAAAAGCAGAAATTGTGCGTTGGGCTTACGCGATTGAATATGACGCGGCCCCGCCCACGCAGTTGAAACATTCTTTGGAAACCAAAAAAATTGAAAATCTATTTCTGGCAGGGCAAATCAACTGTACGTCGGGTTATGAGGAAGCCGCAGCCCAGGGCCTTATGGCCGGACTAAACGTAATCCGCAAATTGCGCGGTGAAGAGCCTTTTGTGCTGGACCGCTCTGAAGCTTATATCGGGGTTCTCATCGACGACCTGGTCACCCGGGGCACGAATGAACCGTACCGTATGTTCACTTCACGGGCTGAGTTCAGGCTTCTGCTCCGCCAGGACAACGCGGACGAAAGGCTCATACGATACGGTTTTGACTTTGGTCTTGTGCCGGATGAAATTTATGAGAGAGCGCAAGCGAAGCAGGAAAAAATCAAATCCGAAATGACAAGGCTTAAAAATTATGGTTACCGCAGCAGCAATCTCTACCAATTTTTAAAAAGGCCTGAGACAAGCTATAAATACATTGTTGATAATATATTACACTCATGTGAATTAAGCGATGATGAAATCTTGAATTTGGAGACTCAGGTTAAATATGAAGGCTATATAGCGAGGCAAAAAACCGAGGTCAATAAATTCAGAAAAATTGAGAAAAGAAAAATTCCCCAAAATTTTGATTATAATCAGATTCGAGGAATTAGCCGCGAAGCAAAAGAAAAACTTTCAAACATAAAGCCGGATTCCATAGGACAAGCTTCGAGAATCCCCGGTCTTTCTATGTGTGATCTCTCCCTGCTGGCCGTTCATATTGAAAAGTCAGCCGCGATCCAAGCCACCCAGTAATTCAGCATTTTAGTTGACAACCCCCCTTCTTCTAACCTGTATTTTGCATTGTTTCACGTGAAACATCTTTTTGCGCAGGGCCTGTCAGCGGGGCATCCCCTAGTCTCCTCGAAAAGGCTTCCGGCATGGACCAGGGCATTGTGAATTCTATAAAATAACTTATATTCGCCAAAGAGTTGGGCTGGGACATAACCGGGAGTTGGCTTTTGCCGGCCAGCCTTTCTCCTCGCCTGCGGGAATGCCCCGCTGCCACCCACGCGAATCGTGCATTAGGTAGATTAATAAAATTCTCGTTTGTGCCGAAACTCATCTTGTGATATATTTGCCATCCAAATGTTTCACGTGAAACGTTCTGCAACATAGAGAGGTTCGCAATGAACATCTTTTCCTTTTGTAATCAAAAAGGCGGGGTTGGGAAAACAACCTCTGTCATTAATATTGCTTCCGTTCTAGCTTCAAGCGACTTTAGAGTCTTGATTATTGATATGGACGCTCAGGCCAATGCCACAAGCGGAATCGGAGAAGAAAAGCCTTCCTTGGAATTCACAACTTATCAACTTTTTGTGGAAAACTCAGATTGTCAGAGTATTATCAAAAGCACAAAAATCAAAAATCTGGATATTATTCCCGCAAGCTCTGATCTCTCGGGCGCTGAATTAGAACTAGTGAATCGGGAAAGAAGGGAATTTGCCCTAAAAAATAAAATCGAAGCCATTGCCAAAAAATATGATTTTGTCCTGATCGATTGTCCACCGTCCATTGGTCTAATGACTATAAATGCTTTAGTTTCAAGCAATTACATAATAATACCGTTACAATGTGAGTATTACGCACTGGAAGGATTAGGGCAGCTTTTAAATACGTATCAACTGGTTCAAAGCAATCTCAATCCCGGGCTTGAAATCGGCGGTGTGATTTTGACAATGGCGGATTTTAGAACGAACCTAACGCAGCAGGTCATCGAAGAAGTCAGAAACTATTTTAAAGAAAAGGCGTTTGAAACCGTGATCCCCAGGTCCGTGAAATTGTCTGAAGCCCCGAGTTTCGGCCAGCCAGCTGTGACCTATGATCCGCAGAACCGGGGATCTAAAAGTTATGTTGAAGTGGCCAGAGAATTCATAAAACGGTTTTCAAAAAGCGGAACGTCCAAAATGGCCGAAACCGGAGAAACGTTAGTTCCGGACGTGCCGGAACAAACAGTAACTGAACAAACGGAGGAGCGGTTATGAAAAAGGCCTTGGGGAAAGGGTTAAGTGCTTTAATACCAGATAGTTATATTAAGGAGCTAAAACCACAAAGCGCTGTTTCTATTTCGATTTCTTCAGGTGAATCCCAGAACGCAAGCGGCTTTCAACTCATACCCCTTGCGCAGATTAAACCCAATCACGATCAGCCGCGAAAGGAATTTGAACCGTCCGCCATTGAAGAACTCGCGGCATCTATTAAGGAGAAGGGAATTCTTCAGCCCGTGGTTGTGAAAAAAATCAATGAGACGGATTACGAATTAATCTGCGGAGAAAGAAGGTTTCGGGCCGCAACGCTTTGCGGATTAAACGAAATCCCGGCGGTGGTTAAAGATGTGGCGCAGGATGATTTTTTGGAATGGGCGCTCATTGAGAATATCCAGCGTCAGGATTTGAACCCGCTTGAAGAGGCCGAGGCCTACCGCCGGCTCGCTGAAGAGAGGATTCTTTCACACGATGAAATCGCGAAGCGGGTCGGCAAAAACCGGACCACAGTCACCAATATGCTGCGGCTTTTAAGGCTGCCGGAAGAAGTCCTGAGGCTGATAGCAAACGGCCTTCTTTCAATAGGGCACGCAAGAGCCCTTTTAGGATTAATGACGCCAGAACACCAGCGCCAGCTTGCCAAGCGTATCGCGGAAGAAAACCTTTCGGTCCGCCAGGTGGAATTGATCGTCAACCGCAGTAACGCCCACCGCAGAAAGCCAAAACAGGCCCGCAATCTCAAGCCTGAAATTGTGGATCTGGAACGCCGTTTGGTCCAGCATTTCGGGACACAAATCAAGATTTTCCCAAGGAAAAACCAAAACCAGGGGCGCATCGAAATTCACTATTTTTCCCTCGATGATTTTGACCGGATCCTTGAAAAAATGGGGGTTTCAGCCCAGCCTGCCTAAACGAGTTTCTGCCGGGAACCTCTTAATTGACATCAAAAGTTGGTGTGGTATAATTCCCAAACTTTTTAACCGATAAGCCTAGCGCAAAAAACAAAGTGCAAATCCACACTCAAAAAATTAAAGCTTTTCTTCACCTTTTTCTTGCCACTGCTTTTTTCTTTTCCGGCTGCGGCCAGGCTGCCCGTCAGGACGGCGTCGTCGAAGTGAAGGTCGCTTTTTGGGGAAGTCCCGAAGAAATTGATATTATCACGCATTCCATCGCGGATTGGCAGACTGCGCACCCCAAAATTAAAATTATTTTTGAGCATACCCCGTACACGGGGTATGACAGTAAAATCCTGACGCGCATCGCGGGCGGCGCAGCACCGGATATTATCGCCACGGAAGTTGATTATTTTGTCACGTTTGCAAGCAAAAACGTGCTGGAAGATTTAAGCGCTTACCTTGAGCAGAATACTGCGGATTTTTCAAGCAAAGATTTCTTTCCCACCATTTTGGGCCGTTTTACGGTGAATGGACGCATCCTTGCGATTCCCCGGGACGTTGCCCCGTTCGCATGCGTTTTTTATAACAAAAAACTTTTTGATGAAGCAGGTGTTGCATATCCCACGGATGACTGGACGTGGGATGACATGCTCCGCATTGCTCGGGCGCTGACCAAAAACGATGAAAACGGACGCATCACACAGTACGGATTTTATGGCTGGGCGTGGCAGAATTTTATTTATGGAAACGGCGGCGCGATGGTGGACGATGTAAAAAATCCGACCAAAACCTTGCTGGACGATCCGCGCTCAATCGAAGGCTTACAATTTTACTCTGACCTTATCAACCTTTATAAGGTGATGCCTACCCCTGTGGCGCTGGCCAATCTCGGTATGGGGATTGATTTAATGTTTTCAAGCGGACGTTTAGCCATGTTTATGTCCGGGATTTGGGAAACCCCCGGCCTTCGAAACTACAACTTTGAGTGGGATGTTGTGATGTCCCCGAAAAATGCCAAAGGCATCAGGGCCTTTGGTTCGGGCGGATCCGGATATTCCATTTTAAAATCATCCAAGCATAAGCAGGAAGCGTGGGAAGTGGTTAAGGCCTTGACCGGCGCCGGTGGGCAGGCGCAGCTTGCACAACGCGGATTGGCCCAGCCTTCCAGGATCAGCGTGTCCGAAGGCGAAAACTGGGCCACGAGTCCTTTGCCGCCTGCCAATAAAAAGATGCTAAATGAAGCCGTAAAATACATTATTTTCAGCCCGTTTCATCCCCGCTGGCGAGAAATTCAGGAGAAATACCTTTTGCCGCAGCTTGATCTTGTCTTTAATGGAAAGAAAACCGCGGCTGAGGTTCTCAAAGACGTTGCCCCGCAAATTAACGAAATCTTACAGTCGCAGGACCTCTAATTAAATTCAGGAAAAAGGAGAAAGTTTCATGATGAAGGTAAAAGCTATTGCAAAAACTAAAAAATCTTTAGGGTCTAAAAAGAAAGAAGGGAAAAATCGCCCCGGGCGGGAAGAGCGAAAATTTGAGTCCAAGTACGGCTATTTTACGGCGGACGGACGCGAGTACGTGATTACGCGCCCCGACACGCCGCGCCCGTGGGTCAATGTGATTTGCAACGGGGATTACGGTTTGATCGAGACCCAGACAGGATCAGGATTTTCCTGGCGTGATAATTCCAACCTTTCAAGGATTACCCGCTGGGATCAGGATCTGATTCGCGACAGCTGGGGGAAATATATTTACATTAAAGACCGCGAGAGCGGGGAATTCTGGTCAGCCACGTGGAAACCCTGCTGCCCTAAATTTGATTTTTTCGAAGTACGGCACGGACAAGGCTATTCGATTTTAAAAAGCAAATACCGCAATATCGCGGTCGAGAAAACCATTTTTGTGGACGCGGAAGAACCGGCCGAAGTGTGGCAGCTCGTTTTAAAAAACGAAAGCAAGAAAGTTAGAAAGATCAGCCTTTTTACCTATTTTGACTGGCTTTTAGGAAACGCTGCCGACACACACCGTGAGTTTCACAAAACTTTTATCGAAACAGAAATCGACAGAAACAAATTTGCCATTTACGGGCGCAAGAGGCCGGCGCTTGTTCCGGGTTTTATATCAAGCGGTCTTTCCGAAACGCCTCTTCAGGCCTTCCATGCTTCAAGCGTCAAGCCTTCAGGCTATGAAGGAGATAAAGAAGCGTTTTTTGGCCGGTATGGCGACCTTCATTCTCCGGAAGCCCTCCGGGAAGGCAAGCTTAAAGACAGCCAGGGGAAATGGGGCGATGCGATGGCAAGCCTTCAGGTGGATCTTGTCCTAAAACCCGGGGAATCGAAAACCGTGGTTTTTACGCTCGGCGCCACCCGCTCCCGGGAAAGCAGTGAGCGCATTATTAAAAAGTATGCCAACCCCAAAGCCGCGCAGCAAGAACTCAATAAGGTCAAAGCGCTGTGGGATTCTTTTATCAATGCGACCACGATTGAAACGCCCGATGAATCCATGAATTTTATGACGAATATCTGGTTAAAATACCAGTCCATCTCGGCCCGGTTGTGGGGCCGCTGCGCGTATTATCAATCAAGCGGAGGGTTTGGTTTCAGAGACCAATTGCAGGACTGTCAGATTTTCTTTGCCACAAAACCGGAGCTAGCCAAAAAGCAAATCCTGCTTCACGCAGAGCAGCAGTTTCCGGATGGAACCGTGTATCACTGGTGGCATCACGGCACGAACATGGGCGCCATTACTCATTGTTCGGATGATTTGCTCTGGCTGGATTTTATTACCCTCAATTATCTTGACGAAACCGATGACCAGGCTTTTTTGGATCTCAAAGCCAAATTTTTGCCGGATCCTAAAAGCAAAGAGGTGAGCGAAGGAACGGTTTATGATCACTGCATGAGAGCCATTGATAAGGTTTTTACCCGTATTTCGCCGCGCGGCCTTCCCTTAATCGGCGAGTGCGACTGGAATGACGGCTTAAGTCATGTCGGGATTCACTGGAAGGGAGAATCGATCTGGCTCGGGCATTTTCTCTATGGCATCTTGACGCGGTTTGTTCCGATCATTGAAGGGCGCGGGGATAAAAAGCGGGCTGCCGACTATGCCAAAAAGGCCGCAGATTTGAAAAAAGCTTTAAACGAACACGGCTGGGATGGAGAATGGTATCTGGGCGCGACGCGTGACGACGGCCGGCCGCTTGGAAGCAAAACTCAAAAGGACGGAAAAATCTTTTTGAATTGCCAAACCTGGGCCGTGATTACGGGTTCAGCGACGCCCGAGCGAGCCAAACAATCTATGGCCTCTGCCCGAAAATACCTTTATAAACAATACGGGCCGCTGCTTTTAACACCGGGCTATTCTGTGACCGATCCTTCAATCGGCTATATCACCCGTTACGCGCCTTCGGTGCGTGAAAATGGCGGTCTTTATACGCATGCGGCAACCTGGGCGATTCAGGCGGAATGCATGATGCGCGACGGGGATGAAGCGAACGAAGTTTATCGAAGTTTCAATCCAATTCTGCGCGGACTCAATCCCGACCTTTACTATGTGGAACCGTATGTTACTCCCGGCAACGTGGATGGGCCCGATTCCCCGGTGTTTGGCCGCGGGGGATGGACCTGGTACACGGGCTCCGGCGCCTGGTATGCCGTGGTGGTGATGAACTGGCTCTTGGGCGTGCGGCCGGTCAAGGAAGGTCTTTTGATTGACCCTGTGATCCCGAAAAAGTGGCCGGGGTTTCGCATCAAACGGCTTTTCCGGGGAGCGACTTACCATATTGAAGTTAAAAATCCGAAAGGAAAAGGACAAGGTGTCAGCGAAATCGTGGTCGATGGGAAGAAATCCTCTTCAAACATCGTGCCTGCTTTCAGGGATAACCGCGAGCATCAAGTCGTTGTTACGCTGGGGTAAAAATCATTAAACAAGCTAAAGATAACCGTGCCCACTTATAAGGTGAGCACGGTTATTTTTTTGAGAAGGCCCTATGCCCTTCCGATTAACTAGACTTTGGTTCTTCTTCTGCGCTCTTTTCTTTCAAAGTCTGTTCTTTTCTTTTGACGTCCAAGCGCAGGAAAAACCTGCCCTCGAGAAATTCGACGTTTATCAAACTCTGCCCTCCAATCGGTCTCTTCTGACCTCGCCCCAGTTTTTAGTCATTGATGATTTCAATGACGGAAAACTTAAAAACAAACGCGGCGCTCCCTGGCAATCCAAAGCCCCTGCCATCGGAGCCCTTGACCTTCTCCTTGATAAAATTGACGGCCGCAGCGCGGAGCGGGGTTATTCTCTCAAACTCAGTTTTAATCTTTCCGGCAGCGAAAAGGCGTCGTTTCACAGCCTGCTCAACCGTTTGGATGTGAGCCAGGCCAAATTTTTTGTCTTTCGATATAAATTGAATGTTACGGGCCCTCAGAATTTTAAAGGTCGTTTCCGTGTCCAGCTGACGGATTGGAAACATCAAACCGTGACGCAAGATATCACCGGCATGTTTCCGCCCAATTTCGGCGGGTGGGGGGATGTGATTCTCCCCATGACGCTTTTTAAAGAGCTCGACTTGGATCAGCTTCATTCGATTGAATTTTCGCTTGTTGCCAGGAATGAGCAATTTCGAGGGGAGCTCTGGGTGGATGAAATCGCGTTTTTTGGCTTCAATGACGTTGCCTTTGAAAGCCAACGGGATAACTTGACAGGTTTCCCAAGAACCGTGGTGAATACGAGGCGGCGGGCGCGGCTGACGGACGAAACAGATCCGAAAGTTTTTTTAAAAGGCATTGCCTTTGATACCTGGAAATATTTCGAGAATGCGCGTGATAAAAAAACCCACTTGATTGTGGATCATCTTCGGCTTGGCGACGCACCTCTTGCCGCTGATTACACTTCGCCCACTAACATAGCAATGGATTTTCTTTCGATCATCGCGGCCATGGATCTGGATTTTATTACCCGCGGGCAAGCAATTGAAAAGATCCGCAATATTTTTTCAACCCTGAAACAAATGCGTCGGTATAAGGGATTTTTATACAATTTTTATAGCACGAAGAAATTATCAGTCACGAGAAGTTACGTTTCGACCGTGGATTCAGGATGGTTTGCCATTTCTCTGGTTGTCGTCCGCCAGGCATTTCCAAAAGAATTTGGCCGTGAAATCCGTCAATGGATCGATTCCTTTTCCTTCAATGAATTCCTAGACCCTGAAAATAATCAGCTTGTGGTGGGGCTTGAAGTGCCTGAAAGAAATTTTGGCAACTATCATTACGGTCTTCTCGTGACCGAAGCGCGCGCGACAAGTTTTTATGCGATTGGGAAAGGCGATATTCCGCGTGACCACTGGTGGTACCTTTACCGGACCCCGCCTAAAGCCTGGAAATGGCAAACTCAAAAGCCAAAAGGAAAATTTGTGACACAGGAAGGTATCGACATGTTTCAGGGCTATTACAAATACGGCAAGCGGGAATTTGTGCCAAGCTGGGGAGGGTCTCTTTTTGAATTTTTAATGCCGACCCTCGTAATGAAAGAGCGGGAACTCGCGCCCCACAGCTTGGGGGTCAATAACCGTATCGCCACAGAACTTCAGCGGGATTATGCTTTGAAGGAGAAAAAATATCCTGTTTGGGGGATTTCTCCTGCTTCCACTACAAGCGGCCGCCAATGGCGTTATCGGGAGTTTGGAATCAAGGTGCTTGGGGTGAAGGGGTACCCGGATTCGGGTGTGATTACTCCCCACGTAAGTTTTTTAGCTCTCGACAGCTTGCCAGAAGAGGCTATTTTGAATATAAGGAAGCTGTTAAGATATGAATCCATCTACGGGGAATACGGGTTTTACGATAGTGTTAATGTCAAAAACGGAAAAGTCAATTTCCAGTACCTAACCCTTGACCAGGGAATGAGTTTGGTGGCGATTTGTAACTATCTTAAAGGAGCGTCCATCCAGAGGCGTTTTCACAGGGATGTCATCGCAAAAAAGGCCGAAGATTTACTAGTGAAAGAAAGTTTTTTCAATGCATAACTTGTGCTTTGCAAATAAGTTATTTAGATATATAATCCGAAATGATAGTTGTTTTTATCCTTTTATGAACCTTAAAAAAATGTGGAGAGGCGGCATATCTCTATGGCGATGAATCTGAATGAAAGGAGCCAAGTAACCATGATTAAACAAATGCTCAAAGACCGAATTCTCACCGATAAAGAGCGAAAGAACCTGGCCATTCTCGAAGTGATCCGCAAAAATGGCCCCATCTCCCGTACCGACATTTCCAAAATTACCGAACTTAACATTGTGACGGTTTCCAACTACGTGAACCATTACATTAAAAAAGGCCTGGTCCTGGAAGGGGAATTGGATGAATCCACCGGAGGCCGCAAACCGGTTTTGGTCGAGTTGAATCCCAAAGCGGGGTACATTGTGGGAGTTGGCCTTAACATGATGAGTGTGGTAGGCGTGCTAGTGGATCTTGAAATCAATGTGGTGGCCGAAATAAAACGGGAAAGAGCCCCGGAAAATTCTGAAAACGTGATTGAAAACATGGTCGATATGGCCACTGAAATTATTGAAAAAGCCGAGATTGACCGCAGTAAAATTGTCGGTGTCGGTGTGGGCGTGCCGGGCATTATTGATGAGCGCGGCAGGACCATCCGCTGGCCGCAAAGTTTGGGAGAAAAAGATTTATCCGTTTGCTTGTCGATTAAAGATACCTTTGAAAAACGCCTCAGCATTCCGACATTTGTCGAAAATGATGCCAATGCCGCTGTGCTCGGAGAAAAATGGCTTGGCCTGGATCGGGATGTGCGCCACATGCTTTATATGTTCTCCGGGGTCGGATGCGGGATTTTAGTCAATGGAGAAATCTATCGCGGCGCCACTGGCGCTGCCGGTGAGCTTGGCATCACAAGCACCAAGGCGAGCAAGGAATACACTGTGGATATTGCCACCCAGCTTGGACGCTGGGAAATGGATATCGGTATGGTTCGGCAGGCCAAAGAAAAAATCCAAAAAGGAGAGGCATCTGTCCTTAAAGATTTTGTGCAGGGAAATCTGAGTCTGTTGAATTTCAAGCACGTGGTCAAAGCCATCAAAGAAAAGGATCCGCTTGCCCTCAAGATCGTCGAGCACGCGGGGGCGGAGCTTGGTAAAAAGATCGCGTTTCTAGTCAATCTTTTAAACCCCGAAATTGTAGTCATCGGCGGCGGCGTTGAGGATTGCGGCGCTCCGCTTCTTGATGCGATTAAAATAGCGATCAAAGAATGGTGTGTTGAAGAAGCGGCTAATTCCGCTAAGATTATTCCCTCGGCGTTTGGCGAAAATGCCGTAGCGCTTGGAGTCGTGGGCATTGTGGCGCGGGAAGTTTTTGCCCAAGCATGACGCGGTGGATTTCTTCTCTCATCTTGAGGAACTGCGCCGCCGCCTGATTGTTTCGCTGGTTGTTTTTTCCGTTGCCAGCGTTGCCGCCTATTTTTTTTCCGCCGCTCTGCTGGACTGGCTGATTGAGCCTTTACAGCGCTTTCAACCCGTTGATCTTGTTTTTCAAAAGCCCTACGAAGCTTTTCTCACGCATTTAAAAGTTGCGACCTTCGCGGGGTTTGTTTTTTCCTCCCCCGTTTTTTTTACCGAACTTTGGCTTTTTATTTCTCCCGGTCTTTATGAGAAAGAAAAAAAAGTTCTTCTTCCTTTAATTTTGATTTCGGTTTTTTTGTTTCTCTTTGGAACCTTTTTTGCTTACGGAGTAGTCATTCCCTGGGGGCTTCGCTTCCTTTTAAGTTTTCAGACCGAAAGCTTAAAACCTTTGCTGAGCATCGCGTCTTATTTTTCATTCCTGATCGGGATGATGATTGCCTTTGGGGTCTTATTTGATTTTCCCGTGGTCTTGATTGGACTTGTGCAGCTGAAGCTTGTAAAGACAAAAACCCTGGCGAAGTCCCGCAAACTCATCCTTGTTCTTATTCTGATAGCCGCGGCCGTTTTAACCCCCTCTCCGGATCCCGCGAGCCAACTTGCGCTGGCTCTCCCGCTTTTCCTGCTATTTGAGATTTCCTTGAGTATTGGTCGCTGGCTTGAGTCCCGAGAGCGCCATGACCCATAAGCCTGGTTTACCCGGTAAGCCGCGCGACGGCATTTTGTTAAATCTCGGAATTGCTTGAAAAGGGAATTCTTCGCCAGAATGCCGACAAAGGACGTAGCATTAGTTACGCTGTGAGCTGGTGAAACCAAGAAGAGAATACGCGTAAGACTAATGCATATCAAACTATCTCCTATGACTCGTCAATATTCCTATGACGCTATTTTAGTCGGATCAGGCCCCAATGGAATGGCCGCCGCCATTGTCCTGGCCCAGGCAGGTTGTTCCGTCGTAATGTATGAAGCCGCAGATCAGATCGGCGGTGGTATGCGCTCTGCGGAACTGACACTGCCCGGATTCACTCATGATATCTGCTCGACAATTCATGCCTTGGGCTCGGCCTCGCCATTCTTCCGCTCGGTTCCGCTTGCGCAGTTTGGACTGGAGTGGATTACGCCGCCTGCTCCACTCGCGCATCCGTTTGACGATGGCACGGCTGCCGTGCTTGAGCGTTCCATTGAGCAGACAGCCATCCCCCTTGGACGCGACGGCGCTGCCTACCAAAAAATGATGGACCCATTTGCCCGCCATTCAAACGGTTTATTTGAAGATATTCTTGGGCCTTTGCGGCTGCCGAGACACCCTTTCATTCTGGCTCGATTTGGTTACTACGGAATTAGCTCAGCCCGTTATTTGGCGTCGCACTTTTTTCAGGGGGAACAGGCACGCGCCTTGTTCGCCGGACTCGCGGCGCATTCGATTATGCCGCTTGAGAAGCCTCTGACGGCGGCATTCGGTCTCATCCTTGGAATACTGGGACACACCTCGGGGTGGCCTGTGGCACGCGGAGGTTCACAGTCCCTTGCCAATGCTCTCGCCGCCTATTTTCAAACGCTCGGCGGAAAAATAATCACTGGGCGGCCTGTCACATCGCTTGAAGAACTTCCTTCCGCGCGGGCCGTGCTATGCGATGTGACGCCGCGCCAGTTGATCCGCCTTGCCGCAAAGCGTTTGCCGGCTAACTACACTCGGGCGCTCGAACGTTATCGCTATGGGCCAGGAGTTTTTAAAATGGACTGGGCGCTTCGTGCGCCTATCCCTTGGAAAGCTGTAGCATGTACGCGTGCGGGGACTATTCATCTTGGAGGAAAGTGGACAGACATAGCTGAGGCTGAGCGGGCTGTTTGGGAAGGACGGCATCCGTCTCGTCCCTTTGTGCTCCTGACACAACCAACCCTCTTTGATGGGACGCGTGCGCCGGCAAACCGTCATACGGCGTGGGCCTACTGTCATGTGCCGAATGGTTCAACAGTGGATATGTCAGAACAAATTGAATCGCAAATCGAACGATTCGCGCCGGGTTTTCGGGACCAAATTCTTGCCCGCAGTGTGATGTCGCCACGCCTCCTCGAAGAGCACAATGCAAATTATATCGGCGGGGATATCAACGGCGGCGTTCAAGATATGCGCCAGCTCTTTTTTCGTCCCACCGTCCAATGGGTGCCGTATGCCACTCCGCTAAAGGGGCTCTACCTTTGTTCTTCCTCCACTCCGCCCGGCGGGGGCGTCCATGGGATGTGCGGTTATCATGCGGCACGAACGGTATTGCGCGATGTATTCGGAATCCGCAATCTTGAAAGTAAAAGGGGTTAGGATAGAAGTATAAAATCAAACCCTTTCGGTATTCCTGACCAGTAATACAACCCCGCCGATTTTTATATCGGTTACAGTATTTTTCGTCCCTGAATGATTCTGAGCAGCACCATGACAACGGCAATAACGAGCAGGAGGTGAATGAATCCTCCCATGGTGTAACTGCTCACCAAGCCCAACGCCCACAGAACTAACAGGACTACAGCGATTGTGTATAACATATAATCCTCCTTTTTTGATTGCATCGGCACTTCATATCTGTATCTCTATTAATTATATACGATATTTTTAGGTTGTTTACCATAAGGTAAAACTCTACCTTTTGGGGTAAACACCCCATAGCGCCGGAAGGGTTTCCGAGGTTATCATCATAGTGTCTTGGAGAAGCGTGGTCGCTTTCATGAAAGGGGACATGAAAGGGTGAGAGTGATACCAAGAACATGACCATTTATCAAAAGAGCGCGGGTAACGATGTTGGGGTGATGGGGCAGCCAGCCCAACCCGTAAAAAAAGTGATATGGGAGAATATCATTTTTTTCTTAATCACGACATTTTTGGGTGTGGTTGGTACCCCGCTTTATATCATTCACTCGGGCATTTCGATCTCGGAACTTCTTCTCTTTGCGCTGGCTGATCTTTTGGGAACACTCCTTTCATTACGAGAATGTGAAGGACCTCCAAGCAAGCCGCCTCATCATGCATCAGCATCGATTTTTTACTCTATGGGCCGTCCACCGCAGGAATTCTCATTCCTGTCGCTATTGGAGCTCTTACCGGCCATATGATCGGGGCGCTGCTCTTAAGCGTATGTACGAGACTTACCTTGGTCTACCACTGTACGTGGTGCATTAATTCGGTCTGCCACATGTTCGGCAAAGCCACTTATGACATTTACTCTTCGGCGAAAGACCACTGGCTGGCGGCCATGATCACGAATGGGGAAGGCTATCATAATTACCATCATCATTTTCCGGCGGATTACCGCAACGGAGTGCGCTGGTACCAGTGGGATCCTACCAAGTGGATCATCGCAATATTGGCAGGGCTAGGCCTGGCGTGGGATTTAAAAAAGGTATCCGCGTTTCGGATTTTGGCCGCAAGGCTGGCCGCCGAAAATCAAAGGGTCGCGGACCGATTGGAAAAAGTTGAGAACCCCAATTTGGTGACGCTGCGAAGCTTGCTGAACGCTCAATACGAAAGACTTAAGCAAACACTGGGCGATTGGGAACATTCGGCAAGAGAATATCAAGAGATGGTCCGCCAGCATATCGCGCGTCATTCCGAAGCGAAGACCGTCAAGGTCGCGCGGAGTGCCGGAGCCACGAGTGCTTCAGCTGAAGCCAGGCGGCAAGCCGCAATAAAAAACTTCGAGGGTCGGCGGCGTTTTCAAGAAACGCTGGCCGGTTGGAAATCCAGTTATTTAAAACTTCCGATCCATAGCTGATTTACTGTCGAATTGTTTGGGTCCGCTCCTGGCTGTACAACTGCACCAACCAGAAGCGGATCCATCCGTCTAGTTCGATTCGTTAATAGGCCATTATTCAGTCGTCATGTTGTTGACCACGCTCTCCACACCGTGAATGTCACTCACGATTTTTGTGGCCAGGTCCTTTTCGGCAGCATTCGCAACCTTGCCGCTTAATGTGACCACTCCATCCTTTGTCTCGACTTTGATTTTAAAACCACTGGTCGAGCGGTGCGCCAAGAGCGCTATCTTGGTTTGGGCCGTGATGGAGGCGTCGTCAATTTTTTCTTCTAATGTTTGTTTAGGTTCCGTAGAAGGTTGAGCCACCGTCATCTCATTCCTTACGTCTTCGACGCCTTCGATATCTTTAGCGTATTCGGTGGTTAAATCTCTTTGTGCCGCGTTCTCAGCTTCGCCGCGCAAGGTGACGATTCCTTCTTCTACGTAAACCTCAGTATTCCTGAAGCTCACGTTACGATGGAACAGCAATGTTGATTTTACTTTTATAGCAATCCATTCGTTGGATTTTTCAAGAGGGGATTCCGCTTTGAGCTCTATTCGATTGTCCACGCTTTTGACTTCTGGCAGATTCGCCACAGTTTCTTGGGCTAATCCTTTATGGGAGTCCTGGTCGACCGTCCCCGACAACGTGACAACGCCATCTTTGGACTCGACTTTTACATCATCGTTTTTGAGATAGGTTTTAAACACATAAGATTCTCTGGCGGCTGACTCAATACGCTCATCCGTTTCGGAAGCGTGAAGCGGAGTGCTGGCAGCCAGGAGAGCAATTGCCGTCACCGTAAGAATTAGTTGATAGTTTATTTTCATAGAATCATCCCTTTCTGTTTTGTGATGTTGTTTTGTAATTTTAAATTTATCAATGAGCTTTAAGTGCTCATTATTTTTCGTCCTGTTTTACGGTTTTTAACCCGCCCGCGTCCGCCCGCCGACTTGGCCGCACGTTTTTTAGCTGCAGTCATTCGTCCGCCTCTGCTTTTCTTAGCCATTTGAAATCATCTCCCCCACTTCATCTCTTTATCTCAGCTCATGGATTCTATAACTTTTGGTAGAGTTTCCTCTTATGGATAGTTTAAAGCATCATCGGTGCGAAGCCAAATAGTTTTTGGTGAACGTCCCTAGGACGAAAATGAAAGGGTCGCGGACCGGTTGGAAATCCTGTTACTTAAAACTTCCGGTCAATAACTGAGAACTTTCCCGAGTATCCACAGGACTATCAGTGCTGCAGCGATCGCGTGCCACATAAGATGCTGCCCTTATGATGATCGCCATTATCTATAACATAGAATTTTCCATGGATTTCTCGACTCTTCTTCGAACTACTGCCGGCGGGTCGCACAGCAAATCTCCCCACCCGCAGCGCAATTCTGACAAGTTAGTTATCTTTAAGTGCTCATGATCTTTCGACCTGCTTTACGGTTTTTAACCCGGCCGTGTCCGCCCGCCGACTTGGCTGCACGATTTTTAGCTGCCGTCATTCGCCCGCCTCTGCTCTTCTTAGCCATTTGGAATCACCTCCTTCATCTATTTTGGAGTTATAATACTTAAAGGCTGAGCCTTCTTCTATGGGGTGAAACCCTACGAGGATTGATGGGGCATGCAAGCCGGATAAGTAGGGTGTTTACCCCATAGACCGGTTGAAGCAATTGTATGATAATAATACAAGATGAGCCGACTCATGAAGTTAGGAGGGCTTTTAGGATGAAAGGGAAAGGGAATTTGAGAATTAAATCAAGAGGGTTGTCACGAAGTCATATTTTGTTATTACAAAAGTTAAAACATGAAATAGCCCAGCGCAAAGCCGTGGAGCAATCCCTTAAAAAAAGTAAGGAACATTACCGCCATCTGCTGGAAGAGTCGCATCGCATGCAGGAACAGCTGCGGCATTTGTCCCGTCAGATTCTGATGGTGCAGGAGGAAGAACGAAAACGGATCAGCCGCGAGCTTCACGACAAAATCGCCCAAATTTTGACCGTCATCAATGTCCATCTGGCGACGCTGAAAATGGAAGCCGCGGGTAACACCCAAGGCCTCAAGAAAAAGATTTCCGGCACGCAGCGACTTGTGGCAAAGTCCGTCAACATCGTGCATCGGTTTGCCCGTGAACTGCGTCCCACGGTCCTGGATGACTTGGGTATTATTCCCGCCCTCCATGCTTATATGAAAGATTTTACGAAACGGACGCGCATTCCGATTCATTTTAATTGTGCTGCCGCGGTTGAACAATTGAACAGCGCCAGACGAACGGTGCTCTATCGCGTCGCCCAGGAAGCACTCGTCAATGTGATACAGCATGCGCAAGCGAGCCGGGTGACAGTGAACATTCGAAAAAGCCGGAACGCTATTCAGATGAAAATAAATGATAATGGAAAATCCTTTCAGGTGGACCATGTGCTCCTGGCCAAAAAGAATGGGCGGTTGGGACTGGTTGGAATGCGCGAGCGGGTTGAGATGGTTGGCGGCATCTTTAGCGTCGAATCCGCGCGGGGGGAGGGCACCACGATCCAGGCACAGGTGCCGTTCAAATGAAGCCCATCACTGTTTTGCTGGCTGAAGACCACACAATTGTCCGGGAGGGGCTTCACAGGTTACTTGAAGTTGAGAGCGATATCGAGGTAATCGCCGAAGCGCAAACAGGGCGCGAAGCGGTACAACTGGCCAAAAAACTCAGTCCCGCAGTGGTCGTCATGGATATCGCGATGCCGGTTTTAAATGGTTTGGAAGCTCTCCGGCAAATTCTCAAAGCCCTTCCTGCCACGAGGGTTCTCATTCTCTCGGCTCATAGTGATGAAGCGTATATCGATCAAGTGATGGCGCTTGGTGCGGCCGGATACTTGATCAAACAGACCTCGGTACAGGATTTGTCCAAAGCCATTCGGGAAGTCCAAAAGGGAAACACATTTTTTAGTCATTCCATTTTCAAGCGCCTCAATGATCATAATCGCAAATCGGTTATGATGAATGGAAAGGGACAGATTAAGAAAAGAAGCCTCTCCCTGAGTTCCCGTGAAGTGGAGGTCATCCAACTGATTGCCGAAGGCAGTGCAAATAAACAAATTGCGGGGGAACTTAACATCAGCATCAAAACGGTTGAAAAGCACAGGCAGCATCTTATGGAAAAGCTTGATATTCACGACACCGCCGGTCTTACCCGCTACGCCATGGCTGCAGGAATCATCGAAAGCAGTGTTCAGTTCACCATCCGCTAAAGGAAATAAAAATGAAGAAAATCCTAATGACAGTTGTTTTGCTGGTTGTGGGTATATTTGTGGGAGTGAATTTATTCGGGACCATGGCGCTTGGTCATGTTCTTGGAAACGCGATTGGCGCTCCTGTAAGCGTAGGCAGGCTTCATCTCGGAGTTTTTTCCTCAAGCGTCGGCCTTTATAATCTCAAGATTAAAAATCCGCCGGGATTCCGCGAAAAAACACTGGCCGAGATTCATGAGATTTCGGTCAAATATGATTTATCGGCTTTCTTCCGCGGTAAAATTCATTTCAAAGCCGTCCGGCTCGACTTCGGCGATGTCACGATTGAAAAAAACAGCAGCAAGGTCAATCTGCTTGAGCTTGGCGCGGTGAAGGGAATCACCCACGGAATAGGATCAGGCGGCGGAGAAGCAAAGCCCGGAAAGCCGGGGGAGGGCAAGGCGGGCGCTCAAAAGGGGCCCGAGCTTCAGATGGATGAAGTGCTTGTGAATCTCGGCAAGACGCGCTATGTGGATTCGGCGGCCGAGCCGCCGGTTGTGAAAGATTATGACCTCGGCATCCATAATGAATCTTTTAAAAATGTCACGAATACCCAAAGCCTTGTTAAAGACATTGCTTTTCTTATTCTGCGTAAAGTCGGGCTTTCTTCGCTGACCGGCAACTTCGATGTCCTGATGAAAGGCGTTGGCGGAGGAATCCAATCAACTTTTGATAAATTGCTAAAAAGCTAAAAATATAAAAAATTCAGCGGCTGGGGTTAACACCCCATAGTAGCGTCAGTGAGTTTCCGTTTATAATTCATGTAGAAAAAGAAAAGGAGAAAAAAGTGAAAAAAATATTATTAGTTCCGATACTTTTATCGATGGGGTTTGGCTTATCCGCATGCAGCGGTGCGTTTTGGACTGGCGCGGGCGGTGGAACGGCCGCAACCGGAACGGGTTATGAAATAAACGCGAAACGGCAAATGGATCAGCTTAAAAAGGATCTTGATTCCGGTAAGATAGACCAGAAAGAATATGACATCCGTGTGGATCAAATTAAACAAATGTCCATTGCGTATTAATGCTTACGGTCACATTCATTATTGTCCGAAGCATAATCCCTGCGCACAGGCGCAGGGGCTAAGAAAGGAAAACGATGAAAATATTTCTCGAGATAGTGATTCTATTCTGTGTCTTGGGTTTGTCGGCGGGCTGTCACAGCGGAACCACACGCGGAATTGGTTCCGACATCTCAGAACTCGGAAACAATATGCAGAAGTGAATCGCCGAATTTCTAAGGAAGAGTAAAACCAATATTGGTGTATGAGTTTGGTTAAGAAGGTTTTACGGTAAGCTATCGTGATAGCTATCCTGAAAGAAGGCGCCATGCTGAAAACTTTTTTCAGTAAGATCTCAGGGTATTTATCAAAAACGCTAAGAAATCGCTTTGTCAGGCATATCGCGCGCGTTGAGGGTTTTCTCGATCCCATTTTAGTTTTAGCCAATCTCAGGCGTTTCGCCCAACCCTCTGAACTCATGGCCCCCAAGGAACTCCTTCGAGCGGGCGCAATTATGCAGGCCCGCGGGTTAATCAACAGCCAGGCGATTCAGCACAATATGGACTGGATTTGGCCTTATTGGGTAGAACGCCAGTTTGACCCCAATGACGAATCCTTTATTCCGCGGGCATTTAACCTAACCCACCTGAATCTTACTCACAGAAACTGGACGGCCGTGGGAGTTCCTGATTTCACCGACTTGTCGATTGTCGATCCCCGGGGATTGGTCACTCCCTTTTTTGATGGATGGTCGATTGACACTTGGATGATGAACGAAAAGGGATTCCATTTAATTCCGTCACGATTAGTTTCCGTACAGCAAGAGTGGTGCCTTCACGGAAATCCTCAAGTCATAACGACGGCTGAGGATAAGGATATGCGGCTTCGTTCAAGCGTTGAAGCTTATGAACAGTCCGGGATTGTGATATGCCAAATCAAATTGACGGTACTCTCAGGGTCGGGCGGCTGGCTGGCAGTCTCGCTTCGTCCTTGCAATCCGGAAGGGATTAGTTTCATCTATAAAATAGCTTTATTAGAAGACCGAAGGGGCTGGAAAGTAAATGGGCATTCTTTTGTTTATTTTGATTCAAAACCGGATAGAACCCATTTTTCTCAATATTGGAAAGGGGATGTTTTCGGGCAGCTTCCATTACATTCTGAAGCGAATGAAGTGGAGTGCCACGTGGGGATGGCTACAGCCGCGGCTCTTTTTAAACTTGAGCCGAATGTAAAGCGCGAAGTCACGCTTTCTATCCCGATCACAAAAGATGCTGTGGTGAAGCCTGCGGGTGAATTGAAGTCTGCCCTTTCAAAATGGGATGAGAATTTGAAGGGTTTATGTCAAACGAATCTGCCGGATAAACATTTCCAATTTCTTTATGACGCGGCCATCCGGTCCCTCATTTTGCATTCTCCCGAGCAGGATATTTACCCGGGCCCCTTCACCTATAAGCGTTTTTGGTTCCGGGACGCTGCCTTTATTCTGGATGCCTTGCTCTGTGTGGGTCTGAGTGAGCGGGTAAAAAAAATTGTGGGTCGATTCCCTATGCGTCAAACTTCTACGGGGTATTTTTTGTCGCAAGACGGAGAATGGGATTCTAACGGAGAAGCTTTGTGGTCCATGCGCCGTTTTTGTGAGTTGACAGGCGAGAAACCGGACCCTAAATGGAAACGATCCATTTACCGGGCTGCAAAATGGATACAAAATAAAAGGGAATTCAAGAAAGGAAGCAACTCCTTTGGTTTGCTTCCGGTGGGATTCAGCGCCGAACATCTTGGACCTAATGATTATTATTACTGGGATGATTTTTGGGGTGTCGAGGGTCTTCGGGCGAGTGCATACCTTGCGAAGCAATTTGGCGATCACGATCTCGCGGCCCAATTTTTGGGCCAAGCAGAGGATTTTCTGCGGTGCATTGAAGCGAGCCTGAAGATGACCGCCGGACAAACAAAAGCGAATGTCATGCCCGCGTCTCCTCATCGAAGAATGGATGCAGGAGCCATTGGCTCGCTTGCAGCGGGCTATCCGCTTCAACTTTTTTCTGCACAAGATCCCCGGCTTCTTAACACCGCCGAGTTCCTGTTCCGGGAATGTTTTGTCCAGGGAGGGTTTTATCAAGCGATCAGTCATTCCGGAATTAATGTTTATTTAACGCTGCATGTCGCCCAGGTTTTTTTACGGGCCGGAGACCCTCGCTTTTTCGATTTGATGAGTGCGATTGCCTCTTTGGCAACGCCCACAGGCCAATGGCCTGAAGCGGTTCATCCCAGAACCAAAGGTGGGTGTATGGGGGATGGACAGCATATCTGGGCCGCGGCCGAGTGGATCCTGATCCTCCGAAATTGTTTTGTGCGCGAAGAGGGGGGGAAGCTTATTTTAGGCTCCGGCATTCCAGCTTCTTGGATGACGGAGGGCAAAGAGGCTTCCTTAGGCCCCACGCTCACAAGCTTTGGTTCCATTAAAATTCAAATGAAGGCGCAAGATGGAAAAATTAAGATCCAATGGGCCGGCGACTGGCGCAATGGGAAAGAGCCCATAATTGAAATCCGGCTACCAAACTTTGCACCGATTCAAGTAAAGTCAGGTGAAAATTCCGTGGTGATCCCACGAGGAAATTTATGAATATGTTGATGATGACCAATACCTATTTGCCCCTGGTGGGCGGCCTGGAACGTTCGATTGAATCGTTTATGAAAGAATACCGTAAGCGAGGCCATCGGGTCGTGATTGTTGCTCCGGAATATGAGAACAGCCCCAAGAAAGAATTGGATGTGATTCGAGTGCCCGCGCTCCAAAATTTTTACGGGTCTAAATTCTCAGTAAAACTACCTGTCGCCGGATTTTTTCTGGAAGCCCTGGGCGATTTTAAGCCAGACATTATTCATGCCCATCATCCTTTCCTCATGGGGGACACAGCGCTTCGACTCGCTTACGCTCATAAGGCGCCCCTGGTTTTTACCCACCATTCACTTTATGAGGAAAACGTAGGAGATTCGGAAACCGTAAAAAAATTCGTGACTGAACTTTCCACAGGGTATGCCAATTGCTGCGACCATGTGATTGCGCCAAGTGAAAGCGTTGCTGAAATGATAAGAACGCGCGGCGTGAAAACACAGATTACGGTGATTCCCACGGGCCTTCATTTAAATCAATATAAAGGGACGGCAGAGAATTTCAGAGAAGAATCCCAAATCCCCAAAGACGCTTTTGTAGTTGGTTATGTAGGAAGACTCGCGCCGGAAAAAAACCTCCCCTTTCTCACCCGGGCGGTCGCCTCGTTCTTAAAAAAAGAAAAGGAAGCTTATTTTTTAGTGGTGGGGGGCGGCCCATCGGAAGCAGAACTCTTAAGCTATTTTAAGGATCTGAAGTTAGAAGATCAGTTGCGTCTTGTTGGAGAAATGAAAGGCGAGAAATTGATAAAGGCTTTTCAGGCCATCAATGTTTTTGCCTTTTCCTCTCAGAGTGAGACCCAGGGAATGGTGTTGAATGAAGCCATGGCAGCAGGAACGCCCGTGGTGGGTCTTGATGCGCCGGGGGTCCGGGATATTGTCAGAGACAAAATCAATGGCCGGCTTGTTCCTGATGAAAACGAACAGGAATTCGCAGAAGCTTTAAGCTGGATTCTCAAGCGTTCTCCCGTTGAAAGGCGAAAATTAATTGCTGAGGCAAAAAAGACAGCAAAGCAATTTTCCATGACGCGGTGCGCGAATAAGGCGCTTGAGCTTTACGAAAGTTTACAGCCGGCGAAGGGCTTTCAGAGGAAATCAGAAGAAAAAGATTGGTTTCCTTTTATGCAGCGGGCGGAAGCGGAATGGGATCTTCTCTGTAATTTTACCAAAGCGACGATGGGCGCGGCTTTTGGTTCGTCTCCGGAGAACGGCCATGATGAGTAGAATCGCGGCAAGAATGAGAAGATTGGGAAGGTGGCTGAGCCGGTCGTATTGGGCAATTCGTTTGTTTCATTTGTCCAAATCAGAAGGCACTGCCACCGCTCCTGGTTTAGTCTTGATTCAGATTGACGGGCTCTCGTTTAAACAATATAGCCGAGGGCTTCGCGAAGGAAATCTTCCGTTTCTTCGTTCTCTCATGGAAAAGCAAAAATATAAGGATTATGCGCATTATTCCGGCATGCCTTCCAACACACCCGCGGTGCAGGGCGAACTTTTTTATGGCGCCAAAGGATGTGTTCCCGCGTTTCATTTCGTGGACCGGCAGAGCGGTGAAACGTTTGTGATGTTTGATCCGAAATGCGCTCGCGAAATAGAAACTCGCTTAAGCAAAGACACTGAGCCGCTTCTTAAAGGCGGGAGCAGCTATTCCAATATTTTTACGGGCGGCGCTGAAGAATCTCATTTTTGCGCGGCCGGCGGCGGCTACAGCAGGCTCTTTAAGGTTTTTAATCCTTTTACGTGGCTGCTTATTCTTATTTTTCATCTTAATATTTTTCTTCGTACGGTTATTCTGTTTCTTCTTGAAATCGTCATCGGGGTTTATGATTTTGTACGAGGGGCACTCAGTGGGAAAAAAATAGTCATCGAGTTTGGATTCATCTTAGCGAGGGCCTTGATTTGTGTTTTACTGCGAGAGCTTGTGGTCATAGGAGGAAAAATTGATATCGCCCGCGGATTACCTGTCATTCACTTGAATTTTGTGGGATATGATGAGCAAGCTCATTGGCGGGGCCCCTCTTCAAAATTTGCGCATTGGTCGCTCCGGGGAATTGATGATGCCGTCGCCCGAGTTTGGAAAGAGGCGAGGCTTGCGGAGCGCCGAGATTATGATATCTGGCTTTATTCGGATCACGGACAAGAAGATTCGATTCTTTATGCCTCGGAGAACGGGCGGCCGATTGAAGAGGCGATCGCATCGATTTTTGGGGAGCTTGTGAACTCTAAAACTTTAAAAAGTAAGCGTTATTTTTCTCATGACCAGCGAGTGGTTCATGCAAGTCCAAAAGTCATCGCGGTAGGCATGGGGCCGATTGTTCACATTTATCCTTCCGCGGAATTGAGTTCTGAAGAAAAAGAACGTGTGATTTCCGAATTATTGGTGACGGCCAAAGTCCCCGTGGTTCTAATCCCGAAAGAAACGGGCCAAGTGGAAGCGCGAACGGAAACAGGAAAATTCATACTTCCCGGGGACGCGAGTGAAATATTAGGAAAAGACCATCCTTTCTTAAAAGAGGCCGCCTGCGATCTTGTGGCTTTATGCCATCATCCGAGCGCGGGAAAAATTATTATTTCAGGCTGGTGCCAAGGCAAGAAGATCATCACTTTTGCCACGGAGCATGGCTGCCACGCGGGCTATGGGCCGGAAGAAACGAGAGGGTTTGCTCTTCTTCCTCCGGATGCGCCTTTGAGTTTACAGGGACGAGCCTATTTACGGCCGCTTGATATTCGTCACGCAGCGCTCCGGCATTTGGAAAGAACTTCCGGGATTGGATCTGAACCTCCGGCGCCATTAGTGAAGACAGTGCGCATGCTGACTTATAACGTTCACGGCTGTGTGGGGCTGGACGGAAAAACTTCATCGGATCGAATTGCGCGAGTGATTGCACGTCAGGGTGTGGATGTCGTGGCTTTACAAGAAATCGATGTGGGAAGAAATCGCTCGGGGAAGATTGACCAAGCGGAAAGTATTGCGCGTAAATTAGGAATGTTTTTTCATTTCCAGCCATCGATTTCTTTGGCCGAGGGTCAATATGGAAATGCGATTTTAAGCCGCTACCCTTTGAAGGTTATTCGAATGGAAGCGCTTCCCCGTCTCAAAGCCCGCAGGCTCTTCGAACCGCGGGGTGCGTTATGGGTAGAAATTGATGTGAACGGCATCAAAGTTAATGTGATCACAAGTCATTTAAGTTTGTGGCCTGCCGAACGCTTGCTTCAAGCGGAAGCCTTGCTCGGTCCCGATTGGACCGGCAGTGACGTTTGCCAGGGGCCTGTTGTCTTATGCGGGGATTTTAATGCGAACCCGCGCTCAAGGGTGTGTAAACGCATTGGCTGTAAGCTTCGTGATGCCCAGTTGATCGTTGAATCTCACAAACCGAAGAATACCTGGTTAGCCAGTCATCCTTTTAGCAGGATCGATCATTTCTTTGTCAGCCCGGACATTGAAGTGATGAACACCACAGTTCCCACCACGGAATTGGACCGGATTGCTTCAGATCATCTCCCGCTTATCGTTGATTTGAAAGTGAATTTAAATATGGATTCGCAAAAGGCGGGAAGTGGATTATTGAACAAGTTTAATGTGGTTACAGAAGGAGTTATCAATAATGTTAGCCTATGAAAGTTCGGGGCAAGGAATTCCCTTGGTATTGATTCATGCGTTTCCTCTTTCTTCCAGCATGTGGAAGCCGCAAATCAAAAACTTAGAGCGAAAGGGAAAGGTCATTGCTTTGGATCTCCCTGGATTTGGCCGGTCGCCGGGCGAAGCCAAGCCATCCATTCCGGAAATGGCGCAGGAAGTAGCACGCTTGCTTGATTCCATGAAGGTGCAAGAGCCCGCAATGATCGCAGGGCTTTCAATGGGTGGATACGTGGCCTTTGAATATTTCCGTCAGTTTCCCGAACGGGTGAAGGGGCTTGGACTATTTTCAACCCGAGCCGGGGCCGATACTCCGGAAGCGCGCGAGAAAAGATTGAAAACGGCGGACGAGATCCGGCAGGGCGGGCTTGAATCCTTCGCGAAAATAATTCTGCCTAATCTGCTGGGGAAGACCACCCTGGAATCCAATCCCAAGCTTATCCGCAAAATCACAGGCATGATTTCTTCGAACAATCGTGAAGGCGTTACTGCTGCGCTTTTAGCGATGGCGGAGCGCCGGGACTCCACCGATCTTCTTGGTTCCATTAAGTGCCCCACGCTTATCATCGCCGGAGATGAAGACACGCTTATTCCATTTTCGGAAGCCGAAACGATGCACAGGCAGATCGCGGGCTCCCAGCTTCACTCTCTTTCGAAAGCCGGGCATCTTGTGAATCTCGAGCAGCCAGTGGCGTTTCAAAAAATTTTTGAAAAATTCCTGATTCAAAAATTATAAGGCCCTTTTTCTTTGGTGTATTCGGTGTTTACCCCATAGAACGGCCGGCCCGGCTGTGTTAAGCTAGATATACAAAAAGCTATTCGATTTCAACTCAAACCAGGAAGGAACTTTTTCATGATTCAAACCAAAGCGAAGTCTTTTACTTTACCCTCGCTTCCTTACGAGCAAAATGCCTTGGAGCCCTGCATTTCCGCCAGGACGCTTGGTTTCCATTATGGTAAACATCATCAGGCTTATGTGGACAAGCTTAATGAGCTTGTCTCAGGAAGCGAGTTTGCAGCATTGAGGCTTGAACAGGTCATTGCCAAGACCTCCGGGGGCGGCAATCAAGAAGCTATTTTTAACAACGCGGCACAGGTCTGGAATCACACCTTTTATTGGAGCAGTTTGTCGCCTAAGGGCGGAGGAAAGCCCTCGGGCGAGTTGGGGAAAAAGATTGAATCTAGTTTCGGGAGTTATGAAAATTTTATTAAAGAATTCGCGCAAGCTGGAATGGATCAATTCGGAAGCGGCTGGGTGTGGCTCGTTAAAGATGGCAGCGCCCTTAAAATCACCAAAACATCAAACGCTGAGAATCCCATTTCGCAAGGAATGGGGGCGCCGCTTTTAACCCTCGATGTGTGGGAGCATGCCTATTATCTGGATTATCAGCACCGGCGGAATGATTATCTAACCGCAATCCTGGATAAATTAATTAATTGGGATTTTGCCGCTGAGAATTTCAACAGAGCAAAAAGACCTTCCCACGATGAAAAAGAATAGGCCGCCGGTTCATTTGCCCATTTTTATTTGGACAGGCCTGAGCCTTCTCATTTTGGCGGTCATGTTTGTTTATGTGGATTTGAAACCGGTGGTTGATGAAAGCCTTTTCTTTTCCAATGAAGATCCTCAACTTAAAGAGGATAAAAAAATCTCCCGGCTTTTCTCCCAACCCTCCCAGCTTATTGTGAGCGCGAAGGGGGACCTTCATTCCGAAGCCTACAATCTTGACATTCGGAATTTAAGCGACGCATTTTTGGCGCTGCCGGAAGTGTATGCGGTCCAGTCCTTAAGCCACGGGCCGGACGGGGTTGAGGATGCGCTCAAAAGCCCGCTTTGGAAACGGACCATCCTCTCCAAAGAAGAAGACGCCTCTTTCATCCTGATTTTTTTGAGACACCCGCCGAAGGAAGCGTTTATTTCCCAGATTGAAAAAATGAAGAATGATTTTCAGAAGCCGGGGTTTGAGCTGATGGTTTCAGGCGGTCCCTATATCGTAGAAATGATCCGGAGAAACTTATACCGCGACCTCCAGGTGTTCAGCCTGACGGCATTGGTGGTGCTTTCTATTTCTCTGCTTTTTGTATTTCGTTCCTTATGGATTGCTGCCGGGACGATCGTGTCCTGTATCATTGCAAGCGCACTCGCCTTGATCTTCAATCAAGTTCTTCATATCGAAATGGGGTTCCTGACGTCCAATCTTTCAACCATTGTGTTTGTGCTGACACTTTCTCACATTACCTTTTTGACCGCGGATTGGAAACGGTTGATGGAAGCGAAAGGGGGAGCCGGGCACGCGGGCTGGAAGGCTGCTTGGGGAACTTTTGAAGCCGCGCTCTGGAGTACGTGCACCGCCCTTTTGGGTTTTTTAAGTCTTTTTTTTGTGCAGGCCAAATCCCTGCGGCAGTTTGGTTTCGCCGGTTCGATAGGGGTTCTTTTTGCGCTGTTCGGGGCCTATGTCGTTTACCCCTGGTTTTTAGACTGTGAAAAAACGAAGCCCGATTTTTTTATCGCAAAACTTACAAAAGGAAAATCCGCCGGGCTGAATATAAAAAATCAGCATGGTTGGATTGTGGTCCTTTGCGGTGTGCTGATGGGTTTGTCCCTGCTTGTCTTTCACCGGCTCAATACGGACCCCAGCTTGTTCACTTATTTTAAAAAAGGCGGCGAACTGCGTAACGGGCTGGAATATATTGACCGCAACGGAGGGAGTAATCCGCTCAACCTTGTTGTTTCCGACCCGGAAAATCCGGAGCTTAATACAAAAGATGCGGTGAAAAAAATGTGGCTCCTGCACGAGGCGCTGGAAAAAGACCCCGCGGTGGGCAGCGCGGTGTCCATTCCCTTACTTTTGGCAGAAGCAAAACGCTCTCCTTTTTCCTTTCTTCTGAGCAATGAAATGCTGATGAGTATTTTGGGAAGCCCGCGGTTCGGAGAAATTTCAAAATATTTTGTGACGGATGACCGGAAGCAGGCGTTGTTTATGCTGCGCATGAACGAGGGAGCTCTTAAAGACAAGCGCCTTGCGGTTGTGGAGCGCATCAGGCAAATTGTCATTGGGCAAAAATTTAAACCTGATTTAATCGGCGGCGTTTTTATGCTTCAAGGGCGCCTGGCCGCGCTGGTGAATTCGAGTTTGATTTCAGGAGGAATCTTCCTGAATGGGGTGATCCTCGTCATGACCTGGTTTCTTTCCCGGTCCTGGCGTGTCGCAGGCGCGATGCTAGCCAGCCTCTATTTTGTTCCGGCCGTGATGTTCGGAATTTTAGGCTTATTTCGTGTGCCTCTTGACGTCATTTCTGCACCTGCTGTGAACCTTGCCATTGGTATGGGCGTGGATTCGATGATTCATATGGTGATATTGATACGGCGCAAGGGGTTATCCATTAAAGAGTGGAATTCCTGGGCCGAGGCGCGATCGAACCTTTTTGAACCCATCCTCTGGTCCACTCTCGTGGTTTGTGCGGGATTTGCGATTTTTATTCTTTCGACTTTTCCGCCGACGCAGCGGTTTGGGGCTTCGGTCGTGCTGGGGACGGTATTGACCCCTTTTGGGGCGCTTTTTATTTTGCCCTATTTGGCAGGCGCCACCTTTCCATTTTTGAAAAAGAGGGCACTCTCGAAATGAACAGGAGTGGATATAGATGTGTGAGAACACGCCTATTATCTGGATTATCAGAACCGGCGAAATGATTATCTCACTACAATCCTGGATAAATTAATTAACTGGAATTTTGCCGCTGAGAATTTTAGCTCCTGATCTCTGGTGGGGTGAACACCCCATAGCAGCTGCACAGCTCCAAGGTTATTATAAAAGTAGATGGAAATTACACGTTTTTAACACATTGAAGGAGGTTTGAGATGAAAAAGTCAATGGTAGTGCTGGTAATGATGACTCTTGTTCTAGGCACATTGCCGTTCCCGGTGTTTGCTATGAATACGGCAACACACGGAACCATAACGGGTAAAACAGTCTGCTTTGGGCTGTCTTCCTTAATTATCTGGCCGGGGATTGGGCAATATCTGAATAGCAATGAAACCAAAAAAAATTGGACACATGCTATTGTCGGTCTTTTCCCGCCTTTTCGTCTTTGGTCCGGCTGGGATGCTTTGATTGCCCGACAAGGGGGGCGTTGGGACGGGAAAATCTGAAATTAATTAAAAAAAGGAGAAAAAGCCATGGATGCAAAACACAAAGGGATTACTGAAACAATCAAAGATGAGATTGTTAATGCGATTAAAGGAACCGGCGAGGTTGTCAGCGCCGCAGTGAGTACTGTGAGCGGTGTCGTTACAAACACAATCCGAAGTGCGGGGAAAATAGGGACCTCCACAATGGAAATGACCTCGGATGTAGTTCGAGGAGCGATTCAAGGGGTTAAGGAAGTAGGCGGTGATTTAGGTTCAGCCGCGAAAGGTATTGTTCTCGGAGTGATCCGCGGTGTTGGGCAAGTGGGCACACAAGCATTCGATACGATCGCTGCGACAGCAGGCAGTGTCGTGAAGAATACGGCCGATCTGGCAGGCGATGTGGGTTCAGCGGCAAAAGGCGCAGTCGAAGGCGCCATTGATGGCGCCAAAGAAATCGGCTTGAACGTCGAAGAAGCTGCTTCCGCGGCCGCGACAGGCGCTGTGAAAGCTGCTTATGAGATTAGCGCTGAAGTCGGCACGAAAGTTCGAAACGCTGTGACGGGAACAATCGCCGGCATCAAAGTCATTGTCAAAGAACCCTTTAAATCAGAGAAAAAGTAATAAGCTGACGGAGAGGCCGTTGGACGGTAAGTGAAGAAGAAAATTATGGCGGCAATCTCTGCTAAAAGAGATTTTTTTAACGAATTGACTTAATGAAGGATGTGAAATATGAAAGAAATAATGGATGTGCGCAAACATCGCTGGCTTTTGATGGTAATGGTGTGTCTCATCAGTTTTGGTGCGGTATCGACCGCGGGATGCGCGGGAAGAACCAAAACCTCAACCGTGACGACGCAGACCACGAATGGAGGATCGGGCAGTAGTACGAGTTCTGTAACGACTCAAAAAGAGGTGAGCACCGACGCCCACCCTCGCGGTGTGATCGGGGGAGTTTTTTATACCATCGGCCAAGTTCTGATTTGGCCCTTTAAAGTCATCGGAAGTCTCTTTTCATGATTGTTTAATCTAAAGAGGCGAACGCCCTTCTCGCGGACCGTATAGCATGCACTACTGAGCTGATGTTCGGCTCGGAGGAAAGCTTGGTTCGTCCGGAGGGTAACAAAGGCGCCGACTCCTAATGCGTTGGTACGTTACTTACACAGACATCAAGTTCGTGTAAGTAACGAATCAATCCCTGTTTTAGCTGTGTAATTACCATCCCGTTGACTCATAAGCATATATCCCCGAGAAGACCCGCTCCAGAGATTGACGGCGGAAGAAACGCCGGGCTTGCCCTGGGTTTCTGGAGCAGTCCCTGCCCGCGGTGACAGGCTGCGGGCAGGTGGCCGAGCGCAAAGCGAGGTCCCTTGACACTCCCGGGATTTGGTTGTATATTGAGCCCATTACTCACCAGCAGCTTTCAAATTTATCCTAACTCATTAGCCCATAAAGAGATAGGAAATATAAAACAGAGGAGTATTTTCACATGACCGACTTTCTCAATTCCGCGTCTGAAGCACGTCTTGTCAAAGGGGTTACGGTGTGGTTTACCGGTCTTCCCAGTTCAGGCAAATCCACCATTGCAAGGATCCTGGAACGGCAATTCCGCAAATGGAACCTTAAAGCAGAGCTTCTTGACGGCGACGTCATTCGAACCAATTTAAGCAAGGGCCTCACGTTTTCCAAAGAAGACCGCGACGCCAACATTAAAAGGATTGGCTTTGTCTGCCACCTTTTGTCCCGCAATGAAGTGATTGCTATGGCTTCTGCGATCTCGCCTTACCGCGAAGTCAGGGATTACAATCGGCGCATGATCGGGAATTTCGTAGAAGTTTATGTGAAGGCCTCCGTGGATGAATGCGAAAAACGGGATGTGAAAGGCCTTTATAAAAAAGCCCGCGCCGGAGAAATTAAGGGATTTACGGGCGTGGATGATCCTTACGAAGAGCCGCTTCATGCGGAAGTCATTTGCGATACCGAACACGAAAGCCCGGAACAATCCGCGGAAAAAGTCATCCGCCGGCTTGAAGAACTGGGTTATTTAGAGATTAAGCAGGAAAAAGTCCAGCATTCGTGAGCCTTTCATGACCCGCGTTGATTTTCACATGCATACGACCCATTCGGACGGGTCGTATACCCCGACAGAGTTGATTCGCTATTGCAAAGTCAAAGGCCTGGGTTGTGTATCTGTGACGGATCACGACACGATATCCAGTTTTGACGAAGCTGACGAGGCGGCGAAGGACCTTGGGATTGAACTTATTCCGGGGGTTGAAATCAGCGCCCAATTTGAACCCGGCACGCTTCATATCCTTGGATTTTTTATGGACCGGCACCAGCCAAAACTGAAAACAGTTTTTGAAGAAATCCAGAAAGCAAGGCGTGAAAGAAATCCGCAGATCATTCAAAAACTGAACGCGCTGGGAATTGACATCAGCATGAAAGATGTGATTGAAGAGGCTTACGCAAATACGGAAGGAATGGCGGATAAGCAAATCGGAAGACCGCATTTTGCGAAAGTGCTTCTGAAAAAAGGCGTGATCAAGACCCTGGAAGAAGCCTTTGACCGTTATCTTGGTAAGGGCCAGCCTGCCTATGTGGATAAGCGCCGCGTCACAAGTGAAGAAGCCATTAACTTGATCAATCAGGCTGGAGGCATTGCGTCAGTGGCTCATCCCAAACAAATGAAGCTTGCGCCGGACCTTCTTGAAAAAGAAATCGGAAAACTAGTAGATCAGGGGCTAGGCGGGATTGAAGTTTATAATAGCTGCCAGCGCCCTTATGAAAATACTATTTACCAGCGGATCGCAAAGCGTTTTAACCTGGTTCAAACCGGGGGAAGCGATTTTCACGGGGCCAACAAACCGGATGTGGACCTGGGGTTTTTAGGAGACGACGTCAGCCTTGGCTATGACATGGTGGAAGCTTTGCGGGAGCGAATCGCGAAAAGAAGCGGACGTTTGTAAGGGTTGAGTGTGGAGAGGCCTTCCTTGATTCATTCTCTGGATTTGGAAAAACTCAATGAAGAGTTTGAAACCAAAAAACCCCAGCAAATCCTGGCCTGGGCGCTTAAGGAATTTTCCGGCCGGATCGCAATGACCTCTTCGTTTGCCCTGGAAAGCGGCGCGCTTCTTCATATGGTAAGCCAGATTGATCCGGCTGTGCCGGTTCTTTTTCTGGATACCGGGTACCATTTCCCGGAAACTTTGGAATACAAAGAAGCGCTTACAAAACTTTTTGGCCTTACCAATGTCGTCAACTTGCGGGCGAACCCTGAACGCAAGGCAAAAATCGTGGCGCAGTATGAAGGCGTGCCTTACGATAAAAATCCGGATCTTTGCTGCCAGATTAACAAAGTAGAACCTCTGGATGAAGCCGTCAAAAATTATGATGCATGGATGAGCGGGATCCGCCGCCGGCAGACGGATTTTAGAAAATCAATCCGCATTGTGGAAGAATATGAAGGCGGGCTTTATAAAATCAGTCCGCTGGCTAACTTTACTTCGCGCGATACGTGGTGGTACTTGAAAGAACACAATATTCCGCGCAATCCCTTAATTGACAAAGGGTACTTGAGCGTGGGCTGCTGGCCTTGCACGCATCCGGTTCAGCCGGGGGACGACGAGCGCTCGGGCCGCTGGGCGGGAAAGCAAAAGACCGAATGCGGTATCCATACATTTAAGGAAGTTGAATCCAAGGCAGAGAAAGAAAAAGAACTTCCGAGCGACAACTCTTCAAATATTTAAAAACAGTACGTGGTACTTCGTACGTAGCACGTCGTGAAATGACCTCAGGATATAACGATGTACAAAGTACAATGTACGAGGTACAGACCTGAAAGGAAAATATGAAACAAACCATTGCACCGCACGGCGGAACATTGATTAACCGGGAACTTCAGGGCAAGGAAGCCGAAGAGGCGCGCCAAAAGGCAGCGAGCCTTAAGAAACTGAAACTTTTTCCTTATGAAGTATCCGACCTTGAAATGATTGCAACCGGTGCCTTAAGTCCCTTGCAGGGATTTATGGGTAAGGACGATGTGGAGTCAGTCCTTGACCGCATGAAGCTTTCCACGGGGCCGGTGTGGTCTCTTCCTGTGGTAAAATCCATTACCGAGGAAGAAAAAAGTTCGATTCGGATCGGGGAGGAAGTAACGCTGGTTGAAGAAACCTCCGGAACGCCCCTTGCCCTGATGAAAGTAGAAGAAATTTTTCCAAATGATAAAAAGGCGCACGCCGTGCGCGCCTACCGGACCGAGGAAGAGGCGCATCCCGGTGTGAGCCGCATCTATTCGATGGGGAATTTTCTTATGGGCGGAAAAATTTCGCTTTTTAACCGTCCCAAACATGATAAATTTCTCGAGTTTCGCCAGGACCCAAAAGAAACGCGAAATCTTTTTCAGGAAAAAAAATGGAAGCGCATCGTGGCCTTTCAAACGCGAAACCCGATTCACCGCGCCCACGAGTATTTGATTAAATGCGCCCTTGAAATGGCGGATGGGCTTCTCATTCATCCTCTGGTAGGACAAACCAAGGGCGATGATATCTCGGCCGAAGTCCGGATGCGCTGCTACGAAGTGCTGATCGAAAAATATTTTTCCAAAGACCGCGTTCTTTTATCCGTTTTCCCCGCGGCCATGCGCTATGCCGGCCCGCGCGAAGCTATTTTTCATGCCCTGGTGAGAAAAAATTACGGATGCACCCACTTCATTGTAGGCCGCGACCACGCGGGCGTTTCCCGGCCTGACGGCAAACCCTATTACGGGTCTTTTGACGCCCATTTTATTTTTGATGAATTTGCTGCGTCTGAAATCGGAATTACGCCGCTCTTTTTTGATTTCACCTTTTATTGCAAAACCTGCGGCGAAATGGCATCCACCAAAACCTGTCCGCATGACCCAAGCCATCACTTGAGTCTTAGCGGCACCAAAGTGCGTGAAATGTTGAAAAAAGGTGAAATCCCGCCCCCTGAATTTTCCCGGCCGGAAGTCGCGACGGTTTTAATTGATGCGATGAGGGAAAAACAGCCCGCAGCTTAAAAAAGGAGAATCGTTATGGCTACTACTGCCTCAAACCCGCGAAACAAACCGCTTGTTGCAGCCAATGCGCTGGAACTGATTTCTAACACGCCTCTGGTCCGGTTGAATAAACTGGTTCAGCCCGGCATGGCCGCCATTTACGGAAAACTCGAATCTTATAATCCGGGCGGCAGTGTCAAGGACAGGATTTGTTTTAGCATGATCCGGGACGCCGAAGAGAAGGACCTGATTAATAAGGAAACGCTGATTGTTGAGCCCACCTCCGGCAATACGGGAATCGGCCTTGCTTTGGTTTGCGCCGTAAAAGGATATCGATTGATTTTAACCATGCCCGACACCATGAGCGTGGAGCGGCGTCATTTGCTCAAGCGCTTCGGAGCCGAACTTGTGCTGACGCCGGGCATTGAAGGCATGAAAGGCGCCATTGCCAAGGCCGAGCAAATTGTCCGGGAAAACCAGAATAGTTTTATGCCTCAGCAATTTGCCAATCCCGCCAACCCCAGGATTCATCGTGAAACCACGGCTGAAGAAATCTGGGAAGCTTTGGACGGGAAGTTTGACATTTTTATTTCCGGAATCGGAACCGGCGGAACGATTACAGGATGCGGCGAGGTTTTCAAAAAAAGAAACCCCAAGATAAAAATTATTGCTCTGGAACCTAAAAATTCTCCTGTTCTTTCAGGCGGAGCTCCGGGACGCCATAAAATCCAGGGGATCGGGGCAGGATTTGTCCCTGAAATTTTAAACCGCGAAATCATTGATGAAATTATCCAGGTGGAAGATCAAGATGCCTGGAAAACCTCGCTTGAACTTGCGGGACAAGAAGGAATCCTAGGCGGGGTTTCAACCGGCGCTGCCTGCTGGGCCGCTTTAAAAGTCGCGCGCGAGGCGGGCCCGGGCAAAGTCATCGTTGCGATTTTTCCGGATACCGGAGAGCGGTACCTAAGTATGGATGAGGCCTTTAAATAATGTCCTTTCTTAAAAGTCTTCGCTGCCGTGAATGCGGCCGTGAATATCCCAAACAGGCTCTTTATGTTTGCGAGTACTGTTTCGGGTCGCTTGAAACAACCTATGATTATGACGCGATCCGCAAGGTTTTGACCCGCGAGAAAATCCAGAAAGGGCCGAAAAGCCTCTGGCGTTACCGCGAGCTTCTGCCCATTGACGGAGAACCGACCGCAGGTTTTTATTCCGGATTTACACCGCTTGTTGAGGCCAAAAGTTTAGCCCGCGAATTCGGCGTTCGCGAGCTTTATATTAAAGACGATTCGGTTTGTCACCCCACGTGGTCTTTTAAAGACCGGGTTGTGGCGGTCGCTTTATCGCGGGCACGGGAACTTGGTTTTGATACCGTGGCCTGCGCTTCGACAGGCAATCTTGCTAATTCTGTGGCGGCCAATGCGGCCTGGGCCGGATTCAAACGTTACATTTTTATCCCCTCCAATCTTGAGAAGGCCAAGGTCATAGGCTCCCTGGTTTATTCTCCGAACCTTGTGGCCGTCAACGGAAACTATGATGACGTGAACCGCCTTTGCGCGGAAATCGCGGCCAAATACCGCTGGGGCTTTGTGAATATCAACTTAAGGGCCTATTACGCGGAAGGATCCAAAACATTGGGTTTTGAAATCGCGGAACAGCTTGGCTGGCGCGCGCCCAAGCATATTGTGGTACCTGCCGCAAGCGGCTCTTTGATCACGAAGATTTGGAAAGCCTTGAAAGAATTCGACAAGTTAGGCTTGCTTGAAAATACCCTTCAAACAAAAATTTATTGCGCCCAGCCGGAGGGGTGTTCTCCAATCGCGACTGCGATTCAAAATAAATCCGATGTCATTAAGCCCGTTAAACCTGTCACCATTGCCAAATCCCTTGCCATTGGAAACCCGGCGGACGGCTATTACGCCAAGGACGTGATTGAACAATCCGGTGGAGCGGCCGCGATCGTAAGCGACGACGAAATCCGGGAAGGCATCAAACTTCTGGCCCGGACCGAAGGTATTTTTACGGAAACCGCCGGAGGCGTCACGGTTGCCGCGGCAAAAAAACTGATTGCCGAAGGGCAGATTCCCAAAGACGAGTCCATTGTCCTTGCCATTACGGGAAATGGCCTGAAGACCCAGGAAGCGATCCAGGACGTGGTCGGCGAACCCGCGGTGATTGAACCCAATCTCGCCTCTTTTGAAAAAGAGGTCATGGCGCAGGCGGTTTCTCGTGTATGATTTGTGGTTTGATCAACGAAAAGGAGGCCTTCGATGCCTGTTAAAGTGAGAATCCCTACCCCGCTTCAAAAACTGACCGCCGAAAAAGCTGAAATCGAAATCAAAGCGGCCAATATCAAAGAGTTGCTCGTACAGCTGGAAAAAAATTACCCGGGCATGAAAGACCGGCTCTGTGATGAACAGGGCAAAATCCGCAGGTTTGTGAACCTCTACCTTAATGAAGAAGACATCCGTTTTCTTAAACAGGAAGAAACTTTGCTTAAGGACGGCGACGAAATCTCCATTGTCCCGGCCATTGCGGGAGGGAATTAACCTTGGCTAAAAAAGCGTTCCACCTTTATTTCCCGCAAGGATTAATCAAAGAACCCATTATGTTTGTCGTGGCGCGTGATCACCAGCTTTTGCTTAATATCCGCCGCGCAAAAATTACGTCGGAAGCCGGAGAAGCCACGATTGAACTTGAAGGCGATGCCGCCCAAATTGACAAAGCCGAAAAGATTTTCAAAGATAAAGGTGTTAAAGTCGAGTCCGTGCTAGGCGATATCGTGGAAGGATAAGAACATGGAAATGAAGGCATTCATTGAGACTCTCAAAGAACGGGTTCTTGCAGGCGGCGAGGTTACGTTCGACGAGGCCTTAAAGCTCATTGAAATCGAAAAAGAAGAAGAGATCGACCTGCTTTTAGAAGCGGCCCGTGAAATGACGTTTCATTTTAATTCCAAAGAACCGGGCCTTTGTTCCCTGATTAACGCTAAAAGTTATCTTTGCGGGGAAGATTGCGGTTTCTGCGCGCAATCGGTTCGCTTTGATACGCGCGTGAACCGGTATCAGCTGATGTCCCCTGATGAAGTGGTGAAGGCGGCCAAGGCCTTTGAAGAAAAAGGCGCCAAAAATTTTTGTGTCGTGACAAGCGGCGGCGAGTTAAGCGACAAGGAATTTGAACAAATTATTGAAATCTACCAGCGCCTTAAAGCCGAAACCTCGATGAACCTAGACGGATCTCTTGGCTTTGTCACGCCTGAAAGGGTCCAGCGCCTGAAAGAAGCCGGCGTTCGGCGCTTTAATGATAACCTCCAAAGTTCCCGGGAATTTTATCCGAAAATTGTTTCCACGCACTCCTATGACAAGCGCCTTGAGACCCTTCGCATGCTGCAGGAAGGTGATATGGAAATTTGTTCCGGCGGAATCTTAGGAATGGGCGAAACGCGCGAGGACCGCGTCAAGCTTGCTTTTGAACTTAAACCTTTTAACCCTCACTGCCTGCCGATGAATGTCCTGAATCCAAGACCCGGCACGCCGCTTGAAAATCAACCGGCTCCGGACCCTCTTGAGATGATTAAAACCATTGCCGTGTTCCGGTTCATCCACCCGAGGGCCAACATTAAACTTGCCGGCGGCCGGGAAGAAGGCCTTGGGAACACTTATCAGGAAAAGGCCCTTCGCGGCGGAGCCAACGGCCTGATTATCGGAGGATATCTCACGACCTCAGGCAACCCCATCCGCGAAGATTTCGAAATGTTGAAACGCGCCGGCTTCGAAGCCCCTCCTTCTAAACAGGAAACCGTCGATACCCCGGCTCCTCACTAAAGTTGGAAAAATCTCTTTCCGGAAAAAATATTCTTATCACAGGGGGCAGCAGCCGGTTGGGGCAAGCCTTCATCCAAAAAGCCCTTGTTCAAGGGGCGAAACTTTTTACTACCTATCATGAGCATGAAAAAGACGTTGCGTCCCTTTTAGAACAGGGCGTTCACGCCCTGCGGCTTGACCTTTCCGATATGCGCGCAATAGACGCTTTTGCCAAAACCATGAAAGAAAAAATAGACGGCCTTGATGTCTTGATCCACAACGCGGCGCTTGTCCGAGATAAAACCATTCAAAATTTGTCAGACGAGGACTGGGATCAAGTGCTTACCGTGAATTTAAAAGCCCCTTATTATTTGACGAAAAAACTTTTGCCCCTTCTTTTTAAACGGCCATTAAGCAAAGTTTTCATGATCATAAGCCGTATGGCCATTTCAGGTGGATACGGAGCCGCGAACTATGCCGCGGCCAAGGCCGGTTTGATCGGTCTCACCAAATCCCTGGCCGCGGAGCTTGGAAGGAAAAATATCCTTGTCAACGCGGTCAACCCCGGTTTTATGTTGTCGCGCATGACTGAATCCCTGCCCGAAGAAATCCTCGGAAAAAACCGCGAGGCAAGCTTTTTAAGGAGTTTCTCGAATCCGGAAGAAGTTGCGGATTTTCTTGCGTTTCTTTGCTCGGATCAAATGACGCAAGTCACAGGCCAGGTTTTTCACTTCGAGTCCCGCAAAATATGAAAAAACGTGTTGTGGTCACAGGTATGGGGGTCATCACCCCGATTGGTATTGGCCTTCAGGAATTCCGGGAGAATTTAAGAAAAGGAATTTCCGGGGAAGGCGCCATTACCGCCTTTGATACTTCGGGTTTTCCCGTCAAACAGGCATTTGAAATTAAAAATTTTAATCCAAGAAAACACGGCACTCACCTTTTAGACCCGTTTATCCAGTATGCGGTCGCCGCAACCAGTGAAGCAATCCAGGATGCAGCGTTTGAAACTAACCAAGTGGATCCTTTTCGCGTGGGCATTTCCGTCAGCTCAAGCAAAGGAGGGGTTCATACGATTAGCCGGTTTTACGAAAGGCTCAAAACGCATCCAAGCCCGATTCTCGGAGCCCGTATCTATGTTAATTCTGTCCCTAACTTTGCGGCCCAGTGGATTGCAAGGCGCTGGAAAATCCAGGGGCCGGCCAAATGCTATGTGGCGGCCTGCGCGACAGGTACTGTGGCCGTGATTGAAGGGGCAAACATGATCCGGGAAGGAGTGGTGGATTATTGTATCGCGGGTGCCAGTGACGCCTCCATTGTTCCTTTGATGCTTGCAGGCTACTCCCAAATGAAAGCGATGGCGCGAGGTTCGATGCTTCCTTTTGACAAAAGGCGCGGCGGGTTTCTTGTGGGGGAAGGCGCCGGGATTGTTTTTCTTGAAACCCTGGAAAGCGCCAGGGCACGCGGGGTAAAAATATACGGGGAGATCCTGGGTTCAAGTTACGGCAATGAGGGATCCGGAGGGATTGTTCATTTCAAATCTGAAGAAGAGGCGCTTCGAAAGACGGTTGAATTGCTTTTGAACCAAAATCATTTTGGAATTGATGAACTGGATTATATCAATTTGCACGGCACCGCCACATCCCGCGGAGATATTTATGAAACCGCGCAGCTTAAAAAAGTTTTTGGGAAAAAAGCCTACCAGATCCCAATGAGCTCTACCAAATCTATGACCGGCCATATGCTGGGCGCCTCAGGCGCAGTTGAAATTATTGCCTGTCTTGTGGGGATGCAAGACGACTTTATTCCGCCGACCGGCGGGCTTGAAAAACACGATCCTCATTGCGACCTGGACTATACGCCCTTGAAATCAAAAACGGCGAAGGTTCATACCGCGCTTTCTCTTTCTATGGGTTTTGGCGGCCATATCGCAACCATTGCTTTAAGGAAAATCTAAATGATTCAAACGCTTTTACAGGAAGAACTGGAAGAAATTAAAGCCAAAGATTTATACCGAAAGCTTCGGACCTTGCGAGCTGTGAGCCCGGTGCGCGCCGATTATGCAGGAAAAGAACTGCTTCTTTTCTGCGGGAATGATTACCTTGGGCTTTCGCACGATCCGCGGGTCGTTGAAGCCGCAAAAAAAGCGTGCGATTCATATGGCGTTGGCGCAGGCGCGGCACGGCTGATTTCAGGGACGTCCGAACTTCACACCCAATTGGAAGAAAATCTCGCGAGATTTAAAGGAAAGGAAAAAGCGCTTCTGTTTACGGCCGGCTATCTTGCCAATGTTGGCGTGCTTTCGACGCTCGCGTGCGAAGGGGATCTCATTGTTATGGATAAACTGTGCCACGCTTCCCTGATTGATGGGGCGAGGCTTTCCGGCGCCCAGCTTCGCGTGTTCCCCCACAGAAGCTACGAAAAGTGTGAGGATATCCTGCAAAAAAGCATTGGTTTCAGGAAACGCATTCTTGTTTCCGATACCGTGTTCAGTATGGACGGGGATCTTGCCGATCTTCGCGCCCTTGTCCGGATTAAGGAACAATACGATTGTTTGCTGGTGGTGGATGATGCGCATGGCACGGGCGTCCTGGGCCTTCACGGCAGAGGCGCTTGCGAAGACTCGAAGCTCGAAGAAAAAATCGATTGTATGACAGGAACCCTTTCCAAAGCGCTTGGTTGTGTCGGCGGATTTGCGGCAGCCTCCGCTGAAATGATTGATTACCTGATCAATTTTTCACGGCCCTTTATATTTGCCACTGCGATGCCGCCTATGCTCTGCGCCGCGGCCCTTACCGCACTGGAAGTGATTCAAACGGAACCTGAAATCCGCCACCGGCTTTGGCATCATATTCAGAAAATGCACGAAGGATTAAAATCGATCGGTTTTGCGTTAGGAGAAATTACTTCGCCCATTTTTCCGGTGGGCGTGGGTTCGGAAAAACAGGCGCTTGAAATATCAAACCGGCTACTTGAACAGGGAATCCTTGTGCCCGCTGTCCGCTACCCCACGGTTCCTAAAGGCAAAGCGCGTCTGCGTGTGACCGTGAGCGCCGCGCACAGCCAGGAAGATATCCAAAAACTTCTGCGCGCGTTGAAAGCATCCGCCGCAAAACCATGAAAATCAAATCCCGCACCCGAATACTTTCCGCGAAAGACAAAAAATGGATTTGGCATCCCTTTACCCAAATGCAGGATTGGGAAAAAGAGAACATTCTGATTATTGAAAAAGGGGAAGGGGTTTATCTTATTGATACTGAAGGGCGGCGTTACCTCGACGGGGTTTCCTCACTCTGGTGCAATGTGCACGGCCACCGGGTGCCGGAGTTGGACCAAGCCTTAAGCGCTCAGCTAAAAAAGATCGCCCATTCCACGTTTCTCGGACTTTCCAATGTCCCGGCGATCCTTCTCGCAGAAAAGCTTGTTCGAATCGCTCCCAAAGGACTCACTCGCGTTTTTTATTCCGATTCAGGATCTGAAGCGGTGGAGATCGCCCTTAAAATGGCGTTTCAATACTGGCGCCAATCCGGGAAACCCGCGAAAAAGCGTTTTGTGAAAATGGCCCAGGCCTATCACGGTGATACCCTTGGTTCTGTGAGCGTTGGCGGAATGGATCTTTTTCACGAGATTTATCACCCGCTTCTTTTTAAAACATATCAAGCGCCCACGCCTTACCGCTACCGTTGGCCCACCGGAAATGAGCCCCAAAAAGTCCTTAAGGAATCCCTTGCAGCCCTTGAGAAGGTGCTTTCCCGGCATCATGAGGAAATCGCCGGCCTTATAATGGAGCCTTTAATGCAGGGTGCGGCGGGGATGATTGACCAGCCTCGGGGTTATATTTTGCGTGCCAGGGAGCTGACCCGTAGGTATAATGTTTTGTTGATCTTTGACGAGGTGGCCACAGGATTTGGCCGGACAGGCCGCATGTTTGCAAGCGACCATGAAAAAGTCACTCCGGATCTTTTAGCCGTGGCTAAGGGGATTACCGGCGGGTATCTTCCTCTTGCCGCGACCTTGGCCACAGAAAAGATCTATCGCGCCTTTTTGGGTGATTATTCGGAGTTTAAAGCCTTTTTTCATGGACACACGTACACGGCAAACCCGTTAGCCTGTCAAGTCGCGCTGGCAAACCTGGAGCTTTTTGAAAAAAATAAAATTCTTGAAAAGCTCAAGCCCAAAATCAAGCTGCTTGAAAAAAGACTTCAGGATTTTTACGAACTTCCGTGGGTTGGCGATATCCGGCAGGCGGGCTTTATGGCAGGGATTGAGCTTGTGCGAAACCGCAAGACTAAGGAACCTTTCCCTTTGAAAGAAAAAGCAGGGATTCGCGTGATTCAGAAGGCGCGTGAAAAAGGCGCCATTTTAAGGCCGCTTGGCAATGTGATTGTGCTCATGCCGCCTTTAGCGATTTCTCAAAACGAATTAAACCGGCTTTTAGATATTACTTACACTTCGATTCAGGAAACTTTATCATGAAACCAGGAATTTTTATCACAGGGACAGATACAGGCGTGGGAAAAACCGTGGTGGCTGCGGGGCTGGCCCTGGCCTTAAGGGCCCGGGGCATGAAGGTGGGAGTGATGAAGCCTGTGGCCACCGGATGCCGCGGCAATGGCGGGGGGCTTATATCTGATGACGCGGTGTATTTATGGGAAGCCGCGGAGAATGAATACCCCTACCTGACAAATCCTTTTCGCTTCAGAAATCCCCTGGCCCCGCATGTCGCGGCCGGGCTTGAAAAACGGGAAATTGATTTAAAGAAAATTCATGACGCTTACCGCGAGCTTCAAAAACACTATGACTTCATAATTGTTGAAGGGATCGGCGGGCTTCTTGTCCCTATTACGAAAGATTACTTCGTCAGCCACTTGATCCGTGAAATGCAGCTCCCGCTTTTAATCGTGGCGCGAAGCGGCCTGGGCTCCATTAATCATACTTTGTTGACGCTGGATGCGGCCGTGATCCGGGGCTTTCAGATCCGCGGAATCATTTTCAACCGGGTACCCGCGGTCAACTGCTCGCTTGCGGATATGACCAACCCTAAAGTCATTCATGAACTTTCCGGAGCTCCGATCCTTGGAACTCTTCCCGACATTGAAGAGCTGGATGTTGAAACCTGCCGGTTCGGTTTTTTAAGAGAAGTCTTCGAAGAAAGAATCAGTATCGAGAAAATCATAACGCAAGTACCGGCGGCGGTTTAACCTTATGACACAAGAGAAAAAGAAAATTTTGGTGGCGATGAGCGGCGGGGTGGATAGCTCCGTCACCGCGGCCCTATTAAAAGAAGAGGGCCATGAAGTGGGCGGAGCCACGATCCGCACCTGGGCAACGAATGAATGCGTTGACCGCAATACCCGCGCCTGCTGCGGATTGACGGGTGTGGAAGATGCGCGGGACGTGGCCGAAACGCTTGGTATTCCTTACTGGGTCTTTAATTTTGAAGAGGCTTTTAAAACGCATGTGGTGGATTATTTTGCCCAGGAGTATTTCAAAGGCCGCACTCCGAACCCCTGCATTGCCTGTAACCAGCATGTGAAATTCAGAATCTTTTTGGCGCGGGCCCGGCAATTGGGATATGAATATATGGCCACCGGGCATTATGCCACGCTCGGGTTTGACGCTTCGCGCCAGGCCCACTTTATTTCAGAAGGTGTTGACGCCACCAAGGACCAGTCCTACGTTTTGTTCCCACTGACACAGGACCTTCTCGCGCGTCTTTATCTTCCGCTTGGGTCTTTTACCAAGGCCGAGATCCGGGCCAAGGCAAAGGATTTAAATCTTTGTGTGACGAATAAACCGGACTCGCAGGAAATTTGTTTTATTCCGAGCAATGATTACGGAGCTTTTCTTGAAAGGGAGTATGTAAAGAAAAAAGAAGAGCCTGAAACCTCCCAAGCGCCTGAGGCTGCGGGAGTCATACGCACCGCGGATGGAGAAATCTTAGGAAAGCATTCCGGTTTTTATCATTACACGCGCGGACAGCGAAGGGGCCTTGGCGTGGCCGCGCCTGAAAGGCTTTATGTGATTTCAACCGACCCGGAAAAAAATGAAGTGGTGGTCGGGAAAAAGAATGAAGTTCTAAACCGGACCTGCGTTGTGAGCCGTGTGAACTGGTTTTTAAAGCCGGAAGCGGAGGGAGCCGTTCGGATTCAATGTAAAATCCGTTCCCAGCATGAAAAGGCTCCTGCCGTGATGAATCTTCTTGGCGACAGCAATGTGCAGATTGATTTTGACGAGGCTCAGGACGCCATTACGCCGGGGCAGGCTGCTGTTTTTTATGACGGGCCCAAAGTGCTTGGCGGCGGTTGGATCGAGAGTTTCTCATGATTGGCGGGCTCCGTCTTCAGGGCAAAAAACAGGCAAGTCTCCTTAGCTGGACGATCCACCGTCCTTTTCCTTCTGCCAATGTTTATATTCCGCTTAACCAGCATGAAGGACTTCCGGCCATTCCCTGCGTCGAGGTAGGAGACCGGGTACTGATTGGGCAAAAAATTGCCGAACCCCAAGGCTCTTTTTCTGTTGCCATGCACGCCAGCGTCTCGGGAAAAGTCACAGGGATAGAAAATCATTCCCACCCCGTGTTAGGAGAAACCGAAGCCATTAAAATTCATACGGACGGCACGGATGAAAAATGCCCGGAAATAGGGCATGAAAGACACGGATGGCATGATTTATCCGCAGAAGCACTTTATGAAATTTTTCGCGAGGCTGGGCTCGTGGATTTTGGTAAAAAAACAGTGCCTTTGCATATCAAAGCGGCGAAGCCTTTGGGCGTCAAAATCAAGGCTGTGATCATTAATGGCTGCGAATCCGACCCGTATGTGACTTCGGATTATGCCCTGATGATGTCCCACGGGCTTGAAATCCTTAAAGGGGCCGAAATTCTTCGCGAGCTTTTGGATGCCGACGAGTTAGTTTTTACCCTGGATGAAACGCAGCGCGAAGTGGCGGAACTTTTAAAAAGTAAAATCTATTTTCTCAAGTGGCCGCACGCTGAAGTCCGCATGCTTTCGTCGCTTTATCCCCAAGATGCGGATGTTTCACTTGCCCACGACATCTTTGGTGTGGAACGCACCCTTCTTCTTTCGGATAAGGAAACCGGCCTCCGTATTTTTAATGTCGCGACTGCTTTCTCGGTTTATGAAGCCGTAGCCCTTCAAAAGCCTCTCTACGAACGTGTGGTCACGGTGGGAGGCGAATGCGTGGTGGAGCCCAGAAACATCTGGGCAAAAATAGGTTCTTCGTTTGAAGAGGCCATTAAATCCTGCCGCGGGTTGATGCGTGAACCTTCCCGGGTTTTAATGAATGGCCCGATGACAGGGTTTGCTCAGGAAACTCTTTCAGTGCCCGTGATCAAAGGCGCCGCGGCGGTGCTTGCTCTTCCCAAAGAAGTCCTTTCTTTTGACGAAATCCAGCCTTGTATCCGCTGTAACCGCTGCGTGGACGCGTGCCCGTCTGAAATATCGCCTGTGATGATTACCCTGGCAGCCGAGCAAGACCTATTTGATACGGCCCAAAAGTGGGGGGCCGCTTTTTGTATGGAGTGCGGCAATTGCGCTTATGTCTGCCCCTCCAAACGCCCGATGATGGAGCTTATTCAGCATGCGCGTATTCATTTACAGTCACAGTCAGCTCGAAAATATTTTTCTTTCGAAGAAAGCTTTCCTATAAGGCCGAAAGCTTGGCGAAAAGGAACGCAAGAAAATAAGAATTTGGCCGAAATTAAGGTAAACGCGCCTAAATAGGCTTATAACCTTTTATCCCGTGCCGCGGACCCACATCCGCCATGCGGAAGTTTCTCAAATGTTTTAAAACCAGAAAGCGGGAGAATACGTTATGAAACAAGAGGATTCGAAGAGATTTATAACGATTGGTTTCGCAAGCGGCGTCATTTTAACCCTTCTGCTGTCCGGTATTGTCAGCACTTATAAAAACAAGCAGTCTCAAGGCGTCGCTGCGGAAATTCAGAATGAGACGCTGACACTTGAAAAGCTTAAGAAGGATTTGGCCAATGACCTTGTTCCGGTACAAAATGATGAATACCGGATTTTAAAACGGGGCGTGGACGACTGGTTTAACAACCGCCTTTTTGAAAAGGAAGCCAAGGCTCAGGGGATCAGCCTGGACGAACTTTTCCAAAAAGAAATCTGGAGCCGGGTGCGTGTTTCCTATGCTGACACGGTCCAATTTTATGACGAAAATAAGGAACTTTTCAACCAGCCCTTTGAAGAGGTCAAGTCGCTTATTACCGAAGAATTAAGAAGGCGCGAGTACGCCCGGGCTAAAAGTGAATACCTGGAAGGGCTTCGCAAGAAATTTAAAGCTATGATTCTGTTAAAACAGCCCGAATCGTTTGTGGAAGGGCTTGAACTTCCTTATGTTCTTTCAGGGCAGGCGCCTGAAATTGTGGCTGAAAAGCCGGCCCCGGCTCCAAGCCGTCCTTCTCCTCAAGCCGCCCAGCCTGCCCAAGCGCCGGCCGTGACGTTTAATGATTTGGAAGGGCGCCCAACACTTGGCCCCGCGGACGCTCCCGTGACCATTGTGGAATTCAGCGACTTTCATTGCCCTTTTTGTGGCCGCGCCTCCGCTACGCTTCAACAGCTTATGACTAACTATTCCGGAAAGATCCGCCGCGTATGGCGCCATTTCCCGCTTTCCATGCACCCGGGAGCGGACAGGACGCACGAGGCTTCGGAGTGCGCTTTTGAGCAGGGAAAGTTCTGGGAATATCATGACAAGCTTTTTGAAACCCTTGGCCAGGACCGAAGCGACAGCGCTTTAACGGATTTGGCCAAGCAAGTGGGCTTAGACACAAAAAAGTTTGACCAGTGCCTGACGAGTGGAAAATACAAAAGTTTAATTCAGCAGGAAGTCCAAAAGGGCGGGGAAGTGGGTGTCGAGGGCACGCCGATGTTTTTTGTGAATGGGCAAACCGTGGCTGGAGCTTATCCTTACGAGTATTTTGATAATCTGGTTCAAAATATTCTAACCCCCGGGCGAGCACCGCAGGCGGCTGCCGAACCTCCGGCCGCACCGGAAGCGGTGCAGCCTCCGGCCGTGGTCAATTTTAGCGACCTTGAAGCAAGGCCGTCCCAAGGGCCTAAAAATGCGCCCGTGACCGTGGTGGAATTCAGCGATTTTCACTGTCCTTTCTGTAAAAAAGTCACTCCCGCGATTGAGCAGCTGATGAAAACTTACGAAGGAAAAATCCGTCGCGTGTGGCGCCATTTCCCGCTGCCTTTTCATACGGGCGCCGACCGGACTCACGAAGCTTCCGAATGCGCGTTTGAGCAGGGTAAATTCTGGGAATACCACGATAAGCTTTTTGAAACCATTGGCGGGGACCGCAGTGATGCCGCGCTTACGGATCTGGCTAAACAATCGGGTTTAAACACAAAGAAGTTTGAACAGTGCCTCACAAGTGGAAAATACAAAGACCTTATTCAGAAAGAAATGGCAGCCGGAAGCCAGGCAGGTGTGGATGGAACGCCCAGTTTTTTTATCAATGGACAAATGGTGGCTGGGGCCTATCCGTATGAACATTTTCAGGGAATGGTTGAAAATGCTTTAACTCCGGGCGGGGCAAAGCCGGTAGCGGCAGCCAAACCTTCTCGACCCGCGCCCCCGGCTGTGGTCAGTTTTGATGACCTTGACGGGAAACCCGCGGTTGGGCCTAAAAATGCCAAAGTTACTTTGGTCGAATTTAGCGATTTTCATTGCCCATTCTGTGCCCGGGTGTCGCCGACCATTGAACAACTCATGAAAAACTACGACGGAAAAATCCGCCGCGTATGGCGCCATTTCCCGCTTTCCATGCACCGGGGCGCGGACCGGACTCATGAAGCCTCCCAGTGCGCGTTTGAACAAGGCAAATTCTGGGAATATCACGACAAACTTTTTCAAACACTGGGCGGGCCGCGTGATGATGAAAGTCTGGCGCAGCTTGCCAAGCAGGTTGGATTAAATGACGGCAAATTCAAAAAATGCCTTTCAAGCGGCAAGTACAAGGATTTGATCCAAAAAGAGATTGCCCGGGGAAGCCAGGCAGGAGTCCGGGGGACGCCGGCTTTCTTTGTCAACGGTAAGCTTGTTTCAGGCGCACAGCCCTACGCTAACTTTGATCGTCTGGTTCAAGTCGAATTGCAGGAGAAATCTTAAGAACGCAAGTGGTTCGGCAGAATGCCGTACACCCAAGGTACTAGACCTCATATCAGGTCTTCGGAATCGGTTCCGAAATTTTTCTGGACGGGGGTTCTCAGCCTTCTTCCCGCGCTTTGCGTATTTCTTTTTATCTATCAAGGATCTGGCGCAAGGCTCGTTGCGGTTTCAGCGGCTTCAGCACTGCTTGGAGAAGCAGCGGGCAGGAACCTTTTCGGCCGGAAACCCGCCTTTTCAGACGGTAGCAGTGTTTTATCAGGCCTCCTCTTTGCTTTGCTCGTTTCTCCCGATCTTCCAACCGTAAAAGTTACGCTTGCGATTTTTCTTGCTCTTTTTTTAGGAAGAGAATGTTTCGGCGGCCTTGGCGCCCAATTTTTTTCACTCCCGCTTTTAGGTGCGGCCTTTCTACAAATATTTTCTCCCGAAGCGCTGCTCGCGTGGAAACCTGAAATAGTTCTGAATGGCGCTCTATGCTTTGGCGGGCTGATCCTGATCTGGAAGAAACTCATTTATTGGGAAGTGCCCCTCCTTTATTTTATATTTTTCTTTTTGTTTGCTTTTCTTTTTGAAAAAAAACTTCCCTCAAATCTTTTTGTCCCGGGCTTTTTTCTCACTGGGTTTTACTTTGTCACAGACCCTGTGACAACGCCCCTGACCCGTAACGGAGCGCGCATGTTTGCGCTAGGCAGTGCTCTCCTGGGCGCGGGGTTAAGGCTGGGTCCTTTTGGGGATGCGGGAGCCTATTTAGGCGTTTTAGTGATGAACGCGTTAAGTCCCTGGATCGATGCGTGGCTTCAACCCAGGACGGTTTCAAGGATGAAAGCGGTTCCTCTGTGAATAAAAAGGTGTGGCAAGAAGCCGGGCGGTATGTTTTTTTTGCCTTTTTTCTTTTCGCGCTTGGCGCCATTGTTTTTTTGATTCGTGAAAGGGGTTTTTTGACTTGAAACCAAGCGAGGAAAAGACAGACTCTGCTTCTTTCTTGACCAAGGTGGCGCTTGTGGTTTTGCCCCTTCTTGCCGCACGTCTCCATTTTCAGGAAGCCTGCTTTGTGGGTCTTGCCCTTTGCGTGAGTTTTTGGGGCTCGCTTCTCTTCTTTCATGGCACAGCGCATCTTTTTCCCAAGCCTGCGCTTGCCTGGGCGGTTTTGGCCTGGATTCTGGCATTGGGCGAGATCGGCTGGTACGTGTGGGGATTTAAACCCTTCTGGGCGGCAAGCCTGACGTTACTTCTTTATGACGAAATCGTGATTGGTAAGTACCTGGAAAGAGAATTTCTCAAAACCTATTTTTGGGAAGGTCTTTATGCGGGAACGCTCGTAGTCTTTCTTGGGGCGTTTCAGGAAGGCGCAGGTTACCACTGGTTTTTAAAAGGATTCTCACAGCCTGCGGGCATTTTTTTACTGCTGGTTTTGGCGGTTCTTATCTGGCAGTCGCAAATGACGGCAACGGAGTCTTAGGAGCACATATGCAAGACGAGCTATTGTTAATTTCAGGCTTTGGTTTTTTACTGGCTTATGAAAAGTCAGAAGACACCGGCCCTTATTCAGGGCGGGGGGACGCGAAACCTTTTTTGATCGAAGGGCTTCATCTTTTATGGCAGGCGCTATTGCTCGTTTTGGTTTATGAATTTGGCGTGATGCGGTGGGTTCCTTCGGAATATCAAAAAGAGACTCTGTTTCCCTTTTTCTTGCTCTCGGCTTATCTTTTAAACCGTGTGCTGAAGAAATCAACTTCCTTTTTTTTATGTGTGTTTGGAATTTGTGTTTTTGTTGTGATCAACCGCGCCGAATTTCCCTTGTGGCAGCTTCTTCAAAAAGCAGGCAGTCTTGCCGCGGGCGTCGCTTTTTTTGAATTCCTGTTGGCAGGGCTTAAAGATAAATTTTTGTTTTGCCCTGTTCCGAAGCCTTTAAAAGGCCTTCCTATTTTATTTGTAACCGCTGCCCTTCTCGCCCTTGCCCTTCAGGGCCTCTTTGTCTAACCCGGTTCTTTTTCCGTTCCCGCGTGGAGGTACTGCCAAAGCGTGTAAAGGTCCGGCCGCTGGCTGTAAATCCGGGCTAAACGCTGGCTGAAGAATCCGTCGGTCATTGCATCCAAAAGAGACGTTAATTCATCCAGGCGGATCAGCCTTTCAAAGTGCTCGCGTTCTGCGGCCGGGGGCGAGAAGACAAATTCCATTTCAAGCCGTCTTCTTTCGTGGTAAATGCGCGTGGCCTCCGAAAGCAGGTCACTACGAAGCTCCACCATCAGTTTTTCACGGGAATCAATCGAGGTTTGGTTCGAACTCCATAAAAAATCGCCGAAATTCCAGGAAACATTCATGTCCCAGCTTTCGGTCGTGTCATCCGGCCCGTCGATAAAGGTATCCCGGGTGATCACATCCGCGCGGTCGACATCAATATTATTGCGCTGTGAAAAATCCCGGCCAAAGGAAAGTGTGGGAGCAAGGGCCGAAAGCCGGGATTCGGCCTGCCAGCGTTTGATCTTCCATTGGCTTAAATTTCCGTACCGGATCACGGCTTGATGCACTTCCCGTGACGTTGGTTCCATGCGCATTAATTCGGAGAAAAGTTTCGTTCTTTCAGGAGACACAAGCCATGTTGAAGGGGTGGGGATTTCTTCAAAAGTCAGGGGATAACGCATAACCCCTTCAGGTGTATTGGCAACGAGTGAATCATTCTTTCCTTTCAGAACCGCCATTCCAAAAATAGTAGGTTGCGCCAGCCCTTGGAAAAGTTCGGTCCAAGACCCTTTGCCGGAGTCGAAGGCATAGATTCCTTTCGTTGTTCCTGCAATGAGTTTCCGTGATTTCCGGGCATACACCAGATGCTCAATCACAACTTCCCTTAACCCGCTTGTTGGAAGAAGGGACCAGCTTTGTCCGCTGTCACGGCTTTCAAACACGCCTTTTGTGGTGCCGAGCCATAACACAGGATCGATATCTTCTGAACTGATCAGCGTGGTAAAAGGGGTGGACGAAAGAACTTCCTCTTTAAGGGAGTCGTCTGTTGGATCCTCAAGCGTTTCTTCAAGGGTGGGTGAGGAGAGCGAAAAGATCATTTTGAAATGAAGAAGATCGCCAGAAACAAAAAGCCGATTTTTTGCGGCGACAAAAAACCGGTTCGCGGCAAAAGCGATAATCGGAATGCTTTGTTTTTCGGAAAATTGGGAAAAGCGAAACCAGGTTTTTCCGGCGTCATCCGATTCAAAGAGACCGTGGTTCGTGCCAAGAAACCAGTGGTCCGGATCCTCCGGTAAAAGGGCGAAGGAAAGAGGAATCTCGCCCTCGGAAGATTTCCCGTCATAAATTTTTCCCCAGAGGCTTTGAATTAAATCGCCTCTAAACACGCCTCCCTGGGTCAAAACAAAAAGCGAGTCGGGCGCTTCCTTAAAATAAAAAAGCTTCCGGATTTCATTTTGCGCTCCTTGAATCTCCCACAAATGCTTCCAGGCCCCGCCTTGAGTTTCTTCGAAAATCTGGTGGGCCGAGGCGACCAGGACTTTTGCCGGGTCTCGAGGATCACTCACGAGTGAAATCGGTTCACCGGAAAGGGGCGGCTGGGAAGGTTTTTCCCAGCTTAAAACCGAAAAGCACGGCGGAATCTCAAATGCGAACAGGGTGACGAGCAGTAACAAAAAAGATTTGAGTGGGTTCATAAACCAGCCTCCTAGTTATTTATATTTACCATATATAATATGATTATTAAAGAATAATGCAAGAGGGATTTTTTTTGGGTGGCATTTCTGCTATAGTGCGTCAAAAAAAGCGAGGGGTTATGGGAATCCGGTGCGGGATTGTAGGTCTTCCAAATGTGGGCAAATCAACTATTTTTAATGCGCTCGCCAAAGCGCGGGCCGCGGCTTCCAATTACCCCTTCTGCACTATTGACCCGAATGTCGGCGTCGTGTCGGTGCCGGACCCAAGGCTTGACACGCTCACCGAAATGTATCATCCCAAAAAAACAACTCCCACCACCGTTGAATTCTATGATATCGCGGGCCTTGTCAAAGGCGCTTCTCAAGGAGAGGGACTGGGGAATCAATTCCTTTCTCACATAAAAGAAGTGGAAGCTATCTTGCATGTGGTCCGCTGTTTTGAAGACCCGGACATTATCCACGTTTCAGGCAATGTGGACCCTTTAAGGGACATTGAAGTAATTGATACCGAACTTTGTTTAAAAGACCTTGAAACAATGTCCAACCGCTATGAAAAAAATCAAAAGCTTGCCGGTTCCGGCGATAAAGAAGCCCGCGAGAAAATGCCGGTTTATGACAAAATCAAGAAAACCCTGGAAGACGGGGTTCCGATCCGCCGTTTGGATTTAAGCGAAGAGGAAAAAAAACAGCTGCGTGATTTGGCCTTTTTAACGATTAAGCCTGTGCTTTACTGCGCCAACGTGGCCGAAACGGATTTGCCGGAAGGAAATGTCTGGGCCAAGAAGGTCCAGGAATATGCGCGCAATGAAAAAGCACAGTCCGTGATTATTTCCGGTAAAGTCGAGTCCGAACTGATTGATTTATCCGAAGCAGAACAAAAAGAATTCTTAAAAGAGCTCGGATTAAACGAACCCGGTTTTCACGCTTTAATCCGCGCAGGGTATAAACTTCTGGAGTTGATCACTTATTTTACGGCAGGTGAAAAAGAGGTGCGCGCCTGGACCGTGAGCCGCGGCACCAAAGCGCCCCAGGCCGCGGGAGTGATTCATTCTGACTTTGAACGCGGATTTATCCGCGCTGAAGTCATGAATTGTGACGATCTTATCCGGCTGGGATCCGCGGCCGCGGTAAAAGAAAAAGGGCTCCTGCGGATTGAAGGCAAAGAGTATGTCGTAGTCGACGGCGATGTAATGCTCTTCCGGTTTAATGTATAGACCGCCCATTCACTAGCAAAATATAAAATCCTTCGTCAAATTTTCTAAAAACGAGATTATTTTAAAAAGTTATTTGTTAGTTTTATAAAGCTCGTGTATTATTCGTTAACGCTTTATCCGTCATAAGTTACTAACCGCTGATGCCACCTAGAATTTCAACCTTGAACTATCCGACTTTGCAGCATCGTTTGCTCGCCTTTTTTGTCCTCCTGGCTTTTCTTATAAATACCCTTTTTTCTTTTCCCGCGCTTGCCGCCGTTTCCCTAACCAATAATGCTTTGCGTCATTCCGAATATTCCATTTCATCTTTTCCGGGGATCCAGAACCTGGCCTTGCCGCCCGGTTTGGGGACAGTGGAAGACCGCTATCAAGGCCTCGGGCCCGAGACGGTTATTTTAATTCAGGATGCTCACGCCATTCCTGACGCGCAAAAATCTATTCTTCAATTGATCGAGCATTTTAGTCATCGATACGGGGTTCATCTCATTGCCGCCGAAGGGGCTTCCGGGAAAATGGACCCCACTCTTTTCAGGACTTTTCCGGACCGCCGGCTGATTCAAAACGTTTTTGGCGATTATCTCAGCCGGGGCGAACTTTCGGGTGCTGCAGCGGCCTCTGTTTTGAATGACGAGGAAGCCGATTATTACGGTATCGAAGACCAGGCGCTTTATGAAAAAACCGTGAATGAATTTTTGGCTGCGATTCAAAACCAGCCGCTGATTATTTCAGAAATCGAAAAACAAAAGCACCGCCTGAACCGCCTTAAGAAAAAGTATTACTCGTCTGAATTACTGCAGCTGGATCAGCAGGTTGAGGCCTTTGAAGACCAAGCCGTTGACCTGCTCCGGTTTTTGAAGTTCCTTAAATTATTTTCAAAAAAACCGCTTTCCCGTCCCTATCCGCATCTTGCCGTCGCTTTGGCCCAGATTAAAAAAAATGTTTCCTCTGCGCCTGATTCGATACCCGGCGAGATCAAGCATCTTCAATCGATTGTCCAGAAAGCGCTTCGCAGCCAGGAGGAAATCCGAAAATTTCACGCCAGGCTCCAGGATTACCGCACAGAAAGAATTTCTCAAGAGGCTTTTTCGGATTTTCTTTGGAGGCTAAGTCTCAGGCAAGATATCAGCATCCCTTTATCCAGCGCCCTCCGGAGAAATATCAAACAGTATGCTTTCCTAGAACAAATGAAAGGCGCGGAATTTTTCAAGGAACTAGAGGCTTATATAAGCGAAATTAAAAAAGGATTATTTCAATCACAAAAAGAACGAGAATGGGATCGAGCCGCGCATAGACTTCGTCTGCTTCACAAACTCGCCAAACTTGAGCTTACCCGGGATGAGTGGGAAGAGATAAAGACTGTCATCCCCCGGCTTGCCCCACAGGGGCTATCCCGATCCTATGGAAGAAAATCAATCAATGGGATTGACCGGGGGATCCATACTTTGGATTCCCGCTTTTCCGCCACAAAGAAGGACGGACCCGCCGTGAATTTTGGTGGGCGCGGGAATGACAAAGGGGTTTTGTTAGGTGCTCTTGATGCTCATTTTCATTTTTATGAAAATGCAGAGAAGCGAGACCATGTTTTTTTTATGAACCTCATGGAATTGATGAATCAAACAAACGTAGAGGCGACCCCCCGTGGCCTCCCATCGGGATCAGGACAGGCACGGGGGTCTGCCCCTACGATTCTCATCGCCGGAGGGTTTCACGCCCAGGGGCTTACCCGTCTTTTTAAGCAAAAAGGAATTTCCTTTCTTTTAATTTCTCCCCGTATGCAGGCTGTTCCTGATGAAACGCACTACCTGGACTACATGAAAGGCCAGGTTTCCTGGAAACAGTATTTCAAGATTCATAACGGCCGTATCGATTTATACGAAGCCTTCAGCCAATTTGCCGTGGATCGATTGATTCACGCCAATCCTGCTTTGGCACGCCCGTGGCGGGAAGCCTTGATTCGGGACCTGGCCTTAGAAAAGCGCTTGGCAGAATCGCCGCAATATACGCGCTTTTTGGATAGCGCGGTCGTCCGAACCATGGATCCAAAAGAGCAAGAAGTTTTAAAAGAGGCCTGGCTTAAAAAAGTGGATCAGTTTGTTCTGAATTTGAGGCACCTAAAAAATAACCGGGAATTGACCCCTGAAAATGTGATGCGTCTTACCGCTTCCCAAACCGCCGCGGTTTGGACCGCTATTCCTTTTGTTCGAGGAAGCCAGCCGGCCCAATGGCTAGCGCAAGAAAGGGCCCCGCAATCCGTAACACGGTCTGAAACAAGGCTCTTACAACCGGCTTTCCCCTGGAGGCTGCGTGCGGCAAAACCATTGATCACGGCGTTTTATACCAAAGTGGTGCGTTCGAGAATTCCTGTTGAAATCGAGGGGTGGGAGAACCTTCCGGAGGACGGGAATTTCATCCTGGTCGGAAATCATTTCAGCCTTTTTGACGGGCTGATCATTGCCTTTGAAATCTATTTGCGCACGGGAAGACTGGTCTTGTTTATTGCCAAACCGAAATTCCTGGATTTTTTCCAAAATTTACTCGTTTGGCTCAGGGCCGCCATCAAAGTGGAATACAAAAAAACCACCGTGAAAGTAGAAGACGCCTTAAAGCAGGGATGGTCGATCGGTTTTTTTCCGGGCAGAAGGGTTGCGCCCGACCCTGATTATGCTTTTAAAAGTTGGAAACCAACCTTTGCCCAACTCGCAACCAAATACCGCAAGCCGGTTGTTCCGGTTGCGGTTTCGGGAAAAATGCCCGTATCGCTTTGGAGTTTCCACGCGGGGCAAGACCCTCAATCAAAATTTAGTCTTAAAATTCGATTTGGCCGGCCGCTTTCCTGGGAAGGACTTGCGGGTCAAGAAAAGGAAACGCCCGTTCTTGAAAAAGAAGCCAAAGCCGCGATTCGCCAAATGCTTAAAGGAAAAACGACCTACCTTCTTAACGGCGAAGGAAAAAAGATTCACGGGGGCACTTTTCCGGAAATAGAGATCTCGGATTCGGATCAACCTGAAGAAAATGAATTTGCCGAAGACCCAAAACGCTCCGAGTTAAGGGCGAACCATTTTTTACCCAATAGCGGGCATACGGCGGAAGATATCCTTAAGCTGTCTGCGTCGGTGAACCGGGAAAGAGAAAGGGCTTACTTGGAAGCGGCAAAAAGACAGCCGGCCATTGTGATTTACGGCAGTGCCCGTGTTCCGGAAAGTCATCGATACCATAAGCTTGGAGTCGAGCTGGGTGAAAAAATCTGGGAATACAGCCGTAAAACGGGCATACCCCTTCCTCCCCGCACGGGTGCCGGGATGAGTTTAATGGATGCTCCCCTTAAAGGTTATCGGAAAGCGCGGGGTGAAAAATATAAGACCCCTTTAAATCAAACACAGGGAATAAGAATTGAGCTTCCGTTTGAAGCTGAAATCAGCCCCAATATTGAGGTGGGGAACGGAGAAGTAAAACCCTATAAATATTTTTTGATTCGGAAAACCGCCCTTCATGAAAATTCCCTCGGGGCCATTGCCCTTCCGGGCGGTTTCGGAACTCTCGATGAAGTCTTCGAAAGTTGGAGGCGGCACCGGCCTCTCGTGCTTTTGGACGAAGAGTTCTGGAAGCCGATCATTAACGCCTACTATAATGCCTTCGAGCAAGCCGGGTTTGCCGATAAAATTACGAACCGTCCGCTGATTACCTCGTCGATTGATACCGCGATCAAATATATTCTTGAAGAGGCTGAGAAAAACCCGCCTTTTATGCCCGACCGAACACACTTAGCCGGTATCGAGGAAGAATTTGAAACTAATCTCACAAAAATTTATAGCATGCCGCGCAGTGTTGTTTTTGTCGGAAGGCTCGATTTGGCGGGTAATGGCAGAGAATTAAAAATCGCGGTGGGTTTGGCAGACGCCCTTGTGAAACGTCATAAAGTGCCGGTCCGCCTTGCAAGCCGCGGGTCGCTTTTTCACACAATTTACAAAAAATCTGTCGCCCACGAATGGGACGATGCCCTGCAGGCGGTATTACGAGAGCCTGCAAGTGATCCCCTGAAAGATGAAGAAAAAAAATTGAACCAGTGGAAACATGTGCTCACAGTCCGGGACCAATCCAACTCTCAATTTTTAACGGCTTCCAATGCCTTTGCCTATGTTTTTTTGCCGGGCATGCAGGGAACACAAAACCGGCTTATGGATTTGGCGACGCTCATTCAAACCCGTAAGATGGATAGGAAACCTATTATTCTGATCGGCCGGGAATTCTATTCGCCCATCCTGTACGCATTGGCGGATATGATGTTTAAACATCCCAACTCTTACCCGATGATTTCTGCGGATGATCTTCGATTATTTCATATTGTGGATAACGTTCAAGAGGCGGTGGAAGTATTGATTCGGGGAGGGATTATCAAAGATAAGACAGCCAAACGCTCGGAAATTCGAAATGAAGATCAGAAACTGTCTTCAGAGCAAGTTTCACAGGAGCTTTTGAACCTTATCGAGCAGCACGAAAGGGAATCTTCGAAAATGCGCCCTTTTATTTATCACCGCCTTTTGGAAATGAGGAATCAATGGCCTGTAAGGATTGAGGATGCCGAAATTGCGGACTTGACGAATCAATTGGAAGAGACTCTTACTGAAATATTTGGGCCGCGGTTTTCTCATCACGGAGACACGTGGAATATTTCGCAAGCTGAACGGATTTTAACGTTTCATACGGCCTCGCAAGCGTTTAAGCTGAAAATGACCCAAAAAAACAAATCCAGCGTCGTTGTCTCGGAGACCTCAAACGGGACCCAACCGGATTATGTATCAGATTGGGCCGGAGATTTTCCGGAACGAGTCGTCGATGACTATACGCTTTATCTAACCCCGCCTGTTTCAACCGCGCAATTTTTTCAAGACAAAGAAGCTTCATTTGCGGTTGATTCCGTCAAACAGGAAAAGGAGGAAACGTGGGATGAGCTTATTCGGGTCCCCGCCGCCTCTTCTCAGAATGCAAATACTATTCAGTTTATCAAAGCCCTGGTTCCGAACATTTCAGAAACAACCGATAAAATCCAGGCGGCTGTTGAAGTGCTTGTCCGTCCTGATACGCAAAATACCCATGGTATTTATGCCCGCGTTCAAAGGGGGCCGGGTGAAGTCCTGGAGAAGACCCGGCTCTTTCAACACCGGGGCAGAACATATGCCCTTTGGGAAGCGCCGCGATCAGAATTTGGCGACGCGGCAGGTGTTTTACAAATCCAATTCGGCGGTTTGACACGTTCCGATGATTTGGCCGGTACCACCCATCTTATGCATATGGCTGAAAACGGCGAGGCGATGATTCGGGGAACGACTCTGGAATCGGATCTTTATGCCATGAAAGCGATCCGGCGTGAAGAAAAGGATTGGATGAACGAGGTGGTTTCCGATTTCCGGACCAAGTTTGAAGCAAATTACCGGCCGGTATGGATGGAGCGTATCGAAGTTGCCTTCCCAGCGCGTTCAGAAACGCGCAGTGAAAACATTTCTTCAGACACTCAGGATGTGGTGAGGCCGCTTCGAAACTTCACCCTAGCCATGTCGGTAATGGAAGCGGGCGCAGAAATTGTGAAAGATCCGGACGGTCGGAAAAGGATCGTTTACCGCAACAATCTTGAAAGAGCCTCAGCTCTGTTGCCGGTATTAAAGAACAAATTAGGCGCAGGGGAAGTCTACCTTTACGGCGGGCTTTACGAGCCGCCCGCGTCCCCTGGGATTGCTGAAAAGCTGCATCAGGTGCCTAATCGAGAGGAGCATTTTCTTCAAAGTCGTGACGGCAAAGTCGTGGCCATGACGAAGAATTACCATACCAAAGAAGAAAAGGCCGGGGATTTGACGCTGCGGGATGACCAGGGAAATCCGTTCTCGATTAAAAGCATGCTTGATTTCAACCCCCTTTTGTCAGGAACACCCCGTAAAGCGGGAACTGCGGAAAAATCGAAAGAACAATTCAAAACGCTTACTGATCAAGCCCGCAAACTGGGGATGAAAGTGATTGTGGATTTTATCCCCTGGCTTGCCCCGGATGCGATTAACGCAGCGAATCTTCACTGGACCTTTCACCGCAGGCTTGAACCGTGGCAAAACGAGCAATTCAGATCCTTAAACGAAAACGATAAATCGAAAGCAATTGAGAAGTTAATCCGTGATAATAAAGGCGATTTTTTTGCCGTCAGGGTTGGTCAGGGGAATCAGGAAGAAGTTGTGCTTGTCAGGCATCTCCAGAGTATGGGGCGTCCAAACGTGGATGAAGCCATTTTGAATCCTCTGGTGCCGGAAGTGATGGAATATTACCTTAAGGCTCTTGAGAATTTGATTGACCTTGGGGTGGATAAGGTTCGAGTGGACCTCGGCGGAAATTTATTGCTGTGGAATTTAGGTCCCTACGTAAGCGATTTTGGCAAAAACCCGGATGCGGCCAGACAGCTTGAACATCGGGAAGAGCCCTGGCAGCAAATCCTGCGTGAGACTCTAGCTTATGCGAAATCCAAAGGGCGTTCTTTTGAATTTATTATGGAAGCTTATCACCCGGGTGAACAGGATTATCTTGCCGACCTTTCCACGCGCGTTGAAGGGGAGCAGGACCCTTCCCTGGGCGCGGTTCGGGTTTATTTTAAGGATGTTTTTTCAAAGCTTTTTGAAATTAAAAACGGAAACCGGGTTGCGGCCCTGGATGAAAAAATTCAGGAAGCGCTTTTTGTGCGGTTTCATCCCAATCAAAAAAGAAGGCGGGTCAAGTTCATGATTTTTCCTTCCAATTTTGACCAGATTCCTTGGAGTAAAATGAATCTGGCGCAGGATTCCCTAGCGCTTTTTTCTGTCCTGGCGTATTTAGGGGAGGATTTGGGTCTGAATGTCATGGTGATGTTAAGGGACATTCTGATGAATCAGGGCAGTCTTCCACCCCTTCCCGGCGGGGATATTGCTGAAAATAGAACGTCCAACTTAGAGGGAGAAAATGCTCACCCTTTTCCAACGCTTGAAGAAATTGAAACCCTGGCGAATCCGGAAAAATTGCAAAAGGCCATTGCGAATTCTCCGACCGCACAATTTATGAAAGCATTTTCTGACGTGGTTGGAAAGAATGGACAAACAGATATCCAATTTTTGGATAATTCGAACCGGGACCGCTTCATAACACTGGCCTGGAAAAACGAGGAAGGGGATTGGATCGTCCTGGCGAAAAACCTTAAACCCCGTAACGGCGAGCCCCTTTATCTGGATTTTATCGAATTCCCTGATGCGGCGAGCCGCCAGGTTGAAGGACGTCTTCACGAATGGCAGGTGGTGGACCCTTTTACAGGACAATATTCCCGGACCGTGACGGAATTTCACGAAGGCAAGGCTTTCCCACGGATCAAAGAAAACCTTTCTTTTTCAGACCGTGACTACAAATTTTTGGTTCTGAAAAGCGCGCAAAAACCCATTCAACTATTTAGAGACCCTGCCTTAAATCTTAAAAACGGTGATTATGATTTGAAGCCGACAGAACTTCAACAACGTTCCGAGGTTCGAAATGCCGCCCCAGGGTTTTTATTAGAAAACAGGATTAGAGGGTATCTATCCGAAATCGAAAACCTCATGAAGAAAAAGCCCTGGCAATTTTATGAGGTGGATATTGTCCAAAGAGATTCAGCGGTGCAGGATATCCAAAAGGGTCTTTATTCCATTCAGGCTATTATTGAGCAAGCGTTCCGTGAGATGATAGAAAAAGCAAAGCGCTATCCCCTGGATCGGGTTAATTTCCTGACCAAAGTGGAAACGGCGGCGCGCGAATTTGCCATGCTTTTGACAGTTCTGGATGAATTAAATACAGCGCGTCACCTCCGGCTGCACCCGTTGGCACTTTCCCTCAGAGACTTAACTCATGGAATAGGTACGGCCCGCAGCTTCAATCTTTTATGGAGAGGAAGCGAACGGTCCTATCATGTTGATGTGATTGCCCGTTGGCAAGCCATTCCTAAACATGAGGCGCGGTTTGAGATCCAAATTTTAAAACAAATAAAGCCGGGATCCGGAACAAGAAAAACGACGCAATCAGAAAAAACTTTGACCAGTTTAAGGGTTGATTACGCCGCTTCCGGCTATGCCGCGATCGATTACCCCCATTCCGTCCGCGATTTGATCGGAATGGAGGAAGCCAGCGGGTTTCATGGAAGAAGGATCCGGAGCCTTAAAAAACGCGAGAATTTTGCAGAATTTGTCAAACACCTGGACCGCAAGCTTTTGTTTCTTGAACCGGATAAAAAAATGCCGCACGATTCCCGAACGGAAATCCGTGACTTGAATCAGCTGGCTTCCTTTGTGCTTGATTCTCTGGCGGGGAGCGACACTCTTTCCAAAAACGTGGCCCGTGAAATTGTCAGGCGTTCGGAACTTCGATTTGTGGATCTGGCCCGCGCGGTCAAATCCGAAGCTAAAAAACCGTCTTACTATCTTCTTCAAACAGAAGATGGAACTGGTTGGGTGCGTTATTCCGAGGCCCAGGCATCGGGCCTGGAATTCCAAAAAAAGCACGCGGATTATGACGAGCAGCTTCTGAAATTCATTTCAAGCGCTGCCAAAACGGTTTATCGCGAATCAAGAAGTTATTTGGAAACCGACAGTGACAATAAACTTAATTTTGCGTTTGGTTTTCGTGCGGATTCGGAAGAAACAAGGCGCCCCTTGTTGCAATACATACGAATGCTGAGAAGGCTTAAGAAACAATTTCCCTCCCAAATGACAGGAAATCTGAGGGTTTTTGTCAGTTCGGCGGATTTATCAAAGCCGGCGTTTAAAGAATTTTTTAAAGAAGTCGGAAAATCGGGAGTAGCCAAAGTCATTGAGTTGGATACGGCATCAACAAATTTTAAAATCCAGGAATTCCTTCAAAAGAACAAGAATGCCCTGGTCTACGGCATTTCAGAAGCATCCGCGGGACCCTATCAAACCCGTCTGGTTCGTTCCCAAGTGACGCCCAAAGCGGCCTTCCCCGTTGCCATGATTTTATCCGTGCGCCTCGCTTCGATATCTGAAGTAAGTGCGGAAGAACTCAGAAAAGTTCCTGGTTTTCTTCCTCAAGGGATTGTGGGATATAAAGGCAACTCGTTGTATATTAGCCAATTAGCCTACCAGCTTGCCTATGACATTTACGCCAGCCGCCGCATTGCTATCATGGCGTAAAATTGGCTAACTCCACCATTGGCGGTCAAGGGTTCGGTACTGGATCGCTTCGGCAATGTGTTCGGATGATACGATTTCTTCTTCTCCGCCAGAGGACGGATCCGCCATCTTTGTGGCGGACGCGAGATCAGCGATGGTCCGGGCGATTTTTAAAATTTTGAAATAAGCGCGCGCCGAAAGCCTAAGTTCCTTCATGGCCATTTCAAGCAGCTTGCGGCCCTCTGCGTCCGGTTTGGCAAATTCGCGAATATCTTTGGCACGCATCCGGGCATTGATTTGGTAAGGGCGGCCCAGGTAGCGACGGCTTTGACGCTCGCGGCAGGTAAGGATTCTCAAACGGATTTTCTCTGAACTTTCGCCGCTTTCCTCTCCCGTTAAAGCCGAGTAAGTAAGAGCAGGGACTTCAATATGCAAATCAATCCGGTCCAAAATAGGCCCTGAAATTTTGGCCTGGTATTTTTGGATTTGTCCCAAGGAACAGCGGCAGGCTTTTTGCGAGTCATAAAGGAAGCCGCACGGACACGGGTTCATGGCCGCGACAAGCAGAAGCTGGGCAGGGTAGGTTGCCTGCATTTTAGCCCGCGAGATCATAATCTCGCCTTCTTCAAGGGGGCTGCGAAGAGATTCCAGAACATCCCTGCGGAATTCCGGGAATTCGTCCAGGAATAACACGCCGCCGTGGGCTAAAGAGATTTCCCCGGGTTTTGGCCAGCTGCCGCCTCCCACAAGCGCCACAGGGGAAATTGAATAATGCGGTGCGCGGAAAGGTCTTTGCCGAACAACGCTGGGGCCCACCGTGATTCCGGCCACACTATAGAGCTTTGTGATTTCAAGCGCCTCCTCAAAACTTAAAGGAGGCAAAATCGTGGGGATCCTTCTTGCCAGCATCGTTTTCCCTCCGCCCGGAGGCCCAATCAAAAGGATGTTATGACCGCCTGCCACGGCAATCTCAATAGCCCGCTTGGCAAAGGCTTGGCCCTGAACTTCCGAAAAATTGACATGATCCCGGGTTATGGGTTGCTCTTCCCATTTTCGTTCTGGAAAAGGGGTGAGGGGTTTGTCTCCCTCCAGAAATTGAATGACCTCCTTTAAAGTTTTTGCAGCATAAATAACCGCTTTCTTTTCAAGCGAGGCTTCCCGGGCATTTTCTTCTGGGAACACAAAGGCTCGGGTTTTCTTTAGGGCACTTGCAATCACAATCGCGCCTTTGAAAGGCCGGAGTGACCCGTCTAGGGCAAGTTCCCCCAAAAAAATATAAGAATCAAGCTTTTCAGTCGGAATCGCACCGCTTGCCGCAAGGATCCCTAATGCGATCGGTAAGTCAAAGGCAGGGCCCTCTTTTTTGACATCCGCAGGCGCAAGGTTCACGGTGATTTTTTCAGGAGGAAAGCGGTAACCGCTGTTTTTAATGGCCGAGCGCACCCTCTCTTTGGCTTCCTTGACGCTTTGATCCGGAAGCCCCACCACATTGAGCTGGGGAAGGCCGGAAGTCACATCTACCTCGATTTCAATCGGATACGCGTGAATACCAAGACAGGCTGCGCTTTCTACTCTCGCGATCATAGGATAAAACCTCCTTGCTTTTTAAGGCCGGCATTTTTATAATGCCTTCAAGTAAAGGGAGACCTAGTATTATTTATTATCAATAATATTTATGATATTAAAGCATAAATCATTCTTTCCGTCAAACAATTCCTGAATCGGATAAAACCGGCTTCCCTGTGATGCTTCTTGATCCTCCATTTGCAGAAGAACGTGCTCTTTTTGCGGTCATCCTGAGTTGGTTTGTTTCCCAGCTGATCAAGGTCCTGCGCGGCTGGGGAGGCCAAAAACGGTTTAATTTTCGTTGGTTGTTTGACACGGGAGGTATGCCAAGCTCGCATTCGGCCACTGTGGCAAGTTTAGCCACTGTGACTGGCCTTTATTACGGTTTTAGTTCAATCCCTTTTTTCATCACATTCATTTTTTCTTTGATTACCATGTTTGATGCGGCGGGTGTGCGTCGTAATGTCGGAAGGCAGGCCTCGATTCTCAATAAAATGCTGGATGATCTTTATGAAAAAGGAGAAGTCCCCGAAGCAAGACTCAAGGAATTATTGGGCCACACGCCCAAAGAAGTTTTTGCCGGGGCTTTTCTGGGCATCATAATGGGTTATCTCATATGCGGTTTTTAATGTGTTTAAATTTTTAAGAGCCAATGACGGACATTAGGAGTCTTGAGCAATGTCAAAAAAGAATGTAAAAAATGGAAAGATAGAAATCCCAATATCCCCGGATGTTCCAAGAGGGAAAATTCTATTGGGGAAGCGAAACCTTTTTGAGACCTGTTTGCCTTTTGAAAAACCAATTCTTGAGCTTGAAAAAAAAATTAACGAATTGCGTGCTTCATCAAGCGAATCAATTGATCTTTCCGGTGAGATTAAAAGTGTGGAAAAAAAACTGGAGAAGGCTTTAAAGGAAGTTTTCGATAACCTCACCCCCTGGCAACGGGTGCAGGTCGCCCGTCATCCCTCAAGGCCTTACACGCTTGACTACATTAAATACTTAACGCAGGACTTTATAGAAATCCACGGCGACCGTCATTTCAGCGATGACCACGCGCTGATTACGGGTTTTGCCAAATGGGAAGGCAAAGAGCCTATTTGTGTTTTAGGGCATCAAAAAGGACGCGATACTAAAGAAAACTTATTACGGAGCTTTGGCAGCGCCCACCCGGAAGGGTATCGCAAGGCGATCCGCGTCATGCGTCTGGCCGAAAAATTTGGAATTCCCATTCTTTGTTTTGTGGATACGCCGGGGGCCTATCCGGGTGTCGGGGCTGAAGAGCGTGGACAGGCGGAAGCCATTGCCTATAATCTCCGCGAAATGGGGGAGCTGACTGTTCCGGTTATTGTGATCGTAATTGGCGAAGGCGGCAGCGGAGGAGCCCTTGGAATTGGCGTGGGGGACCGGATTTTTGTGCTGCAAAATGCGTATTATTCCGTCATTTCTCCTGAAGGATGTGCGGCAATTCTCTGGAAAGATGCGTCGCGCGCCCCCGATGCTGCGAAGGCACTCAAACTGACAGCGCACGATCTTCTTGAACTGGGTGTGATCGATGAAGTTATCCCTGAGCCGCTGGGAGGCGCTCACCGCGATTTTGTTCAAACTGCCGAAAATGTGCGCGTAGCAGTGCGCAAAGCACTCGATGAACTTAATGCAATTTCCCGTAAGGAACTCCCTTTGCTAAGGTATCAAAAGTTTCGGAAAATGGGAATTTTCACTTCAAAATAACCTACCTTGTTTGACCGTGTTATGGGGTCTGAGACATTAGATATTGTATCTCTCTATTGATTTCTGATGCGCTAGCGTTCCTCCGCGTGTATTCTTTCTAAAAATAATTACTTACCCTACCCCAATATTTAGTATTTACCGCTAAACATGACCACTATTGCTAGCGATCACTTAAAAAAGCTATAAAAAAAGCTTGCCAGGCGGTTTGATTTTTATAGAATGTAAACTACATAATATAAATTACCTAATGTAAACCTAATGTAAACATATGATTTACTTTTTCCTTTTAGCAGGGGTTATGGCAGGGTGCAAAGCAACGCCAGTAGAATCGGCGGTGTTGACGCCTGGAGCACATTATTTGCTCATGATTGAGGAGGCGCGGCAAGCGCTGGCCCAGGGCGAATTTCACCAGGCCCAGCAAATCACCAAAAAGGTGCTCGAAAATCAACCCAATGATGCCCAGGCGGAGATCTTGATGGCAGAAATCATTGATGGGGAAATTGCCCGGCAAAGGGATATTTTTGACACGAAGGCACAGGAAGAACTCACGGACAAGGAAAGGCGGGATGAAGCCAAAACCTGGCTTGAGCGAAGCCAAATGCTATTTAACGTCCGCCAGTATGATGAAGCGCTTTTAGCCGCTGAAAAGGTTTTCCTTTACGATCCGGATAATCTCAAGGCCTCTCAGTTAATTGATCAGATTCGCGGCAAGGCTTATCAAGAAGGCAAAGGGCAAAGTTTAATTTTGCGGCAAATTTATGAAGGTGAAATCCAGGAGCGGGTGGAAAGGTACCGTGAGCAGGCGCGTGCCTGGGTGGACGAAGGGAAATGGGGGGCCGCGAAATTGACGCTTGAGAAAATTCTTATTTTAGCGCCGGAGGACCGGGAGGCGCTGGCACTTTATGAAAAAGTCAAAGAACATCGCCGTTTGCAACCCAAGTGAAAAGAGAAAAACTTTTTAAAATCGGAGAAGTGATGCAATACACCGGCTTATCTCGCCAGACGATTCATAATTACACCCTGGCGGGCCTTATCCAGGAGGCGCGCCGGACCGTGTCAGGCCACAGGCTTTATGATGAATCCGTATTTGATCGTCTTGAGCAAATCAAAGTTCTTCAATCCAAAAATTACACACTGCTGCAGATCAAAAAAATCCTGGAGCAGCAAAAAGCAAACCCCTAAGGCTCACCGCCTTATTAGTCAGAGGAGAATTTATATGAGAGAAGATGAAATCAAGATGTGGAAAAAATACAAACGGACTAAAAGTCAGCTTCTCCGGGAAGAAATTGTAAAAAAATACTTGTACCTTGTGAAATATGTGGCGGGGCGCGTTGCCATCGGCCTTCCACCCAACGTTGAATTTAATGACCTTGTCAGCTACGGGATTCTCGGGCTTTTTGACGCCATTAATAAGTATGACGTCTCCCAGGGCAATAAATTTGAGACTTATGCGGTTTCGCGTGTGCGCGGTTCAATTATGGACGAGTTGCGAAAATTGGATTGGGCGCCGCGGCTTCTGAGAAAAAGGGCAAGGGAGATTGAAAAGAAATGTAAGGAAATCGAAGAAAAAAACGGGCGCATGGCTACCGATGATGAATTGGCGAAGGCGCTTGGGATTTCCACCGATGAATTAAACTCCATTTATAGCGATTTGAATTCCACCACGTTTCTTTCCCTTGATGAGGTTTGGCAAAATGACGACGGAAACAAACCGATTTCAAGGCTTCAAACCATTGAAGATTCGCTGATCACCAATCAGTTCAATTATGTTCATCAAAACGAAGTCAAAGATATTTTAGCAACGGCCATTGATGAACTTCCGGAAAAGGAAAAACTTGTGGTCGTGCTTTACTATTATGAAAACCTAACTTTGCGGGAAATCGGGGAAATCCTGGATGTTTCAGAGTCACGGGTTTGCCAGATCCATACCAAAGTCGTGACGCGATTGCGGTCCCATTTACTCAAACGAGTCGGAGAATTAACCCTCGACGCCTAGTGCGCAGTCAAGATTGTCCCATAGGGACAATCTGCACAGTACCGCGAACCTAAAAATTGACGCGGTGCTAAGCCGCCTTTTAGAATTATTAAGTTTTGATCCCGCCGGGCCGATACTCAAAAGGCGAAGGATGAGATTTTGAACGATCCTTTTCCCGAAAGAGGAAGCATGAGTAGCATACATCGGTTGGGCAATCAGCAGAATCGAAAAGTCGCCATTCAAAAACCCACCATCCAAACCCTCGAAGATGAAAGACTCTGGCAGGATATTGAACGTTTTTCACGCCTTATTCCCTCAGAACCCGAACCCAATATGGGCAGGGTTCAAGAAATCAAGGATGAGATCCAAAAAGGGACTTATGTAACCGCGGAAGTGCTTGAAGAAACCTCGGCTCGTCTGGCAATCCGTTTTATGAAGAAGGAATAGGAGCCGCTGCTTTTTCCTGTAAGCTGCAAAGCTCGATCCAGCGTTTAATTGAAGGTAGTTTCATAAATTTTTCCCAGACAATCCCGTCGTTGATAAAATTTTCAAGCATGACTACTGTGACCCCCTGGTCAATTCCTAGGTATTCCTGAGCCCACCAGTTTTTATCAAGATTAAAAGCATCCTTGAAACCAAAAAGCCCGTAGAGCTGGTCCTGGTAGTTCTCATAAAAGAAACGAACCGCGCGGATCGATTCCTGAGGCGTGAAGACGATTGAAGCGATCGAAGCATAGGGCGCCACGGTGCCGTCGTGAAAACCCTCTCCCGGTTTGGCGCCATACGCGCGATATCCTCCCGGGCCCACAGAGGCTGAAAGGCCCCAGGAATTTTCTGAGTACCCGCGGTATTGCGCGCGGAATTCCATAGCGTACTCCCAATTGGCTACGGTCGCTTTTTTTGAATTTTCAAAATAATTGATTCCTTGGTCATTTAAATTTTTGAAATCAATAAAAGCGTGGGCATATTGATAAGTAAAAAGACTTCCCGAAGAAGCAAACACAATCGTTTTTTCCCGATAGGCTTCTTCCGGCCGGAGCCAGGCGTGCCAGGCCTCTTTAGGGATGGGAAACGTCGGAGAACCAATGGCCAGCGCTTCAAGAATCATAAGTTCATTATAAGAATCCCAATAATAAGGTAAGAATCCTGACTCCGGTTTCCATCCCATACAAAGAAAAGAAGACTCGTTCATCATCCACTTCCAATTGACCCGTTCATAAATGTCGTTGGCCATTTTTTCAACCTCGGTCCCGGGATAATATTGCGCCGCAAGCAAGGCCCCGGCTACCAGAAGCGCGGTGTCAATCGAAGAGGCTTCCGAACCCCACACCCGGCTGCCGGTCCGGGAGTCTAGGAAATGATAGAAAAAGCCGTTCTTATGTTCCGCCTTGGATAAAAGGGTTTTTAGGGTTTTATGAATCTGCCGGTAAGCCTGGTCTTGAGGGATCCACTGGCGGGATGCGGCAATGGCCACGGATGCCAGGGCAAAACCCGTGCTTGCAATTGAAGCAGGAGAGCCGGCCTGTGAAGAGTCGCGGGTGAGGCCTGTGATTTTATCCGAGGAGCGGATAAAGTATTGCACGCTATCTTTTTCGATTTTTGAGAGGATGATGGCTTCTTCCGGGTTGGGGATATAGGCGGAAAGAGGCGGCAAAGAAGAGGAGCACAAGGTTCCTATTAAAAAAATAGTTGTTAAAAATTTACTTAACCGCACTGGTTTTAATTTTAGAAAGTTCTTCTTTCAGACGGGAGGCGAGGCGGGATGGGTTATTTTCATTTTCAGAAATAATATTCTTAAGGCGCGCAAAAGTGAAGTCCATTGTCTCAATCACATGATTGAAACGATCAGCCAGAAAATGGGCTTCGTCAAACCGGCGCAGGTGAATACGGGTTTGAAAATTGCCGTTTTCTATTTCGTCCAACGTTGCGTGGAACCGATAAAGAGGGCCCGCGATTTTATGAGAAAGATAAATCGACCCCCAGGCAATAAAAAAAAGAAGGATAAAAAGCTTGGCCACAATTTTTCGGTTGGCTTCGTTCAGGATGTCTTTAAAAATTTCCCTCTGGCGGACGCTAAGCTTCTCGGTCTGTTTAAATAAAGAAAGGGGGGATAAGGGTTCCGGCTCGACGCGCAGGCGGGCCTGTTCGTACTGCGTGATGCGGGAGGCGATCAGGAAGTCATTACGCACTTTTTCATCGGAAAAGGAATCAAGAACACTGCCCCAGATTCCGATATAAAGACTCATTACGATGACGGCTGAAATGGCGAAAAGGGTCAGGGTGATGTAGGCCATATATCGGAACTGAAGCGGCTTATTGATGAGAAAGTGTTTTCGTCTTTCTTTCATGAGGGAGGCCAAATGATTAATATTTTCACAAAGGGGTATCTTAGTGGATTTTGAATTTCCTGTCAAAAGCATATTCTTCAAGTATAATTAAAATACAAAGTGAGGCATTATGTGTGGCATTGTCGCTTATATTGGAAGTCGAAACGCTGTTCCCGTCCTTGTTAAAGGTCTTGAGCACTTAGAATACCGCGGCTACGATTCTGCAGGGATTGCTTGCCTTAATCACCAGCGCGGAAATCTTTTTGTCGTCAAAGAACAGGGAAAGCTTTCTATGTTAAAGCAGCAACTCAAGGGCTTTAATCTTTCCTCCCACATTGGCATTGGTCATACCCGTTGGGCCACTCACGGCGAGCCCTCTCGCGCCAATGCTCATCCCCATACGGATAGCTTCAACCGGATTGCTCTGGTTCATAACGGCATTATTGAAAATTATGCTTCATTGAAAGAGGATTTGCGCCGACAGGGATTCAAATTCCGCTCCGAAACCGATACCGAGGTGGCCGCCAACTTAATCGGAAGTCTCTACCGAAAAGGGAATTTGCTCGAGGCCTTTAAAAAATCCGTTCGAAAAATGGAAGGCTTTTTCGCTTTTGCCGTCCTTTCTAAGGAAGAGCCTGAGACATTGCTTGTTTTTAAACGGTCCAACCCCCTTGTGATCGGGCTGGGACACGGAGAAAACTTCGTGGCAAGTGACGTCCCTGCACTGCTTCCTTACACGAACCGGGTTCTTTACCTGGAGGATGATGAATATGCCGTTATTCGCCGGGACCGGGTGGAGCTGTTTTCTCTTAAAACGGACTTGCCGGTTAAGCGTCAGCCGGTTGAAATTCATTGGAGTGTGGCCCAGGCCCAAAAGGCAGGGTATCCCCATTTTATGCTCAAAGAAATCTTTGAGCAGCCCCGCGTGCTTGAAGAGATGATTACCAAGCGTTTTGATAAACGGGGAAATATTTTCTTTGATACGATCAATGCAAAAATCGACCGCAAGCTGCGCAAAGTCCGCAGAGTCTTTCTTGTCAGCTGTGGAACGGCGTATCACGCCGGCCTGGTCGGAAACTACATGATCGGGCAATATGCCCGCCTGCCCGCTGAAGCCACGGTCTCAAGTGAATTCCGGTATGAAGATCCTATTGTGGATAAAAAAGACCTTGTGATTTTGATTACCCAATCCGGAGAGACGGCGGATACGCTTGCAGCGCTGCGCGAAGCAAAATCCAAAGGAGCTTTTACGCTTGCGATTGTCAATGTCGTTGGCAGTACGATTGCGCGCGAAGCGGACGCGGTTATTTATACGCATGCCGGGCCTGAAATCGGTGTTGCGTCAACCAAAGCCTATATGGCCCAGCTCGCAACCCTTGCGTTATTTACATTTTATATGGCTCATTTGAGAAAGCAAATTTCGCCAGAAGCGGTCCAGCAACTGACGCGCGAATTTAAGAAATTGCCCGCGGCTTGTGCGAAAATTCTCAAACAAATCGGTAAAATTGAAAAATGCGCGCGCAAACACTATCACCGCCGTAATTTTCTTTATCTTGGACGTGGTTATAATTACCCCACCGCCCTGGAAGGGGCTTTGAAATTAAAAGAAATTTCTTATTGCCACGCCCACGGCTATGCTGCGGGTGAAATGAAACACGGGCCGATCGCGCTTGTGGATCATGAACAGCCTGTGATCTGCATTGCCCCGCAATCAAAAACGTATCCTAAGATGCTTTCTAATATTGAAGAAATTAGGGCGCGTGAAGGCATTGTGATTGGAATTGGAACCGAAGGGGATCGTCAGCTGGCTAAATTAGCCGATAATTTCTTCCCTATCCCTGCGGTTAGCGATGTCCTTTCCCCGCTTTTGGCGGTCATACCGCTACAGATCTTTGCCTATAAGGTCGCGGTCTTGAATGGCCGTGATGTGGACCAGCCCAGGAATCTCGCAAAGTCCGTGACCGTGGAGTAGCGTTGGGCAGTCCCGGAACCTAGCCAAGTTGGTCACGGTGGAATAGCCTAAAAATAGTTTGAATAAATCTTGACACCCCTTAGGACTTTCACTAGAATACGCGCCCTTTTGAAATTAGAATTTACTTTGTCTTTTTTCGATAAGTTGTAGCTTCATTGACAGTTACCCGAAATTTCGGGTAAAAGTAATAATACGAATTTTTAATGATAGAAAATATCCTTCCTATTGTTAAAGAAGGGAAGGATATTTTTTTCTGCTCTTTCTCAAAGATGTGCGGAAACGGTCGTACGATCTAGTATGGATCAAAATTCTCATTCGGAGAGTTTGATCCTGGCTCAGAACGAACGCTGGCGGCGTGGATTAGGCATGCAAGTCGAACGGACACTTAGCTTTTTCGAGTGTTAGTG
>Ga0247727_10000620_pt1 | contig 86798 bp, 77 predicted proteins | sample WisWelCaveWW1625_FD_202498 | JGI IMG/M metagenome (GOLD analysis project Ga0247727, IMG submission 202498) | Biofilm microbial communities from Wishing Well Cave, Virginia, United States - WW16-25 | ecosystem: Environmental > Aquatic > Deep subsurface > Groundwater > Cave microbial mat | place... | reverse complement strand
CCGAGGTTCGGAGGAGATGAGGTCGACGACCTTCGAGAGCACCTCGTCCGCGAAGCGCCGGTCGTTCGTCACGAACGCGACGCCGATCGAGGATCGCTGCCACAACTCGAGATGATCGACCTCGGCGACGGAGACGTTGAATCGCGAACGAATGCGTCCCTTCACGCTCGAGATGATCGACCGCTTCGCCTTCAGCGAGCCGGCCTCGGGAAGATGCACTTCCGCCCGCACTGTGGCCACGACCATCAGGGACGCTCCGTTAGAGCCTCCGGGCAACCTCCTCGACGGTGATGAAGTCGAGGACGTCCCCTTCCTTCAGGTCGTTGAAGCCTTCGATCCCGATCCCGCACTCGAACCCGGCGAGGACCTCGCGCGCGTCGTCCTTGAACCGCTTGAGCGACGAGACCTTTCCCTCGTGGGTCGCGAGCCCGTCGCGCATCACTCGGACGCGCGCGTTCCGGGTCACCGTTCCCGTGTTGACGTAGCAGCCCGCGATCACGCCCGACTTCGGCACGCGGAAGATCTTCCGGACCTCGGCGCTTCCGCTGACCTTTTCGCGGATCTCCGGCTCGAGGAGCCCTTCGAGCGCGGCCCGCACGTCGGCGACCGCCTCGTAGATGATGTCGTAGTGGCGGACGTCGACTTTTTCCTCGCGCGCGAGCTCGGCGACGCGGCCTTCCGCCTTCGTGTGGAACCCGACGACGACCGCCTCCGACGCCGCGGCGAGCAGGATGTCCGACTCGGAGATCGCGCCGACGCCCCGGTGGATCACGTGGACCTTGACCTCTTCGTTCGTCAGCTTCTCGAGCGAGTCGGCGAGCGCCTCGACGGAGCCGGCGACGTCGCCCTTGATGATCAAGTTCAGCCGCTTGACCTCGCCCCCCTTGATCCGCGAGTAGACGTCCGTCAGCGAGACGCGGCGCTGCGTGCGGAACAACTGCTCGCGCGCGAGCTGCTGCCGGCGCGACGCGACGAGCCGCGCCTCCTTCTCGTCCTTCATCGCGACGATCGAGTCCCCCGCCTGCGGCACGCCCGAGAGGCCGAGGACCTCGACGGGCGTCGAGGGGGGCGCTTCCTTGACCATCCGGCGCCGCTCGTCGAACATCGCGCGCACACGGCCCGAGTGCTGGCCGGCGACGACGGCGTCGCCGAGTCGGAGCGTGCCCTGCTGGACGAGGATCGTCGCGACCGAGCCGCGGCCCGGATCCTGGCGCGACTCGACGACGATTCCCTTCCCCGCGCGCGTCGCGTCCGCCTTTAGCTCGAGGACCTCCGCCTGGAGGAGGATCATCTCGAGGAGATGGTCGATCCCGGTGCCGATTTTCGCCGAGACTTCGCACGCGATCGTCTTGCCGCCCCACTCCTCGACCGTGAGCCCGTGCTCGGCCAGCTCCTGCTTCACGCGCGTCTTGTCGATGCCCGGCAAGTCGATCTTGTTGATCGCGACGAGAATCGGGACGTTCGCCGCCTTCGCGTGATCGATCGCCTCGATCGTCTGCGGCATCACGCGGTCGTCGGCCGCGACGACGAGGACGACGATGTCGGTCAGCTGCGCGCCGCGCGCGCGCATCGCGCTGAACGCCTCGTGGCCTGGCGTGTCGAGGAACGTGATCTTGCGGCCGCCGAGTTCGACCTCGTACGCGCCGATATGCTGGGTGATTCCTCCGGCCTCTCCCGCCACGACGCGCGTCGAGCGGATCGTGTCGAGGAGCGTCGTCTTTCCATGGTCGACGTGGCCCATCACGGTGACGACGGGCGGCCGCGGCGCGAGGACCGGCTCGACCCTCTCCTCTTCCGCGACATCGTCATCCTCCTCGTCGAGGATCTCCTCGGTCGCGTCCGTCAGGATCTCGATCTGGAACCCGAACTCGTCGGCCAGAAGGACGACCGTGTCTTTCTCCAGCCGCTGATTGATCGTCGTCATCACGCCGAGGCCGAGCGCCTTCGCGATCACCTGGCTCGGGCTCACGTCCATCAGCGCCGCCAGCTCGGCGACCGTGATGAACTCCGACACGCGCAACAGCTGCGGGTTCTCGTCCGCGACCTCGCCCGTCGCGCGGATCCGCCGCTTCCGGCGCTTCTTCTTCCCCAGCTCGAGGTCGGCGAGCGTCTTCTTGACGCTCTCCAGGACGGCCTTCTCGTCGATCCGCTTCTTCTTCTTCGCGACGCGCGCCAAGAGCCGGTCGGGCGGGCGCGCCAGCCCGGCGCCGGGATGCGACGGCTTGGGGGCGATGACCTTGCGCGCCTCCTCCTGGATCTTGTGCTTGCGCTCCTCCTCCGCCTTCACCGTTTCCTTCTCGGCGGCGAACTTCTTCTGGATGGTCGCGATGACCTCGTCGTCGACGGCGCTCATGTGGCTCTTCGCCTCGATGCCCATCCCATGGAGCATCTCGACGAGAGCTTCACTCGAAATGTGGAAGTCGCGAGCGACCTGATAAATCCGCTTCCTCTGCACCAGCCGTCACCCCCTCTGAGTATCACCGTGCGCGGCCGCCAGCAGCCCGCGCGCCATGTTGCGCCCGAGAATGAGCGCCGCGACCACTTCGCTCGTGCCCAACTCCGACCCGAGCGTGGAGCGCGTCCCCACGACAACGAGCGGAACGCCCGCCTCGAGCGCCGCCCGAGCCGCCTCGCGCGCCCCCCGTTCCGAGATGTCGCTCGCCGTCACGAGGACGCTCCCCTCGCCGCGGCGGAGCCGATCGAGCGAGCCGCGAAGGCCCACCTCGATCTCCCCCGCCCGCTTGGCCAGCCCGATCAGTCCGAGGAGCGATTCGTTTCGCTCCCGCCCGCCCACGCCCAACAGGCCGCGGACGGCTTCGAGCGCCCGCCGCTCCTCGTCCGCATCGACCCATCGAGCGAGCGCGCGCCCCTTCTGCGCGAGAAGCACGCACGCTTCGTCCCGGCACAGGTAGAGACCCCGGCCCGGAAGCCGTCCCCGCGGATCGACGCGCACCGTGCGGCCGTCCAGCGCGAGCCGGAGCAGATCGCCTTTTTCCCGCTCGCGGCCGCAGCCGACGCACGTCCTATGCGGCGGGAGTCCCATCCTCCGCCTCCGCCACGCTCTCGACGATCGGGTCCGCCGCGACGTCCACACCGGCGTCCTCGGCCGGAACGTCGCCCACCGCGATCGCCCGCCGGCGAGCCGCTTCCTCGACCATTTCATCCGTGACGATCTCGTCGTCGGGCGATCGGACCGCGGGCGCCTCCTCCGCTTCCTCCTCCTCCTCCTCCTCCTCCTCGATCACGTCCCCGCGTTGCGCGAGCTCGTTCCTCAGCGCGACAAGGAAGCTCTTCGCCGTCGCGTGAAGGCGCTCCGCCGTCTCCTCGTCGATCCCCGCAATCGCGAGGACCTCGGCGGCCGGCTTGTTCGCCAAGTCTTGGATCGTCGCGATCCCGCTCTCTGCGAGGATCGCCGCGACGGCCTCGTCCGCGCCCGGCAATTCGCCGATCGGGACGAGGAGCAGCGTCTCCTCCTTCGCTTTCTTTCGATCCGACTCGCACGAGAGATCGATGCGCCATCCCGTCAACTTCGACGCGAGCCGCGCGTTCTGGCCCTTCTTTCCGATCGCGAGCGAGAGCTGATCGTCCGCGACGATGATCATCATCGAGCGGTCCTCTTCCTTCAGCTCGATCGTCTGCACCTTCGCGGGCGAGAGCGCGCGCGTGACGAACACCTTCGCGTCGGACGACCACGGAACGATGTCGATCCGTTCGCCGTTCAGCTCGCGAACGACCGCCTGGACGCGCGAGCCCTTCATCCCCACGCACGCGCCGACCGGATCGACCTTCTCCTCGTGCGACACGACGGCGATCTTCGAGCGGACGCCCGGCTCGCGCGCGATCGCGCGAATCTCGACGATCTTCTCCTTGATCTCCGGCACCTCCATCGCGAACAGCTTCTCGAGGAAGGACGGGTGCGTGCGGGACAGGATGACCTGCGGCCCCTTCGTGTTCTTCTGGACGTCGATCAGAACGGCGCGGATCGTCTCGCCCTGCCGGTACCGCTCGCGGCTGATCTGCTCGCGGATCGGGAGGAGCGCCTCCGTGCGGCCGAGGTTGACGAGGTAATTCCCCCGGTCGACTTGTTGAACGGTCCCGGTGACGATGTCGCCGACGCGGCCCTGGTAGTCGGAGTAGACCTGCTCGCGTTCCGCCTCGCGGACTTTCTGCACGACGACCTGCTTGGCGGCCATGATCGCGTTGCGGCCGAACTCGGCGAACGACAGCACGGTCGTGTGCTCTCCGTCGATCGCGGCGCTCGGGTCGTGCTGGCGTGCTTCGCGGAGCGAGATCTCCGCCGCGGGGTCCGTGACCGATTGGACGATCTTCTTCACCTGGAAGATTCCGAGCCCGCCCGTCTTTTCGTCGACGCGCGCGACGATGTTGGCCGTGGCGCCGAGCTTCTTTTTCGCCGCGGACTGGAGGCCCTGCTCGAGCGTCTCGATCACGAGCTTTCTGTCGACGTTCTTCTCGCGGGCGATCTGCCCGAGGGCCTCCACGATCTCGTAGTTCATCTCCCGACCTCCGGGCGCCGCTGCGCCCGCCGTCCCGGCGGCGCTCCCGCCCGTCCCGGTTCCTGTCGTTTTCCGCGCCATCGCTACAGCTCCAGTTGCGCGCGGTTGATCGCGCTCAGTGGGAACACGAGCCGGCCGTCCGACGTTTCGAGGTGGACGAGCCCCTGCTCGAACGCAACGAGTTGTCCTGTGACCTCAGCCGGGCCGTCTTGCCGCTCGCGGAAGGCGACGCGCAGCTTGCGGCCGATGAAATGGCTGTACTCCCTCTCGCGCTTGAGCGCCCGCGTCGCCCCGGGTGACGACACCTCGAGGACGTATCCACTCGGCACGAGTTCTTCCGCCTCGATCATGTCGCCGATCTCGCGGCTCGCCCGCGCACAATCGTCCACTGTGACGCCGTCCGCCGCGTCGATGAAGAACCGGAGAATCGGGCGGCCGTGCGGGCCCGCAACCTCCACATCGACGAGCGTATAGCCCAGCCCCGCGAGGGCCGTCTCGGTCCTCGCCTCGAGACTGTCCCGGAGCGGCAGAATAGGAAAACGCCTCCTTCGAAAAAGAATGCCCCCAGGGATTTCGCCTTGAGGGCAGGGTGGAAGCTATCTGGCGGCGGGCCTTCGTGTCAAGCGGGATCTGCTGACGCGCGCGGGACGCGCGAAATCGCGATTCTACGGCGCGCCCGAGTAGACCCAAGCGAACACGACGCGCCCGACCTGAGCGAGGCTCGCGGCGCTCAGCTTGTCCGGCAGGTCCGCGTGCGTGTGCCAGGCGTCGTACTCGAGATCGATCAGGAGCGCCGCGGGAATGCCGGCTTGGATCAGCGGCACGTGGTCGTCGAAGATCTGGACCGCGCGCTCGTGGAGAAACGCGTCCGCGCCCTCGTCGCGAGCGATCCGCCAGAGCGATTCGACGAGCCCCGGCGCCGCCGTGGACGAGACGCTCTCTTTGCGGATCGCGAGGTCCGCGTCGCCGACCATGTCGATGACGAGCGCGGCGCGCGGAAGAGCCGCCGACCCGAGCGACGCGGCGAATCGACGCGAACCGAGACAGTAGTTCGCGAGGTCCCCCTCGCGGCCCCAGTCCTCCGCGTCGAACAGGACGAGGTCGACGCCCACGGGAGGCGGCGTTTTCTCCATCGCCTCCGCCAACGCGAGGAGAAGGGCCGTCCCCGAGCCGCCGTCGTTCGCCCCGACGATCGGCTCTTCGCGCCGCGCCGGATCCGGGTCGCGATCGGCGCGGGGCCGCGTGTCCCAGTGCGCGCCGACGAGGATGCGGTCGGCGAGCTCCGGTCGGAACTGCGCGACGAGGTTCGTCGCGCGGACGACGACGCCGCCCGGCGCCTGGATCGCGAACGGGTCGATCCGGACGGCGTCGGCGGTCGCCCGCAGCCGCGCGGACAGGAACGCGAGCGCCTTCTCGTGGCCTGGCGTGCCGGGCGCCCGCGGGCCGAACGCGCAGAGTGTCTCGACGAGGGCGAGCGCTCGCTCCCCGTCGGCCTCGGGGACGGCCGCGCTCGCGGCGCGCGCGGGCCCCGGCGGGCCCGCCGCGCCCGCACGCGGAGCGCGGCCCCCCGGCGCGAGCGCGGCGATCGCCGCGACGACCGCGAGCAAGGCCAACGAAGCGGCCAAGAGTCGCGCGCCCCGGCGCCGCGCAGCCCGCGCGGTCGGCTCCGCCATCCTAGAACGCCAGCGTCGCGGACACGCTCATCCCGATCGTCCGACGGCTCAGGTTCTCGTTCTTGCGGTTGTTCGTCTCGCCGTACCGAGCCTCGAGCTGTCCGTTCACGTTTTTCGAAAAACCGTAGGTGGCCCTGGGCACAACGCTCCACGTCCGAGTGTTCGACTGGACGTTGTCGACTTGGCCGGGGAGCGTCGCCCGCACGATGTCCATCGCATTCTGGAGATTGAAATCGAGACTGAGTCCGAGCTCACTGGTGAACGCGGTCGGCTCTCCCTTCCCGAGCAACGGGACCGAGACTTTTCTCACGGTCTTGATCCGGTACTGGAATCCCATGCGGTAGCTCGAGGAGGAGTTCTCGCTCTTCGCTCGGCTTCCGAGGCGGCTCTGTCCGATCGCGGCCGACCGGTTTCCGGAGAGGTTCGCGCGGAGCCCGTTGTCGAGTGTCGCCGCGACCGAAAAGAGGGGCGCCCACTCTTTGCGCGTCGTTTCCTGGTCCGGCTGCGAGATGTTGACCCCGGATTTTTCGTGAGACTCCTTGTAGCCGACGTCCAGGCTCGCCGACTCGACGAGCTTCCCGATCGCTCCAATCCGGTCGAGATCGCCCCACGAGGCGTTGAAGTCGGGCCACGTCGTCGAGCTCCGCGCGGACTGATTTCGCGACTGGACCGCGCGCGACTCGGAGCGGCTGTACTCCGTCAAGAGAACGACGCCGCGGAACAGCGACACGCCGCCGGATGCCGACCCCGTGATGCTCTTCGTCCGGTCGAACCGTTCCTCCCGGCCCGCGACGCCGGTGTCGCGCACCGACGGGTCGAGGATGTCATCGAAGCCGAGTTGGTATCTCAGGTCCGGCCTCTCCTTCACCCGATCGAACCCCGAGTTTCTGGCGACGGCGATGCTCGTGCGAATGTCCTGGAGGCGGCGTCCGAGCGCGCCGAGCCCGCTGAACGGATTGAACTTCTTCGTCGAGTCGGCGCCGCCAGCCGAGCCCCCCTGATTCCGGAACAGAGACACGAGGTTGAGCGCGGTCGAGAGCTTCGCCGAGTTTTGGTTCCGGACGTTCCGGAGACGTTTGCCGGTTGCCCGGTCCCGTCCCAGCTCGAACGGCAGAGCTTCGCTGTATTGGGTGTCGTACGAAAGATTCGGCACCATCCAAAGGAGTGCCTTCGGCATCAACGGCGTGAACGTCAAGCCGGCGCTTTGGGCGCGCCCGACCTCCTGTCCGATGTTCACGCCCGATCCGCGGAGCAGCTCGCCCTGACTCTCGCGCCCGTGATCGCGCGTCGACGAGAACGAATACTTCGTCGTGAAGTTTCTCGCGGCGATCGGCGAGCCGTCGACCGTGACGATGCTCCGGGAGGCGCGGTTCCGAACCCTTCGGGTGGCGAGGCTGTCGGCGCCCGTCTGCAAGACTCGGCGGTCGACCGAGAGCGCCTCCGACTCGTCCTTCGACGCAGAAAAACCGATGTTCGTCGGAAACCACGCCATCCGGAACGACCGGAAGACGCGCAGATCTTTCGGCGTCCTCGGCCGGAACCCGTAGTCGAACCCGAAGCCGTACGAGTTCGAAGTGTCGATCTTCGATGGCGAGAATCCATTCGATTGCGCACCGGAGATCCGGAAACGCATCGCGTCGATCGAGTGGTACATGAGAAGTGACTTCGACTTCCTCGAGCGCGCGATCGAAACGCTTCCCGTGAGAGATGAGTTCTCCGTCCGCTCGGCCTCGCGATCGAGCAGGACGACGTCCGAGCCGGTCCGAAGTTCGGGCAGCGACGTCCGCCCCGACCAGCCCCAAGCAAACGGGATGGAAAGGCCGGTCCCTTCGATCAGCTTGTGGACGTTGAGGCTCCCGTTGATCCGTGAATCGGTGTTGATCGCCCCCGACCGCGCGCCGCCGAGCGACTGGTAGTTGTCATCGATGCGGCTCACGCCCGCTGAGAGCGAGGCGAGGTCGGCGAAGTCGACGGTGAAGTTGAATCGCTCGGCCATCCCGGCGTTCTTGCGGACGTCCGTCAGGCGGAGCTCGTCGACCCACACCTCCCCGGTGGTCGGCCCGCCGGGCGAGCGGTTCGTGATGCCAAACTCGACTAACCCGATTCGCGTCAGCGTCGGGGAGCCGACGGCCGCGATCACGCCGGGCGCGACGGAAACCGAGTCGACGTAGTAGGGCTTCTTCGTCGTCGTTCGGTAGACGACGACCGAATCCCGCGCGAGCAACTCGAGCTTGACCTGCGTCAGCTTGGCGAGGTCGATCATCGCTTCCTGCCAATCGCCGGGGCTGACGGGCGTTCGGAACTCGTAGAAGTTCAAGCTGTCCGATCCGAAGCGAACGAAGAGCCACGGCTCGCCGCCGGCGACCGCCCCCTGGGCCCGGTAGAAAAAGTTGAGCCTCGTGTAGCGAGAGTAGTCTTCGTCCTGGAAGAGGTCCTTCGACGCGTAGGCGGAATGGGACGCCGCCAGCTCGTCGAACTCCAACACGAGCGACTGCTCGCGCTCGAGGACGTTGTTGATCTCGCGGATCTCGATCGGCGGCGCGAAGTAGACGGAATCCGTCTTGTTGTCGATCGTCCGGACGGCGAACCGCCCGACGTCCGCCGTCGTGTCGGCGATCAGGCCGTACCCCGGCACGATTTCGGTCCCGAGCGAATCCTGTCTTCCGCTGAGGAATGGACCTTCGAGCCATCGGTTCCCGACGATCTCGATCGAGGCGATCTGGAAAGCGGCCTCGGGACTTTCGATTCCGGAAAACCAAACGCGAACGGACTTGACGTCGCGATCGAGCGTCGGCGCGCCGGCCGCTGCGACTCCGTCACGCAGCGGGATTCGGTACAACCTCCAGCTCGTCCCGGCGTCTTGCCGCCCGTACACGGCGACAGAATCGGCCGCGAGGTCGATCGCGTAGTGGAAGTAACTCTCCTCGGCGTTGAGGATGAAGTTCCCGTCGAGATCCTCCGTGTCGAGAAAGCCGTTCGCCTCCGTGCCGTTGATGCGGGAGTAATCGTTCTCGTCGTTGTCGTCGTAGTGCCAGTCGTCGCTCGTCGGATCGGCCGGGTCGCAATCGGGCCGGGCGCCGCACGGGGCTTCGAGTTCGTTGAACTGGCCGTCGAGCCCGGTGTCTTCGTCGAGCGGCCCGCGATTCCCCGTGTCGTCGAGTCGTTCGTCCTTCGTCCTGTCCTCCGTGTCGAGCCGTCCGTTCGGCGCGACGCCCCGCTGCCAGGTCGCGTCTTCGGGAATCGTCCCCAGGTCGACGTGAAGAATCCCGCTGCGCGTCGTTTTCGGGTTCACCCACACTTCGAGGAACTTTCGCCGCGAGTAGTCGATCCCGGTCTTCGAAAGGAGTCTCATGATGCCGCCCCAGCCGTTCGTTCCCTGCGGGCTGTTCTGCGTCCCACCCTTGAGCGCGATCTCGAGAACCGTGATCGTGTTTTTCCCCTCATCCCTCCCCTCGAGGATCGTGTTGAGGTCGCTCCGGCGGGCGGCGTTCTTCGGGTTGAACCACTCGACGCGCTGGTAACGATCCGCGAAGTTCAGGTGGCCGCCGGGACCTGGGCCGATCGGGAGGCTCGCGTTCGCCCACTGGCGCCGCACCGCGCCGAGGCTTGACGACTCTTCCGTCCCTTCCATGTCGTCGACGTAGATGTTGTTCCGCGTGTTCGGGTTCGGCACGCTCATCGCGGCTTCCGCGGAGATCGCGATGTTCGAGCCGCGATCCGTCGTGACGAGCGGCAGCTTGTCGACGAGGTCGGAGAGGGCGGTCGGCGCGAAATGCCATTGCCCCGAGAGCCCGCCGACGAGCGCGCGCGACGGCTCCTGGCCGATTCGCGGCCTTCGGTACGGCGTCTTGTTGCTCTCGAACAGCCAGATCGACGAGAGGTCGGCGTTCGTACCGAACTTGTAGGTCCCGGCGACGCCGAGCAGGCTCTTCTGCTGCTGCGCGAGGAACGGCGCGTACTCGAAATCGACGGTGACCCTCGCGTCGGGCCGCTTCGCTTCCTCCGAGAGGAACTCGATCAGTCCGATCTCGTACGTGATCCGGTAGTCGACGCCCCGCGCGAGGACCTTGTCGCCCAACCGCACGACCTCGCTCCCCTCGAGGATGTTCGAGCGGCCGAGGCTGAGGTTCGTCTGCCCGGCCGCGCGAAAGCGGACCTCGATGACGTACTTCTGGTCGGTGCTCGAGACGCGGTCGTACCGGCGCTCGTAGATCACCGGGTTCGGTTCCTCGAGCGGCGTGTTGGCGCTGCAATTGAGATTCTCCTGGCCCGCGGTCGGAGCGAACGGCCGCTCGCCCGGAAAGTAGATGAGCCCGTTCTCGTAGTCGACGAGGACGAGCTGGCGCCACGGGAGATTTTCGTTGCAGTCGGCGTAGATCGGGTCGACGCGCTCGTCGGCCGGACTCCCGGCCTGCGCGCCGACGTTGTCGAGCCCGAGCACGCGGATGTACGGCGTTCCGTTCTGGACGTCCGTATCCTGCTGTCCGGGGATCCGCTTCAGGATCTTGAGCTCGAAGCTCTCCTTCTGAAGCCCCGTTGCGCCCACGTCGTACACGTTGCGAAGCTGGTAGCGCCAGGTCACGCGAAGCTTCGGGATCTCGGTCCCCTCGGTGTTCGGATCCGGGTTGACCGGCTTGAGAAGTTTCAAGACTGCCGGCGCCGTCTGGGTCGGCAGACTAGGAATCACGCCGACCGAGACGGTGTCGCCGGGCCCCCGGACGAACGTGTACGCGATGGCGAGAACCTCGTTGTCCCGAATCGCGTGGTTCATCGTGAGGATCCCGAGCTGGGGATTGATCGTGTAGTCGTCCCTGAGTTGAAGCTCGGTGAACGTCCCGCGCTGGAGCGTGTTGCCCGTCCCGTCGTCGCGTGTGGTGTCCGCGTCGACCGCCGCGATCGCCGGGATCGCGCCCTGCTCCGTGTCGTTCGCGCTGATGATGTCGTCGAGAAACACGCGGATCGTCGAAAAGCTCTGCGGAAACGGATCGACGCCCGGGTCCCGCGTCGCCCAGAAGAGCCGGCTCTTCTGAAAATCCTTGTCAGGAATCTGGACGACCCGTTCGCTCGATTGGCCGACGAACGATTCGCGGTCGGTCCGCCCTTCCTGCTTCGACACGATCGTCGTGAAGTCGAGGTTGCCGGCTTTCCCCTCCAGCTTCAGCCCGAACAACCCTTGCTGGCGGCCCGAGAACGAAACGAACTGATTGTTGCCCGGGAGCGTCAGCGCAGTGTTCCCGACTTCGATCTTCTGGACGACCTCGTCCTCGTACCCTTCGTACCGCAGGCGAATCCGGTTCGCGAGCGGCGTCTGCGTCTCGCTGTCGTGCTGGACTTGCACGTGGATCTTGTCCCCGATGGTGCCGTCCAGATTGAGCTGGAGTTGCTGGCGCATGTCGAGGTCCGGGAAGCGGCGCGGTCCTCCGATCTCGGTCGCGCGGGGCTTGATCGGAAAGTTCGATTCGCCCGAGAACGAAATCGCCTCGCGGCCGGTCACGTTGATGTCGACGCCTTGTCCGATGATCCCGCCGATCGCTTTCGGAAACCGGACCGGGATCTCGAACTTCGTGATCCCGTCGCCGACGCGTCGGTTCGAGGCGGCGAGTGCTTCGACCGTGGCGTTCTTCCGCGCCTTCTTGAGCGACGTCGCGGCGAGCGCGGCTTGCCACTCCGATTGCGTGTAGACGGCCTCCGGCTCGAGAACGACGGACCCGTACGACAGGCTTCGGCGGATTCGCCCCGCATCGAAGTCATAGGAAACGCGATCGTCTTCGGCCGGCAGCTTGAACGGAAGGTACGCCGCCAGCAGCGTGTCGACGGCGACGGAGAGCGCCGGGGGTCGCGTCGGGAACGGTTCGACCGCGATCGCGTGCGGGACCGCGAACGGGACGTTCGGGAACGCGGCGCCGAAGGGAACGGACGTTCGCGGCTCGATGAGGCGCGGGAGAATTGTCGAGTCCGGCGAGTCGATGCCCGCCGCGGCCCCCGGCTCGGCCGCCGCGCTGGCTGTTTCGACGCCGTCCTCTTGAGCGCGCGCGGCGCCCGCTCCCCGGAGAATCGATGCGCACCCGATCAGGATCGCCGGCGTGAAGACCGACCAAAACCGCCCGGCGGCCCAGGGTCCTCGACGCCGCCCCGCCACCCCCGCGTTGGAGCTCAACCCCACGGCCGTCTGCATCGAGCGGCGCACGCGCAACCGGCATGCCAGCGAGGGGCCGAGAAACGCATTCGCTCGCGGCGCGGATCGGGCGTGCGGGCGCGCGTTGGGACACGCCCGAGACGCGACCGCCGACCGGCGGCGAGGCGGGCGGCGGTCCGCGTCGCGCTCGTGAGACGCCGATGTCCCCCGACGGAGACGCGCGGCTCTCGCGTCCCGCGCGCGGTCCAACTCGAGGTCGCGAAACCTCTCGCCTTGTTGGGTGTGCCTCCCGGTGTTAGAGTTTGCGCCCTATCCTGGAGACGCGGCCCCGAGTGTTCCGTACGCTTTCCCGTTATATCGTCCGGCAGCACGTCGGCCCCTTTTTCTTCGGGCTCGCCGTCATCACGTTCGTCCTCCTGATGGACCAGCTCGTCGACTATCTCGACCTCTTCCTCGGAAAGGGCGTGCCGCTTCCGACCGTCATCGAGGTCTTCGTCCTTTGCCTCGGATGGATGTTCGCCCTGTCGATTCCGATGTCGGTTCTCGTCGCCTGCCTGATGGCGTACGGGCGACTGTCGCAGGATCAGGAGATCACGGCCATGAAGGCCGGCGGCGTCTCTTTCATTCAGATCATCGCGCCGACGCTCGTGGCGTCGGCTTTCCTCGCGGGCGCCCTTCTCATCTACAACGACCGGATCCTCCCCCGCACGAATCACCGCCTCGCCAACCTCCTCCTCGACATTCACCGCAAGAAACCCGCGATCGCGATCCGCGAGGGACGGTTCGTGAACGTGCAAGGTTACACGATCCACGTCCGAAAGCTCGACGAGAAGAGATCGCTCCTTTCCGACGTGACGATCAACCGGACGCGCGAGGGACGCGAGTACGAGACGATCTTCGCCCGCCGCGGAGCGATGACGATGTCCGCAGACGGGAACGTGCTCACGCTCGACCTCGAAGACGGCGAGATCCATCAGGTCGACGAGAAGGATCCGCGGGAGTACACGCGCGTCCGGTTCCCCACCCATCAGATCAACATCTCCGGGATCGGCACCGAGCTGACCCGGAGCGACCGAAAACAGCGAGGCGACCGGGAGATGTCGATCGACGAGATGCGCGAGAGGATCAGGACGATCGACAAGGAGCTGGCCGCGTCGACCGCGGCCTCGCGCGACCAATTGGCCGAGCGGGCGCTCCAGGTCGTCGGGCTCGGCGTCGCGCCGCGCGCCGCGCCGCGACCCTCCGCCGGCGAGGCGCGCCAAGCGATCGCGAACGCGTCGGCGACCCTCGACCGGCTCCGTCGGCAGCGGGAGATCAAGGCCCGCGAGCGCGACCGATTCCAGGTCGAGATCCAGAAGAAGATCGCGATCCCGCTCGCGTGCGCGATCTTCGTCTTGATCGGCGGACCGCTCGGGATCCGCGTCGGAACCGGCGGCATCGGCGTCGGCGTCGGCCTCTCGCTCGGGTTTTTCCTGCTGTACTACCTGTGCCTCGTCGGCGGCGAAAACCTCGCCGACCGAGGGCTCGTCTCGCCGTTCGTCGCGATGTGGATCGCCGACGTTCTCTTCGCGGGAGTCGGCATCTGGCTCGTCCTCGACCTCGCGCGGTACGGTACCGGGCGCCGCGCGTGATCCGGATCCACGACCGCTACCTCGCGCGCTCGTTCGGCGTCTCGCTCGCGATCGCGCTCGTCTCGTTCGTGCTGATCTTCCTCGTCGTAGACCTGTTCGAGAAGATCGACACGTACATCGATCGGAGAGCGCCGGCCGATGCGATCGTGCGCTACAGCGCGCTCAAGATTCCGCAGATCGTCGTCCTCGTCCTGCCCGTTGCGATGCTCCTCGCGTGCCTGTTCGGCGTCGGAAGCTTTGCGCGAAGGAACGAGGTGCTCCCGCTCCAGAACGCGGGAATCTCCCCCAACCGGATCCTCCTTCCCGTCTTCTTGTTCGGGTTCCTCGTCAGCCTCGGCACGCTCCTCGCGGGCGAGACGGTTCTGCCGCGGGCGAACGAGAAGCTCAACCGGGTCTGGAGGGAGTCGGTTCTTCGCGAGCCGCGGCGAGACGGCGGCATTCGGACGAACCTGAACTACCGCGGCGCGGGCGGGAGGCTCTACTTCATCGCGCGGTACGACCCGCGGAAGCAGACGATGCAGGACGTCGCCGTCTACACGTTCGCGTCCGCCGGGGGCGGAACGCTCGTCGAGCGGGTCGATGCGAAGGAAGCGTCCTGGCGGGGCAGCCAGTGGGTTTTCCGCGACGGGTTTTCGCGCCGGTTCGAGGGGACCGGCGAGCGGGCGACGCCGTTCGCGGAGACGACGATCGACGGGCTTGCGGAGACGCCGGACGATTTCGACGAGCCCGCGAAGGAGCCGGAGGAGATGAGCCGCGCCGAGCTGCGCCGGTCGGTCCAGAAGACGCTCGCGAGCGGCGAGTCGGGCGTCAAGGACGAGGTGCAACTCCACCTGAAGCTATCGTTCCCGTTCTCGAACCTGATCGTCGTCCTATTCGGCGCGTCGATCGCCGCGCGGAGGCGGCGGAGCGGGCTCGCGGTCTCGTTCGCCGTCGCCGTCGGCGTCGCGTTTCTCTACTACGGCGCGATCCGCGTCGGTGAATCGCTCGGGACGAACGACACACTGCCGCCACTGCTCGCGGCGTGGCTCGGCAACCTCGTGTTCGGGTCGGCGGCGGCGGTCGTCCTCGTGAAGAACGAGCGGTAGCGCGGCGCGGGGCGCGGCCTGTTCGAAGCTTCGCGCGCACGGCGCTCTGCATTGCGGGCCGCGGGCAAGGTCTCCGACTCGCGCCACCCGCTGGAGATGCGCTCTCATCGCAGACACGATTCGGCGGCGGGGCGGGATTCGTTCCCGGAGCCGGCCTCACGACTTTGCCGGGTGCCCGCGAGGATCGCGCAGCGAAGCCGCGGGTCCGAGTGGGCGGCAAAGCGTGCAGAGCGAGCGCGCGAACAGCGCGCGCAGCGTACGGCGCAGGGAACGAAGCCTGACGCGCCGGTGCGCACGCGTGCGATGCCGGCCGACTCGCGTTCCTCTACGTGCCCATCTCCCAAGACGCGAGATACTTCGCCTGCTCGGGCGTGAGCGAATCGATCGAGATCGCCATGCTCGCCAGTTTGAGACGCGCGACCTCCTTGTCGATCGCCGCGGGCACGAGGTGGACGCGTTTCTCGAGCTGCTTTCCCTCGCGCGCCACGTACTCCGCCGACAGCGCCTGGTTTGCGAAGCTCATGTCCATCACGCTCGCCGGGTGGCCGGCGGCCGCGGACAGGTTGACGAGGCGCCCCTCCGCGATCACGTACAGCTTGCGCCTGTCCTTCATCACGTATTCGCGGACGTTTTCCCTCGCCTCGCGCGTCGAAGCGGCCGACGCCGCGAGCGACTCGAGGTCGATCTCGACGTTGAAGTGGCCGCTGTTGGCCAGGATCGCGCCGTCCTTCATCGCGGCGAAATGCTCGGGCCGGATCACGTGGTAGTTTCCCGTCAGCGTGACGAAGAGGTCGCCTTCCAGCGCCGCCTCGGCCATCGGCATCACGCGGAACCCGTCCATCACGGCCTCGAGCGCGCGGAGCGGATCGACCTCGACGACGATCACGTCCGAGCCCATTCCCTTCGCTCGCGACGCGACGCCCCGGCCGCACCAGCCGTACCCGATGACGACGAACTTCCGCCCCGCCAAAAGGACGTTCGTCGCGCGCACGATTCCGTCGATCGTGCTCTGGCCGGTCCCGTAGCGGTTGTCGAACAGATGCTTCGTCAGCGCGTCGTTGACCGCGATGATCGGGTAGCGAAGGACGCCCTTCTCGGCCATCGCGCGCAGCCGGATGACGCCGGTCGTCGTCTCCTCCGTCCCGCCGATGACACCCGGCAAGAGGTCCTCGCGTCCGGAGTGGAGGCACGACACGAGGTCCGCGCCGTCGTCCATCGTGATCGTCGGCTTGATGTCGAGCGCGCGGTTGATGTGGTCGTAGTAGCCGTCCTTGTCGATCCCGCGGCGCGCGAACGTGCTGATTCCGTAGTCCGCGGCGAGCGAAGCCGCGACGTCGTCCTGCGTCGAGAGCGGGTTGGACGCGCAGAGCGCCACCTCGGCGCCCCCCTCGGCGAGAGTCCGCGCGAGGTTCGCCGTCTCGCTCGTCACGTGAAGGCACGCGGCGAGCCGCTGGCCCTTGAGCGGCTTCTCGCGCGCGAACCGCTCGCGGATGGTCCGCAAGACGAGCATCTCGCGCTCGGCCCACTCGATCTTCTGCTTCCCCTCTGGCGAGAGGCTCGAATCCTTCACGTCGTGCTGCATGTACGCGCGCCCTTTCTTCGTCTGAGGGCCGGATCGCTCCGAGCGGCTCGCTCTAGCGCGAGCGCCGAAGCTCCTCCGCCCGGTCGGTCTTCTCCCAGGTGAACTCCTTCTCCTCGCGCCCGAAATGTCCATACGCCGCCGTCTTCGCGTAGATCGGACGGCGCAGGTCGAGCGCCTCGATGATCCCGTTCGGCGTCAGTTGAAACGACCGCCGAACGAGCGCGACGAGCTGATCGTTCGGGATCTTCCCCGTCCCGAACGTTTCGACGGCGATCGAGATCGGGTCGGGCCATCCGATCGCGTACGACAGCGCGACCTCGCACCGGTCGGCGAGCCCCGCCGCGACGAGGTTCTTCGCGACGTAGCGCGCCATGTACGACGCCGAGCGGTCAACCTTCGTCGGGTCCTTTCCGCTGAACGCGCCGCCGCCGTGGTGGCCGACGCCGCCGTACGTGTCGACGATGATCTTACGGCCCGTCAAGCCCGTGTCGCCCTGCGGGCCGCCGCGAACGAACCGCCCGGTCGGGTTGATGTGGTACGCGACGTCCTTCGCGATCTCGAGCGTTTTCGGGATGAGCGGCTTGACGACCTCCTCGATCACGGCTTCGCGAAGATGTGCGTTGTCGACGTCGGGCGAGTGCTGCGTCGAGACGACGACCGCGGCGAGCCGGACGGGCTTTCCGCCGTCGTACTCGATCGTCACCTGCGACTTGCCGTCCGGGCGGAGGAAGGTGAGCGCCTTGCTCCGCCGGAGCTCGGCGAGCCGCATGCAGATCTTGTGCGCGAGCATGATCGGCATCGGCATCAGCTCAGGCGTCTCGTTCGACGCGTAGCCGAACATCAGGCCCTGGTCCCCGGCGCCGCCCGTGTCGACGCCCATCGAGATGTCGGGCGACTGCTCGTCGATCGCCAGGACGACCGAGCAAGTCTCGTAGTCGAACCCGAACGCCGCTTCCGTGTAGCCGATCCGCTTGATCGTCTCGCGGACGATCTTCGGGATCTCGACGTACGTCCGCGTCGTGATCTCGCCGCCGACGAGGGCGAGGCCGGTCGTGACGAAAGTTTCGCACGCGACGCGCGCCACCGGGTCGCGCGCGAGGATCGCGTCGAGGATGCTGTCGGAGATCTGATCCGCGAGCTTGTCGGGGTGTCCCTCGGTCACCGACTCTGAAGTGATGAGATGCCGTTCCGCCATCGAACTCTCCTGTCTTCGGTCTGAGCCGGGTTAGCCGAGGTCGACCTCGGAATCGTCGCCGACGTTGAGTTTGCGGAACGCCCCCTGCACGACCGCGTTCTCCCCGACGAGGGAGGCCGTGAGGAGGCTCCGCTCGACGGTCGCGTTCCGGTTGATGATGCTGTCCTTCACGACGCTGTCGCGGATCACGGCGCCAGCCGCGACGCTCACGTAGGGCCCGAGGACCGAGCGCTCGATGCGCGCCTCGCGCGAGACCGCGACTGGCGGCACGACGACCGACCCGTCGATCCGCAGGCCGCCTCCCCGCTTCGAGAGGAGATACCGGTTCGTCTCGAGGAGCGTCTCCTGTTTCCCGCAGTCGTACCAGCCGTCGAGGCGAAACGTCTCGATCTTCTCACCGCGATCGAGCAGGAGTTGGAGCGCGTCCGTCAGCTGGAACTCGCCCTTCGTCAGGATTCCTCCCTCGACGACCTCGGCCACGCACGCCGCAAGCCGCCGCGCGTCGAGGAAGTGGTAGATCCCCGCGATCGCGAGGTTCGAGACGGGCGTCTCCGGTTTCTCGACAAGCTTCACGGCGAACCCGTCCTTGACGACGACGACGCCGAAGCGACGCGGGTCGGCGACTTCCATCACGCCGATCGACGACCACGGCTTGCGGATCACCGCGGCGAGGTCCGCCTCGAAAATCGTGTCGCCGAGGATGACGAGGACCGGTCCGCCCGGCGCGAGGAACTCGCGCGCCGAGTAAATCGCGTGGCCGAGGCCGCGGCGCTCCGTCTGCGTCGCGTACCGGATCGGGAGCTCCGAGTGCTCGCGGTTCACGTAATCGACGACCCGCTCGCCCATGTAGCCGACAATGAGGACGATCTCGTCGGGACCGAGCGGCACGACCGCGTCGAGGATGTGGCCCAAGATCGGCTTGCCGGCGACCGTGATCAGGGCCTTCGGGATCGTGTGGGTGTGCGGGCGCAGACGCGTCCCGATGCCGGCGACCGGAATCACGACCTTCACGGGTTGGGGAAGCTCCTTTCCGAATCGGTGCGGAAGACCGGAAAGTCTACCACGGCGACGCGGCGCGCGTCACAGATAGATCTTGAGGTCGGGGAGCTCGCGGCCGACGTAGGCGCGCATGGAGTCGCGGACCTCGCGCGACGACGGCATCTTCAAGAGCGCCCGGGCGAGGAGGCGAAGGTCTTCGAACCGGACGGAGCGGATCACGCTCTTCACTTGCGGAATCATGAACGGCGTCGTCGAGATCTCGTCGATCCCGAGCCCGATCAGGAACAGGAGCGCCAGCGGGTCGCTCGCCATCTCGCCGCAGACGCCGACCCAGATCCGCGCCTTGTGCGCCGCGTCGACGACGTTGAACACGGTGCGCAGAATCGCCGGGTGGAGCGGCTCGTACAAATGCGCGACGCGCTCGTTTCCCCGGTCGACGGCGAGGACGTACTGGATGAGGTCGTTCGACCCGATCGAGAAGAAGTCCACCTCGCGCGCGAGGGTCTCCGCGAGGGTCGCCGCGGCCGGCGTCTCGACCATGATGCCGAGCTCGATCCGCTCGTCGTAAGGAACTCCGAGCTCATCGAGCTCGCGCTGCGCCTCGCGGCAGATCGTACGCGCTTCGATCACCTCTTCGAGCCCGCTGACCATCGGGAACATGATCTTCACATTCCGGCCGGCGCTCGCGCGGAGTATTGCGCGCAACTGCGCACGGAAAAGCGCGCGGTCTCTCAGCGAGTAGCGGACGCCCCGCAAGCCGAGGAATGGGTTCGGCTCCTTCTGATGGTCGCCGGGAAAGACCTTGTCCGCGCCGAGGTCGAGCGTCCGGAAGATGATCTTCTCGGGCGCCATCCGCTCCGCCGCGCTGCAGTAGACGTGCGTCTGCTCCTCCTCCGACGGCGGCTTCCCCTTCGCGAGGAACAGAAACTCGGTGCGGTACAGCCCGACGCCGCGGGCTCCCTTCGCGATCGCCAGCTCGACCTCACCCGGAAGGTCGACGTTGGCCGTCAGCTCGAACGCGTGATGGTCGATCGTCACGGCCGGTTGGTCGGAGAGCGACGTGAGCGCCGTCTCGCGGCGCGCGTAGGCGCGCTCCTCCAGCTTATATTTCTTGAGCGTCTTCGCGCTCGGGCGGCAGACGACTTCGCCCCGAACGCCGTCGACGACGACGAGCTCCTGGTCGCACAGGACGTCGCTCGCGCCCTGGAGGCCGACGACGGCCGGGATCCCGAGCGAGCGCGCGAGGATCGCGGTGTGCGATGTTTTCCCGCCGGCGTCGGACAACAGCGCGGCGACCTTTTTGATCGGGAGGCCGATCGTGTCGGAGGGACTCAAGTCCTTCGCAACGACGACCGAGTTCGGCTTGAGGTTCGTGACGGGCGCCGGGCCGCCGCCGAGAAGCCGGCGCAAGACGCGGCGACGGACGTCGCGAAGATCGCCCGCGCGGTCGCGGAGGTATTCGTCATCCCTCGACAGCAGCGTCTCGATCGCCTGCTCGACGACGGCATGGAACGCGCTCTCGGCGTTCATCAACTTGCCCTGAATCCGGCCGATCGTCTCGGCGATCACGGCCTCGTCCTGGAGGAGCATCACGTGCGTGTCGAGAATTCGCGCGAGGTCCTCCCCCACCTGGCGGGTCGCCGCGCCGCGCAGGCTCCTCAACTCCGTCCGGACGGCGCCGACGGCCGCGCGGAAGCGCTCCACCTCCCGAGGGATCGCGGCGGGGTCGAGCAGGCGCGCCTCGATCGGGGCTTCGCCGCGCGCGAGCAGGAACACGCGGCCGATCGCGATCCCCGGCGAAACCGCGATCCCCTGGAATCGGAGATCCCTCGGGCCGCGCGCGCGCGCAGGCCTCGCCGCGCTCGGCTCTCGCCGCGGGCGGACGGCGACCTTCTCTCCGACAGGATTCATGGCTCTCCGAACCCGGACTCGAACAACGATTCGATGGCGGCCAGCGCTTCCCCCTCGTCCGATCCCGACACGCGGATGAGGACCTCCGAACCGTGGCCCGCCGCGAGCCCGAGCAGCCCCATGATGCTCTTTCCGTTCGCTTCGTACGTTCCGTGCCGAAGCGAGACGTCGGCCGAGAACTTGGAAGCGGTCTGCGCGATCAGCGAGGCCGGGCGCGCATGGAGCCCGACCGCGTTGACGACGAGGACCGTCTTCTCGATCAATGCGCTCGAGCCCTCCGTTCGCGCTGCGATCGCCGGCGCGATATCAATCGGTCCGCGCGTCCTCGTCGGACGGCCGGCGAACTCCGACGCGCATCGACTCGATGAGGCTTTCGTTCAGCTTCGCGGCCGAGTGCGTCCCATGAACCTTCAGCAGATAGTTGAGCGCGACGACCTCGGCGATCACCGTGATGTTCTTGCCGGGGATGATCGGGACCGTCACGACGGGGACCTTCACCCCGAGGATCGTGTGCTGTTCCTCGTCGAGACCGAGCCGGTCGTACTCGACGTCTCGCGCCCACTCGTGCAGGACGACCTCGACGTCGATCGCCTTCCGCGGCCGGATCGCGCGGATGCCGAACATGCTCCGCACGTCGATGATACCGATCCCGCGGATCTCCATGTGATACTTGAGCTGCTCGTTCGACGTCCCGATCAAGATCGCCTTCTGCGTGCGCGTGATGATCACGGCGTCGTCCGCGACGAGCCGGTGGCCCCGCTCGATCAGGTCGAGCGCGCACTCGCTCTTCCCGATTCCGCTCGGGCCGGTGATCATCAGGCCGACGCCGTACACGTCGACGAGCGACCCGTGCACGGTCGCCCGCGGGGCGAACAGGTCGTTCAGATACGACGTCAGCCGGTGGATGAACGGGGTCGTCGACAGGGGCGTCCGGAACACGGGCGTTCCCTTCTCCTCGGCGAGCGCCAGCAAGTGCGACGGCGCCGGGAGCGACTTCGTGACGATGATCGCCGGGACGTCAAAATCCATCAGACGCGAGATCGCGATCGGCAGCTCCTCCTCCGAGAGCGTGTCGAGGTACAACAGCTCCGTCTCGCCGAGGATCTGGATCCTCTCGTAGAGAAAGTTCTGGCGGAACCCGGCGAGGCAGAGTCCGGGCCTGTTCACGTCGCTCACGGTGACGAGAACCTTCCCGTGAATGCTCGACGTGAGGGCCTCGAGGCCGAGGTCCTTCCCCCACTCGCGGAAGAGCCGCTCGCCCGTGATCCCCTTCACGGCCCGCGTTTCGATCACGCCGGGCCGCTCGCGCGCGTCGCGGGTCACGAGTCGGGAGCCCGCCTCGCCGCGGCGTCGCTCTTCCTGCCGATCCGCTTTTCCTTGTGGCGCTGGACCTGCTTCTCGAGCTTCTCGACGACGTCGTCGATCGCCGCGTACATGTCCCCCGACTCGCCCTTCCCGGCGACCGTCAGCCCGTCCCCGTGGAGAGTGACCTCCGCGATGTGGCGGTACTTCTCGACCGAGAGGATCACGTGCGCCTCTAGGATCGGGTACGCGTACTTCTTTAGGCGGTCGAGCCGCTCCTCGACGTGTTCCCGCAATCCCGGCGTAAGATCGAAATGACGCGCCGTCGTCTTCACGAGCATGGCTTCACCCTCCTCTAGAACGTCTTCCGCATTCGCGCCGGGAGAATCTGTAGCTGTTCCCGGTATTTCGCGACCGTCCGCCGCGCGATCGTGACGCCGTCCCTCTGCAGAACCTCGACGAGGCGCTGGTCGCTGAGAGGATGCTCGGAATCTTCCGCGCGCACCAGCTCCGCGATCCGCATTTTCACGTTCTTGCTCGAGACGTCCTCGCCGCCGTCCATCTTCAGACCGCTGGAGAAGAAGTGTTTCAGGCCGAACACGCCGTGCGGCGTCTGGACGTACTTGCTCGTCGTCACGCGGCTGACCGTCGACTCGTGCATTCCGATCTGCTCGGCGACTTGCTGCAGCGTGAGCGGGCGCAGGAAGCGCGTCCCCTTCTCGAAGAACTCCCACTGCGTCCGGACGATGCACTCCATCACCTTCACCATCGTGCGTCGGCGTTGCTCGATCGTCCGGATCAGCCACTTCGCCGAGTCGAGCTTTTCCTTGATGAACTCGCGCTCTTTCGGGTCGGACCCGTTCCCTTTCGAGAGAACGCGGTCGTACGCGCGGCTGACTTTCAACCTCGGGATGTTCCGGTCGTTGAGGAACACGACGAACTCGTCTTCGATCCGCTCGACGATGAGGTCGGGCGTCACGTAGCGCGTGTCGCCTCCCGCGAGGCTGTGGCCGGGCTTCGGGTCGAGCGTGCCGATGATCGCCGTCGCTTCCTGGACCTCCAGCGGCGTGACGTGCAGGCGTCGCGCGACCTCGAGCGGCCTCCTCTGGACGAGGTCGTCGAATTGATCGCGGAGGATTCGCTCCGCGAGCGTCCCCGACAGGCCCTTCGCGCGGATCTGAATCAGGAGGCACTCGCGCACGTCGCGTGCGCCGATCCCCGCCGGCTCGAGCCCCTGAATGATCGCGAGCACCTCCTCGACTTTCGCCAGCTCGACCTCGAGATCCTTCGCGACCTCCTCGACGGGGAACGTGAGGAAACCTGAGTCGCTCAGGTTGCCGATCAGGTACTCGCCGATTCGCGCCAGCTCCGGGTCCGTCGTCGCCATCCGGAACTGCGAGAGGACGGCTTCGTAAAAGCTCTGCGACGCAGCCGGAACCTTCTCGAAAAAATCCTCCGACGGCTTCTCGACGAAATTGTGGCCGTGCTCGTACTGGTCGGGGAAAAACGCGTCCCAGTCGACTTCGTTTTCCGACTCCGAGTCCGCCTCTGGCGCTTTCTCCTCTTCCGCTTTCTCCTGCTGCTCGGCGCTCGCCTCCTCCTCGTTCTGCGCGGGCGTTTCGGCCCTCTCCTCCTCACTCTCCTCGCGCAGCTCGTCGTCCTCCTCGAGCAGCGGGTTCTGCATCATCTCCTGCTTCAGAACCTGCTGCAGCTCGAGGGCCGGCATCTGGAGGAGCTTGAGAGCCTGCTGCAGCTTCGGGGTCATCACCAGCCTCTGGCGCATCTGAAGCTGGAGATTGGCTTTCATCTCCATGACGCTACGCCCCCCTCTGTGAGTTGGTGATCACAGACGAAACCTCTCTCCCAAGTACACCTCGCGCGCTTCCGGGTTCTCCGCGAGGTCTTTCGCCGTCCCCGCCAGGAGGACGCGCCCCTCGAACATGATGTACGCGCGATCGGTGATCGAAAGCGTCTCCCGCACGTTGTGATCGGTGATCAGGATTCCGAGGCCCCGCGCGCGGAGCTGCGAGACGATTTCCTGGATCTCCTGCACGGCGATCGGGTCGATCCCCGCGAATGGCTCGTCAAGCAGGAGCATCGACGGCTCCGTCACGAGCGCGCGCGCGATCTCGACGCGCCGCCTCTCGCCGCCCGAGAGCGTGTAGCCTTTCTGTCCGGCGAGCGGTGTCAATCGGAACTCCTCCATCAGCCCATCGAGTCGCTCCCGCCGCGCGTCCGCGGAGAGCGGGAGCGTTTCGAGGATCGCGAGCAGATTCTCCCTTACGCTCAGCCTGCGAAAGACGGAAGCCTCCTGCGGGAGGTACCCGATTCCGAGGCGCGCGCGACGGTACATCGGTAGCCCCGTGATCTCCTTCGCGTCGAACAGGATTCGGCCCGCCTTCGGCCGGATGATTCCGACGATCATGTGAAACGTCGTCGTCTTGCCGGCGCCGTTCGGACCGAGCAACCCGACGACTTCTCCGCGCCGAACGTGGACGCTCACGTCGCTCACGACTTCGCGCCGGCGATACTCCTTCGCGAGCGACTGCGTTTCTAGCACGCGTCCGCCGCCGTCAACGTTGTGACCGCTCCTCGCGGGTTCCGCTCACGGTCACCCCGCGCTTCACTTCAGCGATCGAGAGATCCGGGCGCGCCGAGAGGCCCCACCCCGTCAGCCGCTCGCCGTCCCGGTCGATCTCGACGTACGCGTCCGTCGTGATCCGGCCCGTGGCTTCGGACCAGGAGAGGCTGTCCGTGCGCAGCTCCCCGCCTTTCGCCGTGCGGAGGACGACGTCCGATCCGACCTCGATCCGATCCTCCGCCTTCAGCGCCCGGCCGCGATTGGCGGTGAGCGTTCCCTCGAGGGCGCCCGTCGAGTCGTAAAAATCGAGCGTCAGCGTCGTGAGGAGGACGAGGTCTCCGCCAGAGTAGATTTTCCCCTCCGCCGCTTTGAGGTCCCACTTCTTGAGTCCTCCGTCGCTTCGGGTCACGACGAACCCGTGCGACACCTGCTCCGGGCTCTCCATCACGTCCTTCGCGTCGGTCCCGGGGGCGCCCTGCTCGGCGCAACCCGACGCGGCCACGGCGGCGACTGCGGCGAGCGCAAACGACACGAGCCGGCGCTTCATCGCTCAGCTCCCGGCGCCGGCCATCGGTCGTGCATCCAGAGCCACTGCTCCGGCCACCGGTAGATGAACGTCTCCATCGTGACGGCGGCGCGGCGCACGCCTTCGTAGACGTCGCGCGCGGCGTCGCCCGTGTCGGGAATCTCGAGCGGCTCGAGCACCTCGGCGCGGTACCGTCCCGATCGGACGCGCGCGATGGCCATCGGCACGAGCGCCGCTCCCGTGCGCAGAGCGAGACGGATCGGCCCGGCCGCCGCGTGACTCTCGCGCCCGAGGAACGGAACGGTGACGCCTTCGTCCCGCGTGTGAAGGTCGACGAGCGCGCCGAGCATTTCGCCGCGATGGAGAACGCCGAGCGCCTCCCGCATCGAGCCCGGCCGTCCCTTGACGATCGTTCCGACGCCCCAGCGCGCGCGCGCCTCGCGGACGAATCGCCCGAGCCGCGCGTCGTACACCTCGGCGGCGACGGCCGTCAGCGGAACGCCGCGCGCGGCCAGCGCCGCGGCGAGCACCTCCCAGTTGCCGACGTGCGGAGCGATTCCGATCACGCCGCGGCCGCGAGCGAGCGCCGCGTCGAGATGCTCCTGTCCACGCACCTCGACGAGATCGAGCAGCTCTCGCCGCGAGATGCGTCGAAGCCGGGGGAGGTCGACCGCGTTTCGGCCGAGGGAGCGGAAGCACGCGCGCGCCATCCGGCGCGTCGCGCGGTCGCCGCCGCCGCGTGGGAAAACGCGCTCGAGGTTCGCGCGCGTCCGGCGGCGCAGTCGCGGCGACATCGCGTACACGGAGAGGGCGAATGATTCGTACAGGAGAGTGGAGAGCGACCGGGGAAGAATCTCTCCGGCCAAAAGGCCGGGTCGGAGGACCGCGTACAGCGCTTCGCGGCGGAGCGCGCGCGCCCACGTCGTGGGAAGCTCCGTCGGGAGAGACGGAAGTCGTGTCGTGCGGAGGGCCGCTATCTCGCCTCGGTCTCGCATCGCGGTCCTAAGGTGTCGCCAGAGCGACCCCGTCCTGGGACTCAGGGATCATCGCTCGCACCGGGGAATCTACGAGGCGAAATCGGCCCTGTCAAGCAAAGTCTATGCCAGCATTGGGTTAGCCGACACCCGCCTGCAGGCAGTCGTACAGATGGATGAGACCTTCCGGCTTACCTTCTTTGTCGACAACGATTAGGCACGTTATTCTCTTATTCGGCTTCTCCTCCATTTTCTTGAGCGCGCGCGCCACGAGCTCGTGTTTGTCGATCGTCTTCGGGGTGCGCGTCATGACTTCGGAGACGGGAAGTTTGAGGATGTCGCCGCGCTCGAGGAGGATCCTCTTGAAGTCGCCGTCCGTGAGAACTCCGGCGACCGTGCCGGCGGCGCTTGCGACGATCGTCACGCCGAGACGCTTGCCGAGGATCTCGACGAGCGCCTCTTCGACGGTCGCCGTCTCGCGCACGAGCGGCATGTCGGGCGGGCGGTGCATCACGTCCTCGACGCGGAGCAGGAGCCGACGGCCGAGCGCGCCCCCCGGATGGTTCTCGGCGAAGTCCTCCGGCCGAAGACCGCGCGCATCGAACAGCGCGAGCGCGAGCGCATCGCCCATCACGAGCGCGGCGGTTGTCGACGAGGTCGGGATGACGTCGTAGCCGCACGCCTCCTGGGGCACGGCGATGTCGAGGACGACGTCCGCCCACTGGGCGAGCGCGGAAGTCGGGCTCGCCGTCATCGCGACAATCGCCACGCCGAGCCGCTTGAAAGTCGGGACGAGCGCGGCGAGTTCCTCCGACGCACCCGTCTTCGAGATCGCGATGACGAGGTCGTCCGCGCGCACAAGGCCCAGGTCGCCGTGCAGCGCTTCGACCGGGTGGAGGAAGATCGCCGACGCGCCCGTCGAGCTGAGCGTGGCCGCCACCTTTTTCCCGACGAGCCCCGACTTGCCGATCCCCGTCACGAGAATCTTTCCGCCGCGCGTCACCGTCGCGTGGAGGAGCGAGACGGCGCGCGCGAACGGCGCGCCGAGGCGGGCCGCGACGGCGGCGAGCGCGCGCCCCTCGACGTCGAACACCTCGCGGGCGCGGCGCGCGAGCGCGTCGGGGTCGAGACGCTCGAGCGCTTCGGCGTCGCGCTGCGCGGCGGGCGTCCGGTCCGTCACGCGGCGCCCTCGGCGAACGCGCGCCGCGCGCGATCGATCGCGAGGAGCGCTTCGAGAAGGCGCGCCAGCCGCGCGAGCGGGAGCTGGCTCGACGCGTCGCACAAGGCCGACGCCGGGTCGGGATGCGTCTCGAGGAACACGGCGTCGCACCCCGCGGCCACCGCCGAGCGCGCGAGGAGCGGGATGAACTCCGGTTCGCCGCCCGCCGGGTCGGCGCTCGGCCGGCCGTAGATCCGCACCGCGTGCGTCGCGTCGAACACGACCGGACATCCCGCGCGCGCCATGATCGCGAGCGACCGCATGTCGACGACGAGATGGCGGTAGCCGAAGCTCGATCCGCGTTCGGTCAGGAGGATCGAGCGATTCCCCGTGCTCTCGATCTTTCGGACCGTCTTCTCGATGTCCTCGGGCGCGACGAACTGCCCCTTCTTCACGTTGACCGCCCTCCCCGTCTCACCGCACGCGACGGCGAGCGACGTCTGCTGCGAGAGGTACGCGGGGATTTGCAAGACGTCGAGGACTTCGCCGGCGGGGCCGGCCTCGGCGGCGGAATGAACGTCGGAGAGCACCGGAACGCCGACTTCGTCGCGGACGCGCGCCAGGATCTCGAGCCCCTTCGCCAAACCGGGGCCTTCGTAGAAGTCGCGCGAGGAGCGGTTGTCTTTCGTGTACGACGACTTGTAGACGAGCGGGATTCCGAGGCGAGCGGCGATCTCCTTGAGCGCGCGGGCCGTGTCGAGCGCGAGCGATTCGCTCTCGATCACGCACGGCCCCGCGATCAGCGCGAGCGGACCGCCGCCGCCGATCGCGACGCCGCCTCCGGGGCCAACGCGGACGACTCGAGTCGCCGCCGTCATCCGCTCCCTCCCGAAAGCGCGACCGGCGACACCTCGACGCGCGCCGCGGCCCGCACGAACTCGCGGAACAGCGGATGGGCGCGGTTCGGCCGCGACTGGAACTCCGGATGGAATTGGCAGGCGACGAACCACGGGTGGTCGGGGATCTCGATCATCTCGACGAGGTCGCGGGTCGGCTCGATTCCGGAGAGACGCATCCCGTGCGACTCGAACAGCTCCGCGTACGCATTGTTGAACTCGTACCGGTGACGATGTCGCTCCGCGACCTCGGCGCGGCCGTACGCGGCGCGAACGACGGAGCCCTCGCGGAGCCGGCACGTCTGCGCGCCGAGCCTCATCGTCGCGCCCTTCTCGACGACGCCCCGCTGCTCCGGCAGCAAGTGGATCACCGGGTGCGCCGTCTCCGGATCGAACTCGGCCGATCCGGCGCCGGCCAACCCGCACACGTTCCGCGCGAACTCGATCGCCGCGCATTGCATCCCGAGGCAGAGGCCGAGGTACGGCACGCGCCTCTCGCGCGCGAACCGCGCCGCCTGGATTTTCCCCTCGATCCCCCGCCCGCCGAATCCGCCCGGGACGAGCACACCCTGCACGGACTCGAGCGCGCGCAGCCGCTCCGGGTCCTCGAGCGTTTCGGATTCGATCCAGACGACGTCGACGCCGAGGTCGTTCTCGATTCCCGCGTGGCGGAGCGACTCGACGACAGAGAGGTAGGCGTCGGCCAGGTGAGTGTACTTCCCGCAGATCGCGATCCGGACGCGGCCCGAAGGCCGGGCGGCGCGCTCCACGAGAACGCGCCACGCCTCGAGGTCCGGCGGAGGCGCCTCGATCCCGAACGCTTCCGTGACGAGCGCGTCGAGGCCGTTCCTGTTCAGCAGGAGCGGGACCTCGTACAGCGAGCCGACGTCGCGCGCCTCGATCACCGCTTCCTTCCGGACGTTCGTGAACAGGGCGATCTTCTCGCGGACCGCGCCCGAGAGCGCCTTCTCCGTCCGGCACACGAGGATGTCGGGCTGGATCCCGATCTCGAGCAGCTGCCGGACGCTGTGCTGCGTCGGCTTCGTCTTCAGCTCGTGCGCGGCGCCGATGAACGGGACGAGCGTCACGTGGACGAACAGCGTCCGCTCGCGGCCGAGCTCGAGCCTCAGCTGGCGAATCGCTTCGAGGAACGGGAGGCTCTCGATGTCGCCGACCGTTCCGCCGACCTCGCAGATCACGACGTCGGCGCCCGTCTCGCGACCGAGGCCGGTCACGCGCGACTTGATCTCGTCGGTGATGTGCGGGATCACCTGAATCGTCGCGCCGAGGTAATCGCCGCGCCGCTCGCGCTGGATCACCGAGTAGTAGATCTGCCCCGCCGTCACGTTCGACGCGCGCGACAGCTCGGTGTCGAGGAAGCGCTCGTAGTGGCCGAGGTCGAGGTCGGTCTCCGCGCCGTCGGCGGTGACGTACACCTCGCCGTGCTGGAACGGGTTCATCGTCCCGGGGTCGACATTGATGTAAGGGTCGAACTTCTGAATCGTGACCGAGAGACCCCGGCTCTTGAGGAGCCGGCCCAACGACGATGCGACGATCCCCTTCCCGAGCGACGAGACGACGCCGCCTGTGACGAACACGTAACGGACCATGTCACCTCCCCCGAAGAAAGGATTCGACCGTGGCCAAGTCCTCCGGCGTGTCAACGTGAAGCGTCGGCTCGGCGACCTCGACGAGCCGGATCGGGATTCCATTTTCTAGCGCGCGGAGCTGCTCGAGCCGCTCTGCGCGTTCGAGCGAGGACGGCGGGAGCGCGACGAACTCGAAGAGGGCCGCGCGCGCGAAAAAGTAGACGCCGACGTGGCGGAGCCACGAGGCCGCGCCGTGCGGTATCGCCGCGCGCGAAAAGTAGAGCGCGTTGCCCGCGCGATCGGCGACGACCTTCGCGACCCCCGGGTCCGCGAACGCAGCAGCATCCGTCGAGCGGGCGATGAGCGTCGCGATCCGCGGCGGGTTGGGTTCGCGGAACGGGGCGATCCCCGCATCCAAGTACTCGGGCGGCAGGAGCGGCTCATCCCCCTGCACGTTGACGATCACGTCCGCGTCGGGCCTCGACCGCGCGACCTCGGCGACGCGGTCCGTGCCGCTCGGGTGGTCGCCGGTCATCGCCGCGCGCCCCCCGAACGCCCGCACCGCCGCCGCGACCTCTTCGCTGTCCGTCGCCACGATCACCTCGCCGACCCCCCGCGCGCGCGACGCGGCTTCGAACACCCATTGCACGAGCGGCTTCCCCGACAAGAGCGCAAGCGGCTTCCGCGCGAGCCGCGTCGACCCGATCCGCGCCGGGATCACCGCCAGGACCCGCGGCGAACTCATCGATCCGCTCCACACGCCGCTCGCACGCTCCGGTCAGGTCCCCGCGCCTAAGCCTTCGGAAGCTTCGCGATCGTCTCCCGCACCTCGTTCGCCGATCGGTCGAGCGCCGCCTTCTCCTCCGCCGTGAGAGAGAGCTCGACGATCCGCTCGACGCCACGCCGTCCGATCACGACCGGCACGCCCAAGAAAACGCCGGAGATCCCGTACTCGCCCGAGAGGAACGCCGCGGCCGGCAGGAGCCGCTTCTTGTCGCGCACGATCGACTCGACCATCTGCGCGACGCTCGCCCCCGGCGCGTAGAACGCGCTCCCGGTCTTGAGCAGCGCCACGATTTCCGCTCCGCCGTCGCGGGTCCGCTGCACGATCTTCGCAAGCGTCTCGGCGGGGAGCAGCTCGCTCACCGGAACGCCGCCGACGTTCGCGTACCGCGTGAGCGGGACCATCGAGTCGCCGTGGCCGCCGAGGACCATCGCCATCACGTCGCTCACCGACACGCCGATCGCCTCAGCGAGGAAGGAGCGGAATCGCGCGGAGTCGAGCACGCCCGCCATCCCGAGGACGCGCTCCCTCGGGAAACCGGTCACCGCCATCGCGTGGTACGCCATCACGTCGAGGGGATTCGAGACCATCACGACGATCGCGTTCGGCGCGTGCCGGCGAATCTGCTCGGCCACGCCGCCGACGATCTCGGCATTTTTCTGGAGGAGGTCGTCGCGGCTCATCCCGGGCTTCCGCGGAAATCCGGACGTCACGACGACGACGTCGGACCCCTCGATCGCGCCGAAATCTTCCGAGCCGGCGAGCTTGCAGTCCGCGCCCATGATCGGCGTCGCCTCGTACAGGTCGAGCGCCTTCCCCTGCGGCATGCCGCTCACGATGTCGACGAGCGTGACGTCCGCGTAACCTCCCTGCGAGATGTACAGGGCCGCCGTCGCGCCGACGTTGCCCGCCCCGACGATGCTCACCTTCGCCATCCGTTCCTCCTCAAAAGAAAAGGAGGGAAGAGTCGCCTCTTCCGCTCCTGGTCACCCTCGAGCTTCAACCCCCGACCGCTTCGTCCCGCGAGCCATCGGCCCGGGGGCGACGGTGCCCGCGAAAGCCGCTCGCCGCAGGCAGCCGTGGGGGAATCGTTCATCCGTCACGCCGTCGCGAGGACGCTCACTTCCTTCTTGGTGCGACCATGGCGCTTGAACTGCACCTGGCCGTCGACGAGCGCGAACAGCGTGTCGTCCTTCCCGACGCCGACGCCGACGCCCGCGACGAATCGCAAGCCGCGCTGGCGCAGGATGATGCTCCCCGCGCGGACGACCTCGCCGCCGAAGCGCTTCACGCCCAATCGCTGCGAGTTCGAGTCGCGCCCGTTTCGCGAGCTGCCGACCCCTTTCTTGTGCGCCATACTCGAGCCTCCTTCTCCGCGCGCCTAGCCCGCGGAGATCTCCGTCACGCGGACTCGGGTGAACTGCTGCCGATGACCCTTCGTCCGCTTGAAGCTTTCCCTCTTGCGGAACTTGAACACGACAATCTTGTCGCTCCTGCCGTGGGCGACGACCTCGGCCCGGACGGTCACCCCGGGGACGGTCGGCTTCCCGACGCGCAGGTCGTGGCCGTTCGCATAGAGGAGCACGCGGTCGAGTTGGACGGTCGTCCCGACCTCCGCGTCGATTTTCGGCACGGAGAGGAGGGTCCCCTGCTCCGCGCGGTACTGGTAACCGCCTGTTTCAACGATCGCAAACACGAACAGTCCTCCGGAATCTGCGGTGGGAAACTGGGCAACAACTGGGGACTTTTAGCACGCGGGGCTGGAGCGAGTCAAGCGTCGAATTCGGCTTGCTTTCGGGCCGGATCCCGGCGCCGACGCCCGGGAGGTCCGGTCGCTCGCCCGCGATTCGGCGGCGGGTCGAGGACTAGAACGCCACCTCGCTCGTGATCTCTTCGTTTCGCGCCAGCGAAAACAGCTTGAGCTGGTCGCGGAGGAACGTCGGATCGGCGACGACCTGGACGTCCATCCGGAGCTCTTTCTTCATCCGCGCCATCCGTGTGAAGCCTTCTTCGAGGAAATACGCCTCGACGTCCGGGTTGACGACGAGCCGCACGCCCCGCTCGTTCGAGTACGCGCCGACGCGGCGCAGGTACCGGTCGATCTTGTTCGCCATCGACTGGAGCGAAAGGATCTTCCCCGTCCCGTCGCAGTGCGGACACGCCTCGGAGAAAAACTGCAGGAGCCCGGGCCGAACGCGCTGGCGCGTCATCTCGACGAGGCCGAGCTCGGACACGCGGAGGGTCTTCGTCCGCGACCGGTCGCGCTTGAGCGACTCGCGCAGAGAGTCGACGACCTTGATTCGATTCGACTCCTTCTCCATGTCGATGAAATCGATCACGATGATCCCGCCGATGTCGCGGAGCCGCAGTTGCCGCGCGATCTCCTTCGACGCTTCGAGGTTCGTGACGAAGATCGTTTCCTCCTGGCTTGACCCGCCGCCGCCGGTGAATCGGCCGGTGTTGACGTCGACAGCGACGAGCGCCTCGGTGTGATCGATGACGATGAAGCCGCCCTTCTTCAGCCAGATCTTCCTGTGAAGCGTCTTCTCGATCTCGCTCTCGATGTCGTACGCGTCGAAGATCGGCGTCTCTTCCTTGTACAGCTTGACGCGACTCGACAGCTCGGGCGCCGTCGATTTGAGGTACGCGAGCATCTCCTTGTGGTCGGCCTTCGAGTCGATGACGAGCCGATCGACCTCCTCGCTGAACAGGTCGCGGATCAAGCGCGTGGTGAGGTCGAGCTCGCGGTGGAGCAGAGCCGGAGCGCCCGCGGCCGCCGCCGCCTTGTCGACCTTCTTCCAGATGAGGGTGAGGAACTTGACGTCGGAGCGGAGGTGGTTCTCGTCTTTCCCCTCGGCGACGGTCCGGACGATCATGCCGAGTCCCTTCGGCGCGACCTCCGCGACGAGCGCCTTGAGCCGCTGGCGCTCGGCGCGCTGCTCGATCTTCCGGGAGACGCCGACGTGTGGCGAGCTGGGCATCAGGACGAGGAAGCGGCCGGGGAGCGAGAGCTGCGTCGTGACGCGCGGACCCTTCGTCCCGATCGGCTCTTTCGTCACTTGCACGACGATCTCTTGGCCTTTCTTCAAAAGGTCTTCGATCGGCGTGTACTTGTCCGGCCGGCGGTCGCGCGCGGGCTCCTCCTTGTCGGGCAGGTCGATGTCGAGCAGGTCGGCGGTGTCCTCGCTCATCTCGACGACGTCGGAGACGTGGAGGAACGCGGACTTCTCCATTCCGATGTCGACGAACGCGGCTTGCATCCCCGGGAGGACGGCGTTGACGCGCCCCTTGTAAATGTTCCCGACGGTCCGCTCCTGGTCGACTCGGTCGACGAGGAGCTCGACGAGGACGTGATCCTCGAGAATCGCGATCCGCGTCTCGTGCGGCGTGACGTTGGCGATGATTTCGTTCGGCAATGCGGCTCCTTGCGTCGCGCGGCCTCTAGCCGGCGCGGTAGTGTCCCCGCTCGGCGATGCGGCGCCAGACGCCGTCAGGGAGGAGAAAACGAGTCGGCCGCCCGGCGCGAATCCTCTGCCGAATCTCCTCGGAGGAGATTGCCAGAAGCGGCGTGTCGAGGACTCGGACACGCTCGCGAATCTCGGACGGAACGGTGGAAAGGTCGTGACCAAGACGGGGAAAGACGACGACGTGCGCGAGGCGGAGGATCTCGTCCGGCGAACGCCACGTCGCGAGGTCCGCCAGGCTGTCCGCCCCCATCAAGAAGAAAACTTCCGCGCCCGCGGGGAGCGAACCCCGGACGATTCGGATCGTCTCGACGGTGTACGACGGTCCGTCGCGGTCGAGATCGACGCGCGACAACTCGAGTCCGGGCGCGCCCTGGAGCGCGATCGACAGGAGCGCCGCGCGCTCCTCGCCGTCGAGAAGCGCCGCGCCATCCTTGTGGGGCGGCACGCGCGCCGGCACGAACAGGACGCGGTCGAGCCCGAGGGCGGCGCGCGCGTCGTCCGCGGCGGCGAGATGCGCCATGTGGATTGGGTTGAACGATCCGCCGAAGATCCCGACGCGGGGCGCGCTCACCGGCTCCCCTTCCTCGCTTCGAGCTCCCGGATCCGCTCGAGACTTCTTTTCTCGAGATCGTCATCGGCGGACCCGTCGACGACGGCTCGGTACGCCGCGATCGCCGCCTCGGGCTGCTTTTCCTTCCGGTACGATTCGCCGATGCCGAATTGTGCCGCGGTGACGAGCGGCGTGTCGGAGTAGTCGCGGAGGATCGACTCGAAATAGCTGCGGGCCGCGGGACCGTCGCCGAGCCGAAGATAGAGACGCCCGTTGTCGTAGTCCTTCGTCGCCAGATGCGTCCGCACGCGGACGAGAAGCTCTCTCGCGCGCGGAGTCAGGTCGCTCTCGGGGAACTTCCGGAAGAACTCCCGGACTTTGTCGAGCGCCTCCCACGTCACGGTCTGATCGAGTTGGGAGGATCGGATCTGCGCGGCGAAGCCGTCCGCGGCGGCGAGGAGCGCGTCGTCCGCCCATTCCGATTCCGGGTACTCGCGGACTACGATCGAAAGTTCTTTCTCCGATGCCGGGTAGTCCTTGAGGCCGGCGTGGGCGAGGCCGAGGCGGTATTTCACCTCGGGGAACTCCGGGCGTCCGAGCGTCGTGCCGGCGAGCGCCGAGAACAAGTTGACCGCGCGCGGCCATTTGCGTCGCGTGAGCGCGTCGCGCGCTTCAGCGAGCTGTTCGCCGGGCGTGCGAGACACGAATCCCTTCGACGAACCGCAGCCGAAACCCGCCGCTGAGGCCGCCAGGAGCGCGAGGAGGAAGGCCGTGGCCGCCCGCCGTCCGCGTCCCGTCGTGCGGTCAGTCCCCACTCTGGTTCGAGTAGAAGAGGAAGACGAGCCCGCCGACGATCCCACCGACGATGAGCGGTTCGTAAAGTCGCGCGAGCGCGCTCTGCCCTCGCTCCGGTTTGGCGAACGCATACGTTTTGCTCTCGAGAAGGTCGGCCTTGCCGAACGGGACGACGTCGGCGGCCGAGTGCGCGACGTTTTCCGACCAGACGATCGCCGATTCGCGCGGCGATGCCAGGCGCAGATGGAGGTCGACCTTTGCCAGACGGCGAATCCGTCTCGGCCCTACGACGTACTTCCGGTACACGTCCGTGTACCGGAACGAAAAATCAGTGACCCGGTAGAAGAGACGCGCGTCGTCCGACGGCATGTCGGCGACTTCGGCGAAGGACGGATCGGACGCGGCGGCAGCCGCGCCGGTGTCGGGCTCCGAGAGAGCGACGTCGGAAGTCACGACGAAGGGGAGCCCGCGGGACGCCATCTCCTCGACGAGCACCGCCTCGACGATCGGGTTGACGTCGGACTTCGCGAGCGGCACGACGCGAACGATTCCTTCGCCGCGCGGATAGGTCAGGAGCGCCTCGCTGACCGCGCCGCGAATTGCCTCCTCGGCGAGTTCGACGTTCGTCCGGTGCTCCGTGCCCTCCTCGGCGCGCGCGCACGCGGGAAGCCCGACGATTCCCGGAGCGACGAGGAGCAGGACGACGAGCCGCCCCCAACCCGACCGCGCAATTCCGCTCAAGCGCTTGGCCCTCTCTGTCGATATTTAGTCCGGATTCGCTCGGCGCGGACGGCCGTACGGGGCGCCCGAGCGGAGCGAGGACGAACGATGAGTGAGATCATCCCTTCCCGCCAGGAGCCTTCGATGTCCGACTCGAAAGAGATCATCTCGCAGATGTTCCTCAACCTCGCGCGGATGCGGCTCGACCCGCAGGTCGTCGGGAAGCTCGCGCCGGTCGTCGACGGACTCCTGGAGAGGCTCCATGGTTCGATCGACCTCTCGACGGAGGAGGGGTGGAACCGGCTCAAGATCGCCCTCTGCGGGATGCTCGCCCACGGCTGGGCCGTCGGGATGAACCCGTACAACTGTCCGGATACGAACACGGATGGAGACGTCATCGAGGTCCGCGTGTCGAAGGACATTCTCGCGCCGCTCGAGGTCCTAAAGTCGCTGCGCTACGTGAAGAAGGACAAGAACGGTCGCATCCATAAGGTTCTCTTCGAGCCGAGCGGCGAGACGAAGGCGAAGGAATCGATCGACAAGATTCTGAAGGACATCGAGAAGAAGCATTGGGGCGAGAGCAAGGGCGACACGAAGGGCGGAAAGCAAGGCGCCTGACCGCGGCCAAGATCCTCGCCACCGGCTCGCTCAACCCCCTCCGAGAAGGCCCGTTTACCCACGAAAACCTGAGCCTACGGGATCGCTTCGCGACCGGTCAACAGCTTTCTGGAACGCAGCCTTCCGGAACGGCCGGATCAGAGGCCCGGGAACGGGCGGTCGGGAGCCTCACCCGCGACGCGGTCGCGCGGGTCGAGCGGGATGACGATCAGGAGAACGAGGTACAGCAGAATCCCCAGCCCCTTCGAGAAGAGCGTGCCGACGACCCACAGGAGCCGGACGACGCTCGGATCGACTTCGAAGTAGCGGGCGACCCCCGCGCACACCCCGCCGATCAGCTTCTCCGATTCGACCCGAACGAGGCGGCGGTCCTTGAACGGGATTCCGATCCCCTCTTCGCCCCGGCGGTACGCGAGGATGAACGCCAGGCCGAGTAGGATGAAGAAGATCGGGAATACGAGATTCGAAGTCGACGAGAAGAACGAGCGCCAGAATCCGCGCGGCGGAACGAGGTCGAGGTTCTCGAACAGGAGCAGGCTCCCGAGCGCGAGGATCGAGAGGCCGACGATCAGGAGCTTGTTCTCCTCGCCGCGGTCGGTCGAGCGCCGGATGACGTCCTCGGGGCGGCGCGGCATGATCAGGACGGCGGCCAGGTACGCGAGAATGCCGAGCCCGACGAAAAACGCCGCGACGATCCACACGACGCGAACGACCGTCGAGTCGATCCCGAGATACTCGGCGACGCCGCCGCAGACGCCGTCGATCTTGCGGTCGGCCGTCGACTTGAACAGCCGCTTCGGCGCGGCCCGCTCGCCGGGCTGATCGCTCACGGATAGATCCCGCGCACCTTCGTCGCTTCGGCGACGCGCCCGATCGCGAGGATCAACGCGGCCGTCCGCATGTCGACCTTCTCCTTGCTCGCGATCTGCGCCACGTCGTTGAACGCGCGGATCATCACGCGCTCGAGCCGCGAGTTGACCTCGTCCTCTTCCCAGAAGAGCCCCTCGAGATTCTGGACCCACTCGAGATACGACACGGTGACGCCGCCCGCGTTCGCGAGGATGTCGGGGATCATGAACACGCCGTTCTTGTGGAGGATTCGGTCGGCTTCCGGCGTCGTCGGACCGTTCGCGGCCTCCGCGATCACCTTCGCCTTCACGCGCGGCGCGTTCTCGCCCGTGATCACGCCCTCGAGCCCCGCCGGGATGAGGACGTCGCAATCGAGCTCGATGAGATCCTCGTTCGAGATGTTCTCCGCGCCGGGAAAGTTGACGACCGACTTCGTTTTCGCTTTGTGCTCGAGCACGTCGGTGGGGTTGAGACCGCGACGGTTGACGATCCCGCCCTTCGAGTCGCTGACGGCGATGATCCTGCAGCCGGCGGCGCGGAGGAGCGACGCCGCGATCGAGCCGGCGTTGCCGTAGCCTTGGATGACGACTCGCGCGCCCTCCATCTTGAGCCCGAGCGCCTTCATCGCCTCGCGGATCGTGAACAGGCAGCCGCGCGCGGTCGCTTCGTTGCGGCCGGCGGAGCCGCCGATCGACAGCGGCTTCCCGGTCACGACGCCGGGGACCGAGTAGCCGCGGTGCATGCTGTACGTGTCCATGATCCAGGCCATCGTCTGCGAGTTCGTGTAGACGTCGGGCGCGGGGATGTCGCTCTCGGGACCGATCATGAACGCGATCTCGGTCGTGTACCGGCGCGTCATCCGCTCGAGCTCGCCCTGCGACATCTTCTTCGGATTGCAGATGATTCCGCCCTTCGCGCCGCCGTACGGGATGTTCACGACGGCCGTCTTCCACGTCATCCACGCGGCGAGGGCCTTCACCTCGTCGAGCGAGACGTTCCAGTGGTAGCGGATCCCGCCCTTCGCCGGGCCGCGCGTGACGTTGTGCTGCACCCGGAATCCGGTGAACACGCGATGGCTCCCGTCGTCCATCCGCACCGGGCACGAGACGATCAGCTGGCGCTTCGGCGTGCGCAGCACCTCGCGGAGCCCGGGCGAGAGCTTCATCCGCTTCGCGGCGATGTCGAATTGCTCGAGGGCGACCTCGAACGGGTTGCTCTCGTTCGCCGCGGCAGCGGTTGCGGTCGAAGGAGCCGGCTGCGGGGCGCGTTTTGCACGCGGCCGGGCGGTCGTCGTGGGCATTCGGGAGTCCCCTTTCGTTTGTGAAGAGCGTCGCTCGCAGCGCCTTCCCACCGCGCCTCGATCCGTCACCATGCGGGATGGAGCGTCATGGGGCACGCGGCGAGGCCGCGACGCTAGCATCGGGTTTCGAGGCTGTCAACGGGAGCGGGCGCGCGGGGTCGGGCGCGCGATCGGTCAGCCGGGGTCCCCCGACCGAGACGGATAACGGCGGCCGCCGCGAAAGATTCGGAGGAGGTCGTCGCGGTGCGCGGCCCGCGAGGCCGGCGGAGCGAGCTGATCGAGGCGGACGCAGGGGGGCCCCGCGTGGAGGATCCGCCCCGTGCCGGCCGCGATGGCGACGTGGCTGACGGGCCGGCCGCGGGTGCCGAAGAACAGGAGGTCGCCCGGCCGCGCTAGACGCGGGTCGTCGAAGTCGATCCCGAGCGCGGCCTGTTCGCGCGCGTCGCGCGGCAGCGCGATCCCCGCCCATTCGTACATGCGGAGTGAGAACCCCGAGCAATCGTAGCCGCGGCTTGTCGTTCCTCCCCAGAGGTAAGGCGTCCCGAGGAGCCGCTCGCCGACGGCGAGAAGCCGGAGCGCGGGCGCCGCGGAGTCCGCGCGGCGCGGCTCCCATCGTTCCGCGCCGGCGCGCGGAAGCCACGCGGCGCCGGAGCCGCGTCCAGGGAGCGCAACGCGGAAGAACGCGCCGCTCGCGCCGAGCAGCGGGAGCCGCGAGAGGAAGCCCGCCTCGGCGAGCCGCTCCGCGCGCCGCGATGGCGTGGCGAGGATCGGCAAGTATGGGACGACGACGCGGACGATCCTCTGGCCGGCGGCGCGCGCGCGCGGCGCGACTGCGAGCGCCCACGCGCGAACCCATCCGCTGTAGCCGTTCGCCGCCTCCGCGAGGACCCAGCCCTCTCGGGCGCGGCGGACGCAGAGCACCTCGCCGAGCACGCCCTGCGAGACGAGTTCGGCTTGATGACGCGGCGCCGCGAGGAGGTCCGCGAACGCCTCGCGCACGACGAGGCGCGCGCCGACGCGCGCGGGCAGCGCCGCCGCTCCGCGCCCCGCGCCTGGCCCCGCGCCCACGTCGGCGGGGCGCGCGCGCCCGAGTCGGGGGGCCTCGCGCTTCACGCCGCCGTCCCCCGCGTCTCGGGCGCGACGCGAGCGCGCAGCGCATCGCCGAGGAGGTTCCACCCGAAGGCGACGATCGCGATCGCCCCCGCCGGCGCGAGCGCGAGCCACGGCGCGGAGATCAGGAACTCCTTCCCGTCGCGCGCCATGCTCCCCCACGACGGAGCGGGCGGCTGGGCGCCGAGTCCGACGAACGCGAGAGACGATTCCGCGAGGATCGCCGTCGCGACGCCGAGCGTGAACGACACGACGACCGGCCCGAGGCAGTTCGGCAGGACGTGGCGGAGCAATAGCCGCGGCGTCGAGAGCCCCGCCGCGCGGCCCGCCGTCACGAACTCCTCCTCTCGCACGACGAGAACCTGCGCTCGCACGAGCCGAGCGGTCGGCCCCCACCCCGCGAGCCCGAGCGTTAAGAACACGGCCGCCAGGCTCCCCCCGAACGCCGACGCGACCGCGATCAACAAGAGGAGCGACGGAAACGCCATGATCAGGTCGGTTGCGCGCATCACGACCGACTCGACGGTGCCGCGGAAGTAGCCGGCCGCGAGCCCGAGCAGAAGGCCGATCGACGTCGAAACGACCCGCGCGAGGAGCCCGATCGCCAGCGAAATCCGCGCGCCGAACAGGATCCTCGCGAGCACGTCGCGGCCCGAATCGTCCGTGCCGAGCGGATGCGCCCCGCCGGGAGCGAGCCGCGCTCCGCCGAGGTCGATCGCAAGCGGATCCCATCGGGAGAGGGCCGGCGCGAGCAGCGCCGCGAGCGCGACGCCTCCGACGATCAGCGCGCCGGCGATGAACGACGGGTCGGCGAGGAGTGCGCGCGTTCCCGTGCGGCCGACCCTCATTCCGCCGCCACGCGCGGGTTCATCGCGGCGTACAGGCAGTCGACGACGAGGTTCACGCAGATGAACGCGGCCGCCATGAACAGGACAACGCCCTGGATCAGCGGAAAATCGCGGCGCGCGATCGCGCCGAGCGTCAGCCGCCCGACGCCCGGCCATCCGAACACGCTCTCGGTCAGGATCGAACCGCCAAGATAGCTCCCGAAATCGGCGCCGACGACCGTCACGATCGGGATCGCGGCGTTCGCGAGCAGATGCCGGAAGAACACGCTCCCCTCGCCGATCCCCTTCGAGCGGGCGGTCCGAACGAAGTCCTTCGCCGCCACCTCGAGGAGGCTCGCGCGCGTGACCCGCGCGATCAGCGCCGTCGATTGCGTCGAGAGGGTAATCGCCGGCAGCACGAGAAAACGGAGGTCCCACCCTTCGCTTCCCGACGGGGGGAGGACCTTCCAAAAGACGCCGAAGACAAACGCGAGAAGGAGTCCCGTCGTGAACACGGGAACGGAGACGCCGAGGAGGGAGCCGACGGCGACCGCGCGGTCGGCGAGCGAGCCCGGTCGTCGCGCGGCGAGACCTCCGAGGAGAACGCCCGACACGACGGCGATCGTGATCGCTCCGCCGGCGAGCAGGAGCGTGTGCGGGAGCCGCTCGAGGATCAGGCGGGTCACCGGGCGGCCGTCGGAGTACGAGACGCCGAGATCGCCACGCGCGAGCCGGCCGACGAACTGCGCGAACTGGACGACGCGCGGCCGGTCGAGCCCGAGTTCGTGGCGGAGCCGCGCGAGCGTCGCCGCGTCGTACCGCTCCCCCGCCATCGCGAGCGCCGGGTCGCCGGGGACGACGCGCAGAAGGACAAATGTGAGCGCGGACACGCCCAACAGGAGCGGGATCGCCGCGAGCGCGCGCCGCAAGATGTACCGCGTCACTGCGTCACTCCGCGCCGCGCGCCGTCACGCCGCGCGCCGTCACGGCGTCTTCCGCGAGACGCCCGCGAAATCCTGACCGTAAAAGAGGGGATGCGGCTCGTACCCGTCGAGCTCCTCCCGGACAAGAAGGAAGTTGACCGGGTGCCAAAGGTAGATCCACGGCGCGTCGTCGTACACGGCGCCGTCCGCCTCGCGGTAGAGCCCCGCGCGCCGCCCCGCGTCGGGCTCCGATTGCGCCCGCTCGATCAGCGAGTCGACGCGCGCGCTTCGGTATCGCGCGCGGTTGCCTCCGCCGCCTTTGTTCCTCGAATGGAACAACGGGAAAAGGAAGTTCTCGCCGTCGGGATAGTCCGCGTACCAATCGGCGAGGAACGCCTCGGCTTTACCGTTGTCGATCGTCTCCTTCATCGTTCCCCACTCGCGCGATTGAATCGAAACGCGGACGCCAACCGCGGCGAGGTCGGATTGAATCGCGAGGAGCGCGCGCCCGAACCGGGAGCCTTCCCGCTGCAAGATCATCAGCGCGAACCCGTCCGCGTAGCCCGCCTCCGCGAGAAGCGCACGCGCCGCCGCGGGGTCGTGCGCGTACGGCCTGCGGTCGGAGTCGTACCCGGGGAGGCCGGGCGGAATCGCTCCGTGCGCGCGCACGCCCGCGCCGTCGAACGTCTTCACGAGCGCGTCGAGGTCGACGGCCATGTTGAGCGCGCGCCGGACGCGCGGGTCGGACAGCCGCGGATCGTCGTTCGACAGCCCGACGTAGTAGACGGCGAGGTCCGGCGACGAGACGAGCCGCGACCCCGCGGGCGGCGCGGCCCTCACGCGCGCGAGGTCCGCTTGCGGAATCTGGACGATGTCGAGCCGGCCTGCCTCGAAGTCGGTCATCTGCATCGCGGGCTCGGGGAGGATGCGCATTTCGAGCCGTTCGGCGCGCGGCGGGCGCCACGACGCGCGATTCGCGCGCAGCACGATCCGGTCGTCGCGCGACCACGAGTCGACGGCCCACGGCCCGGCCCCCGAGAGCGTCGCGGCGGTCGTCGAGTTGAGAAAGCTCGCCGGTAGAATCGCCGCCTGCGGCATCGCGAGCATCGACAGGAACGGCGCGAACGGCTCCTCTAGCCGGAGGATCACGTGCTCGGGATCGGGCGTCTCGATTCCGGAGACGGCGCTCGCCTGGCCGTCGCGGAACGCGATCGCGCCCGCTAGACGCGACAACACCCATTGGCGCGGCGAACGCGTCCGCGGGTCGAGCAGCCTCTCGAAGGAGCGCTTCACGAGATCAGACGTCACCGGAGTCCCGTCGGAGAAACGCGCTCCCTGTCGGAGGGTGAAGCGGTACGCGCGCCCCGAATCGAGGACGTCCCACGCGAAGGCGAGGTCGGGCGCGGGTTGGAGGTCTCGGCCGAACCGGACGAGGCCGGGCGCGATCAGCGGGCCGATTCGGCCCGAATGGACGTCGACGGAGAGCGCGGGATCGAGCGTCGCCGGGTCCGATTCGACCGCGATCCGAATCGTCGTCGGGTCGGCGCGGCGGCCGGGGCCGCATCCGGCGAGCCACGCCGCGCACAAAGCGACCGCCGCGGCGAAGCGGGCGGCGGCGGCGAGCCCGTCTCTCCCGCTCACGGTTCGCCGGCCGGCCCGGCGCCGCGCGGCGCCGCGATCAGCTCCCGGAGCTTCGCGTACATGACGAAATTGTAGACCGCGGAGAGGACGGCGAAGATCAGCCCTTCCGTCCCGTCGCGGTATCCCTTCCGCGACACGTAGACGCGGAAAAACGTGGCCAACGGATGGAGCACGAGATCGCGAGCGCCGACGCGCCGGACGCGCCCGAGCTTTTCGCGCGCGTGAATCCCCGCGTCGATGTCCATTTTTCGGATTCGATCGGAGACCGTCTGCCCCGTGAAGTGGAGCATCGGCCGCTCGAGGTGCTTCGTCTCGCCGTCGAGGATCGGCGTGTCGGCGCCGTGGCCGGCCGTTTCGTTGTACCGGCAGCGATCGCGCCGGAAAAATCTCATCTGGTAGTCCGGATAGCAGCCGCCGTGCGCGAGCCATCGCCCGAAGAAAAAGTTCTTCCGCGGAATCCACGCTCCGGCGTAACGGCCCGGGTCAGCCGCGAGCGTCGCGAGCTCGTCTCTGAGGTCGTCCGGGACCCGCTCGTCCGCATCGATCATCAGCACCCACTCCCCGCTCGCGGCCGCGAGCCCCGCGTTCCTCTGCGGGCCCCACATCCCGGGCCACGCCCTGAGCACGACCTTCGCCGCGCGCTCGCGCGCGATCTCGACCGTCCGGTCCGTGCTGAAGCAGTCGACGACGACGGATTCGTCGCACCAACGGAGCCCGTCGAGGCACGCGCCGATCTGCGCCTCTTCGTTCCGCGTGAGGATCACGGCCGAGATCGATGGCGGACGCCCCACGCCGCGCGCGTTATCCGACCGGTCGCCGGCCGCTCACCGGCCGCTCACCGGCCGCCGGACGCGACCCGCTCGTCGTGCGCGATCACGCCGTCGCGGATGTGGACGATGCGCCGCGCGCGGCGCGCGACGTCCGCCTCGTGAGTGACGAGAATGACCGTGTTGCCGCGCACGTTGATCTCTTCGAACAGCTCCATGATTTCCTCGCCCGTGGCCGAATCGAGGTTTCCGGTCGGCTCGTCGGCGAGGATGATCGCCGGGTCGGTGACGAGCGCGCGCGCGATCGCGACGCGCTGCCTCTGCCCGCCCGACAGCTCGGACGGCCGGTGATGCATCCGGTCCGCGAGGCCGACCGACTCCATCGCCTTCGCGACCCTCGCCTTCCGCTCGTCCTCCCGCATTCCGCGGTAGATCAGCGGAAGCTCGACGTTGTGGAATGCGTCGGCGCGCGGCAGGAGGTTGAACGTCTGGAACACGAACCCGATCTCGCGATTCCGGATTCGCGCCAGCTCGTCCTCGTTCATTTCCGAGACGAGGATTCCGCGGAGCCGGTACGTGCCGGAGGTCGGCGAGTCGAGGCAGCCGAGGACGTTCATCAAGGTCGACTTTCCCGAGCCGCTCGGCCCCATGATCGCGATGTACTCGCTCGGCGCGATCGTGAAGCTCACGCCGTCGAGGGCGCGCACCTCGGCTTCGCCCATCTGGTAGAGCTTGCGGACGTTCTGGATCTCGATGAGGGGATCGCCGTCCCCGGCGCCGGCGCCGTTCGCGATCATTCGGCGTACTTGGCGACTCCCTTGCCGAGCGCGCGGTCCAGCTCCGCGAGCGCGATCCGGTAGTCGTAGGTGGCTGACACGAACGCGTTCCGCGAATCGACGAGCGCGGCCTGGGCCTGGACGAGGTTGAGGATCGGGAGGAGGCCCTGCGTGTAAGAGCCCTGCGTCACGCGGAGGTCCTCCTCGGCGGCGAGCACCCCGTCGCGGCTCACCTCGATCGCTCGGGCCGCCGCAGCGACATTGAGCGTCGATGTCTGTGTCTCGAGCCGTGCGTCCCGTTCGAGCTGCGCAAGGTTTGCGCGCTCGGCGAACGCCAGCGCGCGCGCCTCGTTGATCCTCCCGCGCGTCGAGCCGCCGGTGAAGATCGGCAGGGAGAGCGCGAGCGAGGCGCGCCAGCTGCCGTACGGATCGGAATCGGTGACGATGTCCAGCGTGTCGAGCCGTGTCGGAAAAGTTTCCAAGACGAAGCTGCCGTCCGCGGAGTCGAAGTCCGAGATCCTGGACCTGGAGTCGCTCCCCAGGATCTGGTCGAACGTCTTGTTCCGTCCGTCGAGGAGGTAGTCGTAACCGAACTGGAACCCGAGCGTGGGAATCCTCCGCGCCTTGGCCGCGCCGAGCGAAAACTCTGCGGCTCGGACTCGGTGCCGCTGGTCGACGATCTCGGGACGCGCTGCGAGGGCCGCCTCGACATCCGCCTGCGGAGCGGGCGCGGCGGCCTCGTCGGGCGGGATGTCCTCGACGACGATCGGGGAATCCAGCGGGATCCCCATGAGGTGGCTCAAGGTCGCCTGCGCGACGTGGACCTCCTTCTCGGCGTTGATCACCGCGAGCTCGTTCTGAGCGCGTTGCGCACGCGCTTTCAGAATGTCGGCCTCGACACCGATGCCGACCTCGCGCCGCTTCTCCGCGAGCTTGAGCTGCTGTTCGCCGACCTTGAGGTTCTCCTCGGCGACCTGCAGCAGATGGATTGTTTTGAGGTAGTTGTAGTACGTCCGCTCGACGGCGAGGACGATCGCCTCCTGGCTCGTGCGGAACGACGCATCGACCGAGGCCTGCGAGGCGCGGGCGCCCGCGGCGGATTTCCACGACGACACATCGATGATCGACTGCTCGACCGAGACGCCGACGCCCGCCTGCTGGTAGCGGTTCTTGGGGGAGGAGCGCAGGTCGCCGCCGATTAAGCTCTGCCTCTCCGGTGACTGACTGATGGAGGCCGACCCGGAGCCATTGACCTGCGGGAGGAGCGGAGCGCGCGCCTGCTGCGTCCGCCCGCGCGCCGCGTCGCGCTGCTCGCCCGCCGCCATCAGGCCGGGGTTCGACCGGAGCGTGATCTGGACGCACTCGCGCAGCGACATCGGCCTCTTGCCCGCGACGAATTGCGGTTCTTCCGAGCCGGCGGGCGGCGCCACGGCGGCGAGGAGAGTGAATAGCGCTAGCACGGCGATCGAGGCGCGTGCGGAACGTGTCATCGTCATCAGCTTCCTCCAGAGGGGCTTCGGTCGGCTCAACAGAGAGAGACTCTAAACGGTGCGGGCCTCGCGGGCAATTGCCGTCGCGAGGCGACGCCGACGGGATACGGCCGCCGAGCGGAGAGTGTTTCGGCGGGCGCGCCTCACCCGGGGCCGAGCGAGACCACGCCGTGGAGCGCCGTCTTCGCGAGGACGAAGACGACCCAAAAGAGCGCGACGACGACCGCCGTCTCGCGCCGCCCCCGGCTCGCGACGATCGCGAGCCCGAGAGAGTAGAGGCCGAGCTTCCAGAGTGTGAACAGATCGAACGAGTTGAGGAACGTGAAGAGCCGCGTGTCGGCGGCGTCCTCGGGGAGGATGAGCGCGAGGCTCGTGTAGACCTTGAGCGTCCCTTTGGCGAACATCAGCGGAAGCTTCAACAGAAACTCGAGGACGTCGAGGAGGCCGATGTGCGCCGAGAGCGACAGGAGCGATCGGAACGGGACCGCCGGGCCCGGACTGAGCGAGCGCGCGACGGCGAGCCCGATCGCGAAGACGGCCGCAATCGCGAGCGCCAGAATCGGCGTCGTCAGAGCCGGAACGATCGCAGTCACGCGGCCCCACGATCCACCCATCTTCTCGAGGATCGCCTCGCGCTGCTCGTCGCTCATCTCGCTCTGTTCGAATTGGCCGCGAATGTCGTTGAGCATCGGGCCCGAGACGACGGAGAGCGACAGGACGCCCGTGCCGATGCCGAGCGCAAGGAGCGGAACCAGGATGCGGGGTTTCTCTCGGAGCGCCGTAAACAGGCGAGTCGGAGAGAAGACGAGATCGACGATCGCTCGAACGATCCCCGGATAGGGGGGCGCGGCGTCCACCGGCAAGGGGCCTCCCAACTCGGTCACACAGCGGACGAACGACGAGTCCCGCGCGCGCGGCGCATGGAATCGAAGCGAGAGCCGAATCTAGGATCGGCTCGGCACGGGGTCAATCACAATCTCGCCCGCCCGCGGGCGCGCACGCCCGGCGGGTCGTGCCGCTCGCCCCTAGTACTCGGTCCCCTCGGAGCTGTGCACCATCTCGTAGTCGCCCGTCCCCGACACGTCGACGAATATGAAGCGGAGCCCGAGCCCGGACCCGACTTCCGGGCTCGCACCGATCTGCCGGCCGCGCTGATCGTACGACCAGATCTCGTAGGTCTTGTCTTTGTAGTTGTACCCGCCGCGCGCGCGTCCCTCCTCGTTGAAATTGAATTCATTTTTCGGTTTCCAGAGGAAGCCGCCGATGAACTCGTCCGTCGCGAACCCGGTCGAGATCTCGTCCGGTTGGCCGAATCGGACGAAGATGCGCCCGCGGTCGGTCTGGATTCCGCGGGTCCGCCCGCCGAACGCTCGATCCGCTCTGCGGAGCCTCTGATAGTGCTCTTCGAACGCCTCGTTCCGCGGCGTTTCGGGCGTCGGGTCGAGCGCTTTCCAAAACTTCGCGAGGTAGTTCTCCCGTTCGCCCGACGAGAGCCGCTTGATCTGGTCCAACTGCTCGGAAGACGCCACGGGGGCGGTCTCCAAGAGGAGGTCGTCGAGCTTCTTGTTCCAGGAGAACGCGGACCAGATGATGTCGATCGCTCCGCTCGCGTCGACGCGATCCCCGGTCGCGGGGCGAACGGCGCTGACGTGGACGCCGTAGCGACCGGCCGGAACCTCGGATAGGTCGAGACGCGCCGATCGAGCCCACTTCCCGCCGCCGTGAAGGGAGAGCGCCTCTCGCCGGCTGAGCACGCTCTCCCCCGAGGAGGACGCGACCTCGTAGGAGACTTCTACGCGTTCCGCTGCGATCCCTTCCGCCCGCCGGTCGTACAGCTCGAAATAGATGCGAAGGTCCGGGAGTAGGAGCCCGTACACGCGATCGGGGCACGGGACGACCGAGAGGACTCCTTTCTTGAACGGGCTCTCCGCGGCGTTCTCTTCGATCTCGCGGGCGAACTGGACATCCGAGATCTGAAGACTCGAGTCGGCGAACGAGGGGACCGCGATGTCGAGCGAGGCGCGGCCGGTCGCGTTCCGGCCGATGAAGAGGATCGGGATGACGCCCGTCTTTCGTTCGAGATCCTTGACCTTGACCTCGAGTCGGTACGGTCCCGGCGCGAGGTCGAACTCCGATTGCAGGACGTGAACCTCCGCCGCGTCCCTCGCTAGGGCCTCGTTCTCGACGGGGAACTCGGTCGTCCCTTTCTGGCGCGCGACGATCGCGCCCGCGGTGTCCCGGACGTCGATCGCCAGCTCGACACGGGCCCGCAGCACGCCGTCCTGGCGGCGAAAGGAGAGCTCGGTGCTCGGGATCTGGAGATAGATTTCCTGCCGCGTCGCAGGCCCGCCCGTCGAGAAGCTCGCGGCGTCGAGCGAGAAACGGATCGTGCCGCGGCTGTTTGCGGGGCGCTCAGGCGCGACGGCCAGCGCGACTGCCGAGGCGCAGCCGACGCAGAGCGCGACCGCGCCTGCGGCGAGGGGCCGCCCGGGCCTAGAAGTTGAGTAGGAGGGAGATGAGGTGCGACTCCCCGAGCCTGCCGAGGTCGACGAACGCATAGTCCACTCCGGCGGTCGCCGCCCGGCTCGTCGGGAACTTCACGCCGAACCCGCCCGTAAGAGACTCTTCGTCGCGGTTCAGCATGTACCCGCCTCGCAGGGCGAACTCGAAGTTCGGGGGGAGTCCGAGGAACACGTACTCCATCCCCATGTTCGCCCGCTCCGCCGTGTCGCGCGGGTGGTTGAACTCTACGGCGGAGAAGAGGCGGTGGTTCTCCGTCTCGAACGTCGGCATCGCGATCCCGAGCTTGAAGATCGTCGGCACCGGGAAATCCTGCTCGATGAACTTCATATTCGGCCCGAAATTGGCCATCGTCATCCCGATCGTGATGCCGCGGAAGCCGGTGTCGTAGAGAGTCCCGAAGTCGACCATCACGCCCTCGGCGAACTCTTCTTCGATTCCCGAGTGGACCCACCGGAACGTTCCGCCGAACGAGAACTTGTTCGTGAGCATGCGCGCGTATGTGAAGTTGATCGCCAGGTCGCCCGCGTCGAACGTGTCGCCTGTCCCGTTCGGCTTGAACGGCGTCGTCACCTCCATCGGCTTCATCTGGAGAACGTTGAACGAGACGCCGAACGCCCCCGGTATCGAACCGTACCGGAAGACCGAGCCGACGAACTCGTGCCCGATGTCGCCCGGCCAGGACGCGTGGTTCATTGTGACCTGGTTCCCCTCGATCCGGGCGATGCCCGCGGGATTCCAGTAGAGGGTCGTCGCATCATCCGCGACGGGGGTAAAGGCCTCTCCCATCGCGGCGGCTCTTGCCCCGACTCCGATCTTCAGAAACTGGACACCGACGGTTCCGACCTTCTCGAAGATCTCCGTCGCGTCAGCGCTCGTCGCCCAGATACCGACGAGAAGTATGGTCATCGCGCGCTTCAACTCACGGTCCTCCCGACGCCCGCGCAAGTTGCCGCGGGCCTCATCGGATGATGGCAAACTTGCCGACCTTCGTGCCGACGTCCGAATCGATCTGGTAGATGTAAATCCCGCTCTCAACCTCTTGGTTGTTGCGGGTCACGAGATTCCAATACGTGCCGGCGTCCGGAGCCGTTGGATCGGCGTTCGCGGCCCTCCACTCGTGCCCGATCGTCTGCAGGAGATCGCCGGTCAGCGAGAAGATCCGGATTGTAGCGCGCGGCGGAAGGTTGATGAAGTAGATCCTGCGACCGGTCGGATCTCCGGCGCCCGCGGCCAGGTCCCAATCGGCATTCTCTTTGTACGGGTTCGGAACGACATGGACGTTGTCGAGCGTCGTGAATTGGCCGGCGGGCGCTCCCGTTCCCGGCAACGTCTCGTTCGGGAGCGTCAAGTCATCGCCGAGCGAGTTCGTCGGGTTCCACTTCGGGTAAACGAGCGCGGACGACTGCGAAAACTTTCCGTAGATGGGCGGGATCCCGGAGGCCGGGTCCCCTGAGTCGTATGCCGTCACCGCGTACCAGTACGGGTAGCCGTTCTTGACTTCGGTGTCGACGAGGTGGTACCTCCCGATTCCTTCGAGCCCCGTGTTGAACTGCGCCACTTCGTCCCGCGCGATGTCGGCGATGACGAACCACTGTTCGTCGCGCGGTCCGGCCGCCTCGCGACGCCACCCGACTGCCTTCCAGATCTGGTAGCCGGCAAAGTCGTCCTTCCCCGTCAGGACGTCGCGGCTCCTCTCGGAGAAATTGTCCCATTCGATCGTCACGCGGTGGTCGCCGGGCACGAGCCGCTGGCCCGGCGGCGGCGGCGCCGAAGTGCCCGACCAGTGGTTGAGCTGAGCCCGCGCTACGGAGCTGATTTTCCGGTTGCCGATCTTTTGCGCGATCCCTTCGACAGGCCGGTTATAGATTCGCTGCGCGGCGAGCGCGTTGGTGATCAGTCCCTCGCGGCCCTCGCCGATCACGAAGGCGCTCTGGAAGATCAGAGTGCTCTCGGGCGGCAGCGATGCGAACGGCCCGGCGGAGAGAAGCTGCCGCCAGTCGTCGGACCGCTGCGACCCGACGTCGATCACCTGGTCGAATCCACTCGACCCACCCGGCTGGCTGGCGCAGAGCAGCCGGTACGCGTCGCCGTCGTACTTCGGGTCTTCCTCTCCGTTCGCCCACGACTTGTACGCGAGGATCTTCACCTCTTCGGGCGCGAGTTCGCCCGTCGAGTCGATCGTGTGGCCGAGGAACATCGTCCCGAACCAACCCTTCGCGTCGCTCCCGTCGTCGCCGGCCGGCTCGTCCCGCATGTACCCGACGTTGATCGAGAGCGTCTCCGACGGAGCGCCCGGGAACGTGAGGACGGTGTCGAGCGCGATAAACCCCGCTCGGTCGTCGAGGTGGCGCGCCAAGTTTTGGTCCCCGTGAGTGCAGCCGACGTCCGAGTCGACGAAGAACCCGATGAAGACCTGCCGGATGTTCTTGTACAGGTGCTCGCCGCGTTGCGTGAGACCGATGTTCTTGATCCGGAACTCGACGCCGACAAAGTCGTCGAACGCCGGCGCCGTGTATTGGTAGCTGTCCTGATTAAGCTCGAGGCCGATCGGGTAGTTGCGCTCGAGCGGGTTCTGGATCCGATCGTTCCGGAACGTCGAGGTGTCGCGGTACACGCCCGTGAACATCTGCTGCGAGATCGCCGCGTAGTCCTCGTCGATCCGGCCGTCGTTGAGCGGGTCGTCGTTCCTCCCGTTCAACGCGTCCTCGTCGACGGAGCCGTCGCCGTCGTCATCCTCGCCCCGGTTCCCGCCCGGGCGCCCCTCGAACGCCTCGTACAGCGTCTCCGAAGGGAGGAACAGGTCCGGGAAGTACTCTAACGAGTACTGGCCCGTCGTCACGAGCGTGTCGGTGATCAAAATCTGGGTCGTGTCGGTTCCACAGTAGAAAAACGTGTCGGGCCGGACCGGAAAGTTCGCGAGCGGTTCACAGCGGTCGTACAGCCCCCCGATCCAGAGTCCCGCTGAGTAGAGGTACTCACACTGGGTGTTCGGGAGCCACTCAGCCGACGGGACGTTTCCGCCCTGATCGAGGTTCCCGAAGATCCCGAGGTTTGAGACGGCGAGCCAGAGACTCCCGACGTTGTGGAAGTTTTGGAGGAAGTTGACGAAGCGGCTGGCCGATCCGAAGTCCGGCGGCGTCGCGGAATCGGCGGCGCGGCGGGCTTCGATCCGGGCGAAAGCCGCGCCCGGCAGGAGCGCTAGACTCAGGACGACGACGAGGCCTAGGGCGATCGCGGCACCGGCCTTCCCGTGAGAGCCGCTCCTGAGTCCCACTCGGCTCGACGGCACCGTCACTCGGCTCACGCGCCTCGATCCTCTCTCACCAGTCGAGGAGGATTCCGACCTTCACATTCCGGCCGGGTTGAAAGACCGAAGGATCGCCAAGCGGGAGAAGCGTGTGATCGGACGATGCGGTCACAGACGAGAGGCTGTAGGCGCCGCCCAATTGGCCCGTCTCGGTGTAGTAGACCTCGTACAGCGGGTCGTTCGTCGGCCACGAGTCGCGCGCGAGCGTGTTGATGTTGTCCCTGTTGAGGACGTTGTTCCCCTCGACGAAAAGGCGGAACTCCTGGCCGTAGACCTTGTAGAGCTTGTTCGCGCGGACATCGACGCGGCTCGTCGACGCCAGGCGGCGTGAGTTGATCAAGGTCGCGTTCACCCGCCGCGCGTTGAAAATCTCCGGCGTAAACGGCGCGCCGCTCAGATAGGCCCAGTCGGTCGAGACTTCCCAGACGCCCGGGTCGGAGAGGATCAGGTTGGCGACGATCGAGTGCGTCCGGTCCCAGTCGAGCGGCTGCTCGCGGATCGGCTCGCGGTCCTGCTGGCCGAGCCCGATCAGATAGCCCTGGTTCACATCCGACGAAACACCTGCCGCGTGCGAGAACGTGTAGACGATGCTCCCGCCGATCTTGTTCGTCAGGGGCCGCCGCAGCTTGAACTCCAGCCCGCGCACCGAGCCGTAATCCTTGTTCTGGTAGTTGCTCGCCCCCGACGAGCCGACGGAGGTGTTCCCACCCTGCGTTTGGATCGAGGTGCCGATCAGCCCGTAGATGTCCTTGAAGAAGACCGTCATGTCGAGCGTGAGGTGCTCCGAGAGCTGATGGTCGACGCCCAATTCGTACGAGATCGTGTTCTCGGGCTCCAAGAAGACGTTTCCGAGGATCGAGTTGGCTTGGTCGATCGGCTGGCCCAAGTACTGGTACAGGTACTCGAGGTTGGGAAGCTGGAAGAACCGGCCGTAGTGGAAGTGGAGAACATCGCGGTCGGTGATCGGGTACGACATCCCGAGCCGCGGCGAGATCTGCGTCTTGAGTCGCTTGCCGAACGAGACGTCTTGCGGCGCCTGGAAGTTCGACGCGAGCGACGCATTGCCGATGCGGGATGCCCGAAGGCCCGGGTCGAACCAATCGAACCGCACGCCGGCGTTGACGAACATCCCCTCGTACTTGACGCGGTCCTGGAGGTACGCCGACCCGCCCCACGCGTAGACGTGGTACACGTCGTGAAAGAATCCGCTCGGGTCTTCCGGCCCAGGGAACGTCGCATCAAACATCGTGAGATCGTAGTAGTCGCTCTGAACTCCGAGCTTGAGCTTGTGCGCCGGGTTGACCTGGCTGGTGAGGTCGCTCTTCCCCGTCCAGCGCTTCGTCGTGTATTGCGTCCACCGCGGGTAGTCTCCCGCCACCGAGAAGTACTTGTTTCCGGGATCGACGTCCGAAACGTTGTTGAACGAATCGTAGTCTACCGGGTTCTGGCTCCCGACGGACCGATCGAAGCTGGTCGAATAGAAGGAACCCTTCACCGTGTAAAACGTCTCGGGCGACAGCGAGTGGGTCCAGACCGACTTGTACGTCCAGTTCTTCTCCGTGTTGTCCGGAAGATGCTCAGGCCCGCGATAAAACGCGTACGTCGAGTCGAGCGGCTCGAACCACCAATGTTGCTGCGCGTCGGACCAGTAGCCGACGCGGCTGAACGCGTGGAAGTAGCTCTGGTAGTCGTTCCGGCTGAAGAGCACTTCGCCGGAGAGCTTCTTGTCGCTCCGGCCGCCGACGAGATACGTCAGTTTGCCCTGTCCCTTGTAGTCGTTGTCCTGACGGTCCGCGAGCGTGATGCCGGCGACCTCGCGCCTCACCCGCGGGTTCTTCAGCTCGAGGTAGCTGTCGCTCCAGCGGCCTTCGCCGGACGCGAAGAAGCGGAGGTCCTTCGACACGAGGGGGCCTCCGGCTCCGAACGCGATATTGTCGGTGTTGTAGTACGTCTTGTCCGGCCCGCCGAAGTCGTCCGTCATGAACTTGATGAGACCCGAGAACTTCGAGCCCCCCTCGCTCGTCGAGAGGTTGACGATCCCGGATTGCGCGTCGCCGAACTCCGCGTCGAACCCGCCCGACAGGAGGCTGATCTCGGACAGCGACGAGAACGAAACCTCGAGCGAGTTCGTGCCGACGAACGGGTCGGACACGGGAAGTCCGTCGACGTAGTACTTCGTCTCGTTCGCACGGCCGCCGCGGACGTAAAGCTGCCCGTCCTGGACGATCACGCCCGCTTCCTTCGAGAGCGCGTCGGCGACCGTGTTGATCGCCCGGTGCTTGAACTCGTACTTGACGTCGATCTTCGTCTCGCTCGCGGAGGACTCGATGTCGACTTTTTCGGCGGTACCGTACACGTTGATGACTTCCGTGGCGGTCGCGTCGGATTCGAGGAGCGCGAAGTCGACCACCTTCGTCTCGTCCGGACCGATCTCGATCGCTTGCGTCTTCTCGGTGTAGCCGAGGATCGTGACCTTGAGGGTGTACGCGCCGGGAGCGAGGCCGGTGATCGTGTAGGTGCCGTCGTCCTTCGTGTTGACGCCTCGGTTCATTCCGATCACTTGGACCGAGGCGTACGGAAGCTGACTTCCGTCCTTCGCGTTTTTCACGAGCCCACGCACCGTGGTGTCGGCGAGCGCGGGCGCGGCGACGGCGAGGAGGACGAGGATGATGATGGGGATTCGGAGACCCATCCTCGTAGACCTCGAGTAGCAATCCGATCTCATGAGGGCCCCTCCTGAAGGACTCGTATCTGACACGGGATCTGATCGGCGAGTCGCGCGGCTGGATGAATCATCGGGGCGAGTCGCATCCGTGCGCATGTAAGTCGTTGGCGACTATAGTGACTCGGAATTCGAAGTGTCAATGAGTTTCTCCCGGATAACGTGTTGCCTGCCCCAATTTTCGGCACTCGCGGCCAAAAGTCGAGGTCATTCGACCCGGATGCAGGCGACGCGGTGTCCGGGGCCCACTTCCCGGAGGACCGGGACCTCGCTCCGACACTCCGCAATCGCTTCCGGGCAGCGAGGATGGAACGGGCAGCCGGACGGCGGCGCGGACGGACTCGGCGGCTCCCCCGGCAACACGATCCTGGACCGGCGCGTCTTCGGATCGGGGGCAGGAATCGCCGAGAGGAGCGCCTTCGTGTACGGGTGGAGGGGCGACACGAACAGCGCTTCGGTCGGCGCTTCCTCGACGATCCGTCCGAGGTACATCACCGCGACGCGGTCGGAGATGTGGCGGACGACCGAGAGGTCGTGCGCGATGAACAGGTACGTCAGGCCCAAGTCGCGCTGGAGATCGGTCAGAAGATTGAGGATCTGCGCCTGGACCGAGACGTCGAGCGCGGAGACCGGCTCGTCGCAAACGAGGAGCGCCGGCCCGAGCGAGAGTGCGCGCGCGATCCCGACGCGCTGCCTCTGGCCTCCGGAGAACTCGTGGGGATATCGCGCCGCGTGGTCGGGGGAAAGGCCGACGCGCGAAAGAAGCGACGCCACCCGGTCGGGCGCCTCGCGCTTCGTCGCGAGCCGGTGCACGAGGATCGGCTCGGCGATCGCTTCGCCCACTCGCATCCGCGGGTTCAACGACGAGTAGGGGTCCTGGAAGACGATCTGCATGTGACGGCGGAGCGCGCGCATCTCGCCGGGAGCGAGGTCGAACACGGAGCGTCCGTCGAACACGACGCGACCGGCCGTCGGCGGGATCAGACGCAAAATCAGCCGACCCGTCGTCGTCTTCCCCGAACCCGATTCGCCGACGAGCCCGAGCGTTTCGCCGCGCGCGATCGTGAGCGAGACGCCGTCGACCGCGCGAACGCTCGCCGTCGCCCGGCCGAACAGTCCGCGCCGCACGGGGAAATGTTTCGCGAGTCCCTCGACGCGGAGGAGCGGCTCAGCCGGCGAGGACTGCGCGGCCGGGGACGCCGGGGATGCTCCCCCGTTCACGCGGCGCTCACCTCAACCTTGATGCAGCGGGCCGCGCGCGCTTCGGCTTTCGTTTCGAGCGCGGGGACCGCGGCCCGGCACGCGGGTTCCGCGATCGGGCACCGCGGATGGAATCGGCAACCGACCGGGTAGTCGCCCGGATCGGGAACGGACCCGGGGATCGAGCGGAGTCGCTCGCGTCGCCCTGTGACGCGAGGAATCGAATCGAGGAGCGCTGTCGTGTACGGATGGAGCGGCCGCTCGAACAACCCGCCCACCGGCGCCTCCTCGACGATTTGCCCGGCGTACATCACGAGGACGCGCCGCGCCGTCTCCGCGACGACTCCCATGTCGTGCGTGATCAGGAGGACCGCCATTCCCGTTTCTTGTTGAAGCCGCAGCAACAATTCGAGGATTCCCGCCTGCACCGTCACGTCGAGAGCCGTCGTCGGCTCATCGGCGATCAGTAGCGACGGCCGGCAGGAGAGCGCCATCGCGATCAACACCCGCTGGCGCATCCCGCCCGAGAGTTGATGCGGATAATCGCGCGCCCTCGCCGCTGGGTCGGCGATCCCGACGCGCGCGAGCAGCTCGACCGCCCGCGCCCACGCCTCGCGGTGTCCGACCTTCTCGTGCGCGCGGATCGCTTCCTCGATCTGGCTTCCGACCGTGAAGACCGGGTTGAGCGACGTCATCGGCTCCTGAAAGATGATCGCGATCTCTTTCCCGCGGACGGAGCGGATCGCGCTTGGAGAGAAACCGAGCAGGTCGTTTCCCTTCCAGAGGATTTTCCCGGAGGAGATTCGGCCTTGCGGGACGGGAAGAAGACGAAGAATCGACAACGCGAGAGCGCTCTTCCCGCACCCCGACTCCCCCACGAGGCCGACCGTCTCGCCCGGCCGGACCTCGAACGACACGCCGTCGACCGCGCGGACGACGCCCGCGCCGGTCCGAAACTCGGTGACGAGGCCGTCGACGCGGAGGAGAGGCGCATCGGGCATGGTCACGCGGACGCGGAGAGCGGCGAGGCGAGGGGCGAGGCGGACGCCGCCGCGAACGACGTCGCTGCTCGCGCGATCGACAATGCGGCGGAGAGTGCGCGGGCGCGCCGCGCGTCCGCCGCCGTCAACGACTCTTCGGGGAACGCGCGATCCGCGCGGGCTTCGAACCCGGTGCGGAGCGCGCGCACCGCCTCGGCCGCGCCGACGGAGCGGCCCGCGATCGCGTCGAGCGACGCGGACGCGGCAGCCAGCCGCAAGGAGAGCGCCGCGCGCGACGCGATCGGGATCGGCGCGAGATCGGCGAGCCGCTCGGGGCGGCGCGTCAGCGCAAGCGAACCGTGCTGGAGGAACGCGGCGCGTCCCTCGACGCGCGCACTGCCGATCAGCTTGCGGCTCCCGGCGCGGATCTCGTCGCGCGAGGCGCTCGCGAAGCACGGCTGCGCCGCGGCGCCGCGGTCCGGCCAGGGCGCCGGGCGGCCTTCCGCGAGCTCGCACGCGACGCCGAGCGCCGCGAGCCCGGCCGCCAGCGCCTCGGCGATCGCGCGCAAGCTCGCCTCGCGCGTCCCGCCGAACGCGGGGTCGTCGCGGCGCGCGACGAGGGTGTAGACGAGGTCGCCGTCGTGGAGGACGGCGCGGCCGCCCGTCGGCCGCCGCACGACATCGAAGCCCGCCGCGCGGGCGCGCTCGACGTCGACCGCGCGCGCGACATCTTGGAATCGCCCGATCGAAACGGCCGCGGGCGTCCACGTCGAAAATCGGAGCGTCGCGCCGGCGCGCCCTTCCTCCGCCGCCTCGAGGAGCGCCGCGTCCCACCCCATCTGGAGCGCGCCGTCACCGCCCCACGTCACGAACGATCGCCCGCGATCGTCTCGACTCATCGCTCCTCCGGTCTCCTCCGTGCCGCTCGCAGTCGTTCCGCGCTACCCGCCCCACGCCAGGTCGAGGTCCCGAGCCGCGCGCCCCTCGTCGACGCGCGCGACAGGCGTCTGGTGCGGCGCCCCGCGCACGAGGTCCGGGTTCTCGCGCGCCTCGCGAGCAACGGCGGAGAGCGCCGCGGCGAACCGATCGAGCGTCTCCTTCGATTCCGTTTCCGTCGGCTCGATCATCAGCGCTTCCGGCACGATCAGCGGGAAGTAGATCGTCGGCGCGTAGAATCCGTAATCGAGAAGCCGTTTCGCGACGTCGAGCGTCTTGACGCGGTGCGCGCGGAGGTTTTTCCCCGAGAGGACGAACTCGTGCTGGCAAAAGCCGGCCTGCGGAAGGTCGAAGTCTTTCGACAAGAGAGCCTGGAGATAGTTCGCGTTGAGGATCGCGGTGCGGCCAATCTCGCGGATTCCTTCGGCGCCGTGGCGGCGAAGGAACGCGTACGCGCGGAGGAGGATCCCGAAATTGCCGTGGAACCCATGCATCCGCCCGACGCTCGCGTCTCCCGAGGCTTCCCACCGGTAGCGGTAGCGGTCGCGGTCGACGCCGCCGTCATCGCCGCCGTCACCGTCTCGCGCGACGCGCGGTCCCGGAAGATACGGCGCCAGATGCGTGCGGACGCCGACGGGCCCAGCGCCCGGGCCGCCGCCGCCGTGCGGCGTCGAGAACGTCTTGTGCACGTTGATGTGCATCACGTCGAACCCGAGGTCCGCCGGCCGCACGATTCCGAGGAGCGCGTTGAGGTTCGCGCCGTCGAGGTAGAGCTGCGCGCCGCTCCGGTGCGCGCGCGCGGCGATCTCGCGGATGTGAGTTTCGAACAGGCCGAGCGTCGACGGCACCGTGAGCATCAGCGCCGCCGTTTCGTCGTCGAGCACGCCCTCGAGCTGCTCCGGATGGAGAACGCCGCGCTCGCCCGTCTTGATCTCGACCGGAATCGCGCCGAGTCGCGCGACGCTGGCCGGGTTCGTGCCGTGCGCCGAGTCGGGGACGACGACTTTCCGGCGCCGCCCCTCGCCCCGCGCTTGATGGTACGCGAGGACCATCGCGATCCCCGTGAACTCACCCGCCGCGCCGGCCGCCGGCTGGAGAGTGAACGCGTCCATCCCGGAAATCGCGCAGAGAATCCGCTCGAGATCGAACAGCACGGAGAGCGCTCCCTGCGCGCACTCCTCGGGCTGAAGCGGATGGAGGCGCGCGAAGCCCGGGAGCGCGGCGATCTCCTCGTTGACGCGAGGGTTGTGCTTCATCGTGCACGATCCGAGCGGGTACAGGTCGCGGTCGAGATGGTGATTCATCGCCGCAAGGTGAGTGACGTGCCGGATGACATCGACCTCGCCCAACTCGGGCAGGTCGAGCGGCGCGGCGCGGCGCGCGGCGCGCGGAAGGTCGGCGTCGCTCGGCGCGCCGGGCGATGCGGGCAGGTAACCCCCCTCGCGCCCCGCGGCTCCGAGTTCGAACAGCAACGGCTCGAGGACCTCCTCCCCGCTCTTCGGGTCGTAGATCGGCTCGCGGCGGAGCACGGTTATCGCCTCGCCGGGGCGGCCGTCGGGGCGGCCGAGGCCGCGAGCGCAGCGGCCGCATCCGCATACGCGCGGATCGATTCGTCCCGCGTCGTCTCCGTCGCGGCGACGAGGAGGCAGCCGTCCAACTCGGGATACGAAGCGCCAAGCGGGATGCCGCCGAGGATGCCGCGCGCCGCGAGCTCCGCGGAGAACCCGCGCTTCCAGAGCGCCGGCTCGACCTCGACGACGCACTCGTTCCAGAACGGCGCCGCGAAACGGCGGCGGGCCGCGCCCGATTTCTCGAGCGCCGCGAGGAGAGCGTGGGCGCGAGCGAACGCCGTCTCGGCGACGGTCCGCAATCCGCGCGGGCCGAGGAGCGCGAGATAAACCGTGGCCGCGAACGCGCAGAGCGCCTGATTCGTGCAGACGTTCGACGTCGCCTGAGCGCGGCGGATGTGCTGCTCGCGCGTCTGGAGCGTCATCACGAACGCGCGGCGCCCCTTCGCGTCGACCGAGCGGCCGATCAGACGTCCCGGCATCCGCCGCACGTGCTCCTTCCGCGCGCAGAAGAGCCCGACGTACGGGCCGCCGTACGAGAGCGGAATCCCGAGCGGCTGTCCCTCGGCGACGGCGATGTCGGCGCCGACTTCGCCCGGCGTCGCGAGGAGCGCGAGCGACGTCGGATGAAAGCAGTGAATCGCTAGCGCGCCGGCCGAGTGCGACGCCTCGACGAGCTCGCGGCACGATTCGATCGCCCCGAAAAAGTTCGGCGACGCGAAAACGACCGCCGCCGTGCGCTCTCCGATCGCGCCCGCGAGCGCGGCCCGGTCGATCGTTCCGTCCGCTGCGTACCCGACCTCCCGAATCGTCATCTGCGAACGCGCGAGCTGCGTGCGGACGACCTCGCGCCACTGCGGGTGGAGGTTTCGCGGGATGACGACCTCGGGCCGCCCCGTCGTCGCGTGCGCCATGAAGACGGCCTCCGCGAGCGCGGTCGCGCCGTCGTACAGCGACGCGTTGGCGACTTCCATCCCGGTCAGCCGCACGAGCAGACTCTGGAACTCGTAAATCGATTGGAGGAGCCCTTGCGAGACCTCGGCCTGGTACGGCGTGTACGCCGTGAAAAACTCGGGCTTTCCGACGAGCGCGCGGAGCGCGGCGGGGATGAAGTGTTCGTACGCGCCGCCGCCGAGGAACGCGTGGAACTCGGACACGGGCCGGTTGCGCGCGGCGCGCGCCTCGAGCTCGGCGCGGAGATCCATCTCCGACATCGCGCCCGGCACGTCGAGCAGGCCGCGAATCCGCGCGTCGGCCGGGATGTCGACGAGGAGATCGTCGACGTCGGAGACGCCGATCCGCGCGAGCATCGCGCGCCGTTCCTCGGGTGTCGTCGGGATGTACGCCATGCGCTGCGGGCTAGTGGAGCCCGATCACCTTCTTGTAGTCATCCGCCGTCAGAAGCTGCGCGACCTCGTTCGGATTGTCCATCTCGATGTGAACCATCCAACCCTTCCCGTACGGATCCTTGTTGACGAGGTCGGGCGATGAGACGAGCGACTCGTTCACCGCGACGACTTTCCCGGTCACGGGCGCATACAGATCACTCACCGTCTTCACCGCCTCGACGCTACCGAACGGTTTCGTCCTCTCTGTCCGCGTCCCGACGCGTGGGAGGTCGAGGAACACGATGTCGCCCAGCTCGCCCTGCGCGAAGTGCGTGATCCCGATCACGCCGAGCTTTCCGTCGACCTTCACCCACTCGTGCTCCTTCGTGTACTTGCGATCGTCCGGCGTCATGCGCGTCCCGAACCCCCTTCTGGTGGCTTCGTGTAGAACGGTCCCTTCACGATCGTGGCAGCGACCCACTTGCCGCGACAGTCGACTTCGACGGAGCGGCCGGGTGCGGCGGCGGCCGACGGAAGGTATCCCATCCCGATCCCCTTCGCGACGGTCGGGCCGAAACCGCCGCTCGTGACGACGCCGGTTGCGGCGTGATCGCCGGCGGCGCGGAGCGCGTAGCCGTGGCGCGGGATGTCGCGACCGTCCGATACGAACCCGACGAGCCGGCGCGTCGCGCCCGCCGCGCGCACCGCGGCCAGTGCGTCGCGGCCGACGAACTCGCCCTTGTCAATCTTGACGACCCAGCCGAGGCCCGCCTCGAGCGGGTTCGTCGTCTCGTCGATGTCGTTCCCGTAGAGGCAGAATCGCGCTTCGAGGCGAAGCGAGTCGCGCGCGCCGAGTCCCGTCGCTGCGATCCCGAACGCGCGGCCCGCAGCGAGGAGCGCGTCCCAGATCTCGCCGGCGCGATCCCACGGGGCGTACACCTCGAACCCGTCCTCGCCCGTATAGCCGGTGCGCGAGACGACGAGGTTCGCGCCGCAGAGCGCGCCTTCGGCCGCCGCGTAGTACCTGAGCGCGAGGAACGCTCCGCCGCCGGCCGCGGCGAGCGTCCGCGCGGCGCGCGGGCCCTGCAGTGCGATCAGCGCCAATTCGCGCGAGCGATCGTCGATCGTCACGTCGCGCGGTGCGTGCTCGCGCAGCCACGCGAGGTTTTTCTCGGTATTCGATGCGTTGACGACGAGAAGTACGCGGCCGTCGAGCCGGTAGACGAGAAGGTCGTCGATGATCCCGCCGTTCGGCCGGAGCATCGTCGAGTACTGCACGCCGCCGGGCGCGAGCGACGCGACGTCGTTCGTCGTCATCCGGTTGACGAACGCGATCGCGCCGGCGCCGCGGACCTCGAACTCGCCCATGTGCGACACGTCGAAGAGTCCGACGCGCGTCCGAACCGCCTCGTGCTCTGCGAGGATCCCCGCGTACTGGATCGGCATCTCCCACCCCGCGAACGGGACGAGCTTCGCGCCGAGGGCGGCGTGGCGATCGAAGAGCGGCGTGCGGGCGAGTGCGGTGTCGGGCATCCAGTGAGTTCGCGTCGGGCTCGGCGGCTTTCGGACTCGGCGATTATCGTACGAAGGCGGCCGGGGAAGTTCGGAGGTCGAATCCCACGGCCGCCGACGAAGGAAGGTAGTCCGCGGCTGCGGAACCCGTCAAGCGCTAACGGAACAGTCCCTTCACGGCGCCCCAGTTCGACTCGACGCGAAACGGCGGCCCGGCGACGCCAGTGCGGTTCGAGAATTCGACGCGGCCGAGCGCCGTGCTCTCGACGAGTGTCGTCTCCTCTGCGCTGAAGAAGAAGTTCTGGCATGCCGGCTGGACGCAGCCGATCTGACCTTCCGGGCCGGCCACGAGCCGCAGGCGAGCGATCGGCAGGACACCCTCGATCGGCGGGTCGCAGGCCATCGCGAGGAACCGGATCGACGTGAGCGGGCCCCCGCAGCCGACGAAGTTCCCGCCGCCGCAGCCGGTGAGCAGAACTCCTGCCGAGCCGGGGACCAGGCTCATCGTGCCCGACCACGACGCGCCTCCCGTCCAGCCCGTGAAGGCGGCCGACTCCGTATCGACCCAGAGATCGACCAGGATCCTGTCGTCGATGCCGACGAAGTGCGTGGGGGCGTCGGCACAGACGGGGGGCATTTCGAGCGTGCCGAACTCGGAATCCGCCAGTCCGTCGCTGTCGATGTCGGCCAACATCGACTGGCCGAACGTCACGTTCGCCAGAAGTAACAGACCGAGTACGGTGGGTGAACGCAAGTGGCTCCGCACGAGGATCACTCCTTTCAGAGCGCGCGACGCAGAGACTCGGCGCGCTATCCCATGGTGATCATTTCTCTCCGCGGCGTGCTGCGAACTTCGCGACCGCTCCTCTCACTGAAACAATCCCTCCACGCGGCCCCAGCTCGCCGTGAGGTCCGGCGGCTCCGCGACCGACACGCGGCTGTCCGCTATGAGTCGGCTCGCGCTGCCGCGGAGGACTTCCCGGCTCTCCTGGTCGTTCGATAAGGTCGTGCTCTCCAGCAGACACCCCCCGGGGCCCAAAATGCAGACGTTTCCACCCGAATCGGGGATGACGACTTGGAAGCGAAGGATCTTGATCACGCCATGGTGCGGCCCCGCGCAACGCTGGCCGATGCACTGAACTCCGCCGAACACGCACGCATCAGGACCGAATTGCACATCGCACCCCTCGATGAAGATCTCCTCGGTTCCGAATTGAATGTACGGGGCATTTTGGACGTTGAGGCGGAGGGAGAAGTCTGTGAACTCGAACGATTCCGAGTCGATCCAGAGATCGACGACGGCCGTCTCGCCCGGCGCGACGTAGCGCGGCGGCGCCTCGGGGCACGTGACCACGGTATCGACGGGGGAATCGGGCAACCCGTCGCCGGTCACGTCAGTCCACATCGACCGGGCGGACAAGCTGTTCGCGATGCCCACCGAAGCGAGCACGAACAATGCGCGGATGAGCCATGGCATGCGAACGCTCCTTTCAGAGGCCCGGTCCTCTCCACTCGCGTGCGAGAGGACGGGGTGACCTCGTGCGGGTCGACTCCTAAAAAGAAGTGGTGCGGCGAGCGTGAAAAATACAGCGAAATGAAATTCGATCGTGGGGAGTCGGCCGAGAAGGGGCCATGAATCTCAGCCGATGGAGCAAGCCCGGAGTCTTTGGGGGCCTGCTACTGGATGGGTAGGGCGTCGCTATCAAGGCTATCGCAGGAAAACGACCGCATACCCGGGTCGCGAATGGCCAGCACGGTGCCCGTCACGAGCCCCACCAGCCCGCCGATGGCCCCGCCGATGAGTGCCCCGACGCCCGCCGGGCTGATGATGTAGTAGCCGTCGTCATCTCCGTTCGCGAGCGTGAAGATTGCGGCGCCGAACAAGCCACCCACTAAGCTGCCTCCGAGCAATCCGCCGACCGGATACAGCGGCCGCAGCGGCCGATATTTCTGGATTCTCAGCTCGGAGACTTCGGCGAGCGCGAACGTCCGCGGCACTCTCGACTTTTCGCCCGCGGCGTTCGGCACGATTCGGATCTCGCCACGTGACGGAAAGCCAAGAAATCGGCCGCTCACTTCGGCCCCACTCGTCATGACCACGATCATTTTGTGCTCGGGGTACAGCTTCTGTTCCGCGAGATCGAAGCAGGAGATTTCGGAACGCGATTCGACCGCAGCGGCGCGGGTCGAATCCTGTGAGTCCGCCGGCGAGGCCAGCAGAGCGGAGCAGATCAGCGCTGCGAGCACCTCATTCACATCACGTCCCGCACAGAGCTCTCGCCAACTAGCGGTAGAGACCCTTGATCAGGCCCCAGCTCTTCGACTCTGTGGGTGCGGGCGGGTCGCAACAGTTTTTTTCGCAACAACCATTGCAGACCCAGTTGGTGCCGGACGCGGACGAGAAGGCCTGATAGGAGTTTCCCGTCAATAGTATTGAATATGGCGCATCTCCCAAGTCAATCACAGGGTTCACCGTACCATTGCGGGTGCGGCATCGGAGATGGAAGGTGGCATTGGCGATCTGGAGGGTTCCGTGTTGAGGCGGAAACCCATATCCGGTAAATCCGACGCGGTCAGGACCTGCCGACGTATTGACCGGATTGAGAGTTCCTCCACTGATCACGTAAGTCCCGCTGAGAAAGGAAAGATTTGAGTTCGAGCCAAGTGAGATCCATACCTGAAACTGAGTAAAGGCATACGACTCCGTGTCGATCCAGACCCCAACGCTCACGTCCTGCAAGAAGGGCTGAATAGAAGTTTGATCAGGGAGGCCGTCGCCATTACCGTCCGTCCAGGCACGGGCGGCGCGGCAATCCGTTGGAGCAAGGGCAATGGACACCCCTGTGAATCCAGCGAGGAAATAACTTGCGAGCGTTCGTTGCACAGCCCACCTCCTCTTCCATGCAGGAATCCGGTTCCCGCTCGTCGTCGAACGCACTCGCGGCACAAGTTTCGAGCGCCGATTCGTGGAATCTAGGGTACCACACTTCATGTGCCTGATCGGGTGTGAGCGTGGTCGGACTGGCGGGGGGAGGACGCGCCTCAGGCCCGTGCGGAGATCATTTCGCTAAGCAGCGGCGCGAGCGATTGACCGGTGTGCGAGCCGCGCGCAGCCGCGACCTCCTCGGGCGTCCCGCTCGCGACGACGCGCCCGCCCTCGTCGCCTCCCTCGGGCCCCAAGTCGATGACCCAATCCGCGGTCTTCACCACGTCGAGGTTGTGCTCGATCACGAGAACGCTGTTCCCTCCCTCGACAAGACGGTCTAGAACGGAGAGCAGCATCCGCACGTCCTCGAAGTGAAGGCCGGTCGTCGGCTCGTCGAGGATGTACATCGTCCGGCCGGTCGCGCGGCGCGCGAGCTCGGTCGAAAGCTTCACGCGCTGCGCTTCGCCGCCTGACAGCGTCGTCGCCGACTGGCCGAGGTGGATGTAGCCGAGCCCGACGTCGTGCAGCGTCACGAGGATCTTCCGGATCGCGGGAACCGGCTCGAAGAACGCGAGCGCCTCGTCGACGGTCATCTCGAGGACGTCGGCGATCGACTTCCCCTTGTAGTGGACGTCGAGCGTCTCGCGGCTGTACCGCCGCCCCTTGCACACCTCGCACTTCACGAACACGTCGGGGAGGAAGTGCATCTCGATTCGGATCGTGCCGTCGCCCTGGCACGCCTCGCAGCGGCCGCCGCGCAGGTTGAACGAGAAGCGCCCTGGCTGGTAGCCGCGCACCTTCGACTCGGGGAGCATCGCGAACAGTTCTCGGATCGGCGTAAAGGCGCCGGTGTACGTCGCCGGGTTCGACCGCGGCGTGCGGCCGATCGGCGACTGGTCGATCGCGATCACCTTATCGAGATGATCGAGGCCGGCGATCTTGCGGTGCGGGCCCGGTGTCTCGCGCGCGCCGTGGTAGTGCCGCGAGAGCGCTGCGAGAAGGATGTCGTTGACGAGCGTCGATTTTCCGGAGCCGGAGACGCCGGTCACGCAGACGAGCTCGCCGAGCGGGATCCGCACGTCGATCGACTTCAGATTGTTCGCGCGCGCGCCGAGGATCTCGATCGCCTTCCCGCTGCCGGCGCGGCGCCCCGCGGGGAGCGCGATCGAGCGCGCGCCGCGGAGGTATTCGCCCGTGATCGAGCCGGGCGTGCGGCGGACTTCCTCCGGCGTCCCGTTTGCGACGAGCCGCCCGCCGTGGTGCCCGGCGCCCGGGCCGAGGTCGATCAGATGGTCCGCGGACTCCATCGTTTCGCGGTCGTGCTCGACGACGAGGACGGTGTTGCCGAGGTCGCGCAGCCGGAACAGCGTGTCGAGCAGGCGCCGGTTGTCGCGCGAGTGGAGCCCGATCGACGGCTCGTCGAGGACGTACAGCACTCCGGTGAGGCCTGAGCCGATCTGCGTCGCGAGCCGGATTCGCTGCGCCTCGCCGCCCGATAGCGTGCCGGCGTTCCGCTCGAGCGTCAGGTACGAGAGGCCGACGTCGTCGAGAAATCGCAGCCGCGCGTTCACCTCTTTCAAGATCTGCGCGGCGATCGAAAGCTCGCGTTCCGAGAGCTCCAGCCTCTCGAAAAATCCGCGCGCGTCGCGGACCGAGAGCGCGGTCACCTCGGAGACGTTCCGGCCGCCGACCTTCACCGACAGCGCTTCCCTCTTGAGCCGCGCGCCGCCGCACTCCTTGCACGGTTTCTGCGTCATGAACCCTGAGATCCACTCGCGGACCTTGTCCGACTCCGACTCGTGGTAGCGCCGCTCGAGGTTCGGGATCGTCCCCTCGTACTGAACCTTGAACTCGCCCCGGCCGCGCTCGCTCCGGTACCGAAACGTGATCTCCTTCCCGCCCGATCCGAGCAGCAGGATCTCGCGCACTTCTTTCGGCAGGCGCTTCCACGGTGTCTTGAGGTCGATCTTGTACTGCGCCGCGACGCTCTTGATCATCCCGCCGCCCCACGACCCGCGAGGGACGCCGATCGGGACGATCGCTCCCTCGCCGATCGAGAGGCTCGGGTTCGGTACGACCAGCTCCGGATCGACCTCGAGCCGGTAGCCGATCCCGTCGCACGTCGGACACGCGCCGTACGGCGAGTTGAACGAGAACGTGCGCGGCGCGATCTCGTCGTACGCGATCCCGCAGTACGCGCACGCCGCCTTCTCGCTCATCACGAACGGGCCGCCCGCGGGCGCGTCGGCGTCGACGAGGATCACCCCCTCGCCCGCGGCGAGCGCGGTCGCGAGCGAGTCGGCGAGTCGGTCCTTCGCCTCCGGCTCGACTTTCAGCCGATCGACGACGATCTCGATGTCGTGCTTCTTCGTCTTCGGGAGCGCGATCTCCTCCTCGAGGTCTCGGACGGCGCCGTTGACGCGGACGCGGACGAACCCCTGCGCTTTCGCTTTCTCGAGGAGCGCACGGTGCTCGCCCTTCTTGCCGCGAACGATCGGCGCGAGGAGCATCACTCGCGATCCGCGCGGGAGCCCGAGGATCTTGTCGACCATCTGCTCGATCGTCTGCCGCGTGATCGGCCGGCCGCACTGCCAGCAGAACGGCGTCCCGACGCGAGCGAATAGAAGGCGCAAGTAATCGTAAATCTCGGTGACGGTCGCGACGGTCGAGCGCGGGTTGCGCGAAGCGCTCCGCTGCTCGATCGAGATCGCGGGCGAGAGCCCCTCGATCGACTCGACGTTCGGCTTCTCCATCTGGCCGAGGAACTGCCGCGCGTACGCCGACAGCGACTCGACGTAGCGGCGCTGGCCCTCGGCGTAGATCGTGTCGAACGCGAGCGACGACTTCCCCGAGCCGGAGAGACCCGTGATGACGACGAGCTTCTTTCGCGGAATGTCGACATCGATCGACTTGAGGTTGTGCTCGGCCGCGCCGCGGACTTTGATGAAGTCGTGTTCCACGGCGCGGATCGTATCACACGGCAGAAAGGGCTTGATCGATCGGATCGGCGTGGATTAATGATCGATGCGCCTTGAAAAATGCGCCGCTCTACGCCGTCGTCTGTGTCTCGGGCGCGTCGGTCCTTGCGATCGAAATCCTCGGGACGCGTATCCTCGGGCCGTTCTACGGCGTGAGCTTGTTCCTCTGGTCCGCGCTGATTACCGTGACGCTCGTCGCGCTGAGCGCGGGCTACTGGACGGGGGGGCGGTGGGCCGACCGCGACGGGGAGCGCGCGCGCCTCTCGCGCCTCGCGATCCTTCTCGCCGGCGCGGGAGTGTGGCTCCTTCTCGTCCCTTGGATCCGGCGACCTCTCTTGACGCTCGCCGAGCCGTTCGGGTTGCGTCTGGCGGTGCTCGCTGCCGCGTTCGTCTTGTTTGCGCCGCCGCTGACGCTGCTCGGGATGGTGAGCCCGTACGCGATCCGGCTGAAGGCTCAGAGCCTCGGCGAGATTGGGCGCACCGCCGGCGACTTGTACGCGATCTCGACGGTCGCGGGCGTCGTCGCGGCGCTGGCGACGGGGTTCGTCCTGATCCCCGAGGTCGGCGTGGCGCGGCTCACGATCCTCGTCGGCGCGCTTCTCTTGGCCGGCGCGGCGGCGGCGCTCGCGGGCGATCGCGCGGCCGGCGCGAGCGGCGCGCGCACGCGCGACACGTCCGCGCACAGCAGCTCCGGCGCCGCGCTCGTTGCGCTCGCCTTCGCCGCGTCGGCCCCTGCGCTGGCGTGGCGCTTCTCCCCCGACCGTGCGCGACCTGACAGCGGTCTCCTCGAGATTCGCGACACCCCGTATGCCGAGCTCCGGATCGTCGAACGGGACGATCGGAGGTTTCTCCTCATCGACGGCGGCGTCCACACCGTCGTCCAGCCCGACACGTGGCTCACCTATTTCCCGTACGTCGCGGCGCTCGACTTGTTGAAGTACTTCTTCGACGCGCCGGGGCGCCTCCTTCTCGTCGGGCTCGGCGGCGGCTCCGTCGCGAAGAGCTTCCACGCCGACGGTTGGCAAGTTGACGCGGTCGAGATCGACGCGGCGGTCGCGCGGATCGCCCGCGAGCGGTTCGGGCTCTCGCCGTCGGAGGCGCGCGTGTTCGTGACGGACGGGCGCGCGTTCCTCGCCGGACACGACGCGCGATACGACGCGATCGTCGTCGACGCGTTCGGATCGAGCGAGATCCCGTTCCACCTCGTGACGCGCGAAGCGTTCGCGCTCGCGGCGGCGCGCCTTGCGCCCGGCGGACTCTTCGCGATCAACGTCGAGTCGTTCGGATGGCGCGACCCGCTCGTCGCGTCGTTCGCCGCGACGCTCCGCACCCGCTTCCCGCACGTGGTCGCGCTGCCGACGGCCGAACCGCCGAACGCCGTCGGAAACGTTCTCCTGCTGGCGTCCGACCGGCCGCTCGAGTTCCCCGACGACCGACTCGGGATTCCGTACGACTACCTCCAGGAGCCCGAAGTTCACTGGGTCGTCGTGCAGATGAATCACGCGTGGGAAAACCGCTTCGAGCCCGACCCGCGCCTCGGCCGCCTCTTCACCGACGACCGAAACCCGGTCGACGTGATGTCCGAGCGGGTCAATCGCGCCGCGCGCCGCCGGCTGCACGACAACCCGAGCCTCGCCGGGGTAAGTTGGTGAGCGGACGCGTTCGATTCGGCGGCGGGCACGCGGGCGCGAGTGCCGGCGCGCGCGCGCGGGCGGCGACTACCTCGGGCCGAGCGGCCCCGTGATCTGGACGACGACCGGATAGCCCTCGAGCCGGCTCGGGATCGCCCGGCGGATCGCCGCGTTCTCCTCGACGACGCCGACGGTGACGCACGGCGAGCCGTCGCCGAGAGCGCCGACGAAGACGATCGTGACGCCCGGCGTCGCCATCAACTCCGCGCTGTGAGCGGCCAACACCTCGTCGATCGGTCGGGTCGGCAATTCACTCTCCGTTCGCGACGATCCGGTGCCCGCGCTCCGGCATCCGGGGAGAACGGCCGCGCTCGCGCAACCGAGCGCGACCGCAAGAACGAAACACCCGCCCCCCGAGCGAGAGGCGGGTGTTCGCATGGCGCACATCGTGGAATCGGATGCCGCTAGTTCCCCACCATCGTCGCGCCGAAGTAGCTGAGGACGGCGCCGATCGGATTCGCGATCGCGATGGCCGATTGACTGCACGTGACGCTTCCGGCGTAAAGGAGCCCGACCGCGCGCGGGTCCGTCGTCACGTCCTGGACCATCAGCGACCCCGAGTCGCCGCCGTTGAGGAACCGGCAACGCGCGTTCGACGTGATGATCTGTCCCGTGTACGTCTTGTTGAACGCCGAGCCGCCGGCGCACTCGTTCTCGTATCCGATCGTGACGGTCCCGTTGATTCCGGTGACCGACGCGCGTGAGAGACCGGTCGTGCGTCCGCTCTTCTTGACCGCCTGGCCGACGAACGGTGCGATCGTCGTCGCCGAGATCGTGCCGATTTCGAGAATCGACCCGTCCGTGCGAACCATCCCCGAGGTCACCTGCGCGATCCCCGCGTCGACGTTTCCGCTCGGGAGACTTCCGCCGTTCGCGACGAGCGTCGCGACGTTCTGTGCGTTCGCAGCGTTGCACGCGACGTCGATCAGGGCCGGCTGGATGACGGGATCGCCGGGCTGCGCGGTCCGGCTGTTCCCTCCGTTGACGATGTCGGAGTAGAGGACGTGCCAGTTGCTCAGGATGTACTGCGTGCCACCCTTCTGGACGAGCGATCCGAGCGTCCCGCCGCAGCAGTAGCCGTTCGCGAGGTCGTACCGCCAGCCGCCCGAGGTGCCGAGCTGAATCGGCGGCGTCTGCTTGGCGGTGTGGCTCACGCCCCCGCCGCTCTTGAACGCCTTCAGCGGACCGGTCACGTGCACGATCACCGGGACGCCCTCTATCGTGACCGGCATCGGGGCCTTCCCCTGTCGATCGCTCGCGGTGAATACGAGGATCGCGGGGCGGCCGTCTTCGGTCAGTCCGGTCGCGGTGCCCACGATCTCAGGGTCTTGCATGAGATCGGGGGTGTGCCGATCCTGGACGGCAGCGACCGCGGCGATCCGCGGGCTGTCCAGCGATAGCTCGGCCTTCTCCCAGCTTTGGTCCGGGGCGCTCGGGGCATTTCCGCTGTCGCTGCCGCAACCCGACCAGAACGGAAGGGATGCGACAATCGCGAGGGCGATAAGGCCCAATGCGCGGGGGGAGAGTGGCAGGGGCGTCTTCTTCATGCCGACCTCCTTGTTCGGGTGGAAATGGGGATGAGACCTCTGTGGAGGAAGATTTTCAGCCTGGCGCGCCGGGCGTGTCAAAGAGAATCTCGGGCCGATTTGTAACGGAGTCCTGGTCGTGCGCCGGCAATAGCCGTGCCTTCCAAAAAACCGTGACTGTGAGCGCAGCGCCCACCGCGCTCCCGAGAAACGACAGGATCAAGTCCTGCATCGTGTCGTCGTAGGTGAGCTGGAGCCCCGACGAGCCGGCCTTCATCAAGCTGTACTCGATGATCTCCCAGAGGATGTGCGTGGTCCCGCCGAAGCCGAGCGCGAGCCCCGCGACGACCGCGCGACCGAGCGACCGAGCCGAGACGGCGCTTCCAAACGCGATGACGAGCGCCGCCCAGTTGAACGCGTGCGCCGCGCGGTCGTACCACTCCGTCGAGTTGTACAGGTCGATCGCGTTTCCGCCGGCGTCGACGAGGAACGGCACGACGAGGAGCGCGTCGAGGAGATGGGGGTACGGCGCGCGGCTCGGCGCGCTCCGCCGCAGCCGCCGCAGCCCCATGACGACCGGTACGATCAGCGCGGAGAGCGGGTAGGTTAGGATCCGAACCGTCATCGCCTTCCCGCGGAATTGCGGGAGGTCGGGCGCGAGCGCGGCGTACGCGAGCGAGGCGGCGAGGAGCGCCTTGACCGTGACGTTGACGAGCAGCGCCCCGCGTCCCCCGGTCATCGCGCTACAAGTTCCGCGCGATCACGACCCGCTGGATCTCGTTCGTCCCCTCGTAGATCTGCGTGATCTTCGCGTCGCGGTAGAAACGCTCGACGGGGAACTCGGTCACGTAGCCGTAGCCGCCGAGGATCTGCACCGCGCGGTCGGTGACCCACACGGCGGTGTCGCCCGCGAACAACTTCGCGACCGACGATTCGACCGTGTGCCGCACGCCGAGAAACTTCAGATATGCGGCGCGGTACGTGAGAAGGCGCGCCGCCTCGGTCCGCGTGTGCATGTCGGCGAGGTAGTTCCCGATCGTCTGGAACTCTTTGATCTTCTGCCCGAACGCCTCGCGCTCCTTTGAGTACTGGAGCGCGAAGTCGAGAGCGCCCTGCGCGATCCCGACCGCCTGCGCCGCGATCCCGATCCGCGAGATGTCGAGCGCGTTGAGCGCGACCTTGAACCCGTTCCCTTCGGTCGAGAGCAGGTTCTCCGCCGGGACCTCGCAGTCCTCGAGCTCGAGTTCGACCGTGTCCGACGAGCGGATGCCGAGCTTGTCTTCCTTCTTGCCGACGCGAATTCCCGGGAAGGTTTTTTCGACGAGGAACGCGGAGATCCCTTTCGCCTTCGAAGCCGCCGCGTCGGTGCGCGCCATCAGCACGTAGACGTCCGCGATCGAACCGTTCGTCACCCAATTCTTGCGGCCGTTGAGGATGTACTTGTCGCCGCGCCTCTCGGCCTTCGTGATCAGCGCCGCGGCGTCGGACCCGGAGTTCGGCTCGGAGAGCGAGTACGCGCCGAGCCACTCTCCCGCCGCGAGCCGCGGCAGGTACTTCTTCTTCTGCGCTTCGTTTCCCCAGACGACGAGCGTCTTCGAGCAGAGGCCGCAGTGGACCGCGACGAGGACGCCGGCCGAGGCGTCGCAGCGCGACAATTCTTCGATGACGATCGCCTCCGACACGTCGTCGAGCGGGGCGCCGCCAAACTCCTCGGGGATTGTCATCCCGAGAAATCCGAGCTTCGCGAAGTCGCGGATCTCGTCCAGCGGCGGTGTCTGCGACTTGTCGCGCGCGTGCGCTGTCGGTCGCAGCCGCTCCTCGGCGAACTGGCGCACCACCTGCCGCACCATCTTCTGCTCGTCGGTGTGCTGGAAGTTCATCTCGCCCCGCTCACGCGTACTCGTAAAACCCGCGGCCGCTCTTCTTGCCGAGCCAGCCGGCTTGCACCATCTGGCGGAGGAGCGGGCACGGCCGGTATTTCGGGTCGCCGAATCCCTTGTGGAGCACATCGAGGATGTCGAGGCAGACGTCGAGCCCGATCAGGTCGGCGAGCGCCAGCGGCCCCATCGGATGGTTCATCCCGAGCTTCATCACCGTATCGATCGCCTCACGCGTCGCGACGCCCTCCATCAGCGCGAACACGGCCTCGTTGATCATCGGGAGGAGGACGCGGTTCGAGACGAACCCGGGAAAGTCGCGCACGAGGACCGGCGTCTTGCCGAGCGAGCGCGCGACTTCGAACACGCGCTCGGTCGTCTCGTCGGTCGTCGCGAGCCCGCGGATCACTTCGACGAGCGCCATCAGCGGAACCGGGTTCATGAAGTGCATTCCGATGAAGCGGCCGGGCGACGGGACGGCAGCCGCCAGCTCGGTGATCGGGATCGACGAGGTGTTCGTCGCGAGGATCGCGTCGGGCGCGACGAGCGGCGCGATCTTCCGGAACGCCTCCTTCTTGAGCGCGGCGATCTCGGGGACGGCCTCGACGACGAGCGCTGCGCCGCGTGCAGACTCGACGTCGGTCGTCGGGCGAAGGCGCGTGAGCGCCGCGTCTTTCTCAGCCGCTCCGAGCTTCCCCTTCTCGACGAACTTCGCGAGGCTCTTGTCGATTCCGCCCATCGCGCGGTCGAGGAACTTGCGGTCCACATCGAGGAGGATCGTGTCGTATCCGCTCGACGCGAACGTCTGCGCGATGCCGGAGCCCATCGTGCCGGAGCCGATCACGGCGACCGGGCCGGCGAGGCGCGCGAGGGGCGCGAGGGGCGCGAGAGGCGCGCCGGCGGGGGTCGGGCTCGGTGCCGCCACTACATCGCCTCCACGGCGAGCGCGACGGCGTTCCCGCCGCCCAAACAGAGCGTCGCGAGCCCCATCGTTTTCTTCCGGTCGCGGAGCGCGTACAGGAGCGTCGTGAGGATTCGCGCGCCGCTCGCGCCGATCGGGTGGCCGAGCGCGACCGCGCCGCCGTGCACGTTCACCCGCTCCCAATCCCAGCCGAGTTCCTTCCCGTCGGCGAGCGCCTGCACGCTGAACGCCTCGTTCGCCTCGATCAGGTCGAAGTCGCCGATCTTCCACGCGCCCTTCGCGAGGAGCTTTCGCACCGCGTGGATCGGCGCGTAGAAGACTTCCTCGGGAGGGCCGCCGCCGGTCGCGTAGCCCGCGACGCGCGCCAGCGGCTTCGCGCCGATTTCGCGCGCGCGGCGCGCCGACAGGACGACGAGCGCGGCCGCGCCGTCGTTGAGGCCCGGCGCGTTCCCCGCCGTCACCGTCCCGTCCTTCTCGAACGCGGGCTTGAGCTTCGCGAGGCTCTCGGGCGTCGCGTCCTCGCGAACGCGCTCGTCTTTCTCGAACAGCGTCTTCTCGCCCTTCTTGCCGGGGATCTCGACCGCGACGATCTCCGACTTGAACTTGCCGTCACGCTGCGCGCGCGCGGCTTTTTGGTTCGATTCGACCGCAAACCGGTCCTGCTCCTCGCGCGAGATCTTCGAGCGCCGCGCGGTCAGCTCGGCGTAGCTCCCCATGTGAACGTCGCCGAACGAATCCCAGAGCCCGTCGTGAATCATCGCGTCGAGCATCTTCCCGTTGCCCATCCGGTAGCCCCAGCGCGCGCCGGGCAACAGGTACGGCGCGGTCGACATGCTCTCCATCCCGCCAGCGACGATCGCGTCGGCGTCGCCGGCGCGGATCGCCTGCGCGGCGAGCATCACGGCCTTCAGGCCCGAGCCGCACACCTTGTTGATCGTCATGCAGCCGACGGTCCCCGGCACGCCGCCGCGGAGCGCTGCCTGCCGCGCCGGCGCCTGCCCGAGCCCCGCGCCCACGACGTTTCCCATGATGACCTCGTCGAGCGTCTCGGGGTCGACGCTCGCCCGCGCGATTGCCTCGCGCATGACGATTGCGCCCAAGTCGGTCGCCGAAAACCCGGCGAGCGATTTCCCGTACTCGCCGATCGCCGTCCGCACGGCGCTCACGATCACCGCGTCGTTGTCTTTGAGCATGTCGCGTTCTCCTCGCGGAACGGGTCCGCGTTAACTCGCGGAGTCCTTCAAAATCTCCCGCGCGATCACGAGCCGCTGAATCTCGGACGTGCCCTCGCCGATCTCCGTGATCTTCGCGTCGCGGAAGTAGCGCTCGACCTGGTACTCCTTGATGTATCCGGCGCCGCCGTGGACTTGGATCGCCTTCGTCGTGACCCACATCGCCGCCTCGGAGGCGAACAGCTTCGCAACCGACGACTCCTTGACGATCGGCTGGCCCTGGTCCTTCATCCACGCTGCGTGGTAGACGAGGTGGCGCGCTGCTTCGATCCGCGCGTGCATGTCGACGAGCATGAACTGCACGGCCTGAAACTTCGAGATCGGTTGACCGAATTGGACGCGCTCCTTCGAGTACTTGAGCGCGTGCTCGTACGCGCCGACGGCGATCCCGAGCGCCATCGCGCCGATCGAGATCCGTCCTCCCTCGAGCGCCTTCATGAAGACCTTGAAACCGTCCCCCTCCTTGCCGAGGAGGTTCTCGACCGGAACGCGGCAGTCTTCGAAAAAGATGACCGACGTGTCGCTGCCGCGGATTCCGAGCTTGCTCTCCTTCGTGCCGACTTTGAACCCCGGCGAGTTCGTCTCGACGATGAACGCGCTGATCCCGTCCGAGCCGCGGCCCTCCGCGGTGCGCGCCGATACGCAGAGCGTGTTCGCGTACCGTCCGCTCGTCACGAAGATCTTCGTCCCGTTGAGGAGATAGGCGTCGCCGTCGCGTTTCGCCCACGTTTTCGTGCCGCCGGCGTCGGATCCCGCTTCGGGTTCCGTCAGGCCGAACGAGCCGATCGCCTCGCCCCGCGCCAGCGGCGGGATGTACTTTTTCTTCTGCGCTTCCGTCCCGAACAGGAAGATCGGCGACGTGCCGAGCGACACGTGCGCCGCGAGCGTGATTCCGGTCGACGCGCAGACGCGCGAGATCTCCTCGACGGCGATCGTGTACGCGAGCGAGTCCATTCCCGCGCCCCCCAACTCCTCGGGGAACGGGATCCCCATCAGGCCGAGCCGCGCCATCTTGCGGATCGTGTCGATCGGGAACTCCTGCGTCTCGTCGATCTCGGACGCGCGCGGCGCGACCTCCTTCTCGGCGAACTCGCGGACCATCGAACGGAACATCCGGTGCTCGTCGGTGAGATAGACCAGCTCGTCGCCTCTCATGTGACGACTCTCACGCGTCGCTCCTCACGCGGTCATCTCGCGCACGCCGTCCTCGATCAGCCGCGTGCCCGTCTTCGCGACGACCTCGGCGACGGTCATCCCCGGCGCGACCTCGCGCAGGTGGGGCCCGTCGCTCTCGATCGTGATGACCGCGAGGTCCGACACGATCATCGAGACCGAGCGCCGGCCGGTCAGCGGGAGCGTGCAGGCGTCGAGGATCTTCGGCGTGCCGTCGGGCGCCGTGTGCATCATCGCGACGATCACGCGGCGCGAGCCGGCGACGAGGTCCATCGCCCCGCCCATCCCCTTCACCATCTTCCCGGGGATCATCCAATTCGCGATGTCGCCGTCGCGCGAGACCTCCATCGCGCCGAGGATCGCGAGATCAACGTGCCCGCCGCGGATCATCGCGAACGAGTCGGCGGACGAGAAGTACGACGTCCCCGGCATCTCGGTCACCGTCTCCTTCCCCGCGTTGATCAAGTCGGGGTCGATCTCCGCTTCGGTCGGGTACGGCCCGATCCCGAGCATGCCGTTTTCCGACTGCAAGACAATCGTCATCCCAGAGGGCACGTAGTTCGCCACGAGCGTCGGGATCCCGATCCCGAGGTTGACCGTGTAGCCGTTGCGCAGCTCTCTCGCGATCCGACGGGCGATCCGCTCCTTCGTCGACATCCCCTGCGGCCCCGGCGTCATTTCGCGACCGTCCGCTTCTCGATCCGCTTCTCGTACGTCTCGCCCTGGAATATCGCATCGATGAAGATCCCGGGCGTGACGATCGCGTCGGGATCGAGGTCGCCGACCTTGACGATCTGCTCGACCTCGGCGATCACGAAGTCGGCCGCCGTCGCCATCACCGGGTTGAAGTTCCGCGTCGTGCGGCGGTAGACGAGGTTTCCCATCGGATCGCCCTTCCACGCCTTGATGAACGCGAGGTCGGCGCGTAGCGGCGATTCGAGGACGTACTCGCGCCCATTGATCACGCGCGTCTCCTTCCCGTCAGCGATCAACGTGCCGACGCCCGTCGGCGTGAAGAACCCGCCGATCCCGGCACCGCCCGCGCGGATCCGCTCGGCGAAAGTGCCCTGTGGGTTCAACTCGATCTCGATCGTCTTCTCGAGGATCATCCGTTCGAGCAGGTTGTTCTCGCCGATGTAGGTGCCGACCATCTTTCGCACTTGGCCGTTCTGGAGCAGTAGCCCGATCCCGAAGTCGGACACGCCGGCGTTGTTGCTCATCACGGTCAGATTCTTCACGCCGGAGTCCGCGAGCAGCCGGATCAAGTTTTCCGGAATCCCGCAGAGGCCGAACCCGCCCATCATGATCGAGGCGCCGTCTTTCACGCGGCGGATCGCGTCGCGCGGGTCGATGACCTTGTTCATCGCGCGCCCGCCGCGCGGCGCGCGGCGACCTCACGCTCGATGTAAGCGATGATCTCCGTCGTCGCGGTGCCCGGCCCGAACAGCTCGCCGAGGCCGATCGCTCGGAGCGCGGCCATGTCGTCCTTCGGGATGATGCCGCCGCCGGTGAGGAGCATGTGGCCGGCCCCTTTTTCCTTGAGGAGCGCGAGCACCCGCGGGAAAAGGGTCATGTGCGCGCCCGAGAGGATCGACAGCGCGACAACCTCGACGTCTTCCTGGAGGGCAGCCTCGACGACCTGCTCGGGCGTCTGGTGGAGACCGGTGTAGATGACCTCCATGCCCGCGTCGCGGAGGGCGCTCGCCACGACCTTCACGCCGCGGTCGTGGCCGTCGAGCCCGACCTTCCCGACGAGGACCCGAATCTTCTTCTCGCTCATCGATCCTCCTAGAAGACCGGCGCCTCGCGGTACTCGCCGAAAACCGGTTTGAGCGCGCCCGTCATCTCGCCGAGCGTCGCGCCCGCGCGCGCCGCGTCGACGAGGAGCGCCATCACGTTTTCCGCGCCGCGCGCGCCGGCGGCCAGCCGCGCGAGCGCGCCCGATACCGCGGCCGCGTCGCGCGCTGCCCGGTAACGCGCCAGCGCGGCGCGCGCCTCGGGCTCGACGCCCGCGCCGACGGAGAACGTCGCGATCTCCTCTTCATTCCCGTCGAGGTGCTCGTTCACGCCAACGACGACGCGCTGCCGCGTCTCGACCTCCCGCTGAAACCGAACCGCCGAGTCGGCGATCTCGCGCTGGAAAAACCCCGCTTCGATCGCCGGGATGACGCCGCCCAGCTCCGCGATCTGCCGGAAGTACTCGTTCGCCGCCGCCTCCATTTCGTCCGTGAGCGCCTCGATGAAGTACGAGCCGCCAAGCGGGTCGGCGACGTTCGTCACGCCCGTCTCGTGCGCGATCACCTGTTGCGTGCGGAGCGCGATCCGGACCGCCTTCTCCGTGGGGAGCGACAGCGCCTCGTCCATCGAGTTCGTGTGGAGCGACTGCGTCCCGCCGAGGACCGCGGCCAGCGCTTGGAACGCCGTCCGCACGATGTTCACCTCGGGCTGCTGCGCCGTCAGAGTGCAACCGGCCGTCTGCGTGTGAAACCGGAGCGTCCACGAGCGCGGGTTCTTCGCTCCGTACTTCTCCCGCATCGTCCTCGCCCAGATCCGCCGCGCGGCGCGGTACTTCGCGACCTCCTCGAAGAAATCGAGGTGCGAGTTCCAGAAGAACGACAGGCGGGGCGCGAAGTCGTCGACGTCGAGACCCGCGTCGATCGCCGCCTCGACGTACGCGAACCCGTCGGCGAGCGTGAACGCCAGCTCCTGGACCGCCGTCGAGCCCGCCTCGCGGATGTGGTAGCCGGAGATCGAGATCGTGTTCCACTGCGGCATCTCGCGCGAGCACCACGCGATCATGTCGGTGATGATCCGCATCGACGGCCGCGGCGGATAGATCCACTCCTTCTGCGCGATGTACTCCTTGAGGATGTCGTTCTGGAGCGTACCGCGGAGCGCCGCGTTCGGAACGCCGCGGCGCTCCGCGGCGACGACGTAGAACGCGAGGATCATCGCCGCCGGCCCGTTGATCGTCATCGACGTCGAAACCTTGTCGAGCGGGATCCCCTCGAACAGCCGCTCCATGTCGGCGAGCGACGAGACGGCCACGCCTTCGCGGCCGACCTCGCCGAGCGAGCGCGGGTCGTCGCCGTCGAGCCCCATCAAGGTCGGCATGTCGAACGCGGTCGAGAGGCCCGTCTGGCCGCGGTCGAGGAGGTAGTGGAAGCGCGCGTTCGTGTCGGCGGCGCTGCCGAACCCGGCGAACTGGCGCATCGTCCAGAGCCGGCCGCGGTACATCGTCTCGTGAATCCCGCGCGTGAACGGATACTCGCCGGGGAGGCCGATGTCTCGCGCCTCGTCGCGGCCGCGCGAATCGCTCGAATCGTAGACCGGCGCGAGCGGGATTCCGGAGAGCGTCGTGCGGTCGGGGTCGGACGGCGCGGCGGGACGCGGGGGTCGCGTGGACCGCGGCGGGCGCGTGACGCTCACAGGATCTCGATCCCGTCGGCGGACGCGCGGCCGGAGAGGCCGTCGGCGACTTCGCGGGCGAGGCGGTACGGAGACTCCTCGCCGCGGACGATCCGCTCGACGCCGGCGGCGATCCGCGCGGCGACGGCGCCTTCCCTGAAGTGCCGCTCGCCGACGAGCCGCAAGATCCGCTCCTCGACCTCGCGGCGAACGACAAGCCGGCGCCGCGTCGCGAGACCGCCGCCGGATGCCATCTGCGCGCGGTGCGCGGCGAGCGCTGCGAGCGTCTCGGCGACGCCCGCGCCTTCCCGCGCGACCGCGGAGACGACCGGCGGCCGCCAGCCGTCGCGCGCCGGGTGCGTCTCGAGAACGTCTTGTAGATGCGCGACCATTCGATCCGCCCCGGGCCGATCCGCCTTGTTGACCACGAACACGTCGCCGATCTCCATCAGCCCCGCCTTCATCGCTTGAACCTCGTCGCCCGATTCCGGGACGAGCACGACGACGATCGAGTCGGCCGCGCTCGCCACATCCAGCTCCGACTGCCCGACGCCGACCGTCTCGACGAGAATCCGCTCGAACTCCGCGGCGTCGAGGACGTCGCAGACCTCGCGCGTCGTCCGCGCCAGCCCACCGAGCGACCCGCGCGTGGCCATGCTCCGTACGAACAGCCCGGGATCTCCCGCGAGGTCTTTCAGACGAATCCGGTCGCCGAGGAGCGCCCCGTGACTGAATGGGCTCGACGGGTCGACCGCGACGACCGCGACGCTCCGACCCTCCGCCCTCATCCCGCGGACCATCACCGCGGCGAGCGTGCTCTTCCCAGCGCCCGGCGGCCCCGTCACGCCGACGCGGAACGCCCGCCCGACGCGCGGGAACAGATCGTCCAAGATGCCTTCGGCGTCCGGATCCTGGTCTTCGACGAGCGTGATCAAGCGCGCCAGGGCGTACCGGTCGCCCGCCAAGCAGGATTCGACGAGTGACCGGCGCGCCGGGGCCACTCGGTCGGAGAGGCTCACCACGCGGATCTCTGTAACGGGTTGCGCCGCAACTCGTGGAGGGTAACGCGACCGCGGGGAAAAAGTCAACGGACGCGCGCCGGCGGGGCCTCTTCGATCGTCCCGACGATCGCGGAAGCGATCGCTTCGTGCGTCACGATCCCGACGATGCGCCCGCTGTCCGACGAATCCTCCGACATCACGAACGCGAGCGGCGCCATTCCGGCCTGGATCTCTGGTAACAGGTCTTCGATGCGCCGGCTTGCGGGAACGCGCGGGGCGGGCCGCACGAGCTGCCCGACGCGGACGTCCGGGGACGCCGCGAGGAGATGGTGCACGCCGACCGTGCCGATGGGTGCGCCATCCGGCCCGCCGAGCACGATCAGGAATGACTCGCCCGAGCCGTGCATTCTCCTCGCCGCTTCGGCCGCGGTGTCGTGCTCGCCGACGTCCGGGAGTCCTTCGATCGGCACGAAGACGTCGGCGACCGTTCGCTCCGAGATCCCCAGGACGGCGCGAAACCATCGCCGGCCCGCACTCCCGGCCCGGCCCGACCGTTCGAGGAAGTGCGCGAGATCCTCGCGGGTGAGGCGCGCGGACTGCGTCTCGCCCCCGCCGGGGATCAGCCGCGCCAGCAGAATCGAGATCCCGTGCAGGAGGCGCGCGCCCGGAGCGAGCACCCAGTGCCCCACGGCGAGCGGATAGGCCGACAACAGCGCCAGCGTGTCGGCATGGACGCGGAAGATCGCTTTCGGCAGGATCTCGGCGAAGATCATGAACAAAAAGATGAAGACGGGGACGACGATTTGCGCCCCCGATTCTCCGAGCGCGCCGATCGCCAGTGCCGTCACGAGCGCCGAGCAGGCGACGCTCGAGACGTTCGCGCCGAGGGAGATGGCGGCGATCAGGCGATCCTGACGCGCCAAGAGTCGGAGCAGGATCCGCGCCCGCCGGCTCCCCATCTCGGACAGGTACCGCAGGCGGATCCGGTCGCACGACACGACCCCGATCTCGATCCCGGCGAAGAACATGCTCCCTAGGAACGTCAGGAGCACGAGCAGAACCCGTGACGCGTCCGGCGTCATCGGGCGCGCGCCTCAAGCGCCGGGAATCGCGTCACCTCCACCTCGACGATCCGGTTCGGCTCCGACTTGCGGATCACGAACAGGAGATCGTCGAGGAAGAGGATGTCGCCGGCCTTCGGGATTCTCCCCGCCCGCGTGAGGATATAGCCCCCGACCGTCTCGACACCCGCCGCCTCGAGCGATTGGCCGAAGACTTCGTTGAACGCGTACAGCTCCATCCGCGCGGAGACGATGATCGAGTTCTCGGAGCGTCGCACGAAGTGCTGCTTGAGGACGTCGCGCTCGTCCCGGATCTCGCCGACGATCTCCTCGAGCACATCCTCGAGCGTCGCGATGCCCGCAATCCCGCCCGATTCCTCGACAGCCACGGCGAAGTGGACACCGCGGCGGCGAAACTCCCCCAAGAGATCGACGACTGGCTTCGATTCCGGGACGTAGAAGAGCGGACGGAGAAGCGGGCGGATCGGCGACGAGTCCTCCGCTTGCAAGAGGTCCGTCGCGTGAAGAAGCCCGACGAGGTTTTCGAACCGGCTCTCGTAGATCGGCACGCGCGTCAGCCACTTCTCCTGCAAGCTTCTGCGAGCCTCGCCCACGCTCGACGTTGCCGGAAGGGCGATGATCTCGGTCCGCGGAGTCATGACCTCGCGCACCTCGAGGTCGTGAACCTCCGAGAGGTTGTCGAAGAGCTCCTTCTCGAACGGCGCGAGGATCCCCTCATCGTGACCGAGTTGGACGGCAGCCTTGAGAAGTCCCGTCGTCCGATCCTCGTCGGACTCGTCGCCGCCGCCGCGGCCGAGCCGCCTGCCGACGACATCGATGACGAGCTGCGTCAGGCGTCCGAGGACGATCCGGAAGGGCCACGCGAGGAATTGGGCGATCTGGAACGGACGGATGAGGGCTCGAGCCGTCGGCTCGGGCTGGTTGTTCGCGACAGTCTTCGGGAGGACTTCCGTGACGACGAGGATGAGGACCGTCATGAGCGGGACAGCGACGGCGAGCCCGTCTTCACCCCAGATGCCGAGGGCGACCGCGGTGGCAAACGCCGTCCCGCCAAGGTTCGCGAAGTTGTTGCCGACGAGGAGCGTGATGAGGGCCCCGTTCGGCGCCGTCATCGTGGCGGCGATCGCCTGTCCGCGGCGGTCCTTCCCGCTCGCAAGGATCGTCAGCCGCAGGCCTGAGATCGCGAACAGAGCGCTCTCGACGGCGGAGAAGAACGCGGAAATGGCGAGTACCGCCAGGAGGAGGACGACATCCGCCATCGGACCGTACCGGCGGGCGAGCTAGGCGGACTCGCCTTCCTTCTTCTCCCCGACCTCGTATTTGATCGTATTGGCGAGCGCTTCGTTGAGGGCCTTCTCGACCGGCTTGACGCCGTTTTCCGGCGGTAGAATCCGGCTCGCGAGGTTGATCTGCCGCGCGCGCTGCGCGGCCACGACGACCAGCTCGTAGATGTTGTCGACGATCGGCATCTTGATGAGGAAGGAACTGGGCCCCTTCCCCGATTCCTCCTTGCTCTCCTTGAGGGAATCCTGCGTCATCGTCTTCTCTCTCCTCCTTCTGCGGTACGGGCGCTCGGGCTGTCGAGGAGACGTCCGACGACCTTTTTCACCGCCGCGTGAACCTGCGCCACGGGCCGGTCGCCGTCGACGACGACTGTCGCCGCCGCGGCGCCGTGCGGTCCCGCTGCGAGCGCCCGGTACCGGGCGCCTACGCTCTCTTGAACATCGCGCTTCTCGAACAGTTCCAACTGATGGCGTCCCGCTACGAGCCGCCTCCGACACACGTCGGGCGGGACGTCAAGGAAGACCGTCAGGTCGGGCGGCCTCGCCGCCGCGTTCAGCGTCGCGACGAAATCGAGGTCGCAGGTCCCGCTTTGGTACGCGAGCGACGACAGGACGTAACGATCCGTGACGACGATCCACCCCGCCGCGAGCCGCGGAAGAATCTCGGCCGAGAGGTGGTCGAGCCGGTCGGCGGCGAACAGAAGCGCGAGTGTCGCCCCGCCCAGCCGCTTCTCCTCAGCCGATCGATCCGGAAGAAGGACCCTCTTCTCGAGGAACAAACGCAAAAGGCTCCCGACCGGGCCTCGACTCGGCTCCCCCGTGAGATGAACCCGGTGGCCGAGCCCGAGAAGCCAATCGCGAAGCTTCTCCGACTGAGTCGTCGTCCCCGCGCCGTCGAGCCCTTCCAGCGCGATCAAGACGCCGCGTCTCATCGTCGATGAATTGCCCGGCCTCGCTGTTCGCGCCGACCTACCCGGCCTTCTTGTTGATCCGGCTCTTGAGCTCCTTCGAGACTTTGAAGACCGGCACTCGGCGCGATGGGAGCGGGACCGGCTCGCCGGTGCGCGGATTCCGCGCGGTTCGCGCCTTCCGCTCCTTCACCTTGAACGTTCCGAACCCGCGGATCTCGATGTGACTACCGGTCTGGAGCGCCTTCTTGATCGCGTCCAGAAACTCGTCCACCGTATCGGCCGTGTCCTTTTTGGTGAGCCCGGTCGCCTCAGCGATCTGCTCGACCAAATCGGCCTTGGTCATCTCTCCCCCCTCCTCTCGCGGAGACACCGATCGAGGGGGCGGGCGTGGTAAAGCCCGCTTCCCCGCGAGGTTCCGTCTAACCGGCAGATGCTATTCGGGGGGCGCAATATGCGTCAAGATGTTTCGGCGCTCCGACGGATCTCCGGCCGGGGTGATCGGCGCCGCTGGGGCCGGGCGGCTCAGCCCGAAGCGAGGCTCCACGCCAGGAGGCGCCGCCAAGGCTCTGCCAACACATACTTTAGGATGACGTCGAGCGCGGCGAGGGCGAGCCCGGCCAACAGGAGGCGCCGGTCCCGGCGAAGGGTCCGGCGGGTGGAGCGGAAGCCGTCATAGAAGGGCCCGGCTACCGCGGACGCCGCGAGGACGAAACCCATTACTCGGACGACGCTCCATATCGGCCAACCGACGGCGAGCGACGCGAGCGGCCGATCCGACACGAGAACGAGGCTGGCGACGTAGAAGTTCATGTAGTTGAGTAGGAGCGCGCCGAGGACGAGGGCCGCCGCGCCGCCCGTCGCGAACGACAGCGCGAGCATCAACGCGAGATGGAGCGCGTGCTCCGGCAGGAATCGCCCGATGTCGCTCTCCTTCCCGATCCCCGTTTCGATCCAGCGAAACATCTCGTCGCGGTACGCCGGGCCGTGGAGAACGCGCGACGCCATCCGCTCCGGGAAAATGCGCACGGCTGCGATCGTGAGCGCGGAAAGGAGGAGCGCCCAGACGAGCGCGCGCCGCGCCGCGGCGCCGGGGCGGCCGGCCGCGACGTCGCGCGCGAAGCGGGGGAAGAGCGTGAGCGGAGGCAGGAGCGCGAGCGGGAGCGGCGTCGGCAGGAGCACCGCGAGCGCGACGGCGACGGGGAGCGCCGCGGCGAGCGGCGGGGCCGAGAGCGACTCGATTCGCTGGCGGAGCGTCGCGCTCATCGGATCCGCCGCGCTACACGAGATAGGCGACCGCGAACGCGATCTGCCCGACGACGAGCATCAGGTACATGTGCTTCCACGAGACGTGGTTCGCCTCGAGAGTCAGCTCCTCCGGACGACGGAGGATCAGGTGCGCCACGTACGCGCCCCACAGCGCGAGCGCGACGCCGCTGGCGGAGAGGATCAGCTTCGAACCCTGCAGAACGCCCGACGAGGCGCCGAGCCACATCAGCAGGAACGGGAACACGAAGAACGGCGCGATGATCTTCGCGCTTCTCTCGACGCCGTACACGATCGGCAGCGTCCGGCAGCCGCCCTGCTCGTCTCCCTTCATGTCCGAGAAGTCTTTCGTCGTCGCCGCGCCGAGCACGTACAGCCCGAAGATCATCCCGACGAACCACGGCTCGGCCGTCCACATCGTGTCGGGGCGAGTCGAGGTCCAGCCCGCGACCATCAACAGACATCCGCGCGGGATCGCGATCGTGATGTTCGCGAGAACTCCCCAACGCTTCGTTCGAAACGGCGGGCCGGAGTACGCGTACGTGACGAACGCCGTGAACGCGACGATCAGGAGGAACTCGCGGTTGACGAGCGCGGCCGTCGCGAACGCGGCCACATAGAGGATCACGTCGAAAATCCACGCGTCGCGGATCGAGATGCGGCCGGCCGGGAGCGGGCGGTCCGGCTTGTTGATCCGGTCGATGTCGAGGTCGAAGTACTGGTTGATGATGTTCGAGGCGGCGTTGAGCAGCGCGGCTGAAATCGCGCCGATGAATGCGGAGGCCGGCGGCAGATCGCGGGCCGCGATCGCCGCGCCCGATAAAAACCCGATCGTCGGCGCGAGGAGCGTGAACGGCCGCGTCAGTTGAACGTAGTCGCGGACGGAGTTGCGCGAAGCGCTTCGAGTCATCCGGTGTCGGTCCTTTCGTCGGTCGTGTCGTCGATCGTGAGACTAGAAGTCATTTCAAAACCTCACGAGCTTGCGTAGCGTGAGCATGGCACAGGCGAGATGAAAGAACCCCTTGTAGCACGTGATCAACCGGTCGTAGCGGACGACGATGCGGCGGAAGTTTGTGAGC